>WNFV01000025.1_pt1 | contig 156558 bp, 126 predicted proteins | sample 5400101 | NCBI WGS metagenome assembly WNFV01 (sample SAMN13153361, study PRJNA577476) | soil metagenome | isolation source: 115 cm soil or saprolite under grassland replicate 1 | place: USA:California | collected 2016-06-15 | reverse complement strand
AAGTCGAAAACCGTAGTCGTTACCGGCACTTTCATATGGCATGGGGGTACCACGGAATGCGCAGGTATCGTTTGTTCCTAAACCTCTATGGGTTCCACATCCTCGAAGTATATATAACCTCGTTTGTGTTATCACCGTCTCTTCGTCCGATATGTGCGTATGTAGTGGAACAATTAAATCTTCTCGCGTATGCACGTCTTCTGTCTCGATTTCTTCCGACAATGGATAACGCATAAATGGATTCTCACACCATTCTTCTACATTTCCTGTTAATTCTTCCGCGCCACAATCTGCGACACCATGCGGAAAAATACCAACCGCAGATTTCCCTAATTGCCACGTAGCGTCCGAGTCGTCCACGTAAAGATCATTGCCGATGAAACCCATGCGCGCTACATTGGCAAGGAGATCTTCTTCTTCAAACCAATGTTCATCTTGCTCATCTATATTATCCCATTGCCCTAATTCAGCTGTTTCATTCTTGTTTGTGTGCAGTGCAAAACTTCGCCAATTACCCCACGGATATTTATGACGACCAAAACCCGGACTATCTACGGGCAAGGATACCGGATATGCAGCGGCACGTTCCCACTCGGGTTCAGTCGGCAAACGCACCCTTTCATTTGCCTGAAGTACACCTGTCTGATGCAAGTAGTCATTCGCCCAGCGCGAAAAGGCATAAGCAGACTCCCACTTAATACAGCTAACAGGATAATTACCTTGCCCTGAAGGAAATGCAAAGTTATTCCAATCCCATAGCTGGTGTGATTTTGCTTCTTCTTGTTTATGCTGCCGCAACAGATCACTAATGAAAAGGTGATATTGACGATTAGTGACAGGATATCGTCCTAGTGAGTACGGGTGATGAATGGTGTAAATAAAAGCGGGTCTTTCTGGGTCATTCTCGAATGGGTAATCATCACTACCCATAACAAATGACCCCGGCTCAATACGAGTTGCCCAATAGTCTGGATGAGTCAATTCCAATGATTGACGATTATCTAGGCGAAGAACATCAAGCATCATAGCGACGATATTTCGGACGCGCGGCTTAGAGCATTGCCCAGGTTTAAAAGCAACAGTTTTCAAAAACTCTTTATCAGTTTCTGTTAGCATAGCAAGCAAAAAGAGACGTACTAGGTCGTGAAGACCATATTGCAATGTCAATGGATTCCATTCCACTAAGTTCTTCTTGACTAGCCCTCTCAACAATTCTCTAGTGTTGTCTTCGCTCATGCTTAGGAGCGATGCAGCCATGGAGGAATCGAAACTAGGAAAAGACATAGATAATAGACGCCAAGCTCTTTGAACCTCTGTACTCAGGTGATTATAACTAAGTATCATCGAGGAAAAGACAGGTTCTAATATTCTTGTGAAGGATCTCAAATCACTAATTAATTCGGCTGGAGTTAAATCAATATATTCAGCAAATACTCCACCTGCTACGCGTAAGGCTAAAGGCAGATAACCACATAAGTTGGCAATTGCTGCGGCATGATCACCAATGCGCGGAGATATTTTTAGAAGAAGACTTTGAGCATCTTCCTGCGGCAATTTGTGAAGTTCTTGGACAAATATGCCAGGAGCAGTCAAACGAGAGCGCGAAGTGGTTATTAATACACAACCACTCGGAGGCATAAGCATCTCAATTTGAATATTATCAGGCAAATTATCCATTAGAATTATAGCATTTTGATGATGGAGAACTGTATAATATAGATTGCGCAGATACTCTGTAGGACTGTCTACCTTAGTATCTGGAACATAAGAATGGACAACATGATACAGAGCATCATGAATAGATCGGGGCGAATTCGATCCGCCTTGAAGATCAAAATATAGTTGCGCATCAGGAAATGATACTGTTAATTTTTCAGCGAATTTCAATGCAAGAGCAGTCTTTCCTTGGCCGCCAAGTCCTTGTATGCCAAAAATTGAGCACCCTTGACTGAACGCTTGTAGTAGATAATTGGACTCAATTATGCGACCAACGAAATCAGGGGGCGGTGGAGGAATTTGGTGTAACGGGGCGACGGCCGGTGTTCTGTCAAGAAGACCACCAGCAACAAAAATGGCATCGCGTCCAGCATATATCTCTCTTGCCTGTATGGAGCCGTGTTCCCCCAAGAAAGAAGTGGGGGAATCTATTTTGGGCGATTCTTCTCCTCATCGGTATTGGAGAGAATAATATCGCTATGAACATCAACGGACTCCGCATCGATACCACGTCCTGTTTTATCCTCTGCCAACAATCCACCTTGGCGGGATGCGGCATCCTTGACGCGAATACCCGGAGATATCGCCGGCTCATCACTTGATGCTTTTGCCTCAAACTTAACCCCTAGCGGGCCTTCAATCTTTGTTTCTCCCCGCTGATTTGCGCCCGCACGGCGGAATACAATTAGGAAGACAACTGCGACGGCGAGCACCAGTAAAGTAATTACCAAAATAACCGTGGTGTCCATTCAATGCTCCTTGTATCGATATCGAGTTTGTGACATTATAACATCGCGAAGAGCTGTTACGCTACGGCCCTTCCCCGCCGGGCTGGTGCTGGTCACCCTTGGTCGCGCCGATAGCGACCGCGTACAGCTGCCGAGCGAAGCGGAGTACTTACGATGGCGGATAGTAATGCTATCTGCGATAGTTGTTTGCTATTATGGACAGTCGCCGCTGGGCATGCTGGTGTAGCAGCTACCGAGCTATGCGCGGCTCCCCTGGTCGCGCTGGTGTAGCAGCTGCCGTACAGCTGCCACTCCGCTGGGTGCGCCGCGTCCCATCGTTTCCCGCTGTTCCCCATGCTTTGCTTCATTTACATCATTTCGCATTGATTACTGCGTTTATCATTGATTGATGCATTTATGCGCCCGCCGCTTACGTTAGCGCCCGTTTACTGCGTTTCACGATGTTGACGTAGTTTCGCGCGATTGATTGCACTACGGGTGACGCGGCTGGCGCTGGGGCAAGCACACTTGACAACTTCAAGATTATCAGGTATCCTTACTATCAGGATACTTGAGGAGTTTGTTATGGGTACAGACACATCATTGGAGGCCACCAAGGAGCTGCTGGCGGTATTGCCGCTGCTGAACCGGATCGTGGCCGCGGAGGTGCGCCGCGAGGCCGGCGAAGACACGACCATGCCGCAGTTTCGCGTGCTCGCGCAGATCGCCGCCGGCCCGCTGACGCTCAGCGCGCTGGCGAAGAAGCGCCGGGTCAGCCCGCAGTCGATGAGCGAGCTGGTGCAGGTGCTGGTCGAGCGCGGCTGGATCGTGCGCGCGCCCGATCCGGGCGACCGCCGGCAGTCGATGTTGCAATTAACCGACCATGGGCGATTGCACTACGAGCGCGCCGACGCGCAGACGCTCCGGCGCCTGGCGCCATTGATGGCGCAGTTGAGCCACAAAGAGCTTGCCGCGGTGCGGCTGGCGCTGCCGGCCCTGCGCCGCGTGCTGACACAAGAGGAATATGATGCGAGCGACGAACGTTAACCCACAGATTACGCGGCCAGCCGAGCCGGCTGAAGCGCCGGCGTCCGGCCGAGCCGGCCGGCTCAGCGGCCTGGCGCGCGGCTTTCGGGCGCTACAGGTGCGCAATTACCGGCTGTATTGGATCGGCCAGCTGATCTCGCAGACCGGCAGCTGGATGCAGACCACCGCGCAGGCCTGGCTGGTGCTGCAGATCACCCAGTCGCCCTTCGCGCTGGGGCTAGTGACAACGCTGCAATTTCTGCCGATCATGCTGCTTTCGCTGCTTGGCGGCGCGATCAGCGATCGCTGGCCCAAGCACCGCCTGATCCTGGTGACGCAGACCGCGGCGCTGATTCAGGCGGCGGTCTTTGGTGCGCTGGTGGCTACCGGCGCGATACAGCTCTGGCATGTGTATGTGCTGGCGTCCATCCAGGGCGTGATCACCGCGATCGACAACCCGACGCGTCAGGCTTTCGCGGTCGAACTGGTCGGGCGCGAGCACCTGGTGAATGCGGTGGCGCTCAACTCAATGCTGTTCAATGGCGCGCGGATCATCGGCCCGGCGCTGGCCGGCCTGATTATCGCCAAGATCGGCATCGCGCCGACGCTATTCCTTAATGCGATCAGCTTCGTCGCGGTGATCGTTGGGCTGCTGATGATGGACCCCAGCGCGTTCTTCAACCCGCCGCCAGCACAGCGCGGCTCGACCGGCCGCAATATTGTCGAGGGGCTCGCCTATGTCTGGCGTACGCCGCCGGTGCTGCTGGTGATGATCATCGTCGCCGCGATCGGCACGTTTGGCTATAACTTCAGCGTGGTGCTGCCGCTGCTGGCCGGCTTCGTACTCCACACCGACGCAAGCGGCTTCGGCGGGCTGTCGGCGTTTCTGGGGGTTGGCTCACTGGTTGGCGCGCTTGCTACTGCCTATACCCGCACGATCAATGTGCGGCGACTGGTGATCGGCGCGGGCTGCTTCGGCGTTCTGCTGGGCGCGGTGGCGCTCTCGACCAACTTCGCGCTCTCGGGCGCGCTGCTGATTGCGCTTGGCTTCGCGGGTATCACATTCGCCACCAGCGCGAACTCGCTGCTGCAGCTCAGCGTGCCGGATGCCTTGCGCGGCCGGGTGATGGGGCTGTATATGCTGCTGTTCGCGGGCACCACGCCGATTGGCGGCTTTCTGATCGGCACGCTCTCGAACGCAATTGGCGTCTCATGGACGCTGCTGATCTGTGCTGGCCTGTGTCTGCTGGGCGTTGGCGGCGCGCTGGTGTATCGCTGGACGAGTCGTCAGTTGCCAGTTGCCAGTGGTCAGTAGCGACAATTGACAACGGACAACTGACGGCTGACAACTGATTATTCACTGGACGAGGTGTCAGTTGCCAGTTGCCAGTGGTCAGTAGCGACAGCTGACAACTGACCACTGACCACTGACAACGGACAACCGACGACTGACAACTGACTATTCACTGGACGAGGTGTCAGTTGCCAGTGGTCAGTGGTTCGTAGCGACAGCTGACAACTGACCACTGACAACGGACAACCGACGACTGACAACTGACTATTCACTATGAAAAGCTCACAAGCACCAAATACGCGCGAGCCTAACATTCTCGCCCGGCTTTACGGCCTAACGCTGCCGTACCGCCGCACGGTGGCAGCCGGCATGGTCTGCCTGATCCTCTCGGTCGCCGCCGAACTGTACCCGCCGCTGGTCTGGCAACGTGTGGTCGACGTTGGCCTGGTGAATCGCGACTGGACCTATATCATCTGGCAGCTCGCGCTGCTCCTGGTCGTGTTCGGCGCCGGCCAGGCCTGCTCGGCCGTGCGCGGCGTGCTGCTGGAGCGCGCCGGCCAGCGGCTGACGCTCGACCTGCGGCTGCGGCTGTATCAGAAGCTCCAGTCGCAGTCGGCGGCTTACTTCGCGCAGCGCCGCAGCGGCGACCTGCTGGCGCGGCTGACCGCCGATGTGGAGACGGTGCAGAATGTGCTGGTGCAGGGCACCGACTCGGTTGTCGCCAATGGGCTGCGGGTGCTGGGCGTGGCGGTGATCTTCATCGCGCTTCAGCCGGCGCTCGGGCTGCTAGTGCTGCTGCCGATGCTCCTGGTCGGAATGCTGCTGAGTCGCTACAATCGGCGCGTGCGCCCGGTCTACCGCGCCGCGCGTGGTCGCCTGGGCGACCTCAGCGCGCGCCTGGCCGACAGCCTCAACGGCATTCGCGTGATCCAGTCGTTCGCTCAGGAGCGGCGCGAGATGGCCGATCTCGAGCAGGTCGGCCGCCAACTCTACGACCAGCAGGTGCAGGCGGTGACGCTGCGCAACCGGGTGTTTCCGGTGATTCGCTGGGTCGCGAATCTTGGCAATGTATTGATGCTGGGCGGCGGGGTGCTGTTCATTCTACGCGGCCAGTTCACGATCGGCGGGCTGCTGGCCTATCGTGGCTATGGGCGCTACTTCTACGGCCCAATCGACGATCTGGTGAATATCAACGACCTCGTACAGCAGGCCGCGGCGGCCGGCCGGCGGATCTTCGAGGTGCTCGACACACCGGTCGCGATCGCCGACGCGCCCGGCAGCCAGCCGATCGCGGCCCCACTACACGGTGATATCCGTTTCGAGCATGTCACCTTTGGCTACGAGCCCGCGCGCCCGGTGCTCAAAGACGTGAACTTGCATATCCAGCCCGGCGAGCGCGTGGCGGTGCTGGGTCCCTCGGGCGCGGGCAAGTCGACGCTGCTGGCGCTGGTCGCCCGGCTCTACGACCCCGACACCGGGCGCGTGCTGGTGGATGGCCGCGATCTGCGCAGGGTCACATTAGCCTCGCTGCGATCGCAGATGGCGCAGGTGCAGCAGGAAAGCTTCCTGTTCAACACCTCGGCGCTGGAGAATCTGCGCTATGGCCGACCCGCCGCCACCCGCGCGGAGGTCGAGGCCGCCGCACGGGCCGCGAACGCGCATGGCTTCCTGAGTGCGCTAGCGGAAGGCTACGATACGCTGGTGGGCGAGCGCGGCGTCAAGCTCTCGGGCGGGCAGAAGCAGCGGCTGGCGGTGGCGCGCGCGCTGCTGACCGACCCGCCGCTGCTGCTGCTCGACGAGCCGACCAGTGCGGTCGAGCCGGAGTCGGAGGCGCTGATCATCGAGGCGCTCGAGCGGCTGATGCGCGGCCGTACCACCCTGATTGTCTCGCATCGGCTTTCGTTGGCGCGCTCGGCCGATCGGGTGGTGGTGGTCGCCGACGGTCAAATCGTCGAGAACGGGCCGCCCGACGCGCTGCTGGCCCAGCCCGACAGCCACTTCGCGGCGATGGTGCGGGCCGACTCGGCCTTTGCGCTGGCGCAGATGCAGGAAGTTCAGATTTAAGCTGAATTTAACACCCCTCGCCTTGGAAATAGTTACACTAGACATGGAAAGCTAAATATCGCGACTTACGCGCTGGCGGTCGAAATGCCTTTTTAGCCTTCGGCAGAGCGGTACTATGTATTTTCTGATCGTTTCTCATTTTTGCGCTCGCAGAGCGCAAAAATGAGAAACGATATAATCAGTAAGTACCATGCTGCCGCAGGCTATAGGCTCGTCTGAAGGACCACCGCGTAGGTCGTGTACGTAAGGAAACTTCCATGTCGAACTCTCAACCCGCACGAACCAGCACCTTTTTCTATGCGGTCAGAAAGTTTTTTGTATCCGGCTTTGTGGTGTTCTCGTTTGTCGCGTATGCGCTGCACGAGCGTTTTGGCGGCAGCGCCAGCGGCACTAGCGCCGTTACCCCGACGCGGCCGGCGGTCGCGACCGCGCCGCCGGCCACCCCAACAGCGCCGGGCACTGTGGCGCAAATCGCGGCCGGGTCGGCCCAAGCCGCGCAGGCACAGCAGCCGAGCGCAGCGCCGACTGCGGCGCCGCCCGCGCCGACCGTGGCGCCCGCCCCTACGCCTGCGGCCATCGCGAATGGATACAAGGACGGCGAATACTCGGGCCAGGTCGTCGACGCATTCTATGGCAACGTGCAGGTAAAAGCGGTCGTTCAAGGCGGCAAAATCGCCGATGTGCAGTTTCTGGAATGGCCAAACGATCGGCGCACCTCGGTCCGCATCAACAATGTAGCGATGCCGTATCTGATCAGCGAGGCCATCCAGACCCAGAACGCGCGGGTGGACGTTATTTCCGGCGCGACGCTGACGAGCGAAGCGTTTGCACAGTCGCTGCAGTCGGCGCTAGAGAGCGCGATGGCCCGATCGTGAAACAAACCCGCCTACTCATGGGCATGCCAATCACGCTGGAAGTAGTCGACATCGCGGCGACGGAAGCGATCTTCGAGACCGTCTTCGGCTATTTCGCATATATCGACGCGACATTCAGCACCTTTAAAGAGCATAGCGAGATCAGCCGGATCAACCGGCGCGAGCTAGCGCTCGAACACGCGAGCGCCGATGTGCGCGCGATCTTTGCGCTGGCCGAACAGACCCGCCAGCAGACATACGGCTATTTTGATATCGCGCGCGAGGGCCGTTACGACCCATCGGGCATCGTGAAGGGCTGGGCGATCGACCGCGCCGCCGATATCCTGTGCGATCGCGGGTTTGGCAACTTCTATGTCGACGCGGGCGGCGATATCCAGGTTGCCGGTAGGAACACCCAGGGCGACAACTGGCGGGTTGGCATCCGCAATCCCTTCGACATGCGCGAGATCGTGAAGGTGCTGGCCATCACCGACTGTGGCATCGCGACGTCGGGCACCTCGATTCGCGGGCAGCATATCTACAACCCCAAAGATCCCGGCCAACCGATCGGCGAGATCGTCAGCCTAACCGTGATTGGTCCCGATATCTACGAGGCCGATCGCTTTGCGACCGCGGCCTTCGCGATGGGCCGCGCCGGCATCATGTTCGTCGAGCAGCTCGATGGCTTCGAGGGCTACCTGATCGATGCGCACGGCCAGGCCACCTACACCAGCGGTTTTGCGAGGTATATTTCCCATGATTAAACTGGTCGATAGTCTGTTGAATCGTATCACGATGTACCGGCTGGCGCTGTACTATCTGATCTTCCTGCTGGCCATCGCGCTAGCATTCGCGTTCGCGGGCGTGCTGCCCTACGATCCGTACGCGCTGCTGTTCACGATAGGCCTAGAGATTGCAGTGTGCGGGATCACCAATGCGATCTTGTCGAGAACATTTGGCGTGCCCGCCAACGCCGAGTCGGCCTCGATCTCGGCGCTGATCCTGGCGCTGATCATCACGCCAATCCAATCGAACCACGACATCTGGTTCTTGGTATGGGCCGGCGTCTTGGCGATGGCTTCCAAATATATCCTGGCATTCAAGAACAAACACCTGTTGAACCCGGCGGCCTTCGCGGTTGCCCTGACATACCTGACGATCAACCAATCGGCCAGCTGGTGGGTTGGGAATGGCCCGATGCTGCCGTTTGTCGTACTTGGCGGAATCCTGGTCGTTCGCAGAATCGGAAGGTTCGATCTTGTCGCGAGCTTCTTGCTGGCGGCGCTGGCGACCGTTCTGGGGTTTAGCCTCTTCAGTCAGGAGAATATCATCGCGGCGCTACAGCAGACGCTTGTCTACTCGCCGCTGCTGTTTTTCGCGTTCGTGATCCTCACCGAGCCGCTGACCACGCCGCCCACGCGCAGACTGCAGATCTACTATGGGGCGCTGGTGGGCGTGCTGTTCGTTCCGCAGTTCCATCTGGGCGCGTTTTATACCACGCCTGAGCTGGCGATCCTGATTGGCAACATCTTCTCGTTTATCGTCAGCCCGAAAGCCACGCGCCTCCTCACGCTCAAAGAAAAGGTCCAGCTCGCGCCCGATGTATATGACTTTGTTTTTGCCCCTACGCGCAAGTTCGCATTTGCGCCCGGGCAGTATATGGAATGGACGCTTGGCCACGCCGCGCCGGACACGCGCGGCAACCGGCGCTACTTTACGCTGGCCTCTTCGCCGACAGAGAACAATCTGCGGCTCGGCGTCAAGTTCTACCGCAATTCCAGCAGCTTCAAGCGTGCGCTGTTGTCGATGGATGCGCACGGCCAGATCGTGGCGGCGCAGCTCGCCGGCGATTTTGTACTGCCCGACGATCCGCAGCAGAAATGCGTCTTTATCGCCGGAGGCATCGGCATTACGCCGTTTCGGAGTATGCTAAAATATCTGGTCGACGCGCGCCAGCCCAGGCCGATCGTGTTGTTCTATGCCAATAGGACCGTCGACGAGATTGTGTATAAGGATGTGCTCGACCAGGCCGAGCGCGAGTTGGGCATCAGAACGGTTTACGCCATCACCGATACGCGCCGGCTCCCGCCGGGCTGGCGCGGGCGAGTCGGCTATATCGGCCCGCAGCTGATCAAGGACGAAGTCCCCGATTATCTCAACTGCACGTTTTATCTCTCGGGCCCGCCGGCCATGGTCGAGGCGTTCAAGCAGATGCTGGCCGAGCTGCATGTTCCGCGCAGTCAGATCAAGACCGATCTCTTCGCCGGGCTGGCGTGATTGCTTAGCCACAGAGCGCACAGAGATCACAGAGGTTGATGCCTCATTACTTCATCTCTGTGGCCTCTGTGATCTCTGTAGCAAGCGAATCAAAACGAAATGATAACAGTTCTGATCATCGACGACGATATTCGGCTGACCGAGCCGATCCAGTATCAGCTGGAAACGCTCGGGTATACCGTGATGGTTGCGCAGAATGGGCCGGCCGGGTTGGGCATGGCGCTGAGCCAGAAGCCCGATGTGGTCGTGCTCGACATCATGCTGCCGGGCATGGATGGCTGGCAGGTGTGCCAGGAGATTCGTCGATTTTCGCAGGTGCCGATAATTATGCTGACCGCACTGGGCCTGGAGGTCGATCGGATTCGCGGGCTGGAGCTTGGCGCGGACGATTACCTTACCAAGCCATTTTCATTTCAGGAGCTGGTCGCGCATATCAAGTCGATTCTGCGGCGCGTGCAGTGGGATCAGACCTTGCTTGCCGATAATCAGCTGACCATCGGGGGTGTCACGCTGAGTCCAGCCGCGCACCGCGCCTTTAAGGATGGTGTGGAGCTGACGCTGCGCAACAAAGAGTATGAATTGCTGTCGCTGCTGATGCAGCAGGCCGGCAAGGTGCTGACGCGCGAAGTGCTGTTCAACCAGATCTGGGGCACCGATTGGCTCGGCGATACGCGCACGCTCGACGTGCATATTCGCTGGCTGCGCCAGAAGATCGAGGATGATCCGTCGCTGCCGCGTTATATTCAGACGGTGCGCAACGTCGGCTACCGGTTCGCGACCGCCGAGGAGCTGCGATGATGATCTTGTTCAAATCATTGCGCGGGCAGCTGACCGCCGCGATACTGACCGTGCTGGCGCTCGGGCTGGGCCTGCTGCTGATCATGGCCGGCAATCAGATGTCGCGGATGACTATGGAAGCCTTTACGCACGAGCAGCAGGTGTTGGCGCTGGTGCTGGCGAACACCTTGCCTGAGTCGTTCGAGAACCCGCGCGCGCAGCGAGCCATGGCGGACTGGGTGGCGCAGCGCGGCCAATCGGGGGATGACTTTCCAAAGGATACCAATATCAGTCTGTTCGACGCCCGCGGCGCCCTGATCGCCAGCAGTGCGCCGGCGGGGAGTGGCGGGCTGGCCGTGGATCGCGGCCAGGTCGTCTCGGGTGGCATGGTCAGTAAAATTGTGCAGGGGCGGCTTTACATCGCCGTGCCGGTCACGCACGAGGGCCGGCTCATTCTCGGCATGGTCCAGATCGACTCATCGCTCGACGCCGTCAACGCGCGGTTGTTCTCGCGCTGGCTGGCGCTGATCGGCGCCACCGGCGCGGCGCTGGCGCTGGCCTTTGTGGCCGCGCTGTGGCTGGCGGCGCAGCTGACGCGTCCGCTCTCCGAGCTGCGCGGCGTGGCCCAGCAGATGTCGGAAGGGCGGCTTTCCGCTCGGGTGCGGGTCGGCGCCACGGTCAATGAGCTGGTGTCGCTCGGCGCGGTGTTCAATCACATGGCCGAGCGGATCGAGGGCATGGTGCAGGAGCAGCGCGATTTCGTTGCCAATGCGTCGCACGAGCTGCGCGCGCCGCTCTCGGCGATCAAGATTCGCGCCGAGGCGCTGGCCGACCAGAGTGTCAACGGCGACCGCGCGCGGCAGTACGCGGCCGAGATCAACGACGATGCCGGCCAGTTGGGGCGCCTGGTGAACGATCTGCTGCAGCTCTCGCGTGCAGAGAGCGGCGCGTTCGTCCCACCCGAGCAGCCGATCTGTGTCGCCGATGAGCTGTTCGCCTGTATTCGCGCGGTTCAGCCGCGCCTGGCGCAACGGCATCAACAGTTCGATCTCCAGCTCGCCGAAGACATCCCCGACCTGTACATTCATTCGAATGATCTGTCTATGATGGTAGGGAATCTGCTCGACAACGCGATTAAATACACGCCCGAGGGCGGCACAATTGGCCTTGCCGCGAGCTGGCGCGCGAATACGCTGGAAATCGCGATCAGCGACAATGGCGAGGGCATTCCGCCCGAGGATCTGCCACGAATCAGCGAGCGATTTTTTCGCGTCGATCGGGCGCACACGCGCAACATTCCCGGCGTTGGGCTAGGGCTGGCGCTGGTTGCCGCGGTCGTACGCCAATACAATGGCATGTTGCGGATCGCCAGCAGCGGCATCCCTGGCCAGGGCACGCAGGCATACCTTGGGCTGCCGGTGGCGGCGAAGCTAGGCTAATTCAGATCGGCAGAAATTGCTCTTATCGGAGATTAGAGATTGCCCAATCCCCAATCTCTAATCTCTAATCGCCAAAAGCGGAAGTTACTCTTTGACAAGCCCTTAAGGGTGGTTGGCCAACACAAGCACTTCGGAAGCCGGAACGTCGCCGATCTGGACGAAGGCGGCCTCATCGGGCTGGCGCAGCAAACGCGCGGCAAATTCCATCTTTTATTCTCCTGATTGATAGCCTGCGTGCCTACACAATAAACGGCGCATGTGCTCGAATTACGGCATGTGTCAGCCGACGCGATCCAACCTGTCCGGATAAGGCTTTTCCTTAGCTGATACACCATCGTAGTGCCGATGGAGTGAAGGCGGCCTTTCGCCGATGATAGCGCGGTGTCTGCGGCGGACGCGTTCGTGGACCGACAATCGACATAATGATGGAATTACCGAGCGGCGCGTCGCTCACGTTCAACAAAACCGTCGTCAGCGGCTACACGGCCGCGGGCTTCCAGGTGGCCGGGGCCCTTAATGAATTTTGACAGCCATTGCGGAATAGACCGCGGATCGGCGCGGATGGAGTGGATGGACGCGGATAGCGTCAGAAAGTAATCCGCGTTGATCCGCCTGATCCGTGGCATCCGCGGCCCATTCTCGCACGCCTCGCGCCAGATTGCGCTAGCCGCCCAGCGGCGGCGAGGACGGCGGGAGCCAACCGCGGCTGAGATAGTCGCTAAGCGTCAAGCCAACCAGAATTGCTAGCCAGACAAAACCGGCGCCAGCGATGACCCAGACCATCTTGCTGCTGGAGCGCACGTGCATAAAGTAGAGGATAATGATCGTCGCCTTGACGATGCCAACCATGTCGCCCAGCAGGATGCCCAGCAGCCCCAGGTTGAGATACCAGGCCGTCACGGTCGCGCCCAGCAGCGCCAGGAGCACGATGTAAACGATCAGATAGGTCGTCCATGGGACGATATGATGTTGTTGATGTGTGTTCATACTCGTACATGCAATAGATAGAGAATCGGAAACAAGAACACCCAGACGACGTCCACGAAGTGCCAGTATAGCCCGCTGATCTCAATCGGCGTGTAGTACTCGGGCGAGAACTTGCCGCGCCAGGCCAGTACGACCAGCACGGCGAGCACGCCAAGACCAATGATCATGTGCAGGGCGTGCAGGCCCGTCAGGGCGAAGTAAAAGTTGAAGAACATCTTGGCCTTTCCGGGATCGGCCCCCTCGAATGCGAACTGAAAGCCCTTCAACGGCACCAGATGCTCCTGGTAATCGCGGTAGTACTCGAAGCCTTTGATGCCGAGAAATGTGGCCCCGAAGATCATGGTGAGAATCAGGAAGAGGATCAGCCCTCTGCGGCTGCCCGTCTGCGCCGCATGGACCGCCAGCACCATCGTGAAGCTGCTGGTGAGCAGCACGGCGGTGTTGATCGTGGCGAGCGGCACGTTCAGATGGCTGGCCGCGGCCCCGAACTCAAGTGGGTAGCTCAATCGGTAGATCGCGTACGCGCCGATTACTGCGCCCAGGAACATCACCTCGGTGGCCAGGAAGGTCCACATGCCCAATGTCGACGACTCGCGCTGCTGCTCGGCGTCGTCGAACTGGTGCGCCAGGTGTGGAGGATGGACAACCGAGGATGCAGGATGGAGGGCGCCGGCATGTGATCCTCCATGTTCCATTTTCATTGCTCGATCGTCAACTCCGGTGTTTTCAGGAACAGATTGGCTCTCAGACACTTTCGGCCCCCTGTGGTACAAACGTCTGCTCGTCTTCGGGCAGGTAGGTGTAGGCCTCCTGGGTCACCACCGGCGTGCGCTCGAAGTTCTCGGTCGGTGGCGGCGACGATGTCTGCCATTCCAGCCCGGTCGCCCCCCAGGGGTTCGAGCCGGCGAGTTTGCCGTAGCGCAGCGACCAGAGCAGGTAGATCAGCGGCAGCAGGTAGCCGACGGCCAGGATCGAGGCGCCGGCAGTCGACATGACGTTCAACACCTGAAACTCCGGCGCATATTCGTAATAGCGCCGCGGCATGCCGAGGTAGCCCAGGATGAACTGCGGGAAAAACGTCAGGTTGAAGCCGATGAACAGCGTGAAGGCCGAGAACCGCCCCAGCCACTCAGAATACATCCGCCCGGTCATCTTCGGCCACCAGAAGTGAATCCCGCCCAGGTAGGCCGAGACAGCGCCGCCGACCATGATGTAGTGAAAGTGGGCGACCACGAAATAGGTGTCGGTCACATGCACATCGACCGGCAGCGCCGCCAGGAATAGGCCGGTCAGCCCGCCGATCACGAACAGGCCGATAAACCCCAGCGCATAGATCATCGGGGTCTTGAACGAGATCGAGCCCTTGTACATCGTGGCCGTCCAATTGAAGACCTTGATCGCCGAGGGGATGGCGACCAGATAGCTTAGCGCCGAGAATGTCATGGCCGAATAGACCGACTCGCCGGCGACGAACATATGATGCCCCCAAACCAGAAAGCCGATGAATGCGATCGCCAGGCTGGCGAAAGCGATGAACTTGTAGCCGAACGGCCGGTTCCGCGAGAAGCAGCCGACGATCTCGCTGATCACTCCCATGCCGGGCAAGATCATGATATAGACCGCCGGGTGGGAGTAGAACCAGAACATATGCTGGAACAGCACCGGATCGCCGCCCAGTTTCGGGTCGAAGATGCCGATCCCGAACAATCGCTCGAACACTATCAGCAGCAGCGTGATCGCCAGCACCGGGGTTGCCAGCACCTGGATGATGCTGGTCGCGTACATCGACCAGACGAACAGCGGCAGCCGGAACCAGGTGAGCCCTGGCGCGCGCATCGTGTGGGTGGTGACGATAAAGTTGAGCCCGGTGAGAATCGACGAGAACCCGACAATGAAGGCGCCAAAAATAGTCAGAACCACGTTCGATCCGGTCAGCGAGCTGTAAGGTGTGTAGAAGGTCCATCCGGTGTCGACGCCGCCCAGCAACAGCGCCGTACCAGCGAACAGACTGCCGATGATATAGAGGTACCAGCTCGCCAAATTGAGGCGCGGGAAGGCCAGGTCGCGCGCCCCCAGCATCAGCGGCAGCAGGAAGTTGCCCAACACCGCCGGGATTGAGGGTATCAAGAACAGAAAGATCATGACGACGCCGTGCAGCGTAAACATCCGGTTGTAGGTTTCCGCCGACATCACGTCGCCCTGAGGCGTAAGCAGTTCCAGGCGGATCAGCGTCGCGGCGAGGCCGCCGAGCAGAAAGAACGCAGTAATCGAGATCATATACAGAATCCCGATTCGTTTGTGGTCGCGGGTGAGCAGCCACGACCACACGGCGTAGCTGATGTTGAGATAGTTCTTGCGCGGTGTGACCGCTCCTGCCGTTGAAACGCTCATTGCTCGATCCTTACCTCTAGCCTAGGCAATTACCCGTATGTCCGAACAAAGAACAAAGAACAAAGAACAGAGAACAAAGAATAGAGAACAAGATGCGCGAGAATTGTTCTTTGTTCTCGTTCTCTTTACATTGTCATGGCGTACTCGTCGCCGCCGGGACGGCGGTGGACGCGGCGCCCGGCGCGTTTGGCGCCGCGGTTCCGGTCGCCCCACCCCGATTATCCTGATTCGGCCCCGCGCCGCCCTGGCCGCCCAGCGACTTGATATAGGCAATGATCTGCAAGATCTCCTGCTCGTTCACCTGCCCCTGGAAGGATGGCATGATCGGCTGAAAGCCATTGACCACCTTGGCAGACGGGTTGAGAATCGACTCGCGGATGTACGCGTCGTCGGCGGTGACGGTCTGCCCATTCGCGAGCTGCACCTGCGAGCCATACACCCCCACTAGCGACGGCGCGGGCCCGCCCCCGGCGGCCACGTGGCAGGTCACGCAGCCGCGCTGCTCGAACAGACGCTGGCCGGCCTGCGCCATCGACTCGGGCGCCTGCTGGCCGCCGGCTTGGGTCTGCCCGCCGCCGCTGAGCCAGGCCTGGTACTCGGCCGGCTCCATCACTATCACCTCGCCGACCATATTCGAGTGCTCGGTCCCACAGTACTCGGCGCAGAACAGATGGAACGACCCGGTCTTGGTCGCCTGGAACCACAGCACCGTATAGCGCCCCGGTATCACATCGTGCTTCACGCGGAATGCCGGAACGTACAGGCTATGGATGACATCCTCCGACGTCATGATCAGCTTGATCGGGCGGCCCACCGGCACGTGCAACTGGTTGATCTCGCGCTGGCCGGTCGGGTGCTGGAGCTTCCACATCCACTGCTGCCCGACGACGTAGATCTCGAGCGCTCCATCGGGCGGGCGAAACATGTTGAAATACACACTGGCCGACCAGACAAAGATCGGGACGATCAGGCACAGCATGCCGCCGATCGCGGTCCACTCCAGCCAGTTGCTGGTGTGCGACATGGCCCGGTCGGCGACGGCGCCGCGGCGATACTTGAAGCCAAAGTAGCAGATCAAGAGGATGATCGGCACGCTGAAAAGTGCGCTGAGCGCAATAAGCACGATGTAAATCCGATCGACCTGCCACGAAAAGTTTGAGGCATGATCGGGCCAGAACTGCACGTCTCCCATGAATTAGCTCCCCAACTGCTGCGATCGACCACGGCGCAGCATCATGAGCACGGCACCTCCAATACACAGCACGGTAGCGATGAAGGCGACCCGCACCAATTCCATGATCGCAGGAGTGTAACGCCCGGACACCGGGTCGTAGTGATAGCAGCGCAGCAGAAACTGATCGACGGGCGACCCGATCTGGTTGGCCGAGGCCTCCACCAGGCCAAGGCGCAGATCGCGCGGCGCGTAGGCGAGATCGTAGAAGTAGCGCGAGATTTTGCCCTGCGGCGTCAGCAGCACGACGGCCGCAGGATGGGCGTATTGGTTCTGTCGGTCGTCGTAGGCGTAGCGGAACCCGACCGCCTGCGTCAGCCGCTCGATCGACGGCGCATCGCCGGTGAGAAAATGCCAGCCGCTGGCCGCCTCGGGCTTGCCATAGCGATCCACGTACACCGCCTTCTTGGCCGCGGCCAGATCAGGCTTCTCGCGCGGGTTGATGCTCACGGTGACGACGTTGAACTGCTTGCCCAGATCGAACGAGAGATCGCGCATTGAGTCGGTCAGCCGTGTGAGCACCAGCGTACACAGGTTCGGGCACTCGAAGTAGTTCAGCGTCAGGATCACCGGCTTGGCGCCCAAGTAGTCGCTCAGCCGCACCGTCTTGCCAGCCTCATCATGAAAGACCAGGTCGAGCGGCACCTGCGCGTTGAGGCGCTGGTCGACGCCGACCTGTGCCAGAAGCTGGTCGTCGGGCCCACCGCCCTGCGCCTGCGCCGGCGCTGCCCCGGCCAGGATGAACAACGCCAGGTAGAGCGCCAGTAATCCACGAATTGTGATTGGCTTGACCATCGAATACTCCAGAACCAAGAACCGAGAACCAAGATTAGAGGATGGAAGATAGAGGATGGAGGATAGCGCTCAACAGGAGGCAATCGCTATCTTCTACCTTCTATTCTCTATCCACAATTGTCACCATGTCATCTTGTCATCTTGTCATCGTGTCACCCTACTGACCGGGAGTTGGTGTGGCCGCTGGTTCCTGCCCTCCCGAGCTGTCGAGATTGGGCGTCTGGTCGTTGAACTGCCGTGTCGATCCCGGTTCGACCGGTAAGCCGCGTTGGGTCAGCAGATCGATCGCCCGGTCGATCGGGATGCGAACCTTGCCGGCGCCGCGGTCGGCCCAGCTGTAGCTATGTAGGGTGGCCTCCTCGGTAGCCTGGAGCGCCTGCCAATCGGCCACCGGATCGGTTTGCAAACGGGGCCCAGACGGTGTTGACTGCGCAATTCCCAGCCCCGAGGGCGGCTGCGCGGCCGGCGGCTGAGACAGTAAGAACACAAACATGCCGTACAGCGCCGCGCTGGTCAGCGCCCCAATCACAACGATCACAACGCCAATCAGCACGAGCCTGCCCAGCCTGACGTCGGAGGGCTCGTGGCCGATTGCGATCTTGGCCTCAATCGTGGCGTCTTCGTCGGCTTTGGCTGCCTGCTCGTCCTCCACGTCGCTCGCGGCTTCGGCGCCGCGGTGCGCCTCCTCTGGAATATCACTCCTGCGGCTGCCCGTCACGTGGCGCCGCGGCTTTTCATCGCTGTCACTCATACTCGAACGCTTCCTCAAGCGATTAACGAGACTACCCAGGCCGATCGAGACTAATAATGCGCCCAGATACTGTAAGAGATTGCCAACACTCAGCCGCCTTGCGTTCTGCTGTGGATCGCGCTCGCCGCCCGAGGCCGGTGGCCGCGCCTTAGCCATGGCCGTGCGCCTCCTGGAGCGTAGCCGAGATCGGGTCGTGCAGCGCGACGAGCGGCCGGCGCTTCAGCAGCCAGGCGAACGCCGCGATCCATATTCCGCCCACCGCAATCGGAGCGGCGATATCGAGCCAGTGGATCGCCAACCCGGCCTGGCGAAACGATGGAACGATGCGCCAGAATATTTCGACCAGGTGTACACATAAGAGCACCGCCGCCAACGCCGTGAGCCGCTGGATGTTGCGCTTGGTGCGGCGCGAGAACAGCAAGAGCAGCGGCGCCACGAACTGAAACGCCAGCACGAACCGGATCAGCCAGACCCAGCCGCCCTGGGTCCGGTGCAGATACCAAGGCACCTCCTCGGGCAAGTTGCCCGACCAGATGATCAAATACTGCGAAAGGTTGATGTACGCCCAGAACATCACGAACGCCAGCAGCAGGTTGCCGAGGTCGTTGAAGGCGTTCACGGTGGCGACCTGGGCTAGCGGCTCACGCCGCGACAGCAGGCCGGCCGTAGCGATCGCAAACGCCATACTCGAAAGGCCCTGCCCGGCCAGAAATAGCACGCCGAAGATCGACGAGAACCAATGCGGCTCGATCGACATCACCCAATCTACCGAGGCGAAGGTCAGGGTCAGAATATACACCACCAAGCCATAGCGGCCGAGTAGCCGCAATCTATCCGACAGAACCGGGTCGGCGGTACGATCCTGCTCAAGCGACCAGCGGTTCAGTACGTAGGCCAGGCCAATCCAGATCACGAAATAGACCAGCGCGCGTGCCACGAAGAACGGCGCGTTGAGATACGCCGCTTTGGTCTGGATGATTGGGTCATTTGCCGCCTCGGGGCGCGCCCACTCATAGAGATAGCTTGAACCGCTCAACACGTCGACGGCGATCGGCACGAACAGCACCATCATCAGCGGCAGAGTCATGGCCGCCGCCTCCATCAGCCGGCGGATGAGGAAGCCCCAGGCGCCGCCGACCAGGTGGTACAGAAATGTGATTGCCATGCTCCCCAGCGCGATCCCGAGCCAGAACATGTAGGCGAACAGGTAGGATTGAAAGAACTGCCCCGGGTCGAGGAACGCGCCCACGCCGCACAGCACCAGGCCGGCCACACCGGCGAGCAGCGCCAGCCGCTGGATACGATCGAGTTGCGGGCGCGCCTGTTCGTTCTGGCTCATTGTGATGCCCCCTCTAGCTTCGGTCGTTCCTCCGGCGGCACGTCGTCGAGCGTGGCGTCCTGGCTGAGTTGCAGCGCGCGGATATATGCGACAATCGCCCAGCGTTCATCCGGTTTGACCCGTGAGGCGTAGCTATACATCCGGCCGAATCCATTAGTTATCACGCCGTAGATATAGCCGGGCTGTACATCGCGCAGGCGCTGCTGGTGGAACGTCGGCGGCGCGGGGAAGCCGCGCTGCACGATCATCCCATCGCCATTGCCGGTGAGGCCGTGGCAGGGCGAGCAGAACGTGTCGTACGACAGGTGGCCCACGCTCAGCACATCGCGCGTCACAGGGAACGGGAAATCTTGCGCCTGCACGCCAGCGCCTGCCGCTGCGGTCGGGGCCGCGGTCGCCCCACTCGCCGGCGCAGCCGTCGCGCCAGCCGCAGGCGCGGCAGTCGCCCCACTCGCCGGCGCAGCCGTCGCGCCCGCAGGCGCCCCGGCGGCCGCATTCGCACCGGTGGGCTGGGGTTGGTCGGCCTGCAGGAAGCCCCGCGCAACCGTGTTGGGCGGCAGGTCGCGCGCGCATTTGCCGTCGGCGAAAAAGCTACTCCCTTCCAATGGCTGGCACTTGGCCTGATCGCGCATGTTCGAGCCGCAGCTGGCGAGCAGGAGCAGAGCGCAGAGGGCCAGGAAGGTTAGCCCCTTTGTTTTTGATGATGGAGGATGTAAGATAGAGAATAGAGAATAGAGAATAGAAGATAGCATCATACGCTCCGCTACCTCGAGTCAGGGTTACAAAATCGACGTAGACCGCGATTTTCAATGGAACCCATTGTCATGGTGAGCCCTTCGACTTCGCTCAGGATAAACTCCGCGAACCATCTCAACGGGAATGGCAATGGAATACGGTGAGATGCTTCACTCCGTTCAGTATGACGGCGTTTTTCATTGAGCGCAGTAACCCAACAATGCCGTATCGTTTTGAACTCACGTTTACCGCTTTTGATTCTCTCCATCCACCCTCCGCCATCTTCATATCCTCACGGCTCAACGACCGACACACTCTGCGGCTTCAGCCCCTCGAGAAACGCCCTGGTTGCCTCCATATCGAACTTGGGGTCGCCGGCCTCGATACACAGGAAGAAGTGGCTGCGCGATGCCAACTCGAAGCTCGGCACATTGAAGAGCGGGTGGTACGGTTCCGGCAAGCCGTTGAGCGCCAGCATGCCCAGCACCGCTGCGAGCGAGGCGCATAAGATCGTCAGCTCGAACGTGATCGGGACAAAGGCCGGCCAGCTATTGGTTGGCCGACCGCCGATATTGAGCGGGTATTCGACCACGGCGGTATACCACTGCAATGCAAACCCAGCCAGCGCCCCAATGATCCCCCCCGCCAGCACGACCCACGGCAGGCGCACGCCACGGTGGCCGAGCGCCTCGGGCAGCCCATGCACTGGAAACGGCGTGTAGGCGTCCATCAGCCGATAGCCCTCGGCATAGGCGCGCTCTGTTGCCGCCAGCAGGTCGTCCGGGTTGTCAAACTCCGCCGTTATGCCGTAGATATCACTATACAGTGCCATATCAACACCTGCTAAGGATTGCAGATTGCAGATTCACCCAGAGGGTACCCGATTGCAGATTAGTGTTCCCAATCTGCAATCTGCAATTTGCAATTTGCAATTCGTCAATCCCCCGCCGGCTGCGGCTGCGGCGTCACGATTGGCGGCTCGTGCCCGTCGCCCGAGCCTTGCTCCTCGTCGGTTCGCGCCACGAGCTCGCGCATCTCAAAGATCGAGATCACCGGCAGGAAGCGGATGAACAGGAACATCAGCGTCAGGAACAGCCCGATCGTTCCAAAGAAGGTCGCGAAGTCCCAGATCGTCGGGTAGTACATATACCAGGCCGCCGGCACGAAGTCGCGGTTCAGGCTCACCACGATGATCACAAAGCGCTCCAGCCACATGCCGACGCTCACAATCAGCGCGACGATGAACAGCGCGGGGATGCTGGTCCTGAAGCGATGGAACCAGAATAGCTGCGGCGCCAGGAAGTTGCAAAAGATCAGCGCCCAATAGCTCCACGCATATGGGCCGAGGGCGCGGTTAATGATCAGGGCGCGCTCGTAGGTGTTGCCGCTGTAGTAGGGGAAGAACACCTCCATCAAATATCCGTAGCTCACGATCAACCCGGTCGCCAGCGTGATCCGCGCCATATAGTCGAGGTGGCGCATGGTGATGAAGTCCTCGAGGCCATAGGCCCGCCGCAGCGGGATGGAGAGAATGAGCACCATCGCAAAGCCGGCGAAGATCGCGCCCGCCACGAAGTAGGGCGGGAAGATCGTGGTGTGCCAGCCGGGCACGAGACTCACGGCGAAGTCGAAGCTGACGATCGTGTGAACCGAGACCACCAGCGGCGTCGAGAGCGCTGCCAGCAGCATATACGCCACTTCATAGCGCTGCCAGTGGCGCGCCGAGCCGCGCCAGCCCATGGCCAGCAGCCCGTAGATCACCTTGGCGAAGCGCCGCCCCGCGCGATCGCGCAGGGTCGCCAGGTCGGGGATCAGCCCAACAAACCAGAATAGCAGCGACACCGTGGCGTAGGTCGAGATCGCGAACACATCCCACACCAGCGGGCTGCGCCACTGCGGCCAGAGGTCCATTGTGTTCGGATAGGGGAACAGCCAGTAGTCCAGCCAGGGCCTCCCAGTGTGCAGCAGTGGGAACAAGCCCGCGCATGCGACCGCGAACAGTGTCATAGCCTCGGCAAAGCGGTTGATCGAGGTGCGCCAGCGCTGGCGCAACAGCAGCAGAATCGCCGAGATCAGCGTCCCGGCGTGGCCGATGCCGATCCACCAGACGAAGTTGATGATGTCGAAGGCCCAGGCAACCGGAATATTGTTGCCCCACACGCCAACGCCGGTGAGCAGCAGCCAGCCCAGCGCCAGCAGCAGCACGTTCAGCAGCAGGAAGCTGGCCGCGAAGCCGGCGATCCAGCCAAACCTCGTCCTGCGCGTCAGCACGATCGAGCTGATCTTATCGCTGACCGAAGCGAAGGTGTACCCCGGCTCTAACACTGGCGGAAGCTCGTCGTCTCGATCGGTGCGCCCTGGTTGTTGTGCGGTTGCCATGATGTACCTCTATCGCCTAGAGGCTGGAGGCTGGAGGCTGGAGACTAGCTCACTATCTACTAGCCTCTAGCCTCTAGCCTCTAGCCTCTAACTCCGGGTTCGGGTTGCGCAGGCGTGCCAGGTAGGTCGTGCGCGGCTGAGTGCCCAGCTCGGCCAGCATGCCATAGTGCAGCGGCTGGCCCTTCAGCTGGGAGACCTGGCTGTTCGGGTCGTTAATATTGCCAAAAACGATCGCGTTGGTCGGGCACGCTTGCTGGCACGCCGTCAGCACCTCCCCATCGCCGATCGTCCGGGTCTCGCGCTCGGCAGTGATTCGGGCCTCTTCGATCCGCTGGATGCAGTAGGTACACTTCTCCATCACGCCGCGCGCCCGCACCGTGACATCTGGGTTGTGCACCAGGTTGATCACCGGAATATCCTGGTTGTAGGTCAGGAAGTTGAAGCGCCGGACTTTATATGGACAGTTATTCGAGCAATAACGGGTACCGATGCAGCGGTTGTACACCATTGTGTTCAGCCCCTCGGCGTCGTGAACGGTGGCGGCCACCGGGCAGACCAGCTCGCAGGGCGCCTTCTCGCAGTGCATGCATGGCCGCGGCTGGAACACCGTATCCGGGTTGTCCAGGCCGCCGGAGTTGTACACGTCGACCTTGAGCCAGTGCATCTCGCGACTGCGCCCGACCTGCTCCTTGCCGACCACCGGGATGTTGTTCTCGGCCTGGCAGGCGATTGTGCAAGCGTTGCAGCCAATACACGCGTTCAAATTGATCGCCATGCCCCAGGCGTACCCGGTGTAGCGGTATTCGGGGTAGAGCGAGGGGATATTATGCTCCTCGCCGCCCTGGTTTTCCTCTTTGCTCTCCTGGCCGCCCGCCGCCGCCTGTCCCTGCTGGGGCCGCCCGCGCGGCAGAAACTCGTCGGACTCGTTGCGCGCGAAATGAGGGTTCTGGAGAAACTGTTCGAGCGTGCCCTCGCGCACCAGATCGCGGCCCTCGACGCTGAAGTGCTGCTGTGTGGTCGAGATCGAATAGCGCTCGCCAGTCGCGGCGAGCTCAAGGCCACTGCCAAACCATGGCGCCCCCGAGCTACGGATGGCATAGGCATTCGCCCCGACGCCGGTGCCGACCTGGCCGGCGCGCTGGCGGCCATATCCCAGGTGTAGTGTCACCGAGTCGTCGGCATGGCCGGGCACGATCCAGATCGGGGCGCGCACCGCCCGCCCGTCGAAGCGCAGTTCGACCAGGTCCTCGTTGTTATAGCCGAGGCGCTGGGCAGTAGCGGGGCTGATAAAGGCCGCGTTGTCCCAGGTGATCGTGGTGAGCTGCCTGGGCAGCTCCTGGAGCCAGGCGTTGTTCGCAAAGCGCCCATCCCAGACCGAGGGGTCGGGACGGAAAATAATCTCAAGACCACCGGTGCCGGTGGGGGCCGGGCTTGGCGCACTCGCCGCGGCGGCCAGCGACACCTGGGCCGGCGCCGCAGCCGTGCCGGCCACCACGCCGTCGTGTACCGACTGGCGCCAGAACTGCTCGAAATCGCCACCCTGGCGCTGCCCCTGCCAATAGGCGCGCACGATATCATAGCCCGACTGGCCGGAGTTGCCGCTCATTGCGCCGAGCAGCTCGTAGGCCGATTTTCCATTATAAAGTGGCAAGATCAGCGGCTGCATGATCGTGGTCGTGCCGTCGAAGGCGCGCACATCACCCCACGTCTCCAGATAATGCGTCTGCGGAACGTGCCACTGGCTGAGCGCGGCGGTCTCGTCGAAGTATAGGCTCATGTGGGCAGTGAACGGCACCTTGCGAAGCAGATCGGCGAAGTTCAGGTCGGCCGGCGCGGTGAACGCCGGGTTGCTCTCGACGACGATCAGCGTATTCACCTGCCCGGCGGCCATGTCCGCGGCCAGCTCGCGCAGCGATTGGAGCTGGTTGACGGGGTTGACCTCGACGGGCTGGGTGTATACCACCGTCGCGCCGACATTGCCGAGCGCCGCGTTCATAGCGTGCGCTAATGCGTGGACGGCGGGCGGCTGCGCTGGACCGGCGATCACGATGCTGGCGCCGCGACGCTGCTGGAGGTCGCGCACAAGGGCATCGATCCAGCCGGCCGGGATGCCCTGGAGCGCCGCGCCGGCAGCTCCGGCCTGGACGCCGAGCCCCTGCGCGACCGCGCGCGCGAACCCTTCGATCTGGCTGGCACGCAGCGGCAGCCGGTGGTCGGCCATCGCCCCGGTGATCGTCGGGGTGCTCTCAACGACATACAGGCGATTCATGTCGGCCTGACCCTCGCGCACCTCGCGCCGGCCGATAAACTCACGAGCGTAGCGCAGGTGGCCCGGAACTTCCTGGAGGAAGTTCGCGTCCAGCGCCAGAACCCGGTCGGCCTTGGCAAAGTTGTAGATCGTGTTGACGTACTGCCCAAACGCCAGGCGCGTTCCCTCGCGGATATTATCATCGCCGGCCGGGTCGTATTGGTGCCACCTGGCCTGCGGAAACTTCTGCAGCAGCGCCTGGATCTGCGCGCCGAGCGTCGGCGAGGTGATTGTCTCGGTCAGGATTCGCATCCCGGCGCCCTGCTTGCCTTGCAGCTGCTGCAGCTGGCCGCTCAGCACGCCAATGAATGTCTCCCAGGTGGAGATCTGCCCCAGGTTGGTCACCGCCTGGGCGCGATCGGGGTCGTAGAGCGACAGGACCGAGGCCTGGGCGAAGACATTGGTGGCGCCGAGGCTGGCCGGGTGAGCGGGGTTACCCTCGACTTTGGTCGGTCGCCCGATATGGCTCTCGGCCAGCAGCCCGAGCCCATACCCGCCGATTGGCATCGCAGTGGCAAAAAACAGCGGTTTGCCGGGCGTGATCGCCGGATCGGGTTGATTGACATAAGGAACAATTTTCTCACGCGGCGGTTCGGCCGCGCACCCGCTGAGTCCGGCCAGCGCCAGCGAGGCGCCCATGAGTTTCAAGAATGTGCGCCGGCTCAGCGGCTCGTTGAGCTCCGCGGCCCCCTTGGGGAACTCGCGGTATAGAAATTCTTTGAACGCCGTGGTCTCGGCCAGCTCTTCGAGGCTGCGCCAGTACTGTTTGCCTTTCGCGTCCGCCAGACGCTCGCGGATCTCATTCAGATCGATCGGGTCTTTGCCCATAGTCTGATCCCTCTACGCACCGAGAACAGAGAACAGAGAACAAAGAACAATAAGCGCGGAGCTTGTTCTCTATTCTTTGTTCTTTGTTCTATCTCCTTAGCGATGACAGACGTTACAATTGGTGAGCCGCGACGAGTCGATCTTATACTCCTGCACCAGCCGCTGGCCCAAAGCGAGCTGATCGGCGGGCGCCTGCCAATTCATGTTATAGACCTCCTCGCGCGGCCGCAGATATTGCTCCGGCGCACGATGGCAGTTGAGGCACCACTGCATCGTCATCGGCTCCGCTTTGTACACCCGCGTCATCTGGTCGACCCGCCCGTGGCAGGTCGAGCATCCGACCCCCTTCGCCACGTGGATGCTATGGTTGAAGTAGACGAAGTCGCCCAGGTCGTGGACTCGATTCCACTCGATCGGCTTGCCGGTCGCATAGCTATCGCGCACCGGCGCAAGCACCGGCGCCTGGGTCCAGACCTGCGAGTGGCACGACATACATGTATGCGTGGGTGGTATGCCGGCGAACGCAGATTCCTCGACGGTGCTGTGGCAATAGCGACACTGAATGCCGAGACCGCCGACATGATGTTCGTGGTTGAATGGCACCGGCTGTTCGACGGGGATGTTCACACCAGTAAAGTAGGGTGAGCGGACGAGCACATATCCGATCGCGATCAAGCCAGCGATCACAAACACGGCGCCAAAGATTGTCGCCTTCGACACCGTGTTCGTGCTGGGGTGAAAAATCTGCGCCATCACGACATCCTGTCTGAATCTATACTCGGCATCCTGGCCAGATAGTAGAGCTGACGCGCGGAGGGCTGTACCAAGATCAGCAGCATAGCAATTTACTTGCCAGCAATTTTCTATCTTGGCTGAATTGTGTGATTGTTTAAGCTGATTGTGCGCAGATGCTGCCGAAGCGTGTCGTGTTCGGGCCCAGCGGCGTTGTCGATCGGTGAGAACGACGGAGAGGCGATGGTTGCTGTGTTACTCTGCCTAAGCTAAGCGAAACGTGCGATTAGTATACCATCAATCGCGACCGACATTGCAACGTGATATATGCTATACTCATGCTCTCCCCAGCACCACACCTTGTCCCTAACCTATATCACACACATCGGCGGAAAAGGTATCGCGTTGTCACAGTTCCTTCAGTTCGTTACGTTCCCACTGAAAGGAACTGAGGGAACCGGATAAGAACTTTCGCCAAGCTGTACGAGAGCCGTATCAGTATCCAGCGGAGCCATACGATGAGACGAGCGCTGATTGCGAGTTTAGGCGCCGTTGCAGGAGCCCTGGCCTTCCTGCTCGCGCTGGTTGGCTACCGAGCCTTGGCGCTTCAATCGGTCGCCAGCCTGGACGACTTTGGCGCACTTCCAGCGTTCGCGCTGACCGACCAGCTGGAGCGGCCGGTCAGTTCCGGCGATCTCCAGGGCAAGGTTGTCGTGGCCGACTTTATCTACACGAGCTGTCGCGATATCTGCCCGATGCTCACAGCGCGTATGCGCGACCTCCAAGAGCGCCTGCGCCGGGAGAACCTGCTCGTCGATCGCGTGCAGCTGCTCTCATTCACCGTCGACCCGGCGATCGACTCGCCGGCAGTGCTCAACGCCTACGCCGAGCGGTTTGGGGCCGACGCAAGCGCGTGGCGTTTCCTGACCGGGCCCGAGCAGACGCTGGTGCCGCTGATCGTTGACGATTTCCATCTCGGCCGCGAGGTGCTGCCTCCCAAGCCAGGCGAACAGCAGGGGAATGGCGCAGGCATCAGCCCAAATGCGGCCTATGAGATCCTGCACGGCGGCAGGTTTGTGCTGATCGACCCACAGGGACGGATACGAGCGTATTATGATGGGCGCGAATTCGATCTCGAGCAAGTCGTACGCGATATTCGCAAGCTGCTACATTAGAAGCCGCCCAGAGCGCTTGTCGGCGTTCGATCTTCCGACGTGACCGGCCGCCCGAACCGCTGGATGAGCCTGGTGGCATAGGTCCGCGCGGCGTCGGATAACAGGCTGACGGCCAACGAAATAGCAATCATTTTGACCATACTAAGCACGCCGCCCGGCCATGGACGTGGAGTGACGAATTGTAGCTTCTCGGGCCATTCCTCTGTAGCCCGAGCCCCACGCCAGCGACCGAGCGCGAACCCAGCCGCCACCGCGGCGCCGAGCATCCGCCACGGTCGCACAGCCATGTAGTAATGCAGATCGAATTTCTCGCGCACCTTTGTGTCAAGCAGATCCAGCTTTTCGCCGAGCGCCTCGCGCGTCGACTCAATCTCCTGCCGGATATCGTCTAATGGTTGCTCCATAACGGCTGCTCCTTCTGCCATAGACGGGAGACAGGAGACAGGAGACAATAAGTCCTCATCTTCGGTCTCTTGTCTCTTGTCTCTCAGATGACCTCCCGAACCTTGTCCTCCAGCACCGTCTTGATAATCTCAAGGTCCTTGCGCTGGCCCTTGATCAGCGCCTGGGCGAATTTGAGCGCCTGTTCCGTGGTGATGTTACCGTGCAAGGGCGACTGTAGCATAAATTATTCCAAAAAGTCGCAAAAGGACTGTTATGGATCAATCTTTCTAGAATCAAAAGAGCCGCCTTGCGCGGCTCTAAGGGTTGTATACGTTTTCTCGCGCTTTTCCAAGCAAGGTTATAGGCAATAGGTCATAGCCTATCGCCTATGGCCCGCGCTGAAAGGGCACCATCAATCAAAATCGTAGTCCAGTGTGAACGGCGTGGACTGGCTGCCCTCGCCGGCCCATACATAGCCCCCTTCGCCGCGCAGCCCGCGCAGATCACCGGTGCCCGAGCCCGGCACGACCGACCAGCTGCCCTTGACCTGACCTTGCTCGAACACCCCGCTGTGCTGCAGTACGAAGCTGCCCGATCGGTCGCCGACGCGGCCGATCACGCGTTCGAAACCGATGAAGCTGCCGGTGTTATCGTCGCGGTAAGTCATTAAGTATTCCACGACTCCCTCGCCCTCGACGTCTCCATTCAAGGTGTCGGTCATGTGCGTATGGGTCAGCTTGCCGCCGCCGTCGATCTCGCTGTAGGGTTTCTCGTCCCAACTAGTGGTCACAACTGTGCCGGTTGCGTGTGTGGTCATGATCGCTCCTTTCGGTTGGTTTTGTTTTATCCTTATCAAGGGATAGGACTTACGCCGTCTTCTCTTCAAATGTGGCATGAGCCTGCGTTCGCTCTGGTACTTTCTATTTTTCTGTCCTTCGTTTTTCGCTCGCAGAGCGAAAAACGAAGGACCATAATCAAGTAAAGTACCGCTCTGCCGAAGGCTAAAATGGTGTTTCGCAGACGACAGCATAAGTCTGGAAATGATAGCACGCCAATGCCGAAAAGTATTGTAAAAGCGCGACACACCAGAAAATCCGTGCTATTATATGGTGATAGGACATGGAGTCACGATTGTGAAGTCGAATGTCGGGAAGCCCAGAGGCGTGCTCAACCCAGCTGTTAGTGCCGCGAAATTTCAGCTTTCGCGCTATGCGCCGGCGCCGGATCTTGGCTATTTTGTGCAGCGCTACTGGATGGTCGAGTGGCACCTGAGCGATTGCGGGCCGCACCTCCAGGAGACCCTGCCGTATCCATGCGTCAACCTGGTTTTCCAGCATGGCGGATCGTATATCTTCGGCGTCATTAGCGGCAGGTTCTCGATTCTGCTCGAGAACGACGGCCGAGTCTTTGGCATCAAGTTCCGGCCGGGGGCCTTTTACCCGTTTGTGAACTCACCAATTTCGCAATTCACCGATCGGGCAGTTGCGGTCGGCGATGTCTTTGGCACGGAGGCCCAGGCGCTCGAGGCTACGCTGCTCGCGCAATCGGACGCCGAGAAGATGATCGAGCTCTTCGAGCTGTTTCTGCGCGCACGGCTGCCCGAGCGCGACGAAAATGTCGCGCTGATTAACCAGATCGTCGACCAGATCATCGCCGATCGCGCAATCACCAAGGTTGCCGAGGTTGCGAGTCGCTTCAGCCTTAGCAGCAGAACGCTGCAACGCCTGTTCAGCCAGTACGTCGGCGTAAGCCCAAAGTGGGTCATTAAGCGCTATCGATTGCAGGAAGCCACTGACCAGTTGGCCGATGGCGAGGCTGTGAACTGGGCAAAAATGGCCTTGGATCTCGGCTATTTCGATCAAGCCCACTTCATCAAAGATTTCAAGACGATCGTTGGCCGAACTCCGGCCGAATATGCCAGGCAGGTGGGCGCGGGTTTGTGAAGCGACTACTCTAGCTCATGTCTCTAGCATAGTGCAGTGAAAGTTCCCATAGTTCCTATAGTTCCCGGCCATGTGTGCCAAACTACAGGAACTATGGGAACTGCCCCTGGCCTGTACAAGCTGCTATACAGCGTGCGCTGCGCCCGGTTCTTCCGGCTCATAATCCTGCTCCTGATGCCGAAAGTAGGTGCGATATAGATCGGCGTAGTGCCCGCCAAGCGCGAGCAAGCTGGTATGCGTGCCCTGCTCGATGATCTCACCTTCGCGCAGCACGATAATCCGATCGGCGCTGACCACGGTGGAAAGCCGGTGCGCAATCACGATACTGGTTCGGCCGCGCAGCGCTACATTGAGTCCGGCCTGGATCTGCGCCTCGGTGAACGGGTCGATGCTCGCGGTCGCTTCGTCGAGCAGCAATATCGATGGGTCCTGGAACAACACCCGTGCGAGCGCCACCAGCTGGCGTTGGCCAAGCGAAAGTCGCGCGCCGCGCTCGCCCACGTCAGTTTTAAGCCCGTTGGGCAGATCGTCGACCCAGCTGCCATCGCCGAGCTGCCGAGCCACAGCCGCCACCTCGGCTGCATCCGCGCCGGGCCGGCCGTAGCGAATATTGTCGGCCACGCTGCCCGAGAACAGAAACGGCGACTGTGGCACCAGCCCGATCTGGCGTCGGTACTGAGCCAGGTCGAGCGCGCGGATATCGCGGCCGTCGATCAGCAAGCGGCCGCCCTGGAACTCGTAGAAGCGCAAAATCAGCTTCATGAGACTCGATTTGCCCGCCCCGGTGTGCCCGACGACCGCAAGCGTCTGGCCGGCGGGAATATCGAGCGAAAAGTCGGATAGTATCCATGGTTGGTTGTCCGTCGTCCGTTGTCCGTTGTTTCTCGCTTGATCCACTTGAGCGGAGACAACTGACAACGGACCAGAGACAACCGACTCGTCGTAGGAAAAATACACGTGCTCGAAGGCGATCCGCCCTGTGAGCTGAGGCACCGGATTCTGTGCCGACTGAACCACGCGCGTGTCGGCGTCGATCAGCGCGAACACCCGCTCGCTCGCTGCCAGCCCCTGCTGAAACTGGCTCCAGAACGAAGAGATACTCGTGATCGGGTAGAAGAAAATCGCCAGGCTTTGGACGAACAGATACCAGTCGCCCACCGAAACGGTCTTGTCGATCACCAGGCGCCCGCCGGCATACATCACCACCGCGATCCCAATACCCTCCAAGGTGTTCATCAGCGGATAGATGCTGCCGAACACCGCCACGCGCAGCAACTGGATGCGGTAGGCGAGATTATTGGTCGCTTCAAAATCGGCGAAGATCGCCGCTTCCTGGCGAAAATTCTTTGCCACCGCCACGCCGCTGATCGTTTCCTGGATAATCGCATTCACCTCGGCCTGGGCGCGCTGGGCCTGCTGCATCGCCCGGCGCGCGATCCGCCGGAACACCAGCGCTACCACCACCACGACCGGCCCGCTCGCCAGCGCGATCAGCGCCAATCGCCAGTTGACCACCAGCATCACCAGCGCGATCACCCCCACGAGCACAAGCTGGCTGAGGAGATCGATCGTGAGCGTGACGACGGTGGCGAAATCCTGTGTATCCGAGCTGACGCGGCTGACGATTCGGCCGGAGGCGTACTGGTCGAAGAACGACATGTCGCGCCGCATCACCGCGCGGATGGCATCCTGGCGCAGCGCCAGCACCACGTCGCCGACGGCGCGCGCCGCAAAGCGCTGGCGCACGAAGTTGAACAGCCAGCCCAGCGCGCCCAGCACGGTCACCAACCCGGCCAGCGCGAGCACCGTCTGCGCGGTTGGGTTGCCGGTGAGCGCGTTGATTCCGCGCGAAATCACCAATGGTGTAATCGTCGCCGCTAATGAGCCCAACGCGACCATGAACGCCACCAGTGCAACAGTGCCTGCGTGGGGTCGAAAATAGGCGGCGATACGTCGGATCAGGTGCGCGTCGCCGTAGCTGCGGTCGTAGGCTTCGGCCTGGAGGCCGCCGGTGATGCCCATAGTTATTCTCCAGAATACAGGAGTTAGGAGTCAGGAGTCAGAATGGATCGATGAATATCGCAAATGTTTCCTGGAAATACCACGCTAGGGCGGTACAACTTCTGACTCCTGTCTTCTGACTCCTGACTCCTCGCTTCTCACAAAAATCTGCCGATAGGCCGCGCTGGTCGCCAGCAGGTCGGCGTGTGTGCCCTGCGCGATCAGCGCGCCGTTCCTGAGCAACAAGATTCGATCGGCGCGGCGGATCTGGGCGAGGCGATGCGTTATCAGCAGCGTGGTGCGGCCTTCCTGAATATGCCGCATTGCCTGCTGAATCTGGTCCTCGGTCGCGCTATCGATTGCTGAGGTTGAGTCGTCGAGAATCAGGATGCGCGGATTCGTCAGGAATGCGCGGGCGATCGCGATCCGCTGGCGCTGCCCACCCGAGAGCGTTACGCCGCGCTCGCCGACGACCGTATCGTAGCCATTCGGCAGCGCCGTGATAAACGTATGCGCCTGCGCCAGCTTGGCAACCGCCTCGATCTGCGCGCGCGTGACCGGCGTGCGCGCCCCGAAGGCGATATTCTCGGCGACCGTGCGCGAGAACAGAAAAATATCCTGCTCGATCGTCGCGATCTGCGAGCGCAAGCTATCCATGCTCCACTCGCGCACATCCACGCCGTCGATCAGTACCCGCCCGGCGGATGTGTCGTAGATCCGGTTGACAAGCTTGGTTAGCGTGGTTTTGCCCGCGCCGGTCTGCCCGACAATTGCGACCGTTTCGCCGGGCCGCGCCTCGAAGTTGATGTTCCTCAGGATGAGTCCGTTGTCAGTGGTCGGTTGTCGGTTGTCCGCGATCCCTGCCCCTTGGCTACTTGCAACTGACCATCGACCACTGACAACGGACTCGGCATAGCCAAAGCTCACATCCTCAAACACGATTTCGCCGCGCATTGGTGCGCTGTAGCCGCCCGAATTCTCGTCGAGCTCGGTCTTGGCCGTGATCACCGACAGAATACGTGCCGCGCTGGCGAGCCCGAGTTGTACAGCTGCGAAGGTCGTCAGCGACATGATCGTCGGCGAGTGCAGAGTCCCCATCAGGGTCATGTAGGTGATCGCCTGGCCTACCGAGATCTGCCCTTGCAGCACCAGCAGCAGCGCGTGGCCGAAGGCGAGCCCAACCGCGACGCCATATAGCAGCAGCGGCAGGTAGCGTGCCTGGATCGTTCCTGAGCGGACGAAGGAATCGCGATAGGCGCGCGCGGCGGCGGTGAAGTGCTGCTCTTCCTGCTGTTCTTGCGCGAAACCCTTGACCACCTCCATACCGCCGATCGACTCGGCGAGCTCGGCGTTCATTCTGCCGAAGCGCTCGTTCATGGCGCTGGCGACCGGCTCCAGTGCGCGATTGTAACGCTGAATCGCGACGGCGAAGCTGATCAGAAACAATATCGGCACAAGCAGCAGTTGGGCTCGCAGCAGGGCGATGGTGACAAGCGGTACGATCAGCGCAAACAGCGATTCCAGGATGAGGCCTGAGTTCGGCGCGACCATCAGGCTGATCTGCTGGACATCATAGGTCGCCCGCGCCATCAGGTCGCCGACCGGCTGACGGCTCAGAAACGTCTGGCTCTTGCCCACTAGGCTCAGGTACAACTCCGCGCGCGTATCGCGCTCGACCCGCTGCCCCAGCACGCGCAAGGCCAGGCTGTTGACGATATCGCATGCGCCGTAGCCGAGATATGCCGCAATCACCCAGAGCGCCGCACCTGCCAGGTCCGACGCTCCGCCACCGCCGATCAGCGTATCGAACGCCCGACCAATAAACACTGCCGCCAGACTCTGCGCTACGGCCATACCAATTACGGTGATCACAAAGACGATCGGCAGCACCGGATAGCGCAGCGCGTGTGATACAACCCAGCCCGGCGCCGACCGACGGTTATACTGGTATTCGTTGGCAATCGTAAATTCGCGATGGTGCATGAACTGGATGATCTCCACTCTATACCAAATCTGGCTCGATCGCATCCACGCGGACCTCACGACCCAATCGCGCCGACTCATAGGCGGCCAGCACGACCCGCAGGTTCTCGCGCCCGACCGCGCCGGGCGATGGATTGGGAGCGCCGTTCAAAACGGTGTCCAGGTAGCGCCCGATCATCGCCACGAACGAATCCTCGTGAGCTTCGAGCAGCACGCTGCGCTGATCGGGAAGGTCGGGGCGATGCAGCGTGAGCGCGCCATGCGGGCCGCCGATGGCGAGCACGCCTTCAATCCCAAACGCGACGAAGCTCGCGCCCGGAAACCAGATGCCGGCGGCTTGAGAAGAAAACAGCGTCCCGAGATGCCCGCCGCCGAAGCGGAAGTTGACGGTGGCAGTATCTTCGCCGCCCAACTCAGGGCGAAAACGGGTGGTAAGGCAGGTGACGGATTCGATTGGCCCGCCGATATTCAGCATCAGGTCGATATAGTGAATGCCGCCATCTAGCAGTTGACCGCCGCCAGTGATGTGCGGGTTGTAGCGCCATGCGGTGGAAAGATACTTGCCGCCCTGCCAATGCGCGTAAGTCGCCTGCAAGCCAACCAAGCGCCCGATCCGTCCTTGCTCCACGGCGCGCTTCAGCTCCACAGCGGCCGGCATAGTATGATTAGTCTCGCCATAGAACAGCGTCACGCCGCCCGCCTGCGCGGCAGCGATCATGGCATCACACTCCGCGAGGGTCTTTGCCAAGGGTTTCTGACAAAGGATCTGCTTGCCCGCGCGCGCCGCCGCGATCACAAGCTCCGCATGCAGATGGTGCGGCGTGCAGATCTCAACCGCGTCGACATCTGGGTCGGCCAGCACTTCCTCAAAACTTGTGACCGCACGCGCGCCCCCGGCGAGCTCGGCGCGTTGCGCGGCTTTTTCCGGGTCGAGATCGCAGCAGACCGTGATCCGCGCCCGGTCTGCATGCTGTCTGTAGGCATGAATATGCGCCTCGCTGATCAGCCCACACCCGGCTAAGGCAACACGAAGAAGGCTCATTCCATCACCAAGTCTAGTCGCGAATCCAAAGGCAGCTCGCGAGCTTCAGCCGCAGTATACGTTCACTCGGAACTTATGGTATCAGCCTTCAGACACATTTCGCCTGTGAGCGAGTGGCTTGGCCAGCGCCTGCCGCAGCGCCTCAAGCACCAGATGTTCCTCGCCTGGCTCGACTGTCTGCGGGTTGAGGGCGATTGCGTCGCCGCCCACCACGCCGACAGCCACCGCCGGGTCGCCCCGGAGCAGCGCGGACACGAGCTCGTCGCGCGTCGCGCCGCCCGCCGGTTCGAGCCGCACAATCGCGCGGGCATGTGGCTGGCCCGCCTCGCTGGGGTAGCCGCGCGACACCTGTATTCCTGGCAGATCGCGCAAGCCGCTTAACCAGTATTCGACCATGGTCTCATATTGATCGAGCAGTGCGGCTTCGTCTTGCGCCAGCGACCACTCGACCGCCGCGAGCATGCCCATCAGCTCTTCTTTCCCAACCTTCATCGGCCGGCCGATGCTGTAGTTCGGGCTGCCGTTGAGCTGGCAGGCGGCGATCAGATCCGGCCGGCCGAGCACCAGTCCAGCGGATTGCGGGCCGCGCAGCCCTTTGCCGCCGCTGAAGATTGCAATATCTGCCCCCATGTCGCGCGTGAAGCGCCACAGGTTGGCGATCGGCGGGATCTGCGCGGCGGCATCGACAATCACCGGCATAGCCTGCGCATGTGCGGCCGCGATGGTCTGCTCCAATGGCAGCGCACCTTGGGCGAAATGCGCGCCGGCGAAGTACACCACCGCAGCAGTGCGCGGCGTGATCGCCGCCTCTAGCTCCCACAGTTCGGTGCGCTGCGCCAAACCAATCTCGACCAACCGCGCGCCGGTCTGGCGAATGGCATAATCGTAGCCATTGCGCTGGCAGCGGTGGACAATCACCTCGTTCTTGCCGCTTTCCAGGCGCGGGAACTGTGCCCGCGCCGCCGGATCGTCGCCCGCAATGCAGGCAGCCACGGCGAGCGCCACACCGGCCGCCGCGCCCGACGAGACATAGCAGGCCGGGTTATGAGTCAGTTCGGCGATGCGACTCCCAACGCGCTGCTGCAGGGCGTCGAGATCGACAAATGCGCCGGCGGCGGCGACCATCGCCTCAAGCACGGGCCGCGGCATGCGTGAGCCGCCCAGCCGAGTGAGGGTCGCGGCCGCGTTGATGACGCGCCGAATGCCGAGATCGCTGTAAGTTGTCATCAGGCCTCCCAAAATCTCATTATTTTCACATCATTTCCTAACATTTTCTGAACAAGTTCCGGCTACACTCGGCTTGGCAAGTATTATACATAACAATGCCAGCCTTTCGCGCGTCGCGCCTGCCTGAGGATGTCGCGCAGCAGATTCGCAGCGGCGCCATGCCCCCCAAAGATTATCTGCTCCTGCATCTCGAGGCGTGTCTTTCCGATGCGGAAAAGCAGCAGCTGATTCAGGGCTTGCAGCAGAGCCTAGCCAATAGCTTGGCAAAATAACAGGATTCACCCGGTCACTCGCAAAACAAGGATTTTCTCTTCGTAGCGAACTTTTTACGTTCGCAGAACGAAAAAAAGTTCGCTACGGTTGACCCGCAGATCGTTCGTGTATATCGTTGCCATAGGTATACCTCCTTGTGCTATGCTTACGAACCATTGCAACCGCGCTGTTGTCGGCTTCTGGCTGCTTGTGTCGCAGTATAGAGGCTGTATAAATATAATACCTCACGTCGGTGAATTTCCTAATCTGTGCAACATCAAACGAATAGAGGTGAGATAAAAGTTGCTTTCGCTCGATTCAGTGATTCGCTCATGCTCCTCGCTGGGGATACGATTCCAATTTAGCCGTCCGGAGCGACGCCTAACGGCCGCGATGGAACTGGCAAAGCTGTCCTCACACCCCTTCACCGGCTGCCAGCAGTACCTGCACAACCGGTGAAGGTTTTTGCCCCCCGTGTTGTCGTATCGTTTGTCCAGCCACCGTCCTGCGGTGGTAATGGTTGTCGCCATAGTAGGATGCGCCGTTCTGCTCTCGTCTTTCCCCCGCCATCCCCAGACCGTGCTGCGGAACCCGGCGGGACATTTGCGGGAGGGCATACACCATGAAAGAGAACCTCGGCCCCTATCATATCGTCGATCTGCCAGCGGCCCGCCGCGCGATGCCCTATCTCCTGGACCTAGCGTGGTGGAAGCACCGCGTGTACGGCCTGCTGGAAGTCGACGTCACGGTCGTGAGGCAGTTCATCGCGGCGCACAAAGCACGCACGGGCGAGGCACTGTCCTTCACTGGCTACCTGGTGTTCTGCCTGGCGCACGCTGTGGCCGAGAACCTGTCGGTGCAGGCGTATCTGAAAGGCCGCAAGCAGCTGGTCGTGTTTGACGACGTGGAGGTGGGCTTGATGGTCGAGCGCGAGATCGGCGGGACGCGCGCCCCGATCGGCCACGTCATTCGACGTGCCAACCACAAGAGCTTCCGCGAGATCCACCAGGAGATCCGCGCGGTCCAGACCCAACCAGTGCCGCCGATGCCGTCCTGGCTACGCTTTGGCCTGGTGCTTCCGTGGCCACTGTCCAAGCTGTTTACCGCCCTGCTGCGCGCCGCCATCCGGCGCGATCCGACGCGCATGGTTGCAATATTCTGGACGCGATTTGGTTTCCAAGAGCGCCAGATGGTCTTCGTTCTGATGTGATAGTCCAATATCGGGCCGAATAAATCGGGCCAAATACAGTCAATCGGCGATAACGATGGTCTGTCACATGGGTCAGGGCAGGTGCGGGGCGTAGCAGAACGGGAAGGGCGTGCGGCAGGCAGGCGAGAGGGGATGCAGGAAGGGATGGTATCACCCACTAAAATCGTTGCCATGAGACCCCTATCGGATGACGGGTGATGCGTAGCGATGCCCGCTCATTGATCATCACTCGTCGCTCGTCACCCGGCACTGGTCACTCATCGCTGATGACGCTCAAAAAGACCTCCACGACCCGAGAATCGAAGTGCGTGCCCGCCAGCGAGCGGATGTGCGCGCGCACCTGCATGTCGGGCCGGCCTTTCCGATACGGCCGGTCCGAGCGCATCGCGTCCCAGACGTCCACGACGGCGAAGATGTGCGCCGCGAACGGGATTTGTTCGCCCGCCAAGTGGCGGGGGTAGCCACTCCCGTCCCACTTCTCATGATGGCAGTATGGGATGTCCAGCGCCTGTTTCAGAAAGCTAATCGGCGCGAGTAGCTGATAGGCGTAGACCGGATGCTTGCACATAACCTCCCACTTAGCGTGATTAAGTGACCATCCTGTGTAGAGATAATCTGCTGCAAGGCGGCTGGATGCCGCCCGCACATTAATTCGCCACGCCAAGTGGGAAACACTCTTAATCTATCCTGCGCCCAACGGATGCGTGCGCGAATGTGGCTACAGACTTAGTGGCCACGCAGCAGCACAAAAAATCCTTGGCAAGGGGAAGGAAGCAAAGGGCCCGCAGGCACACAGTGGTTTTTCGGGGCAGCGGCGGCTGACGCTATGGGGCTTCTCTATGTGCAAGCGGCGCGAAGCGTGCGGCGAAATGATGAGTGACAAAATACCGGAAGAGCTATAGCGATGTATGACGCCATTCAGGTGGAATATCGCAGCAGTCAAGCCGCGCCCGCAAGGTTGAAGTAGCACGTGCCGTGTAAGTGAAGCATCGCCCGCAGCCAATGGTGTGGAGAGCATCTTTGCTGGTGCAATGAGGCTCGCCAACTACGGCGAGCCTCATCCACGATACGTCCCTTGGCCCCGACCCCCTAGAAGTTATCGACCGTGATTGTAGCTGGCGGAGAATCGTTGCCGGCAGCATCCACGGCGATCACCGTGTACGTGTTAACTGTGTTGGGGTTCCCGTACAGTATGGTGCTGCCGTGACCTACAACGCTGTGGTCGTACACCCCATTGGCAAACACCTTATACTCAATCACCGATTGCGCCGTCTGGTTGTCGGTGGACTGATCCCAGAACAGCCACGTCTCGCCGTCCCCAAATTGCATCCCGTTGGTTCTCAGGTTGCCCGGCATCGTCGGCGGCGTGGTATCGCTGGTATCGCGCGCTTCGGTCGTCACGCTGACCGGGTCACTGAGCGGCGACACGTTCCCCCCGAAGTCCGCGGCTCGAACCGTGAAGGTATAGGTCGTCTCCGGTTCAAGCGCACCAAAGGTGCCAGATGTATCCTTCGTTCCCTGTGAGATTGGGTTGCCGTTCATGAAGACCGTGAACCAGACGTTCGGACCATCCTCTATTGAGGACCATGAAAGCGAGACGTGCGTCGGGCCAACATCGGTCACTGAGACGGCTGGCTTGGTCGGTGGCGTAGTGTCGCGAGGAAGTGTGAATGTTACCGAGTTGCTATACTTCGAGTAGTTGCCCGCTGCATCCTTGGCGACGATTCGTAAGGTAAAGGAACGCCCTGCCTCAAGTCCCGCCCGATAGGTGCGACTGGAAGCAGGGCCGGGGAACGTTTCACTGCTCACATTGGCACAGCAAATAGTATAGATGACGCTCCCTGAGTTATCGGTGGAAGGATCCCAGGCCAACGATACACTGTAGGCTGTCATGCCTGTGACCCGCAGGTTGGTAGGCGTCGTGGGTGGCGTTCGATCACCGGGCGCGGCCGAGGCAATCGATGCGCCGAAAACGAGGGCGAGCAGCAACACCAGCGCCACAGCTCGTAGGACGACCTGGGCAGTATGCCGTCCGGTCATGGTGGTTCCTCCCTCCAAAGGTTGGTGTGGAGCGCACCGGGCACGTATACGGATTGATGGCCACGCGGATAACACCGCGTTGTCGCTGCGGTGGTACACTCCGTACTATTCAGTTGCAGGTCAGTAGAACTAGTTCTATGTGAGTATACGATACAGTCAGTCGCGTTTGATCTGTGAGACGCGCGCAAGCAGAGTCGATTGCGCACCACGCACATATGTTCTGTACGGTAGCGAGTCCAGAAATCGTATTAGTTCCTTTTATAGCTGACAGTCCATTATGGTAGGGATAGACGTGGTAAGGTTATTCGAGCTTTGCTATGCTGCAAGTCGCAGCGTCGCGGCGAGAACCAGCGGTGTTTTATTGGTTTTCAGGCTGGAATATTTCAAACATCACCTGAAACGCAATAATTCCGAAGAATTGTACGATTTGTTTTAGAGTTGTAATTGTCGCAAGGAAGGTCTTTCGTAAGGCCATGCGCTGAAGCCTGAAGTTCGATGTCATCGACGTCCTTCATCATCTCATCAATAGATCACGCAATCCATTGAATTGGTTCCGAAGTGGCAACGTGAGTAATCGTGTGCCAGTCTGCCACTCATCCGCCGAGGTCAGCTGTCGCGTGCGGGTCAAAACCCAGATCACATAGAAGTCCTGCGCAGGCGGTGCCATGAGCTCCGGTTGACAGGGCGTGACGTACCGGTCGCAGTCAGGTGTATGCGTCACATAGCCTACCAGATGCAACCCACGGAGCCTCACATCCAGTTGCGGTGGCGCAATCGCACCCTGATGGATGGCGATACCGAGGAGGATGGGAACGACGACAACTATCACCATCCCCGCTACGAGAATGGCTGCAAGAACCTGTCTGAGGCTGACTCGCTGCATACTGGCCTCAGCGTACTCCTTACGATGTAGTATGAGTGGCATGATGATCTCCTGGTATGCTGGTTCCGAGCGCGTATTAGCGGCCGTTTCGAGTTCTTCCTATCGAGCGTGGGCACAGTACAAGTACACCATAGTCGGGCCACCTGTGGGTAGCGCTTGTGATACAATGAGCGCTACAAACAGCGATACAATTGAGTCTCGATGTCAGCAGGGCATGTGGTGACTTCCCGATACACCGCACCAGCCTTGGCTTGCTGACTGGGGGATGGACGAGATGAACAGCACCGCATCGTTCGGCCGCTGGCTCAAGTTGCGGCGGCTCGCGCTCGACTTGACCCAATCGGACCTTGGCCAACTGGTCGGCTGCTCCGCGATGACGATACGCAAGATCGAGGCGGACGAGCGCCGGCCTTCCCGGCAGTTGGCCGAGCGATTGGCGCCGCACCTTGCGATTGCGTCCGAAGACCGCGCCGGTTTCCTTAAGGCGGCCCGCGCCGAGTTGTGCCCGGATTGCCTGGCCTCACCACTCCAGCCGCATGACCCATCACCGGCCCGCCAGCTCCATAATCTGCCAGCCGCGCTGACACCCTTCATTGGACGTGAACGTGAGGTGGCGAACGTGACCAGTCAGTTGCTGCGCCAGCATGTACGCCTGCTCACGCTGACCGGACCTGGAGGAGTCGGCAAAACGCGTCTGGGGCTACAGGCGGCAGCGCAGGTGCGCGGCACGTTTACGGACAGCGTCTGGTTCGTCGCCTTGGCGCCCCTCCAAACTCCCGACCTGGTGGTTTCAACGATCGCCCAGGTACTCGGCGTCAAGGAGGTGGGCGGCGCGCCGCTGATCGATCGCGTGAAAGACCTGCTTCGTGACAAGCACATGCTGCTGGTGCTCGACAACTTCGAGCATGTCGCGGCGGCTGCGCCCTGCATCACCGAATTGCTGGCGGAAGCGGCTGACCTCAAGGTGCTCGTCACCAGCCGAGCGGTGCTGCACCTCTCGGGCGAGCACGAGTTCGGCGTACCACCGCTTGCCCTGCCCGACCCGCAGCACCTCCCAGCGATCGAGACGCTCGCGCAGTGCGAGGCGGTGGCGCTGTTTCTCGCCCGCGCGCAGGCGGCCACCCCGGCGTTCGCGCTCACACAAGAGAACGCCGGGATAGTCGCGGCGATCTGCCACGACCTGGATGGCCTGCCACTCGCGATCGAACTGGCGGCGGCACGGGTCAAGCTGTTTTCACCGCAGGCGCTGCTAGCGCGTCTGGACCATCGGCTCACGTTCTTGACCGGCGGCACGCGCGACCTGCCCGCCCGCCAGCAGACGATCCGCAACACCATCGACTGGAGTTATCAGCTGTTGACCAGCCGCGAGCAGACGTTGTTCGCCCGGCTGGGCATATTTGTGGGAGGCTGGACACTTGAGTTGGCCGAGGCAGTCTGCAACGCCGATGGCGATCTGTCGATGGAGATTGGGAATGGGATCGCAGCCCTGCTCGACCAAGGTCTGCTGCGACGGGAAGCAGGCGTCGACGGTGAGCCGCGCTTCCTGATGCTGGAAACGATCCGCGAGTTTGCGCTGGAGCACCTGCGGGCGCATGGCGAGGAACCCATGCTCCACGAACGCCACTACGCCGCGTATCTGGATTTCGTGCGCACGGCCGACAGCTATATACGCACGCCAGAGGCGGCACTGTGGTTAGCGCGATTGCATCCTGAGCAAGACAATCTTCGCGCTGCGTTACGCTGGGCGCTCGACGAGCAGCGCTATACCGATGCGGCGTGGCTGATTATCGCCGTCGGGTGGTTCTGGCTCCTCACCGGCCAGTGGCATGAAACCGGCCAGTGGATCGCGCAGGTGTTGCCGCATCGCCAGGCGCTCGACATCGATCTGCGCCTGGCGCTCATGTACTGGCTGTATCATACATCGCGCGGCTTCGACGCGTTTCGGCCACTTGAGCGTTGGAACGCGGAGATGCTGGAGTTGCTGGAGGCAAGCTCGAACATGGACTTGCATGCGGCTGCGTGGCATCTTATGTCTGGGCTGACCTATTACACGACTGATTATCCGCGAGCGGTCGTCGGCTTTGAGCGCGCGATTGCGTGCGCGCGTGCCGCCGGCGCAGCGCCGGAGGTAGACACGCGGTTCTGCCTTCTGGCCGACCACAGCTTCCATCTTGCAAGTCCGCTGTGGGCCTATTCCAATGGCCTAGTGCTCCAGGGCGAGTTTGCACAGGCGCTGCCGCTGCTGCTGGAGAGCCGGGATATCTGGCAGCAACGTGGGAGCCGCTACGAACTGTCCATCAGCCTCGGCACGCTGGGGATGCTGGCGCTGCTGCAAGGCGATCTGGCACACGCACACACGCAGCTGCAAGAAGCGGTGACGATTGCCACGGAGTTCAACTTTCAAGAGATGCTCGGCTTCTGGCAGCCGTTGCTCGGCTTTGTGACCTTGTATACCGGCGACGTGGCGAGGGCACGCGGGATCTTGACCGCGAGCCTGCGCCTGTGTACCGAGCTGGGGGATCGGATGTTCTTGGCGCGAACCATGACCTTTCTGGCTGAGACCGCGCTCTGGGAAGGCCAGGTCGACGAGGCTGCCGACTGGCTCGCGCAGAGTCTGAGACAGGAAGCCGACCCAGGCATCATCATCATCTATGAAGTCGTGCGGCTGTATATCGCCGCCCACCTGGCGACGGCGCAGCGGCAGTATCGGCGTGCCGCCGCACTGTTCGGGCTGGCGGAGCAGGCGAATAGCCAGATCCATCACGCGTACGCCGGGCCGCTGCGTACCCAAACCGACGTCGCGCTGGCGACCGTGCGCGCCGCGCTCGACCCGGCAGTCTTTGCCGAGGCGTTCGCTGCCGGCCAGCAACTGTCGCTCAAGCAGGCATTTGCGACCATTCTCCATCCAACCGCTATCGCGGCATGATAATCAGAAACAATACGAATTTCCTTTTCTTATGCTGCGAGTCGAAGCGTCGCTGTGAAGACCAGCGGCGTTTTATTGCATTCCCGGCTGGAATATTTCGATCATCGCGGTAATGCAAAAATGAATGGCAAGATACCCGAAGATCTTTCGCAGTGCATGACGCCAGGCAGGCCGACTATCGCAGCAATGGACCCGTGCCCTCGTGACTACCACGGTGGCCCCAATGTGCCCCCTGGCTTGTCGCCCTGGATATGCCGCGTCGGCCTGAATCGTGTCTACAGGGCAAACAAAGTCATAGGGGAATAACAAACGCGATGATCGATGTTCCCTGGCACGGTGTTGAGTAGCGGCCCACCGACCTCCCGCTTGGTATGGTCACAGGCAACAATGACCAGCGCTTCACGGTTTTTGGATGGAGATGCAGGATCGCGCTCACTTCAGGACCAGCCTACGGGTTTATCTCTGTCTGCTTCTACGGGCTACCGGGCCAATCACCAGGCGAGCAGTGAAGTGGAGGGTATTGCATCTATAGTGTGGTGGCACAGGCGGGGACGGTTGCCGTGACCGCCATTGGCATGTTCGGCCACGGCAGCGGCAACGGTTGGGGGTTGACTCCCGCGTGGTATACGCTCGTTCTGGTCGTAGGCAGCGTCGCCCAGAAGCCCGCAGTGGTGGAGAGTCGCATCGAGCCGCGCGAGATCCTCAACCTGACGGTGGGGTTCGACCACGACGTGGTGGACGGCGCGCCGGCGGCGCGGTTTGTGCGGCGGCTACTCGAGTTGATCGAGCGCGGATATGGGCTCGCCGAGGACCAGCCAGGCGAACGCTGAGAACGGGTCGAGCGCGCGATACGCGATCGCCGATGCGGTAGAAGAGGGGTATGTCTGTCGCGAACGCCGCGCCGCCCTACTGGGCGACGCGGCGCCACTGTGAAGGTGCTATTGGGTTCCGGCCGGGCGTTCCTGGAGTGTTACGGTGAGCTGCCGCGCTTGCCCATCGCGCGTGACGGTGATACGGACCTTATCGCCAGCCTTGTGCTCGGCGAGCTGGGCGCTCAGCTGATCGAAACTGGCGATCGTCTTGTCGTCGACGGCGGTTATCACGTCGCCGACCTGGATGCCGCCCTTCGCGGCTGGGCCGCCATCTACGACCTCGGCGACCAGTACGCCGCGCTGCACTGCCAGCCCTTGCGCCTGCGCGACGTCGGGCGTGAGCTCTTGGCCGCTAATGCCGAGCCAGACGGGGGCAAGCTGCGCGCCGCTTTCGAGCTGTGGCAGCAGTCGCTTGGCCGTGTTGATTGGCACGGCGAACCCGACGCCGACCGAGCCATGCACCGGGCTCTCGATCGCGGTGGTGACGCCGATCACCTCGCCGCTGGCATTCAGCAGCGCGCCACCGGAGTTGCCGGGATTGATCGGCGCATCCGTCTGAATCAGGTCGCGCTGAATCGTGCTGCCCTCCGGCTGCCAGTCACGATGGACGGCGCTGATAATGCCTTGCGTCACGGTCTCGTCCAGGCCGAACGGGCTGCCGATCGCGACCGCCGTGTCGCCCACCTGCACCTGGTCGGAGTCGCCGAGCGAGGCGACCGCGGCATTCGCCGGCAGAGCGACCTTGATCAATGCGAGATCGTTGCCGCTGTCGGTGCCCACGACCTGCGCGGTCTGCTCCTGGCCGTCGCTGAACTGGACGCGGATAGTAGCTGCGCCATCGACGACATGATCATTGGTCAAGATGTATCCGCGCGAGTCGACCACAATGCCGGACCCGCTACCGCTCTGAGTCACGCCGTAGCGATTCGCGTGACCCGATACTAGAATTTCGACGATTGAGCTTCTGGCCTTCTGGTAGACTGCGCCCGCGACGCTCGTCGATTGCGCTGCCTGGTTCGTCGTTGCCGCCGCGGCCGCCGCTGGCGGTAGCAGTGCGGCCGCAGTGACGCCGGACCCGATCACACCGCCGCCGATCGCCGTGCCGGCGAGCGCAAGCACGAGCGCCGATTTGGCGCCTAAGCGCGACCAGCGCTGGCGAACCGCCAGCGGCGCGGCGCCTAGCCGTTCAGTCGTTGCGCGTGAGTCATTCGTATATTCATCCATGGTTGTCCCCCTTGCTATATATGCGTTTTCGATACTCACATGATCGCCTAGAAAGCTTAGAGGAATGCAAGAATAGCTAGAGAATGCCATTAGAAGGGGGTTAAGGGCTCGTGAGAAAAGCGAGATTCGTGGAGGACAGTATGCCCTCCACGAATCTCGCTTGATCGCCTGGAAAAGCAGGGAAATGTGGAGCGGTGTGCCGCCCTCGAACCTCCAGCATGTGAGTCGTTGTATTGAGCCGGCTTACGCCGCCACCGCGACAAAGTCGAGTTCTAAACGTACCTGATTGGACACGTTGGCGACCTGCCGCACCTGTGGAATGGTGATGCCGTAATCGGCATAGGCGATTGTCGTCGTCGCCGTGCCTTCGACGCGGGTCTCGGTTGGTGCAGTGACCGTCACGTCAAAGGTTGCTTGCTTGGTCACATCGCGAATCGTCAGATCGCCGACGATCTGGAATGTGTATGGTTTGCCAACGACGCCGTTCTGCGGCAATCCAACGATCTCGGTTGGCGTGAAGGCGACGAACTCGTACTGATCGGTCTGGAGAATCTGGTTTTTAATGGCGCGATTGCGGAAGTCGTTATCGGTCGTCAGCGCACGCGCATCGACCTGAATAATACCGACGCGGGTTTTGGTCGGGTCCCGCGGATCGATCGCGATTTCGCCGGCCACCTGATTGGTCGAGCCGATCACGGTCTTGGGCTCGTTGTTGAGCACTTCGTCGATGATGAAATGGGCTTCGGATTGTGCCTGGTCGATCTGCAGCGTCGCCGCAGTGGTCGTGGTTGCCGAGCCGCTGGAGGCTGTCGCGGCCTGTGCATCCGTCGCCGCGGGCGCGTCGGTTGTTGTGGCATCTGCCACGGCGGTAGCGCTGGCCGCACTGGCCGCCGTTTGGGTCGGTAGCGTGCCGGTGGGCAACTCGGTGGCGCTTTCCGCCAGCGGAATTGCCTGAAGTGGCCCACTTGCTTCCGCCGGTGTCTTGAAGATCGTGTATGCCGCCACGCCGAGAATCAGCGCGATCGCCAGGGCGCTGAGGGCGATCATCTGCTTTAGCTTGAGCATTGGGTGTTTCTCCTTCTTTGCTGACCAACCTGCTGGTCAAATAACACGCGCTAAGCATACTCAAGCCGTGTTCAGAAAATGTTAGGAACTGGTAGGGATAGTATGAACCTGCGACCGAGCGTGTGTCTGATACGCACGCGTGACAATACGGTGCGATTCACTATCGCTCTGCCGAAGATCTCAGCCGGCCCACGCTGTACTATTATCGTGAGACAATCTGCGGTCGGGAGGCCGCGTATGGAGGGAGACAATGCCAGTCACGATTCGTCCGGTGGTTGAAACCGATCGGCAAACTATTACCGCGCTTATTCGCCGCGCGCACCTCAACCCAAGAAACCTGCATTGGTCGCGCTTTTTGGCTGCGGAAGATGACGTGCGGCCCGCGACAGTAGCCGATCGTCGGGCGTCGGCGCGCAGGCTTCATTCATCCACTTGGTGCGAGGGAGCGGGCGCGAAGTAGCGCAGCACCACCCGACCAAGCGTGATCACATCTCCGTCCGCGAGCCACACCACTTCGTCCGGCGGCGCCTGCACACCGTTCACAAAGCTGCCGTTGGTGCTGCCCAGATCGATCAGGACAACCCCTTCGGGCTGCGGAAACAGCAGCGCATGACGATGCGACACGGTCGTCTCGTCCACCAGAATATCGCTGTCGCTGGCGCGGCCGATTGTTGCCATGCGGGTCACCTCGACAGTGCGCCCTAGGCGATTATCTTCGGTGATATACAGCCGGGAAGTAATTGTCATGACCGATCTCCGTACTATATGCGCCGGCCTGCGCGAAGCTGGGCGAGCTCATGCAGGGCCATTTCACTTTTCGGATTGATGGCGAGCGCTCGCTCCAGGCAGTAGCGCCGCTGAACGTCACCAGTTACCTGGACGTAGGTCCACAGCCAGTCCAACTCCTGGTTCGAGTCGTCGCGTAGCGCCTGGATGAACACTTCGTCCCCCGGGCAGTCGGCGTGCGCCGCTCGGCTGTCGCGCTTGCCCGGCCTTGTGCCGTACGCCTCCATATGTGCGAACGCGAGTTCCGCCATATCACTATATATCTCCATATCTAGAGTCCTTATCTGTCGCTTGTCACTCGGTTGCTCGGCCATGTGCCGCCTGGCAGCACTGCCTCACAATAGCATACCCGCCCGCCGGGCAAATCAGAAGCCGGACCGATCGCCCCCTAGTGAAAAGCCTTAGTACAGGCTATCGCAAGTGCGATCCTAGTTCCCATAGTTCCCTCGCACAGGAACTGAGGGAACTATGGGAACGTGCGAAACCCGGATCGAAACTGTGATAGCCTGTACTTACGAGTCCTTCGTCCTTGCCGGCGATCAGTTGATGATCACCTGCAACGTCGCCAGCAACTCATCAGGGGGCATCATCTTAGAGAGGCAGTCGGCGGCGCCTAGAGTCAGCGCCTGCTCGCGAATCACATCCGCCGGCTCTGCTGTGAGCATAACGACCAGTGGTCGGGGAAAAAGCGCACACAGCCGCGGCAGCAGGCTCAGCCCGTCGCCGTCGGGCATCGACAGATCGAGCAGGACCAGATCTGGCTTATGCATGGCGGCAAGCTCAAGGGCGCTCGCACCATTCGCCGCCTCGCCAATCACCTCCCAGCGACCCGACCAGCGTAGCAGGCGCACGAGGGACCAGCGCACGCGCGGGTCGTCGTCGACCAGGAGGATGGTGCGACGTGCAGGCGTCGTCGTTTGTGGGTGATCTTTCATAATCGTACTCGGAGATCAGGGACTCAAAATAGTAAACCATATCGCTTTGATATAGTGCGTAGTGCGTAGGGACGCGATATATCGCGTCTGTACTACGCATTACGCACTATCAGAGAAATATCGGTCTCTTCGCTCCGAACGTACGATAGCACGCTGGCGGCGCGGGCGCGATGGGGATTCGCCTATGCTGAGGTAAGGGAATTGCGTAGAACTAGCGGGCCGTTTGATATGTATGTTGCCATTCCGTACTACGCACTACGCACAATGGGCTGACAAAATGCCGATTCGCATGTCAAACGACCTACTAGCCAAGCTCGCCAGGCGGAATGAGGCCAATGCGTACGGCGTAGAGCGCCGCCTGAGTACGGCTCGCCAGCCCTAGCTTGCTTAGCATATTGCTGACATGGACGCTGACGGTCTTCTCGCTGATCGCCAGCGTGTCGGCGATCTGCCGATTGGTCAGGCCGCGGGCGACCAGTGTCAGCACCGCCTGCTCGCGCCCCGTCAGGCGCTCGGGGGCCGGTTCGGGGTGTGCGGTTGCCTGAAGCAGGTGCCGTGTGGCCTCGGGATGCAAGTAAGGTTGGCCAGCGTGGACCGTGCGAATGGCGCGTGTCAGTTCCTGCACATCGACATCTTTCAAAAGGTAGCCGTCCGCGCCGGCTTGTACGGCGCCCAGCACAAGATCGGCCTCGACGAAGGTTGTGAGCGCGATAATGCGCACCGCTTGCCGATCGCGCTTCATCAGGCCGATCGCCGTCACGCCATCCAGGTCGGGCATCACCAAATCCATAAGTACCACGTCCGGTGCCAGCTTTGTCGCCAGGTCTAGCGCCGTACGCCCATTATCTGCCTCGCCCACTAGTTCCATATCTGGCGTAACGCGAATGATTGCGCGCAGCCCCTGGCGGACAATCGCATGATCGTCCACAATCAGCAGGCGAATCGGATTCATATGTCGCTCCTTCAGCCGCTTGCGTGTAGATCTCGCTCGTCCCGGTTCGGGTCTGGCCATTCAACGACGATTTCCGTGCCCTGACCGGCCGCCGAGCGCACCTGCAGACGCGCGCCAACGGTGGCTGCGCGTTCGTGCATCGAGACAAGCCCAAAGCGCCCAACGCCGACGCGCTCGGGCTGGAAGCCCTGGCCGTCATCGGCAATCTGCAGACGCACCGGCGTGCGGCCGCGCAATATCACTCGCACGCGCTGGGCCTGTGCGTGGCGGGCCACATTCGCCAGGGCCTCCTGCGCGATGCGGAAGAACGCCTGCTCGACCGGCTCGGGCAGCGCGGGGTCGCCGGCCATATCGACCGCCACTGGAATACCGGTGCGGCGCTCGAAGGCGGTCAGATGTTCCCGCAGGGCGTGCGCCAACCCTTGCTTGCCCAGCGCCGCCGGGCGTAGCTCGAACAGGAGCGCGCGCATCTCGGCCAAGGCGCTGCGGGTCAAGTCGCGGATCTGGTGCAGACCGGCGCGCGCCTCATCTGGGTCGGCGTCCCATAGCTCCGGCAGCACTTGTGCCAACAGGCTCATACTGAAGAGCGACTGAGTCACCGAGTCGTGCAGTTCGCGCGCCAGGCGGCGGCGTTCCTCCAACACGGCAAGTTCCTGCCCACGCTCGGCCAACAACAAGTGCTGCTCGCGGCTGTCGATTGCCGCTCCAAGCTGGGCGGCAGTAACTTGATACGGCCGCAGGTCGGCCTCGGGCCATGAGTGAATCTGTGGATAGCTCAGCACAACCAGACCGATCCGCGCACCACGCACTATGAGTGGGATCATCGCGAGCGCCGGACGGCTGGCGTGCGTCTGAATCGCGCGCAATTCGTCGGAAACCCGTGGATCAGTGTGCACATTGTAGATCGTCACGGTCTGTCCAGCGTCGAGCAGCGGATCGAGCGCGTCGAAGGTGTAGGGAAAGCGGCGCTCGACAAGATCCAGACCTTCCTCAGGCGCCCATCGGCCGCGGACGATCACCGCGGTCCGCTGGCCGGCAGCATCGAAGTCGTAGCGTGTGACTGAACACGTGTAGCGACCGCGCGCGGCGATTTGCTCGAGATATACCTCGATCACTGCTTCGAGACTCATAGCGGTGCTGATCCGCCGGCTGGTTTCATAGAGCAAGCGGGTCTCGTCCAGCGCACGTTGAGTATTCGCGAACAGCCGGGCTTTCTCGATCGCAACCGCCAGCTGATCGGCGATAATGTCAACCCCGGCGGCATCCTCGTCGCTGATCGGCCGCTCCGCCTCGATGTTAAGCACACCCAACAGCTGCTCGCTCACGACGATCGGCACCGCTAGTTCCGCACAGATCGCACCAGCGCCTAGCGCTGGTAGGTAGCGCGGATCAGAGGCGACATCATTGACCAGGATGCGCCGGCGTGTGCGCGCCGCCGCGCCGAGAACGCCGGCATGGATGCTCTGGCGATAGCCGGCCGGCATTCTGGCGACCCCTGCCCCGGCCTGCGCCAGCAACACCAGCACGTCGGGGTTATCGGGGGCGACGATATCGACCGCGACATGGGTGAAGTGCAGCTGCTCGGCGATCGCCTCGACGGCCGTCTGAACAATGTCGTCGAGGCTAAGGCTGCTGGTGATCAGCTGCCCAATCCGGTTGATCGTGGCTCTGCGTGCGGTGCGGCGCCGTTCAGCCTCAAATAACCGTGCATTGACGATCGCGGCGGCCAGTTGGTCGGCCACAATCTGAAGGCTCGCCGCATCTTCTTCCGAGAAACGTTCTCCGCTCTCCACATTCAGCACACCCAGCACCTGATCGCCGCTTAGCATCGGTACCGCCAACTCGGCGCAGATATCATGTGCCCCAGGCGGGAGAATATAGCGCGGATCGGCCGCCACATCATTGACAAGCTGCACCTGGCGCGTTAGTACCGCGGCGCCCATGATGCCCTCGCTGATCGGCTGGCGGTGTTCGCCCCCGACAGCCGAGCGAAACTGGCCGCCAAATATCCGTATCACCATCGTCGTCGGGTCGGCCGGGTCGATCAGTGGAATGCCAATATTTGGGTACCCCAGCAGCTCGTGGATGGTATCTGCCGCATTTTGCAGTAACTGGTCGAGCGGCAGATCGGCCCTCAGCGTATGCCCGATCCGTGCGATCAGCGTAAGTTGCTCGGTGCGCCGGCGTTCCCGCTCGTAGCGCTGCGCATTCTCGATTGCGATCGCGGCGTGGCGCGCGAAGAGTTCTAACGTTTCGACATCCTGATCGTCGAAGCGGCGCGGTGGCGCGGCGCCAATGCCGAAATAGCCGATCATCTGGTCCGCCCACCAGATCGGCATCCCGATCACCGCGTAGTCGTCCGGCTCGGGCAGAGCCGTCACGGCCAGGTCGCTGTAGCGATCGAGGCGAATCGGGCACTGTGCCTGCATCACGAGCCCCGATAGCCCGACGCCTACCTTCGTCTCCTGGCCCGGTTCCAATCCGGGCATATTGTACGCGGCGAGATTGCGCATCACCGGGCCATCCGGTTTTTCCACCACCAGGCTGATCGTCCCGTCGTCGGCGCCAATCAGTTCCACCGCCCGCTGACAAATCAGCGTAAGCAGCGGCTCCAGCGCTAGCTCGCCACTGATCGATTCAATCACACGGCGCAGGCTTTCGGCGCGCCGCGTCGCTTCGTCCAGCCGCTGTTGCAGTGTCTCGACTTGCTCGGTCATGGTTGTGGTCATGGTTACCCTTTGGCACATTTCCCGCCGTCCTATTGTAACGCAGGTTGGCGCATGATGACAGCGTGGATAGGATCGGTCTAAGGTTTTTACACCCGCGCCGACGAATAATCACACTCGCCGGTGGTCGCAAGCTGTCGTGCTGCGCATACCACCTCGCGACCTAATGCCTGCAACTGCTCCGCCACAACCGGGTTGCGAATCGACCGTCCCCGAGCGATACGAGCGATACCGGCGCTCATACCGTTCAGCCGGGCGTCGTCGCCATGGCCGCGAGGCGTTGGAAGGCTGATGCTGGTGGGCCATGGCCGAGTTGCCGGCGGATCACTGCGGCACACGCTTCCGGGCTGAGCACCGAGGTATCGACTTCCAGATCATAGATGCCAGGGATGTGGACTTCGCGCTGCCACAAGCGCACGGGCTGTGGGACGGGTGCGTCGGCGGCCCTGCCGGCATCCCAACCCGTGGCGCGTCGTCGTTCCACGATGACCTCGATCGGGCAGCGCACGCCCACAAATAAGACCGGCAGGCCGCTCAGACGCCGGGCACACTCCGGAAGAATCCCCCGCGGGATGGCGTAAGCGTCATGGTGGCCGACATCCACCACGACATTCAGTCCCAGGCGGCTGTGAGCGGCGATCGACTCATACATGGCGCCATAGAGGATCGGAACGAAGGGTTCGAGGTTCGGGTGTTCGCCGCCGGGTCGCAGCCCGATCCCGGGCAGATACTGTGCTGGGGTCATCTGCATGAAGCGGTCGACCCCCAGGTTCATCCAGACGCCATCAAACGTATCCTGGATCACAGCGACAATGCTCGACTTCCCGGAGCGCGGGGCACCGTTCAGGATGATGATCTGTCCGAAGGCATTGCTCTGCGCCATGATCTCCTCGCTCATGCCTCGCACCGATACCGCTGCCCAACGGCTTGCGCTTCAGCGGCGGCGCCGGAGCACCACATTGAAAGGTCGAACCTAACTGCCAAAATGTGTAGTGCAGCTAGGGGCGCGGGTCGGACTGGAATGCCATGTTGGGCCGCTGCCACCCAACGACTCGCGGATCTCGCTAGCGGCCACTAGCGTCCATCTTGTCGACATCGTCGCCGGACTTAGCTGTCGTTGTCACATATTTGTGTCGATGGTCATCTTATGCCGATGCAACGGCGTGGGCAACAACATCAAACACGGATAGCATTGGCTCGGCATCAGCGGCACGAAACATTAAGACACCGCGTGGTGTCTCGCCGGACCGCCGCATCTCCTCAAGCGCATTGCGGCTCTCCCACACGGTGACGATCCGCCATACACTTGAATCTTTCGAATCACGAAGCAGAAACGTTTGCATGATCCCCGCATCCAATCGCTCAATCCCCTGTTTGTACGCCGCTTCAAGCATGGCCGCTTTGTCTGGCGCGACGTGCGCTTCCAGGATTGTGATCACCATGTGCATCCCCTCCTTGCCAAAGCTGTACATGAGACAACGAGTTGTTTCTGCCAAACTCGTCGCTTGCCAAAATAGTACAATTCGACCAACGGCCCAATGAGCCAGCAGCTGCCTGAGCGGGAATGGCGCGGAACGACTTGGCGTTCAGCCGCCCGCGCCAAACAATAGCATTGATGGATCGAAACCCACTGCGAGCTTACCCCTTTTACCACGCTTGAATATGAGTGGGGCGGAAAGGGCGCGGCCCAACGACCAGGGCTTAGCTGCCGGCTTGCGGCCCTCGCCAACACCACCAAGATTAAGGCTGGTACGGACTCTGAAACGCAAAATGGGCCCGATCTTGCTCGCCGCAAGGCGGTCAGCTACAGCCCGATGTTGGGCCGCACGGTCGCGAAGGTAAAAGGTCAAGTGTTACCGACGCGGTGCGCCGCAGCGCGCGACATGCGCGTGCGATCGCGCAGCAGCACACGAGTCATCAGGTGCGCGATGGCGGTGCGATGCGATACTATTGCCCGCTGACCTTTTACGTGGCTCTGGCGCCATCGAGCCCGCTGCTCGTTCGGTAGGCGCTCCGCCAACTGTTCTTGGCTTCCGGGCCCGACGAACCCACCATCAACGCCCCGTAAAACGCGGAGAGCGCCCTTCAGCGTGCGCTGCCGTGCCCTCGTCGACGTCTTGGCTCCATTCGACTGCGGCGCGCAGTGCATCGGACAACGCGCGCGCCGCTGCGAATCCAGACGTCAGACGTGCGTTGACGATCCGTTTGGCGCCGCGTGTGGCAAGTGGGCCGTTCGCGGTTATCGTCTCCGCGAGCGCCCGAGCCTCGATCATCAATCGCTCAGTCGGGTGAACGGCGAGTGCCAAGCCGACTCGCTCCATCTCCGGCGCGAGCACCTGACGCCCCGAACAGATGATTTCGAGTGCGCGCGCCCGACCGACGATCGCCGGCAAGCGAACCGGCCCGCCGGCGCCCGGGAAACCGCCCCATGAGGCCTCCGGCAGCCGAAACGACGCGTTCTCAGCGGCCAAGCGGATGTCGCAGGCCAGACAAAGCTCCGCTGCACCGGCGCGCGCCTCGCCGTTGAGTGCGGCGATGACGATCTGCGGCAGTCCCTCGATCGCATCGTACAACCGGTTCGCCTGGAGCACGAGGCGTACGATCTCCTCCTTCGCTAGTTCCCTTCGAATGGCCGGACTGAGAATGCCGGACGAAAAGAACTCAGTGCCGGAGCCCGTGATGATCACAACTTGTGCATCTTGGTCATCGACGAGCTCGCCCACAACAGCAGCGAGGGTTGCGAGCACTGGCGGCGTCAGACGGTTACCGTTTTCAGGATCGTTGAATGTAACCGTCACGATACGCCCTTCTCGGGCAACAACGGGCGACGTTGTCGTCATGTCCTTCCTCCTTGCGACATGGTGATCGCACTTCCAACGTCAATAAGGAGTGATCAACTATCGGGGAGTATATCACTGAGCTGTAGGTGATGCATCTCAGAGCAACGAGCAAACAGGATGGGTACGAGTGCGGCCTAACGTGTTGCGCTTCAGCTGCCGCCGCACCGATAGACCGAGATGGCATTCCAAACGAAATTAGCTTTCAAAACGCGCACGATCTTGCTCGACGCGTAGCGGCGTCAGCTACACGCGCCTGTTGGGCGCAGGCGCGGTAATGGTTTACATCAGAGGTACTTAAGGTTTTATACTACTGCGAAGGATCTGTATAATGGCGTCAACGATATTCTGGAATGGCTGGGCTTTCAGTTGGCCGACGGGTGTGATCATCAATCGCTGATGGGCCGTAAACAACTTGCCAGGACGGGCGTAGCTGGCGACACGGAGCGAACCCTTGTTGCAAAGTCACGATCGGCAAGTGGTAGCGCGCGTGGATCTCCAGAGGGTGTACTGGTGATTTGGCACAGGATCCAATCGTCCCGACCGACATCGGCCAGGACGATCGCCGGACGTAACTTGGCCTGCGATAAATCGGAAAAAGGAAACGGCACCAAGACTACGGCGCCGGCTGTAGGTGTGACCACGCGGCATCCTCCTCGGGACGATTCCAATCCTCGGCCAATGCCGCTTCACTCAGGAGCGTCACCTCGTCGACCGGGAAAATGCGTTCGTCCTCCAAGATCGTGACCAGCACACGGCGGCCAGCGGGTAACGGGACGGTTTCGAGTAGGCGAATATTACCGTGGTCATCGACGATGGCTTCTAGTGTACGATGCATGCTTGACCTCCCCCGATGGTTGTTATGCAGTACATTGTACACGGTATTCGAAGGGCTTGAGAGAAGGAGTAAAAAGAACTTACAATATCATCCCACTATATGCTATTAGGAAAGAACAAATGCATCAAATATGTCCGCAATATCTTAGAGTATCCAGGGCACCGGCATCTCGTCCAATCGGCATCTGAAATGAACGTGGCGTTGATGGCCTGCGCCCAACTTTAATTGTCTCGCCAGTGCAGCCAGTCTGCATATTCTACCGTATATACGGTTGTTCCGCATTTCACTATCCTCGGCCAGCATGTTCGCCGTGCCGAGGGACAATTCAGTGAGGGTGCAGACTATATCTTGAATTAGTGCGTAGTGCGTAGGGACGCGATATATCGCGTCCCTACGCACTACGCACTATGGAGGGCCGGGATGATTTAAACGGCGATTCCTACGTGAATTGTCCAGTCTCCTATGGATTAGCGAGCACATCCAGCAGCAGCGCCGCGGTCCACGAAAACTGGTTGGTCCCGTGGCCCTGGCCTGTCTCGGGGTTGAAGTATTCATAGAAGCCATGGTCGCGTGGCAGTTCGACGATCGCCCGGCGTACGCGCTCGGCGTAGGCGCCGAAGCCGTAATCGCGCAGTCCGTGCATGAGCAGCCAGTTCACCTGGATCCAGACCGGGCCGCGCCAGTAGCGATTCGGCGAGTAGTCGGCCGCCAGTCGGCTGTTGCTCGGCACGGGGTAACCCGGCTGCTCGAGCGCGCAGAACGCGGGCGAGTTGAGATACGCGTACATCCGCCGCGCGCGCTCCAGGCTGGGAATGCCGGCGAACAACGGCGAGAAGCCGGCCGCGACATGGGCGCGGACTGGCGACTCAGCCACGAGATCGAAGTCAAGATAGATGCCGTCGTCTTCATTCCACAGCTTTGCGTCGATCGCCTGCGCCGTTCGCTCGGCCCACGCCTCGAATGGTGCAGCCTCCTTGCCCAGCACTCGTGCAATCTCGGCCAAGTCGCGGTTGGCCTGGCACAGCAGGGCGTTGAACAGCACATCCTGGATCAGGAACGGGCAGTCCGGCCGTATGCGATTCTCGTCGTATTGCCGGTCGGCGAAGAGCGTGACCAGGTAGATGTAACGTTCGTAGTCGGCGTTGGTCGGCCGGTCCGCCTCGGCGACATGCAGGATGTCCTTGCGCACGAAAGTGGGCAGTTGTTCGCGGTCTACTTTGATGCGATCGAGCGCGGCGTCCCACAGCGGCGAGTTATCCATGCCCGATTCCCAGGGATGCCGGATGTAGACCAGCCCCTCGTCGTGTGGGTCGCGCTCGCGGTACAGATAGACGTGCCAGGCGCGCAGTTGCGGAAACATCTCCGACAGAAACGTGCGGGCGCGCGCCTGGTCGTGTGCATGGCGGTACATATGTAGGGCGGCCGTCGCGTGGACTGGCGGCTGGACGATCCCCGAAGTTGGCGGGCTTTGCGGGGCGAGCGGATGGCCGTCGGTGCGCCAGACATCCGTGCCGGGGAAGTAGCCGGCCGCGCGCGGATCGAACACAATCTGCGGCACTAGCCCGTTCTTCCACTGCCCCTCGAACAGCGATCGCAGTTCCGACTCAGCGCGAGCCTGGTCGTAGTGCGCGTAGCCGATCGCGATAAAGGCTGCGTCCCACGACCACTGGTGCGGATACAGGCTCGGCGCCGGCTTGGTGAAGCGCCCGGTCCAGTTGCTGTCCAGCACGGCCTTGGCGCGCTCGATGAGATCGAGATCATCTCGTATGATCATCGTGGCTCCTTGTTTCAGGAACGACAGGAAATAAGGGAAATAGAAGGAAATGGCGCCGATCTACGCCAAGTTCCTTCATTTCCCTTATTTCCTGGAGCTTCGCTATTGTGTGCTCAGCGCGCCGGCGCGCCCGCGATCTCCTGCCCCGTCTTGGCGTCGAACCAGCGCAGCTTGTCTGGCTCGGGCCTGATCCAGAGCGGTGCATCCATCTTCGCCGGAAAGTCCGTCCGCGTCAGCAGCTTCAGGCGCTGTTCCCCAATCAGTGCCGTGACCAATAGGTGCGACCCGACCGGCTCGACCACCTCGGTGCGGGCCAGCAGCGCGTCGGGGGTAGGCCGGGCGGAAGCCTCGATGTTCTCGGCGCGAATGCCGATGATCACATCCTGGCCGCCGGCTTGGGTTAGCATCAGTGGCGCGTCCAGCTTATGGTCGCCGAGCGCCACCTGCGATGTGCCGTTGCTGCGTTCGAGCCTGCCGCGCAGGAAGTTCATCGGTGGGTTGCCGATGAAGCCGCCGACGAAATCAGTCGCCGGTCGGTCGTAGACGTACATTGGCGGCGCGCACTGCACCACCTCGCCCGAGCGCATCACCGCGATGCGGTCGCCCAGGCTCAGCGCCTCGACTTGGTCGTGTGTCACGTAGATCGTGGTTGCCTGCACCTCCTGGACCAGCTTCTTCAGTTCGGCGCGGAAGTGCAGCCGCAGCAGCGCGTCGAGGTTTGAGAGCGGCTCGTCCATCAACAGCACTTTTGGCTCCATCACGATCGCCCGCGCCACCGCCACGCGCTGGCGCTGCCCGCCCGAAAGCTGCGCCGGGAAGCGACCCAGGTACGGCTCGAGTTGGAGCAGGCCAGCGGCGCGCTCGATCTTGCGCTTGATCTCGGTCTGTGGCTCGCGGCGCATCCGCAGGCCGAAGCCAATGTTGTCGGCGACAGTCATATGCGGGAAGACCGCGTAGCTCTGGAACACCATCGCGATCTGGCGCTGCCGTGGCGGCACGTCGGTTACATCGCGGCCGCCGATCATGATCCGCCCAGAGCTTGGGAACTCTAGCCCGGCGATCATGCGCAACAGCGTGGTCTTGCCGCAGCCGCTGGGCCCAAGCAGCACCATGAACTCGCCGTCGGCCACGCTCAGGTTGACGTTGTTGACGGCGGTCTGCTGGGCCTTGCCGAAGATCTTCGAGACGTTTTGAATCTGGATTTCTGCCATCGTCGACTCTCTTATGCAATCGGTGCAACCGCACCGAAAATGCCGTTTAGCCTTCGGCAGAGTGGTACTTTATCCTCTTTTGTTGCTCAGCTTTCGTTTCGCCCGTAGGGCGAAACGAAAGCTGAGCAACAAAGAAAATCGTAGTACCTTGCTGCCGCCCGTCCTGAGCTTGCCGAAGGGCAGGCTAAAACGCGGCTCGGGCGCGCATACGCTATTTGGTGACCCGCCCCCACATATTCAGCAGATAGCGCCGCATAAAGAAGATGAAGATCAGCGACGGCACCACCAATGCGAAGCCGCCGGCGAAACGGAAGTACAGCGGCGAGTCGCTCAGCACGCCGAGCACATGGGCCGGCAGCGTGCGGTTGCGCACGGTCAGGATTGTCGCCGCGAACACCTCGTTCCACGACAGCACGAACGTAAAGATCGCCGAGGCCGCCAGCCCCGGCAGCGCCAGCGGCAGCACCACGCGCCGGAAGGCTCCCATCGGCGTGCAGCCGAGCGTCAGTGCCGCCTCTTCCAAGTCGTGCGGCACAGCCACGAAGATACTGCTGGTGACCAGGATGGTCGTTGGCAGGGCCAGGGCCGTATGGGCCAGCGCCACGGCCAGCAGCGTGTCGTATAGCCGCCAGTTGATGAACGTCACCGCCAGTGGAATCGAGAGGATCACAATCGGAAAGGCGCGCGTCGAGAGAATCAGCAGCTTGAAGCTATCGCGCCCACGGAAGACGAAGCGCGCCAGCGCGTAGCCAGCCGGCGCCCCAATCAGTAGCGAGATCACAAGCGTCAGCAGCCCGACCAGGATGCTGTTGCGCGCGGCGTTGGCGACGCCGGTCGAGTTGAGGAAGAAGCGCATCGTATCGATCGAGAACGGCTGCGGCACCAGCGGCTTTGGAAAGGCCGAAACCGCCGCGCGCGTGCTAAACGCCGCAATCGCGATCAGATAGATCGGCAGTAGCATAAACGCCGTCAGCACGATCGCCACGACATACAGCAGCGCGCGGTTCAGCCGCCGACGCGTGGATGGGCGATACTGGACCTCGACAAGCGTGCTCATGATGCCATCCCCATTTCCGCATCACTCGATTGGAGCATCCGTAGGTAGACCACGGTGCTCGCGACCGAGAAGAGCATGATCAGCAGCGAATAGACCGCGGCGACGTTCGGGTTGCTGTACGAGCCGTACCAATAATACGCCTCGCCCGCTAGGATCGGCAGGTTGCGGCCCGCCAATGCGATCACCACTGCGAAGACCTGGAACGCTAGGATCGTCCGCAGAATCAGCGCCACCTGCAGGCTCGGGCGCAGCAGCGGCAATGTCACGTGGCGCAGCCGCTGCCAGCCAGTGGCGCCAAACACCTCGGCCGCCTCGCTGTACTCCTTGGGGATCACTTGCAACCCGGCCACCAGAATCACCATTACAATCGACGTCGCGCGCCAGGCCTCGGCGATTACCACTACGAGGAAGATGCTGAGCGGGTGCTCGTAGCTCAGGAACGCGAACCCGGTGCGGCTCAGTCCCAGGCTGACCAGCAGCGAGTTGATGTAGCCGCGATCGGTGAAGATCGCCAGCCAGACGATGCCGGCGGCCAGATCGGAGATCGCCAGCGGGATGGCCCATGCATACAGCCAGAAGCTGGTGCCGCGCAGCCCTGCGTTGAGCAGCAGCGCCATGATCAGCGCCAGCAGCATCTGCACTGGCACGATCGCGAGGATCAACAGCAGTGTATCGCGGATCGCCGGCCAGAAATTGACATCGTTGGCCATGCGCCGGACATATTCCAGCGTCCAGTTGCCGGCCGGGTCGCGGAAGCCCATCACCAGCGCCTGCGCCATTGGCCAGACAAAGAAGATCGCCAGGAAGATGCCGGCGGGCGCCAGCAGCAGGTACGGCACCAGATTCTGGCGCCCGCGCGTCCGCTCGAGTGGTGGAGCGGGAACAGCCTCTCGCTCCACCTCGGCACGTGTGCCTACTTCACTTGACATGGCCCCTCGCTCGGCGGGTCGGGCGCCCAGCATCCGGCTTTCGTGTCGTTCAAAATCTGCTGGAGCGTCGCCGCCTCTTGCTGCAAGACCTGATCAATCGGCTGGTTGTTGATCACGATCTGCTGGAAGCTATCCAGGTAGACCTTGTTGAACTCGCCGCCCTTGGCCCCGAGCCCAATCGGCAGCAGCGATGGCAGCGCATCCTTCGCCGTCGATTGCTTCTGCACGGCATCGGCCTCCAACTTCGTGCCTGGGTTCAGGTCTGTTGGGGTATCGGCCTTGACAACTGGGAAGAAGGCGTTTTCGCGCAGCGTGGTGAGCTGCTGCTCCGGCATGGTCAGGTACTCGATCAGCTGCTCCGCGCCAGCGCGATTCGGCGCGCCCTTGGGAATCGCGAAGCCGGCGATCACCGGCATGAAGCCGCGGCCTTTCGGGCCTGCCGGCGCCGGCAGGATCACGAAGTCGTCCGGTTTCTCCTTCACCGCGTTGATCAGCCGCGCGGTGTGATCCATCGCGACCCAGACCTCCTCGGATAGCAGCGGCTCCTGCATGAACTCGTAGTTGGCCGACTGCGGGTTTGCCAGCGCCCACAGATCCTTGAAGGTGGTCCACATCTGAGTCGCTTCGGGCGCCTTGAAGCCGACCACGCCAGCCGAGCCGGTGTACGATGGGTACAGGTAGCCCTGGAACAGGCGGTGGATCAGCCCCTTCGGCCCACCGGGAAAGCCGAGCTTGCGGTCGCCGGTGGCCTTCTGAATGTTCTGGCCCCACTCCTTGAGTTGGTCGTAGGTCAATGTGTTTTGGTCGGCGCCCTGCGGCAGGTACTGCAATGCTTTCTTATTCGCTGCCAGCACGTAGGTCGCCTGCATCCAGGGGATATAGTAGATCTTGTCGGTGCCGAACTTGCTCAGTTCGACGAATGGCGCTGGGAAGCCGCGATCCTTCAGTTTATCCATGAGCGGCGTCAGGTCTTCCAGCAGGCCCTCTTTGGCGAACGGCGCCAGGTCGCCGTGCAGGCCGCCGATCAGACTGATGGTCCTCTGGCCGCCCTGCGCCTCGGCGTGGATGCGGTCGTTGAAGGGGCCGGGGTCCTCGGGAATAAAGTCGACCTTGCCCGAGAAGCCAGCCAGGATCGTGTTGCGCATGCGCTCGGCCTCCTCGACCGGCTTGAACTGGTTGGACAGGAAGATGATTTCGCCAGCGTCGCCGGATGGCTGGGCTGCGGGCGCGGCGGTCGGCGCTGCGCCGCCGCTCGATGGTGCCGCCGTCGCGGCGGCACCTGCGGCGGGTGCGGCGGTCGGCTGCGCTGTGGAGCCAGTTCCACCACAGCTGCTGAGAATCAGGGCGAGCAGTGCGAGCAGGACGACGAGTCGGGTTGCGGATGCTGACGGAACATGTTCCATCGTTCGCTCCTTTCTTCGAGCTTCTGCTGGTGCTTCGTCGCGATGTTGTCGGTGTATGGGGACAAAATGATTATAGCATACCTTGCAATATGGCTGGATCTTTGATATAGTTCTAATTAGATATATATCTATATAAAGGATATTCGATGAAAGCAGATCGCTTTGATATGCTGCTGAACTTACTCAAAGCTCTTGGCCACGAGAGTCGACTGAAGATTTTGGGCCTGCTTGCTACTAGCGAGCGGAGTGTGAGCGAGCTTGCAGAATTGCTTGATTTGAAAGAGCCTACCGTTTCGCATCATCTGGCTAAATTGTATGAATTAGGCCTGGTCAGCATGCGTTCCGCTGGTACGACACACTTCTACCAATTCAACGGTGACGTGCTTCGGCAGCTCAATCGGGAATTGCTGGCGCCAGAACAGCTGACATCATTTGGTCATGATTTCGAGGGAGAAGCCTGGGAGCAGAAGGTGCTTCGATCGTTTCTGGTCGACGATCGTCTGACCAAGATTCCTGATACACGCAAGAAACGTCTAGTGATTCTGAAGTGGTTGGTCGCCCAGTTCGAGGAAGGCGTGCATTACACTGAGCAGCAGCTGAACGCCATTCTCAAGCGCTACCATCCCGACACAGCGACGTTGCGGCGCGAATTCATTGCCAATCGATTGATGCAGCGAGAGAACAGCATATACTGGCGTGTGTCGCCGCCAAAGGACGACACAGCGGCTTAACTGCAATACGCGGCGAGGTTCTATACAATGAAAGATGTAACGCAGGATATCGTGTATTCCGTCGTTGGCTGTATGCTTGGCAACCAGATGACAACCGTCACTGGCTGGCAGATCGAGCCGATCATATACCCGACCGTGAGTCCAAACTCGCGAGGCCTGTTTCGTGTTCATGGTACTGCAAATCTTGCTGGAGGGATAAAGGACTGGTCGCTCGTTCTGAAAGTTCTTCAGGCGCCGAATACGAACGAGATGAGCGAGCCAACCGATAGCTTTTACTGGAAGCGAGAGGCGCTTGCATATCAATCTGGTCTCCTAGCTCGCCTGCCCGATTGCTTTAGCGCACCCCAATGCTTTGGGGTTATGGAACGACCCGGGAATGTTATCTGGCTGTGGCTTGAGGAGATTCAAGAGATGAGCGGTGTGGTGTGGCACCTCGCTCGCTATCTGCGTGCGGCCTATCACTTGGGGTACTTTAATGGGACCTATGCCGTGCCTGGCGTGCTGCCGAACGATGTATGGTTAAGTCGCGGGCTTATCCGAGCATGGGTTGCCGACTCGGCGTATCTGGTTGACTATATCCAGGACACGCACATATGGAACCATCCCCTACTACAACACACGCGCTTGCCTATGTTTACGCCTGCTATTCTCGAACTTTGGGCGCAGCGAGAGCGCTGGTTCACTACTCTGGAAGGTCTCCCACAGACGCTCTGCCATCACGATATCTGGCGAAAAAATCTGCTCACACGTTCCCATCCACAACATGGCGATCAGACAGTCGCAATCGATTGGGAAGTTGTGGGAAAGGGCGCGGTTGGAGAGGATATTGGGAACCTTATCGGAGTCAGCCTCCTGAACTTCGATATTGTGGCCGCTGATATGACTGCATTTGCAGCGCGCATGCTCGACGCGTATGTGCAAGGATTGCGGGACGCGGGATGGCAAGCTGATCGCCACGTGGTGTGTGCTGTTGCACAAGCTACGGCGGCTTTGCGCTGCGGATTCTCTACGGCAGGCTGGCCCGCGGCGATTGTCCGCGACTCCGAGAAGCGCGATCAATACGTTCGCGACACTGAACAACGGTGGGGTCGTTCGATCGAGGATATTTTCGCGCAGTGGGCAGCAGTCACGTCTTTTCTTCTTGCTCAGATAGATGAAGCACGCATGATATTACTCGCTTGAGATCGGTCGATGCATTCAAGACAACACACGATACTCAACAGATCATCCAGGAGACGCAAGCAGCCGTTCCAACTCCTGGTGCTGCTCGCCTAACCACTCATCCTGCCGAAACAGTGCCATCGCACGCGCCAGTACGTCGGCCTCGCTCACCAGCCCCTCGCGGCGGCGCCCTTCCCGGTGGACCATGCTCCATGTGCGGTACAGTCGCATCAATTCCGGCAATGTTTCGATCTCAGCTGGCGTGAGTTCGATATGCTCGCGATAGCCAAGAATGAATGCGGTCACGCGCTGCCAGCCGTCGGGGATGTTCCAGGGACTAATCGTAAACATGGATAGGCTACGGGCGAGATCGAGCGCGCGAACGTCCGGGCCGGCAAACTCGAAATCCAGCACCCCCGAAACGCGATCGCCCGCCATCAGGACATTACTGGCATCGAAGTCGCGATGGACGATCTGCTGTGGGAGCGACTGATACAGCGCCGGAAGTACAGCCAACAGGTCGCCGACAATGCGGCTGAGCTGCACCCGCTGCGTGTGCTCCAGCGGCAGGTGTTCCAGCATCCCTCGTGGGTCAGGCACGGCTGGGTGAATCTGGGCGAGGTCGCCAAACGGCGGGCGTGGCGCGGGCGGAGCGTTGATTCTCACTCGGCCGAGCGCGTGGTCGAGCTCGGCGAGCGCTGCGCCACAACGACGATACTGTGCGAGATCATCGCCGCTCGGCTGCTGCCCTGGGATGTATCGAAACAGGGCGGGGAAGAGCCGACCATCGCCATCGGGCATCGGTAGCAGCGTTGCGCCGGAGCGGGCGGGTATCGGCGCGGGGACCGAGAACGATAGCCCGAGCTGATCGAGGCGCAGGAGCAGGCTATGCTCGTAGCAGATCCAATCCTGCTCCGCGGTGTTTTGATAGATCCGCAGGATGTACTGCGCGCCCGGCGTGCCGACGGCGTACGAAAGATTGTTGTTTCCTGGAGTTATGGGCTGCACGGCCAGTGGACCAACGATCGGCCAGGCCGATAGGAGATCATCGAGTTTCAACGCCTACCTCTGCTCAGGATTCTCCATCTAATACACCGAATAAAAGCGAGCTGGTAGCCTCTGGGCTTATGAACTTTTATTATTAAATCGGGCATTTCGCACCGCCGCACGCGCGGGGCTAAAGCGCCCGCGCTAACAGCCCAAGCCCGCTGAAGCGGGCTACCCGATTAATTTCTTCATCTTCATTAGCCCATGGGGAGGAGGCGAGCCGCGCCGGGGGTGCCCGCTTGCGGGCCTTGGAACGCCACATTAGGTTGGGCGGCGCTCTCCCAGCATCCCGATTGTGAATGGTTTCCCGTCTGTTATAATGCACTTATGCAGAGAATTATTCGCATCCACTTGCAACCATCGCCCACCCAGGCCGCCGCACTCACTTCCGCAAGGATGCCGATCATGTGCTCAGTAAGCAGATCGTTCAGGCTGCCGAGCCGGGTAGCACGATCGTGCTGGAAAATCTCAAAGATATTCGCAAACGCCTGAAGGCCAAACGGCGCAGTAAAACGATGCGCAACCAGCCTATCGTTTCCACGTCCGACTCGTTCGGTCGTGAGGAACAAGCCGCGCGGTTTATGAATATTAAGAAAATAATCGGGTAGTCCGCTTTAGCGGGCGTCGTTGCGTAGTGCGGGGTCTTCAGCCCCGCACGTGTGTTGGCGAAAAATACCCGATTTAATATTTAATGTTCATTAAACGCTGCGGTATGTTGACTGTCTTTAGCGTATCATTCTCCATACTTGACGGTAGGAGGCACTCGATGGACACACCTACAACGAAAGCGGCGCTCCTCAGCGCGATGGAGACCGCTCGCCGCGAATGGGACACGCTGCTTTTCCAAGTCGATGAACACGCTCTGGTGAAGCCAGGCGTCGAAGGCGTCTGGTCGGTCAAGCAGATTGTCGCGCACATCGCAGGCTACGAGGAGTGGGCCGCCGCATTCCTGACGGATCGGCTCGACTCGACCGCCGGTGCTCTTACCGCGTTTGATGCGTTCTGGCAACAGCAGCTCGATGCCTATCGTCAGAATCGGCCCGATTTCCCCGCGCAGATGAGCGATACTGACGACGATCAGACCAATGCCGTCGTTGTGGCGGTATACGATCGGCATTCCGCGCAAGAAGTGCTGCAGCGCGAGCGCCAAATCTATCAGCAGCTTCTGGCTGCAACCCAGGCCTTGTCCGATGCACAGTTGGCGGAGCCCTGGCAGCCTGGCGGTCGGTCGCTCTTCGAGATTCTGCCCAACCAGTCCTATGAACATTACCGCATGCATATGCCAGCGATACGCCGTTGGCTGGTTGGAGGGCTATGATGATAGCATATCTGCGCTGGTACCGCTATCACGATATTCGGCACGATATCGCCAGATCTCGCGATTATGCGACGCCAAACGTGGGCTAATACGTGCTTGCGCCGGTGGTCCTTGGCTATGCTATACTTGGTACGCTCAAGCTCAACGGCTTCGCCTGAGTGACGGGGAACGCTTGTGACCGATAATTCCGCCCAGGCCATACTTGCCCATTTGCAGAATCAACTGCGCGCCGTGCAGGCGATCAACGGCACCTTGCGCAGCAGCTCCACGCTCGCCGCGGTTTACCCGGTGGTCGCCGAACAGCTGGCACGCGCGATCCGTTTCGACTCGTTGTGGATTGGCGTGTACGAAGCCGAGAACGACGTCATCCGCTACGACTACGGAGTGGACGAGGGGGTGGTCGATGATCACATGAACCGGGTAGCGCTCAGTGATACGCTCTTGAGCGCCCGTATCATTCGCGCGCGGCAGCTGCAGTTGATCGACGATCTACTCGCCGACCCCATTCAGCAGCAGCTCGGTCGCTTCGGTCAGACCGAACACTCGTCGCGCGCTTGGATGGGCGCGCCAATGATTAGCGGCGACGAGGTGCAGGGGGTACTGGCCGTGATGAGCTATCAACCGGCCGTGTTCGGGCCGGCCGATTCCGAGCTCCTGATGCTGGTAGCCTCTCAAGTAGCCCTTGCCGTTGCAAACAGGCGGCTGATTGAGCGCCTGCGCCAGATGATCGTCCGAATCTCGGTGCCGCTGATACCGGTGGCCGAGGGGATACTGGTGCTGCCACTGATCGGCCAAATCGACGGCGAGCGAGCGAACCAGATCATCGAGCAGACACTCGGGGCCGTGGTAGCCCGCCAGACGGAGCATCTGCTGATCGACATCACTGGCATCGACATGGTCGATACATTCACCATCAGCCAGTTGCTGAAGATCGCGCGCACCACCGCGCTGCTTGGCGCTCATTGCTACCTGGTGGGTATGAGTCCCGAGGCGGCCCAGACGACTATATCCCTGGGGATCGATATCGAGTCGCTGCAGAGCTATCGCGACATGCAGAGCGCTCTGGCCTATTTGCTGCGCGGCCGCGCGGTCAATGGCGCCGGGACGTAGTGCTGGCCTGGCTGCGCCCCAGCCAAGAAAGCGGTGAGTATAATTGAAAGCAAGGGAGCACGACATGGCCAGAAGCACACCAGGCCCTCTGACAAACGGCGTGCTCCTGCGAGACGTGAGCGAAGCCGACCTGCCAATCTTCTTCGAGCACCAACTCGACCCGGACGCAACCCGGATGGCCGCCTTCCCGGCCAGGGACAGAGATGCGTTCATGGCGCACTGGAGCAAGATTTTGAAGGATGAGACCGTCACAACACAGACCATCCTCTTCGACGGGCAGCTGGCGGGGAACATCGTGAGTTGGGAACAGTTCGGTGAACGAGAAGTCGGCTACTGGATCGGAAAGGAATACTGGGGCAAGGGCGTTGCCACCAGGGCGCTCGCGGCGTTTCTGGGTTACGTATCGGCGCGCCCGCTGTATGCCCATGTCGCGAAACACAATATTGGGTCTCGTCGGGTCTTGGAAAAATGCGGGTTTAGGATCTGCGGTGAGGACACGGTGCTTGCCGACGTACTCGGTGAGCAGGTTGAAGAATTCATTCTCAAACTAGAGACGAACGAAAGCAACGAAGCGCTAGGAGCCCGAAGATGACGCAGAATCAAAGCAACTGGGCCGGCAATTATACCTACAGCGCCGCCCGATTGCACCATCCCGAAACGGTCGAGCAAGTCCAAGAATTGGTCATCCGCCACAGCAAGCTGAAGGCACTCGGCGCACGCCATTCATTCAATACGATCGCGGACTCTTCTGAGGATCTGATCTCACTCGAGCATTTCGATCAGGTCGTGGGCATAGACCGCGAGCGCCGCACGGTGACGGTCGGTGCGGGTATCCGGTATGGTCAGCTTTGCCAGCAACTGCACCGCGAAGGCTATGCGCTGCACAATATGGCCTCGTTACCGCATATTTCCGTCGCAGGCGCCTGTGCCACGGCGACGCACGGCTCGGGCGACAGCAATGGCAACCTGGCCACGGCTGTAGCTGCACTCGAAATGGTCACGGCTAACGGCGAGGTGGTCGTGTTATCCCGCGAACAACACGGCGAACAGTTTCAGGGCGCGGTCGTAGGGCTTGGCGGACTCGGGGTGATCACGAAACTCACGCTCGACGTTGTTCCGACCTTTGATATGCGCCAGGTTGTGTACGAAAACCTGCCCGTGGCGCAACTGGAAGATAACTTCGACGCGATCGTATCGAGCGCCTACAGTGTCAGTCTGTTCACCGATTGGCGCGGCGCGCGCTTCAACCAAGTCTGGTTGAAGCGCCGTGTTATAGGTGACGCTGCTAGCGCGTTGGAACCCAGCTTCTACGCGGCGACGCTCGCGCCAGGCCATCTCCACCCGATCGCAGAACTTTCGGCGGAACCGTGCACCGAGCAGATGGGCGCCCACGGCCCCTGGCATGAACGATTGCCGCACTTCCGGATCGACAACATGCCCAGCAGCGGCGAGGAGTTGCAGACCGAGTACTTTGTGCCGCGCCAGCACGCCGTCGCTGCATTACGCGCGGTCGCTCAATTACACGAACAGGTGGCGCCACTGCTGCTGATTTCCGAGGTGCGCACGATCGCCGCCGACACGCTGTGGATGAGCCCGTGCTACAAGCAGGCATGCGTTGCAATCCACTTTACATGGAAAAAGGACTGGCCCGCCGTCAGCAAGCTGCTCCCGTTGATCGAAGAACAACTCGCGCCTTTCGATGCCCGCCCGCATTGGGGCAAGCTATTTACGATGCCGCCAGCGCGATTGCAATCGCTCTACAAGAAGCTGCCGGAATTTCAACAACTGCTGAGCTCCTACGACCCACAAGGCAAATTCCGCAATGCGTTCCTCGATACATACATCTTTGGAGAAAACTGATCGACCAAATCGGTGAAAGTTCCTTTATTTCCTCCAGTTCCTTTCAGAAGGAACTGGAGGAACTTCCCTCAAACCGATACGCATTTCCGCATATACTAGCCATGCCTGATCTGCTCCTTGATAAGCTGCCTGCGCTGCCGCAAATACCGCCCGACTCGAGGCCACAGTCAAGCAAAGTTGGGCGACCTATCTCATGTCTGCCGCGCATTCGGCAACCTAATCGTATCGGGCTACTTCCCATCTTTGTGCTCTCTGTGGTCTTTGTGGCAAGCGAAAACTCGTTGCAATTCTAATCCAACGAGCGCAGGTAGCGCGCGGACTCCTCGAGCAGCACTGGTAACTCGACGCTGACGTGGCACTCCAGCGCCAGGTAATCGTCGAAACCGATCTGCTTGAGCGCCTTGAGCGCCAGCCCGAAATCGGTATGCCCGGCGCCGGGGTGGCGCCGATTGCTGTCGGCCAGGTGCATGTGCCGTAGGTAGCCGCGCGCTTGGAGGATGGCGGCCGCCAGATCGCGCTCCTCGATGCTCATGTGGAAGAAGTCGCCCATTACCCTCACCGAGTCGAGCTGAATAGCCTTACATAACTCAACTGCTTGCTCAAGAGTGTTGAGCATATGATCCTCATAGCGGTTCAATGGCTCAAGCAATACCCGGACACCCTCGCGGGCGGCGTGCTCGCCCAGCTCGCCAAGGCCATCGATCAAGATCGCGCGGTCGTCGGCGGGGCTGCGGGGTGGCTTGAACGGCGGAAGCCTGAGCGAGAACATGCCATACGACGCCGGCGTAATCGCGCCATAGCCGCCAAGCTCGGCAATGATCGAGAGCAGCACCTTCATATGTTCGATCGCGTCGCGGCGTTTGTGGGCGTCGAAGTCGCCAATGAAATGATCCGAGATGACGCAGACCGACGGGAACACCGCGCCGGCCCGCCGCGCCGCGCGCAACTCCGGCAGACGCTGCGCAAACTCGCCCTCGCCGCGCAACTCGATTCCGTCGTAGCCGAGCGATGTGACCAGAGCCCACTTTTCCTCTAACGTCGAACCAGGAATCAGGTGTTCCTGACATGCCAATTTCATGACCGTTTCCGCGCTTTCTTTGAAGACGCCGAACCATGATCTCAAAACGAAATAACTGCCTGGATCACCTGCTCTGGCCGCTGGTCGAGCAGTTCGAACAGCGACGCGGCCTGCTCTAGCGGCGCCACATGGGTGATCAGCGGCGCGAGGTCGAGGCGACCGCCAGCTATCAATTCCATAAAGGCGGTCGACAGCCGTAGGGCATCCCAGCGATACTTTAGCTCTGGGCCGACGCCGGAGATTTGCGAGCAGACGATGTTGATTCGATTGTGATGAAATTCCTCGCCAAGCAGCAGCGCGCGCGCCTCGCCCTGGAAGAAGCCCATGGCCACGACTTTGGCTGAATAGGCGCATGCGCGAATCGCCTCGTTCAGCGCGGCGGTTGAGCCTGACGCCTCGATGCATACGTCGGCACCGCGCCCGCCAGTGAGCTCCTTGATCGCCTCGGCGGGCGACTGCGCGCCGCCGTTGACGGCGACGTGTGCTCCCAGCCTGTGCGCCAGCTCCAGGCGGGCATCAATCAGATCGACGGCAACCACCTGCGCACCCGAGAGCCGTGCCAGTTGCGCGACCAGCTGCCCGACCACGCCCATGCCGAAGACCGCGACCGTCTCGCCCAGGTTGATCTGCGCGTCGAGGATGCTGTTCAGCGCAATCGCACCGATCCGCGAGAAGATCCCCAATACTGGGTCGACCTGCGGCGCCAGGATGCGCGCCCGGGCATACTCGGCGGTGGCGACATGGCTAGTGCGGTGGCCCCAAGTGCCGTAGACGCGCTGGCCTGCCACTAGATCGGCCACGCCCTCGCCGACCTCGACGATCTCGCCGACCTCCTCGTAGCCCCATCCAAGCAGCGGGTACTCCGGGCCGGCACGATCGTCGGCGACGAACAGCCGGCGATTGCCGTCCCAGCGCTTGTGCAGGTAGGGGTTGGTGCCGCGATAGGCGGTCAGTTCCGTACCTGCGCTGATACCCGAGAACAGCGTGCGCAGCCGTACCTCGTCGGCCGCGAGCGCGCGCTCCTGCTCGGCGGCGATCTTGATTTGATGCGGTGCCTCGAAGACCAAAACCGATCCCATCGGCATGCTCCTTTTTGCCGTGGCGAGATGGAAGAATGCGCCATTGAGGAGTTGAATAACCGGCCGAAGGCCATTATACTTCTGATGTCAAGCCGATCTGAAGAGACGAAGGAGTCGTCTATGTACCGCATCTTGGTTGCCGAGTGTAAACAAGAGGTCTCTTCGTTTAATCCGGTGCTTAGTCGCTATGGCGATTTCGAGATTGCGGTTGGCGAAGCGTTGCTATCGCGTCATCGTGGCGTGCAGAGCGAGATCGCCGGCGCGCTAGCGGTATTCGAGGCGCGCGATGATGTCGAGATCATCCCAACCTATGGCGCCCACGCCATGACTTCGGGCGGCACGCTCGCGGCGGGCGATTTCGCCCGAATCGCGCGCGAGTTCCTCGACGCCCTGCGCGCCGCGCCGCCGGTCGATGGTGTGTATTTCGCGTTGCACGGCGCCATGGCCGCCGAGGCTGAGGACGACCCCGAAGGCTATCTGCTCGGCGAGGCGCGTAAGATTCTGGGCGAGCGCATTCCAATCGTGGCCTCGTTCGACCTGCACGGCATTGCAACCGATCGAATGCTCGAGCATTGCGACGCGATTGTGATCTACCATACCTATCCGCATGTCGACTTCGCCGAGACGGGCGGGCGCGCCGCACGACTGTTGCTGCGGATCCTCGCCGGCCAGGCGCGGCCCGTCACCGCGCGGGTTCGAATCCCGGCGCTGGTGCGCGGCGCCGAGTTGATTACTGAGACGGGTCTGTTTGGCCAATTCATTCGCCGCGCACAGGCGATCGAGGCCGGCCTAGGCGGGCTCTCGGCCGGCATGTTTATTGGCAACCCGTTCACCGATGTGCCGGATCTCTGTTCGAATAGCGTCGTCGTCGCCGATGGCGATGCCGAGCGTGCCGCACGCGAAGCGGTGGAGCTGGCCGCTGGGTTCTGGGAGGTCCGCGAGCGGCTCCAACAGCCGCTTACACCGCTTGGCGAGGCCGTGCGGATCGCCTGTGATAGCCCTGGCACGACGATTCTGGTCGACGCCGCCGACGCGACGAGCTCGGGCGCGTCGGGCGACAGCAACGCGATTCTGCGCGCGCTGATCGATGCTGGCTACCGCGGCCGCGCGCTGATTCCAATTGTCGATCAGCCCGCCGTGCACGCGGCCTTCGCGGCCGGTGTGGGCCAGCACGTGTGTGTCCGCGTCGGTGGCGCACTCGATCCGCAGCGGTTTCAGCCGCTTTCGATCGAGGCGCGCGTCCACATGCTCGCCGAGGGGCGCTTCCGTAGCGAATCGTGGGGCAGCGTGTGGGACGCCGGGCCGACCGCTGTGTTCCAGAGCGGCGCAATTACGCTGGTGGTCACCAGCCGACCAGTGCATCTGTTCGACCGCTCGCTGTTCCTGGCGCACGGCCAGGACCCGCAATACTTCGACGCGGTGGTGGTCAAATCGCCGCACTGCCAGCAGCATATGTTTGCCACCTGGGCCGCACGTATGGTCAACGTCGACGCGCCCGGCGCGACAAGCGCCAACCTGCGCAGCCTCGGCCATGTTCACTGCCGCCGCCCGATCTTCCCGCTCGACGAAGGAGTGCCGTTCACGCCGCAAGCGCAATTATTCCAGCGATCGCGCTATCGGACGGAGAGCTAACCATATATAGGAGTGTCTAAGGATGAAGATCCACGAGATCCGCGCCCTGGGTCTGTATGGCGCGACACCCGAAGGCGGCTGGAGCAATGAGTTGCGGCCGGACGATTGTGTTCACACCTTGATCGCCGTGCTGACCGATCAAGGAGTCGTCGGCATTGGCAGCGTCTTCACAAGTGAAGATCTGGTTCGTGGCGCCTTGAAAGTGCTCCAGCCGCTCTACGACGGCGAAAACGCGCTGGAGCCCGAGCGGGTCAGCGAGAAGCTGCATCAGCATACCTTCTGGCAGGGCCGCGGTGGCGCGATCACCCACACGATCAGCGGCATCGACATCGCGCTGTGGGATGTGCTCGGCAAGATCACCGGTCAGCCGGTCGGGCGGCTGCTCGGTGGGCGCTACCGCGAGCGCGTGCGGCCATATGCCTCGCTATTGATGGGGGAACCGGCGCGTCTGGCCGAGCATCTGTTGGCGCTCAAAGGGCAAGGGTTCAGCGCCTTTAAGATTGGCTGGGGTCCATTCGGCCGGCACAGCAGTGCGCTCGACGAGGCGATTGTCGAAGCGGCGCGCGCCGCCGTGGGGCCGGATGCGCTGCTGATGGTCGACGCCGGCGGCAGCGACGCATTCTGGGCCCAGGGGTACAAATGGGCGCTGCGCACGGCCCAGATGCTGGCGAACTACGCCGTGGCCTGGTTCGAGGAGCCGCTGCGCCCCGACGCGCTTGAGGATTACGTTCGGTTGCGCGCAGACGCGCCGGTACCGATTAGCGGTGGCGAGGTTTTGACCCGCCGGCAGTCGTTTCTGCCCTGGCTGCGCGCCGGTGCGTTCGACATCGTCCAGCCGGATGTGACCAAGGTCGGTGGCATCAGCGAGGAGCGCCGCATCGCTTGGATGGCTCAGGAGCACGGCATTCGCTTCATTCCGCACGGCTGGAACACCGCGGTTGGGTTGGCGGCCGATCTGCAACTCGCCTCGGCCTTCGCAGATACCGATCTCGTGGAGTATCGCACCGGCTCAGCCTACATCGACGAGCTTGTCGTTGGCGGCTGGCAGCTTGGCTCGGATGGCATGCTGGCGATTCCCGACGCGCCGGGGCTTGGGTTGCGGCTCGACCCTACGGCGATTGCCAAATATACCCGTGGCGGCCAGCTGCCGGAAGGCTAGATCTTCAAACTGTTCTCCAAGATTCTCAGCATTGTCTCATTTTTACCTCCATGAAAAGTGCTATAGTTGGTTATTGCATTGGTTCAGGAGAGGTAGTTCCAAGCGCCTGCCGAAAAGCTACACCAGACTGAAAGCAGGTCGCTTTTCTCATGAGTGGAAAATAGCATGAGCGAACCGTCTGCTTCACGATCGGAGTTGTGGCGACGACGCCTCCAGCGCTTCCGCACGCGGGCACGGAATGCGGTGCCGTTCGCATCGGGTGTGCTAGCCGCGCTCGTAGCGCTCCTGATTTACCGCCTGCTCGTTCCGGGCTCGCATCAACTGACGGCGCGTGAGATGAACGACTCGGTTGCCCAGGCCCTCGCGTCTGCTACACCTCCACCGGCCTTCTCGGCGCGCGTCTACCAGGGGATTCAACCCTCGCTCGTTCTCATCCAAACCCAAGACTCGGGCGCGAAGGGCAAGGTAGAGCATGGCGTCGGCAGTGGTGTGGTCATCGACGATCGCGGCGACATCCTCACGAGCCTGCACGTCGTGGCGAACGCGGCCGACATTCAACTAACGTTCGCCGATGGTAGTCAGTCGAGCGCGCAGGTGATTGCCAAGCAGCCAGAGAATGACATCGCCGTCCTGCAGGCCAGCGAGCCTCCGGCGCAGCTCGTGCCCGCGACGCTGGGGAATCCAAATGCCATGCGCGTAGGCGATGAGGCCTTCGTCGTCGGCAATCCGCTGGGCCTGTATAGCTCGATGAGCGCGGGCGTTATCTCCGGTTTCGACCGCTCCTTCCAACGCCCGAACAGCAATCAAACACTGAAGGGCTTGATTCAAATCGACGCCGCCGTGAATCCCGGCAATTCGGGCGGTCCGCTGCTGAATCGCGATGGCCAAGTGATCGGCATCGTCACAGGGCTCGTGAATCCAACCGACCAGGACGCCTTTGCCGGCATCGGGTTTGCGGTGCCGATCACTGTTGCGGGTGGCGCGGCCGGATTGCCGCCGTATTAGAACAGGAGTCAGTCGTCAGTTGTCGGTTGTCAGTTGCCATTGATCCACTGACAACCGACGACTGACAACTGACTGCTCTTGAAGGAGCATGCGAGTGGATCGATATACCAATCCCGAAAACGGAACGTCGATGGAACGTGTGTTGTACGAAGTCAAGAAAGTCATCGTCGGGCAGGACCTGCTGTTGGAGCGATTGGTCGTCGCGCTGCTGGCGCGCGGCCACATCCTTGTCGAGGGCGTGCCGGGTCTGGCTAAGACAATGGCGATTAAGACCTTGGCGGAAGCGATTGGCGGCGAGTTCAAGCGCATCCAGTTCACACCCGACCTGGTCCCCGCCGATTTGATTGGCACGCGGATCTACAATCAAAAGACCGGCGAATTCAATACCTCGCTCGGGCCGGTCTTTACCAACCTCTTGCTCGCCGACGAGATCAACCGCGCCCCTGCCAAGGTGCAAAGCGCGCTGCTCGAGGTGATGCAGGAGCGGCAGGTGACGATCGGGCGCGAGACCTTTCAAGTGCCGAGCCCGTTCCTGGTGCTGGCAACCCAGAATCCGATCGAGACCGAAGGCACGTACCCTCTGCCCGAAGCGCAGGTGGATCGCTTCATGCTCAAAGTGCTCGTCGGCTATCCCACCACAACCGAAGAATTTGTGATCGTCGAGCGGATGACCGGCTTGTTGCAGGCGGTACAGAAAGTGCTGACTACCCAGCAGCTATTGGGCTTGCAGCAGGAAGCCGATGGCGTGTATGTCGACCCGGCCCTGATCGAGTACGCCGTACGGATGGTGACCGCCACGCGGAAGCCGAAAGAAATTGGCTTGAAAGAACTAGAGCACTATATCATGTTCGGCGCGAGTCCGCGCGCTTCGATCAATCTGATCCTCGCCGGGCGGGCGCTGGCCTTTGTGCGCGGGCGTGCATATGCGCTCCCGCAGGATGTTCGGGATATCGCGCTCGACGTGATGCGTCACCGGCTGGTGCTCTCGTACGAGGCGCTCTCCGACAATATCTCCGCCGACGATCTGCTGAAAAAGATTCTCGACCGTATTCCTATTCCCGAGGTACCCTTGCATGAGCACGCCAACGCCCACGTCCACGCCTGAACGGATTCTGCTGCGGCTCGACTGGCAAGTGATTCGCCGGTTGGACGGCCTGCTGCAGGGCGACTATCGTAGCCTGTTCTATGGCTATGGGGTCGATTTTGCCGATCTGCGCGAATATCAGCCTGAAGATGATATTCGCTACATCGATTGGAACGTCACGGCGCGGATGAATATGCCGTATGTCCGCCAATACGTTGAAGATCGCGAAATCACCGCCTGGTTTCTGCTCGACCTGAGCCCCTCGGTAGACTTTGGCACGCTGCAGAGTCTGAAGCGGACGGTGCTGATCGATTTTGTCACCACATTCGCGCGGCTGCTCACCCGCCACGGCAATCGCGTTGGGGCGATATTCTACGGCGGCCGGGTCGAGCGTACGATTCCAGCCCGTGGCGGCCGGCTTCAGGTCCTGCGCCTGGCCAACGAGCTGCTCAAGCAGCCGCGCTTGCCGAAGGCACCGTTTACTAACTTGACTCCGCTACTCGAAGCCGGACTGAACTCAATCAAGCAGCGATCGTTGATCTTCATCATCTCCGATTTCATTAGCACGCCGGGGTGGGAACGGCCGTTGAACTTGCTCAACCAGCGTCACGAAGTGCTCGCCATACGCTTGTGGGACCCGCGCGAAGTGGAACTGCCGGACATCGGCCCGATCATTATGGAGGATGCGGAGACCGGCGAGCAGCTGTACGTCGACACGCACGACAAAAAATTCCGCCAACGTTTTCAAGCGGCGGCGCTGCAGCGCGAGGCAACATTGAGCGAGGCGTTTAAGCGCTCCGGAGTAGATGCGCTGTCGCTCTCGACCGAAGAAGACATGGTTCGCGCGATCGTGCGTTTTGCGACACTGCGGCAGCAACGGCGGAGATGATTGTAGATTGTAAATTGTAGATTGTATATTGCATATTGAAGACATGAATATACAATTTGCAATTTACAATTTGCAATTAGGTGTAGCTATGTCATTCATCTGGCCAGTGATGCTCGTATTACTGTTGTTGGTTCCACTGTTTGTGGTGTTGTACGCGAGGTTGCAGCAGCGGCGGCGGCGATTTACCGCTCGTTACGGCAGCCTTGGGCTTGTACAGGCGGCCACGGGGACAGCGCAGCGAAAGGGGCTCGGCCTGCGCCGCCATATCCCTCCGGCGCTGTTTCTGATCGGCCTCACGATCCTGCTGGTCGGGCTGGCTCGCCCGCAGACGGTCATCAGCCTGCCGCGGGTCGAAGGGACCGTCATCCTCGCCTTCGACGTGTCCGGCAGTATGGCGGCCGATGATCTGAAGCCGACACGGATGGAAGCCGCGAAGGCCGCCGCGCGAGACTTCGTGCAGCGCCAGCCGCGCACAGTACAGATTGGCGTCGTCGCGTTCAGCGATAGCGGCTTAGCGGTGCAAACCCCGACGAACGACCAAGAGGCCATCCTCGCCTCAATCAACCGCCTGACGCCGGCGCGTGGCACGTCGCTTGGGCAGGGCATTCTTGCTTCGCTCAACACGATTGCCGCCAGCACTGAGCAAGACCCGCGCCTGTATAGCAACCTAACGCCCACGCCGATACTCACGCCGACGCCGGTGCCCAAAGGAACGGACAGCTCTTCTGTGATTGTCCTACTCACCGACGGTGAGAACAACGAGAACCCCGATCCGCTGGCTGCCGCGCGGGCAGCCGCCGACCGTGGTGTGCGCATCTACACCGTCGGCATCGGCAGCGCGGCGGGGACCACACTGCACGTCAACGGCTTCACCGTTCATACCCAGCTCGACGAGGCGACGCTGCAACAGATCTCGCAGCTCACCGAGGGCGCCTATTACAGCGCCGAGAACCAACAAGACCTACAGAGGATCTACGAAAACCTCGACCTGCAGTTGGTGATCAAACCGGAAAAGACCGAAGTCACCGCTCTTTTTGCGGGCGTCGGGGTGCTCGCCTTGCTGATTGGCGGTATCTGTTCGCTCTTATGGTTCGGACGTTTGCCGTGAGCCGGTGGGCGAATGTATAAGGACTTTCGAAAACACACTGCTGATGGCTATCGTATTGCGCATTGCGTAAGCAGATGCCCGATACGCAATACGCAATACGCAATACGCACGAGGTAGTCGATGGACTTGCTTTGGCCCGGATTCCTGCTGCTGTTGGTGTTATTGCCGCTGATTATCGCGGCATATATTTGGATATTGCGACGACGGCGGCCATTTGCGGTGCGCTATTCCAGCCTTTCTTTAGTGCGCGCAGCGCTGCCGCACCAATCGCGCTGGCGGCGCCATCTGCCGTTTGCCCTGTTCTTGCTCGCGCTGGCGAGCCTGGTGATTGCACTCGGGCGCCCGGTGGCGATCGTGAGCGTGCCCACCGGGCAGACGACCGTCATTCTCGCAATGGATGTCTCGCGGAGCATGTGTGCGACAGATATCGAGCCCAACCGCTTACTGGCCGCCGAGGCTGCCGCCCTGTCGTTCATTGAACGCCAAAAGTCCACCACACAGATTAGCATCGTGGCGTTCGCTGGTTTTGCGGAAATGATCCTGCCGCCCACAACCGATCAGGAAGCGCTGGAGGCTTCGATCGAGAGTCTGACCACCGGGCGCAGGACGGCGATTGGCAGCGGCATTCTTAAATCGCTTGATGCGATTGCCGAAATCGACAAGAACGTTGCGCCGAGCGTGACCGAGACATCGCCCGGGATTGCGCCAACACCAGTGCCGAAAGGGGCGTATGCGCCGGACATCATTGTGTTACTCACCGATGGGGTCAGCAATGCCGGCCCGTCGCCATTGGATGCCGCGCAGCAAGCTGTCGACCGTGGAGTGCGGATTTACACGATCGGGTTTGGTACCGCGAACGGGGCGGGAAATCCGTTTTGTAGCCAGCAGTTTCAGGGTGGCGGCCCATTGGATGGCAGCGGCGGGTTTGGTGGCGGCGGGTTTGGTGGCGGCGGATTTGGCGGCGGCGGGTTCCGCCGCGGGATCGACGAGGATACGCTCAGGCAAGTTGCTGAGATGACCGGTGGCACCTATTACTCGGCTGAGAGCGCTGGCGAGCTTCAGGATGTGTTCCAGAATCTCCCGACATACTTAATTACCAAGCACGAAACCACGGAAATCAGCGTCGCGTTCATAGCTATTGGCGCGCTCCTAGCCGCGATTGCCATTGGCCTTGCGCTGATCTGGCATCCGCTGCCCTGAGAGCGTTTGATTTTTCAATAACAGGAGTTACGCGGTCACTGGCAAAACACGAATTTATCTTCTTCGTATCGAACGTTTTTCGTTCTACGAAAAACGTTCGATACGAGAGATTTTAATCCATGGTGGTCCAATGTTCGCGTCCACCGCGTAACTCCTGTGAGTAAGACTAGCAGCTCCATGCGCCAGCACAAACACGCCCAAGTTACGATCGACGAGGTCGCGCGCCGCGCGCGGGTATCCATCAGTACGGTATCCCGCGTGCTGAATGAGCTCGACCGCGTGCATCCTCAGACGCGCGAGCGCGTGCTGGCAGCCATGAAGGATCTGAACTACCAGCCAAGCGCGTATGCGCGTGGGCTTGCTAAGCAGCGGTCCCAGACCCTTGGCTTTGTCATCCCCAATATCAGCGACCCGTTCTTTCTTGAGGTTGTGCGTGGGGTTGAGGATGTCACCACGCCCGCGGGGTACGGCCTGCTGGTCGTGAGCCAACCCGCGGCAACCGGCGATCATCGCTACATGAAGCTCTTCACGGAACGGCGGGTCGATGGGCTGGTGCTGGTGGCCATCGATGTGCGGCGCGCCAATGTTGAGCATATGCTGCGCCGCCACATCCCGGTCGCGTTGATCCAGCAAGACATCGGAGATGACCTCGCGACATTTCGTGTCGATAACTACGGCGCCGCGTGTGCGCTGACCGAACATCTCCTCGAACACGGCCGGCGCCGGATCGCCTATATCGCCGGGAGCGATCACACCCCCGACAATGCCGAGCGGTTCCGCGGCCTGCGCGATACGCTTGCCACGGCAGGGCTGCACCTACCCCCGGAGCGTCTCGCGAAAGGCGACTACCTGCGTGGCAGCGGCTACCATGCGATGCAAGCGCTGCTTCAGCCAGCTGAGCGGCCGGACGGCGTGTTCGCCGCTAACGATCAGATGGCGAGCGATGCACTGATCGCGATTCGTGAGCGCGGGCTGCGCGTGCCAGAGGACATCGCACTGGTCGGATTCGATGATGTGCCGCTGGCAAGCTATGTCATCCCCCCGCTGACCACCGCACGCCAGCCGATCTACGAGCTTGGGCGGCAGGCTGCGCTCGCGGTTCTGGGCGCGTTAGATGGTGCGCCGTTGGCGGCACGCGTTGTGCTACCTGTGCCAATAGTGATTCGACACTCGTGCGGTTGTTCGTCGTAGACCCGCATCCCTCCCTGGAGCAGCCGCTGCGCGCGGCTTTTTTTATTCATAGGACTTATGCTGCACCTTCTGTTATTGAGCGTTGTCAAAGCGCTTTGATAGAGCGTGAGTCGGGCGTAGCCTGTCGAAAGGAGCTCTGTGTGTCGTGTTGTCGAAGCGCTTTGACAACCGAGTTGATCGATCGAGCTGATCGATCGGCGTCGAGCATCTATTGGCAAACTCCGATGTTAGGATGAAAGGAGACTCGCGATGAGAGTCAAGGAAGGCATCAAACGATCGTACGTGGGCTTGCGGCTGATCGTCTCACTCATCCTGCTGCTGACGTCGCTCGCGGCCTGTGGCAGCGGCAGCAACTACACCAGCACATCCCCGACGGCTCAGGGTGGCGCGGCTCCTGCCGCAACGTCGGGCGCCCAAGGCGGCGCAGCCGGAGCGACCACGGCCCCGCAGGCTGGCGCGCCGGCGGCCACAGCCGCGCCGCAGGCCGGCACGGGTGGCCAAGCGAACGCGACCCCAGGCACCATTCAGATCTCGGTGGTGAAAGGCGCCATGATCGACACCATGCGCAAGCTGGCCGAAAAGTTCCAGCAGGCCAATTCGGGCATGAAAGTCGAGGTGATCGAAGAGCCGGAAGGCGGCGCCTTCGAGGCCTTGATCGCCGCCGGGAACCAGCCGGATCTGTTCGTCGGTTCGTTCGGCTCGCAGATCGGGAAGTACGCCGCACAGCAGGCGATTATCCCCATGGAAGACTTACCTGGCGCCAAAGATCTGTTTGCGAAGGTCGAGCCCGAGACGCTCCAGCAGGTCTATGGGCATAACTTCTACCTGCCGCTGGGCGCCGACGTCACGGTGATGATCTATAACAAAGATCTGTTCAAGGAGGCCGGGCTCGACTCGGATAAGCCGCCGCAGACCTGGGACGAGTTCCTGGCCGACGCGCAGAAGATCCAGGCCCTGCCGCCGCGCCCGGGCGGCGAAAAGGTCTACGGCACGGTCTTCTGGAACGACGCGCTGGCGTGGGGCGGCTGGTACTGGAACATGCTCCAGCCGATTTATCTGAACGGTAATCAGAAGCAGTGCCTGCTGCTGAACCGCCTCGGCACCGATATCGCCTTCGACAAGCCCGAATGCAACATGCAACAGTTCTTCGACTTTACGAAGAAAGCCCAGCAGTACGCCCCGCCGACGATGGAGAAGAACTTCTTCAGCCGCTCGATTGGTATGTGGCCGCAGTATGGCTACTCCTGGGAGCCTAACCTGAAGGATGCCAAGGACCACCCGATGAAGATCGGCGACGACGTCGGCATAGCGCCCGTGCCGGTGCCCAAGGCCGGCGATACCAGCTACTCGACCTATGGCGGCCGACCGCTGATGATCATGAAGACGAACCCCGAGCGCCAGGCGCGCGCATGGGAGTTCGCCAAGTTCCTGATGCAGGACGAGAACAACTTGCAGTTCATCAAAGAGCTGGGCTACCTGCCGACCCTCACCAGCCTCAAGAATGACCCATACTTCAACGACCCCACCCGCAAGCCGTTTGTCGATGCGCTGAAGACCGCAGTCTTCCCGCAGATCTTCTCGAGCGCCGAGGACGCTGCCAACGGGGTGCTGGGCGTCTATCAGCAGACGGTGGTGCAGGGCCAGGGAACGCCGGAACAGGCGGTCAAGGATGCCGCCGACAAGGCGCGCGCGGCACTCAAGAAGTAATCCTAGCCGCGCGCCAATAAATAGGACTTATGCGACTGGGTATCGTATTTGTAGCCTTCGACAGAGCAGTACGCTCATTATCTTATTGTTTTCGATTATTGCCCTCTGCGAGCGCAATAATCGAAAACAGAAAATGAAAGAGTGCCCTGCTGCCGTCTATCCAGAGCCTGCCGACGGGCAAGCTAAAAACCACGTTGAAGATGTGATCGGGTAAGTCTCGCAATTAGAAGGGCCTGGAGAAAGCGAGAACATTATGGCAAATGTTACCGTCCCCATCCAACGGCGCGCCAGCGATGCGATGAGCCAGCCCCCCAACCTCTGGAAGCGAGTACGTAGAACCGGCTGGGGCTACCTGTTCGTGTCGCCCTGGGTGCTGCTGTACCTGGTCTTCGGCCTGTACCCACTTGTGCTCTCGTTCTATCTAACATTCTTTACCTACTCGTTTACACGACCACAGGACCTTGCATTTGTTGGCGTGGGCAACTGGATTAGGGGTGTGCTGGATCCGCTGTTCTGGCGAGGTTTGCTCAATATCGTCTATAACCAGTCGATCTTTATTCTGCTGAAAAACGGCCTTGGCCTGGCGATTGCGCTGCTGCTGCGCCAGGTCGTCCGCGGCGGGCGGCTGTTCCGCACGATCTACTTCATGCCGGTGGTCACCTCGCCAGTAGTGCTGGTGCTAGTCGGCGCGTACCTGGTCAATCCCGAGGGGCCGATCCAGAACCTGCTGCTGCGCATGGGCCTGATCAACGCGCCGGTGTTCTGGAAGTTCACCGAGTGGCTGCCAATGCCCGTCATCGCGCTGATCAATACCTGGAAGTGGTTTGGCGTCAGCACAATCATCCTGCTGGCCGGTCTGTACGCGATCGACCAACAACTCTACGAGGCGGCGTCGATCGACGGCGCCACGGCCTGGAGCAATTTTCGCTATATCACGCTGCCGCTGCTTCGGCCGCAGCTGTTCTTCCTGCTGGTCGTCGACCTGATCAACGGCCTGCAGATGTTTACTGAAGTCTACGCGCTTGGCTACGACGTCTATGGCGGGCCGAACCACCAAGCACTGACGCCGGTGATGTATGTGTACGCGCAGGCGTTCGACCGCTCGAACATGGGCTATGCCTCGACGATTGGGCTGCTGCTGGCCATGGTCATCGCCCTCGTCACCGTGCTGCAGTTCAAGCTCGTTCCGAGCGATACAACAGGGTGAGGTGCGCAAATGGTAACAACACAACAACCTATGCTTCGACGTCCGTCCTGGTCGTCATTTGGAACGTACGCCCTGCTGACGCTTGGCGCGGTCGTGGTGGTGTACCCATTCTTCTACCTCATGATGAATTCGGTCAAGCCGGGGCCGGAGATTTTACACGCGCCAAATAGTCTGCCGACGCAGATCACGTTCTCGGGCTACGCCGGGGCATTCCAATACCTCAACATGCTGCTGCTGTTCCGCAACTCGCTGATTGTGGCCGTCACGGTCACGGTGCTGAACACGCTGCTCAGCGCACTGGCGGCGTATGCGATCGCAAAGATCCCGTTCCCCGGCCGCGAGCAACTGTTCGGCTTCATGCTGTCCACGATGATGATCCCGACGGTGTTGTTCCTGATCCCGACCTATGTGCTGATGTACCGGCTGGGCTGGGTCGGTCACTTTCGCGCGCTGATCGTTCCCTCGGCCGTAAGCATCTACAACATCTTCCTGCTGCGGCAGTTCATCGGCGGTATCCCGAACGAGCTGATCGAGGCGACGCGATTAGACGGTGCGAACGAGCCGACGATCTTCTACCGGCTGATCCTGCCGATGTCGCGGCCGGCCCTCGCGACAGTCGCGATCTTAACGTTTATGGGCAGCTGGAATGATTTCATGGGTCCATTGCTGTATCTGAACAAACCAGAGCTGTGGACCGTGCAGTTGGGGCTGTACCAATTCCAGTCGTCGATCCCCGGCCAGTTCGAGCAGGAGAAATGGGCCGCGATGGCGCTTGTGACCCTCCCGCTGATCGTCGTCTACTTCTTCCTACAGGATCAGTTCGTCAAGGCATTTGCCAACACGAGCCTGAAGTGAGGCGATTATGACCACAACACTTCAACCTTCGGCGCCGGCAGCCGTTGTGGCGCCTACGCCACGGCGCCGATCGTGGCTGCGGGTCGCGATCGTCGTCGGTATCGTGCTGCTGCTCGTCGCGGGCACCTACGCGATCGCCTGGTATCGCGCGTCGTCGCTGGCGCTGGGCTACCTACGCGATGCCGATGCCAGCTACGATGCCGGCAAATACCTCGAGGCGCTGGTCGGCTACGAGGAGTTCGACACCGCGCGCAACGCCTATGTCACGCATGGTGGCTATATGCAGGTCGAGAAGATCTGGGCCGACCCGTACTCCTGGCCTAGGCCGGCTGGCGTCGAGCGGGCCCAGACGCGGATCGACGAGATCATCAATCAGAAGATCACGATCCAGGAGGCGGAGAACTTCATCCAGGCCAACACCGGCAAGTCCAACCCATACTTCGGAATCATCTACCTGCGGCTGGGCGAGCTGTATGAGCAGGAGGGCGATGTAGCCTCGGCCAAAGACATCTATACGTCGATCGAGGAGCTGTTCGCCGGCGAGCAGGACCTGATCGCCAGGGCCAAGGAGCATCTGAACCGGCTGCAGAGCCAGTGACGCGGATGAGGATGGAGAATAGAGAATAGAGAATAGAGAATGGAAAATAGCACCTATCTTACGATAACCACTATCTTCCATCTTCCATCTTCTATTATCCTCTATCTTCTATTCTCTATATACGATCAATGTGACTAGAGGAGAAGTGAGATGAGGAACATGACCAGAAAAGCGCCGCTGTTGGTGCTGCTGATCTTGGTTCTAACGATTGGCCTGCCGAGCGCGGCGGCGGCCCAAGGGAACGGTGACCGCCAGGAAGTGTTGCAGCGCTACGCGCGTGATACCTGGGCGTCGTTCGTTGCGATGACCGATTCGAACAGCGGGCTGCCCGCCGATAGTCTCAAGGCCGACGGAACCCAAAGCGTGGAAACATCGACCACCAACATCGGCGCCTATATGTGGAGCGCGCTGGTCGCGGAGCAGCTCGGTATCATCAGCCATGATGAAGCGGTCGCGCGGCTCGATCGGACGCTGCACTCGCTTGAGACCATGGAACGCCACCAACCGAGCGGGCAATACTACAACTGGTACGACCATACCACCGGCGCGAAGCTGACGTATTGGCCGCCCACCGGCGCGCCGATCACTCCGATCCTGTCATCCGTCGACAATGGCTGGCTGGCGACCGGGCTGCAGGTTGTCGCGAACAGCGTTCCCGAACTATCGGCGCGCGCCAAGGCGCTGTTCGACAGCATGCATTTTGGCTTCTACTACCGTCCGGACGCCAACCGGATCGCATTCTTCTACGCGCCGGACACGGGTGAGTCGCCATGCTGCTATGACACGATCGTCAGCGAAAGCCGGATCGCCAGCTATATCGGGATCGCGACTGGCGAGATCCCGCCCAGAGAGTACTTTGGGGCATGGCGGACCTTCCCGGACACATGCGACTGGAGCTGGCAGGAGACCAAGCCGCTCGGGTTCCATCGTACCTACTATGGTATCGATGTCTTCGAAGGATCGTACCCATATGCTGGGATGCGCATCGTGCCGGGATGGGGCGGCAGTATGTTCGAGGCGCTCATGCCCACACTATTTGTCCCCGAGGAACAGTGGGGGCCGCGGAGCTGGGCGATCAACCACCCGCTGACAGTCGCCGCGCAGATTCATCATGGACTTGAGGAGGCCGGGTATGGCTACTGGGGCTTCTCGCCCGCGAACATCCCCGAGGGCGGCTACAACGCGTATGGCGTCGATGCGATCGGCATGAACCCCGATGGCTACCCATCAAATGAGGACAACACCTTCGTCGATCATGGCTTCGCCGGCTGCCGCGACGGGAAGCCCGACCCGCCCCCTTCCGCCTACACAAACGGCGTGGTGACACCGCACGCATCGTTCCTGGCCCTGCGTTGGGCGCCCGACGCGGCGCTTGCGAATCTCGCCAAACTCGAGCATGACTTCCCCATCTACGATAAGTGGGGCTTCCGCGACTCGGTGAACGTCGACAGCGGAGTTGTCTCGTCTTATTATCTGGCGCTCGACCAGGGGATGATCATGGGGGCGATCGGGAATGCGCTCGAGCACGACATGCTGCGGCGCGCATTTGCGACCCAGGAGTTCAAGCATGCGCTGCAGCCAGTGATCTCGATCGAGGAGTTCAGCGCTGGCCCGCGCGAGGCCGTGCCTGAGGTCGAGCAGCTACCGTGATGCCTGGGGAGCGTAATGCGTACTACATAATGCGTAATGCGTAATAGCTGCCAAGCGCAACTTTACGTAGTGCGCATTATGCATTACTAGGAAATGACTATGGCGCTACTTCCAAACGACTACGGCTCCTTCAGCGACGACGGCAAGGAATACGTGATCACGCGGCCCGACACGCCGATGCCGTGGATCAATGTCATCTCCAATGGCGACTATGGTATGGTGCTGTCGCAGGCGGGCAGTGGCTATAGCTGGCGCACGCACGCCTCGCTGAACCGAATCACCCGCTGGGAGCAGGATCTGATCCGCGACGAGTGGGGCAAGTACCTCTACGTGCGCGACGCAGAGAGCGGTGAGTTCTGGTCGCCGACCTGGCAGCCATGCGGAGCGAGTCTCGAGGAATACCGGGTGCGCCATGGGTTTGGCTATTCGGCGATCGCGGCGCGCCGCGGCGATCTGCTCAGCGAGGTCACCTACACGGTGCCGCTCGACGCAGCATGCGAGTTGTGGATCGTGCAACTGCGCAACCAAGGCAGCGCGCCACGCCGGCTCCAGCTATTCAGCTACTTCGAGTGGGGCCTGGGCGCCGCACCCGACTGGCATCGCGAGTTCCACCGCATCTTCATCGAGACCAGCTACGATGCCGAGCATGGCGCGCTGCTTGCCAATAAGGTGCTGTGGGATCTGCCAGGCCAGCAGGGGCCGCACTGGAACCGTTCGTGGCCGTATGTCGCCTTCCATAGCGCCTCGCTGCCGCCTGCCGGCTTCGACGCCGACAAGCGCGCGTTTCTCGGCCGCCATGGCGATCTCGCCGCGCCACGGGCGCTCCGCGAAGGTCGATCCGATCGCACATCTGGGCGTTGGGGCGACGCGATCGGCAGCCTGCGGATCGACGTCGATCTTGCGCCTGGCGCGGCGACCGAGGTGGTGTTTGTGCTTGGGGCGGCCGACGACCGCGCGGAGGCCCTGGCGCTGGCAGAGCGCTTCCATGATCCGGCGGCGGCGCATGCCGCGCTCGCCGAGGTACGCCAGTTCTGGGATGCGTTGGTTGGCGAGCTCGCGATCGACACCCCCGACCCAGCCTTCAACCTCATGGCCAATGGCTGGCTGCAATACCAGGCGATCGCCGGCCGCTTGTGGGGCCGCACTGCCTATTACCAGACCGGCGGTGCGTATGGCTTCCGCGATCAGCTGCAGGACAGCCTGATCTGGCTGCTGTTGGGTCGGCCAGAGAAAACGCTGGAGCAGATCCGGCTCCACGCCGCCCATCAATACCAGGACGGCGTCGCGCTGCACTGGTGGCACCCACTGGCCGAATCGGGCCTGCGCTCGGGCTATAGCGACGACCTGCTCTGGCTGCCGTTCGTGACGCTGTACTACATCCACGAGACCGGCGACAGCGCCTGCTTGCGCGCTGAGATTCCATTCTTCGACGGCGGCGCGGGGACATTGCTCGACCACTGCATGCGTGCGTTCGAGGTCGCACTCAGGCGGCGGAGCGAGCGCGGCCTGCCATTGATCCTCGAGGCCGACTGGAACGACGGCCTGAACGCCGTCGGCGCGAGCGGGCGCGGCGAGAGCATTTGGATGGCGCACTTCCTGTACTTCTTACTGCAGCATTGGGCCGATCTGCCCATGCTCGATCTAGCAACCAGGGAGCGCTTCGACGCCGAGGCGCAATCGATCCGCGATGCCACGAACACCCATGGCTGGGATGGCGCGTGGTATTGGCGAGCGACAACTGACGACGGTGCGGTGCTTGGCTCGGCAAGCTGCGCCGAAGGCGCGATCTTCCTCAACGCCCAGACGTGGTCGGTCTTGAGCGGCCTGGCGCCCGAAGATCGCGCGCGCCAGGCGATGGCTTCGGCGCGCGAGCGCTTGTACACCCGCTATGGCGCGCTGCTGCTGGTCCCGGCCTACTCGCGGCCCAATCCAGCAATCGGCTACCTCTCGCGCTACGCGCCCGGCACGCGCGAGAACGGCGGGGTGTATGTCCACGCCGCTTGCTGGGCCATCCTGGCGGAGCGACGCACTAACGGCGCAGATGCCGCCTATGAGCTCTGGCGCAGCTTCTGCCCGGCGGTGCGTGGCGAGCAACCAGACGCATACATGGCCGAGCCGTATGTGATGCCCGGCAACGTGGATGGCCCGCTGTCGGCGCTGCCGGGGCGCGGCGGTTGGACCTGGTACACTGGCTCGGGTGCCTGGTGCCTGCGGGCGATGGTCGAGGGCGTGCTGGGGGTCGAGGCGCGGCCGGAGGGCCTGCGAGTGCATGCCGAGCTGCCGCGCGATTGGCCGAGATACCGGATCAGACGCCGGTTCCGCGGCGCGACATACGACATTACTGTCCGGCGGGCGGCGGCGGGCGAGCAGCCGGGGCGCATCGTCGATGGGGCAGTGCGGACCGATCTGGTGCTCCCGATCGCGCCGGCCGGCAATGTGCAACATGTCGAGATCAGGGTTTAGGCTTTGATAAGCCATAAAGCTTCCTGCGCCTACACTGTCGGAGCGGTACTCTCGCGCCTGGTGGTATGATACCTATCAAGCGGCCTTTTGTCATCGCGTGCTTGTCGATCCCGCTTGCTGGCACGTATTACACAGGAGGCTGATGTGGAACGAAATGACAGCAGTGCCGCGGCGTATTTGGACTACTCTGGTCGCGATGACCTTCTCAGCGGTGGCGTGAAGCTGATCCCCATCGAAACGCCGAAGGGGACCTTCCGTGTCTGGACGAAGCGGATCGGCAATCATCCGACAATCAAGGCGCTGCTCCTGCATGGCGGGCCGGGCGCAACCCACGAATACCTTGAAGCCTGCGACAGCTACTTCCCCTCCGCTGGCATCGAGTACTACTACTATGACCAACTCGGATCGTACTACAGCGATCAGCCGGACGAACCGGAACTTTGGGAGGTGCCGCGTTTCGTTGAAGAAGTGGAGCAGGTGCGGCAAGCGCTCGAACTCGACCGCGAGAACTTCTACCTATACGGCCATTCCTGGGGCGGCGCTTTAGCCATTGAGTACGCGCTGAAGTACCAGCAGCATCTGAAGGGCCTGATCATCTCCAATATGATGGCCAGTATCCCCCAGTACAACGAGTACGCACATACGGCGCTAATGCCCGACATGGATCAGGTCGCGCTGGATGAGATCCAGCAATACGAGGGGGCAGGAGACTACGAGAACCCGCGCTACATGGAACTGCTGATGGAACACCACTACGTGTATCATATCCTGCGTATGCCGATTGCCGAATGGCCCGACCCGGTCAATCGCGCCTTCAAGCACATCAACCCGGCCATTTATGTCCCAATGCAGGGGCCCAGCGAACTCGGCGCAAGTGGGAAGCTTCTGCACTGGGATCGCACTGCCGACCTCGCGCAGATCGAGGCGCCGACTCTCACCATCGGTGCGCAGTATGACACCATGAACCCCAAGCACCTAGAATGGATGGCATCGGCCGTGCAGCACGGGCGGCACCTGGCTTGCCCAAACGGCAGTCATATGGCGCTCTACGACGATCAGGAGGTCTACTTCCGTGGCCTCATTCAGTTCATCCAGGACGTGAACATGGGTCGCTTCTGACGACCGCGCAACGAAATCGCTTGACTGAGATACGAGAACCCCCTCCGAAGAGGGGGTTTTTGAATACTTTGCTTGTAGAACTTGGCTTATGCGCTAGCTTGTTGAGCCAAGGAGATGACCCCGAGTTGTTGCAGCATCCCGAGCCGGTCTGACTCATTCCAGGACTCGACACTCTTGCCACCCTCAAAGCGGTTGATCGACATACCAGTCATTGTTACGCGCTTACCTATGGCAGTGTCAGGAAGCGTCGGATCGCCTCCCTGGTAGGTGCCACTAAGAGTCCAGCGCGTCGTGACCAAGTCGCCCTCTGCAATCTGCGACTCAACTGTTGCCTGAATATCGGGCCAAGACGTGCGAGCGGCAGTGACGAATCCCTTAGCGGCTTCCGGGCCAGAATCACCTGCTGGCTCATCGGGATATGTGTGGACAATCTCGTTGGGGGCAACCAGGTCATCTTGGAGTGTGTTGCTCCACACCCTTCGCCCGATCTTGCTTGACATCAAGCGTATAATCATGCGCAGAGGCCCCGTCCGCAACTGCCTCGTTTCCTTCACCCTGCTGTGCGTAGCTCCGCCGATCCGTGTCCGCCATCCTCCTCGACAGACCGCCCGAGGAGGGCTGTCCCATCAGTATGCTGGTGGGGAGCGCGGGCGCTAGCGGCAACGATGTTTCTCCCCCGTGCGCCGTTACGCAGCACGCTGCTCAGGAATAGTTATGTCCCAACCCCTGGCTCTTGACGCTGCGGTGTTACCCGCCATCGCGCTGCGGCGCGACCACGGGAGAAGGAAGATGCCATGCGCCCAGCGAGCACCATTTTGATTAATGTTTAGCGAGTTGGAGCGCTAGCCCGCCGGTTCAGGCTGCGCTTCCTGCCCGCGCAGCGCGGCGCAACCGCACGAGGCGCCCAGAATTGAGCAGACAAGGATCGATCTATGCCATGGTCTATCGAAACCAAGCTGCGCGCGGGGTTTGGAGTGGCGCTGCTCACATTCAGCGTCGTCGGCCTGGTCGCGTATCGCAGTATGAGGGACCTGGTCGAGACCGCCGGTTCGGTCGCGCATACCTATCAGGTACTTGAAACACTTGATGAGGTACGCGCAGATCTGGTGGACGCCGAGACCGAGGCCCTTGGCTACATCATCACCGCGGCGCAGCCCTACCTGGACCCGTATCAGGCCGCCATTGCAGGCGTGAGTGCGGATGTTCAGAAGCTCAGAACCTTAACCGCGGATAACCCCAGCCAACAACGGCGAATTGACGGTCTTGAGCCGCTGATCGCACGACGATTAGCGTTGCTCCAGCAAACGATCGATGCACGGCAGCGCCAGGGATTCGACGCGGCGCTGCACGTGGTCGCGACCGATCAGGGCAGACAGACCATGGACGAAATTCGCACGGTGATCGGCACGATGGAGGATGAGGAGCGCACATTGTTGCGGCGGCGGGATGCGGATGCGAGGGCGAGCGCCCAGACCGCGACAATAATCATCGTCGGCGGCGGCGGGCTGGCGGTTCTGCTCGTCGCCGCGTCGAGCGCGCTCATTCGTCGCGACATCGCCGGGCGCAAGCGGGCCGAAGCGTCGTTGCGCAACCGCACGACCGAACTGGAGGAGGCGATGAACTTCCTCAACTCGGTGATCGAGCATTTGCCGAGCGCCGTCTTTATCAAATCGGCCGACAATTTGCGGTTTGTTGGCTGGAACAAAGCCAACGAGGAGTTGATCGGCCTGCGCCAACAAGAGGTGCTCGGCAAGACCGACTACGATTTGTTCCCGAAGCAAGAGGCCGACTTCTTCGTCGCCAAAGACCGTGAGGTGTTGGCGGGCAATACGGTCATCGACATCTCTGAGGAGGAGGTTCAGACAGCCCACCAGGGCGTGCGCCTGCTCTACACGCGCAAAGTCCCGATTTTTGGCGCCGATGGAAAACCGAAATATCTCGTAGGGATTTCGACAGACATTACCGCCTACAAACAGGCGCAGGAGGCGCTGCAACAAGCCCATAACAAGCTCGAGCAACGGGTTCGGGAGCGCACGGCCCAGCTTGGCCAAACGAACGACGAGTTGCAAACCGAAATCGCGGAACGAAAGCAGGTTGAGGCAGCGTTGGAGGTGGAGCGGGCCTTGCTGGAGCGCCGTGTCATGGAGCGCACAGCCGATCTCAGCGTGTTGAACGCCGAACTGGCCCGTGCGGCCCAACTCAAAGACGAGTTCCTAGCCAGCATGAGCCACGAGCTGCGCACGCCGCTCAACGCCGTGCTCGGGCTGTCCGAGGCGCTTCAGGAACAGGTCTACGGGCCACTCACCAACCAACAACACCAGTCGCTGCGCAGTATCGAGGAGAGCGGCCGCCACCTGCTCGTACTAATCACCGACATCCTTGACCTCTCCAAAATTGGGGCCGGCAAGTTCGAATTGGACATCGACGCAGTTGAGGTCGAACCGATCTGCCAGGCTAGCTTGCAGCTGATCAAACAGGCGGCCCACAACCAGCAACTCCGCGTCTCCTTGCAGCTCGACAGCGCGGTGATGACGATCGAGGCGGATATACGTCGCCTCAAGCAAATGCTGGTCAATCTGCTCTCGAACGCTGTCAAGTTCACGCCCCCGGGCGGAGCGATTGGCCTGGATGTCACGGGCGATCCGGCGCGCGAGCTGGTCTCGTTCACAGTCTGGGACACCGGCATCGGCATCGCGCCGGCCGATCTCGCGCGCTTGTTTCAGCCCTTTGTCCAGCTGGACAGCCGCCTGGCGCGCGAGTATAGCGGCACCGGCCTGGGCCTCTCGCTGGTCTACCGCCTGGCCGAGCTGCACGGCGGCAGCGTGGCGGTCACAAGTGCGCCGGAGAGAGGCAGCCGTTTCAGTATCTCGCTCCCGTGGCGGGCGCCAGAGGTGCCCAACCCGGATGCGCCAGCGACGCCGGACGTAGCGGGCGCGCCGGATAAGGGGCCGATTCGCCGGGCCCTGATTATCGAAGACTCGCCGGCGGCTGCGGAGCAGGTCACCCGCTACCTCCGCGAACTGAATCTGGAAACCAGCACCTATCCACAGGGCGAGGGTGCTGTCACCCAGGCGCGGGTAACACGGCCTGACGTCATCGTGCTGGACATCCTGCTGCCCATGTCGTCGGGCTGGGATGTGCTGGCGGGGTTGAAGGCCGAACCGTCCACCCAGGATATCCCGGTGCTGATCGTCTCGGCGGTGGACGAACAGGCGCGCGGTCTCACGCTGGGCGCGGCGGGCTATCTGGTCAAGCCGATCACGCGCCAGCAGCTTCAGGGGATGTTGCCCAGACTGGCGGCGCATGGGCCGAGCAGTGAGCTGCCCATGGCGGTGCTTGACCAGAGGCATACGGTTAAATCACCGCGCATCCTCCTGGCGGAGGACAACGAAGGGAACATTAACACCCTGTCGGATTATCTCCTGATCAAGGGCTACCAGGTCATCGTCGCGCGCAACGGTGCGGAGGCGGTCGTGCGGGCAACCGACACGCGCCCGGATGTGATCCTGATGGACATCCAGATGCCGGGCATCGACGGGCTGGAGGCGACCAAGCGCATCCGCGCCGACGCCGCCCTGGCTACTATTCCGATCATCGCGCTGACGGCGCTGGCCATGCCGGGCGACCGCGAACGCTGCCTAGCAGCCGGCGCGAACGCCTATCTAAGCAAGCCAGTCAGTCTGAAGAGGCTGATCGAGGCAATTGAGGCGCACTTGAACGGTGATCGATCGGAGCGTGAGCCGTCAAACGAGCAACATGGCGATGCATGAGACGAGCGTCATTCTGATTTAGATGATGACAAAGCTGGATAGCTCGGCTCAACGACGGGCATCGCCGGGTCGTTCTAAGAGTTTGGGGATATGCTCGATCGCGGCTGATTGTGGTCGCGCAGAACGCCGACGCCCCGCGAGCCGAACCCATGCCCACGATTGTGCCACCGGCGTGGTTTGTAGAACCAAGGTCGGAGCCAACAAGAAAGAACGAATGACAGCCCCCACTACTCCAGTCGATCGGAAGAAGGTGCGTGCGGTGTACGAGCGCCTGGTCGATACCTATGGGGCGCTAACCCTGCGGCCCGGCGGCGACCCGCTCGACGAGCTGATCGGCACGATTCTCTCGCAGAGCACCACCGACACAAACAGCGGCCGGGCGTACGAGCGGCTGCGAGCAATCTACACAACCTGGGAAGAAGTGCTGGATGCATCGGAACGCGAGATTTATGAGGCGATTAAGCCGGCAGGCTTGGGCAAAATCAAGGCTCCGCGGATTCAGAATACGCTACGCGAAGTGTTACGGCGGCGCGGCCAGCTGAGCCTGGATTTTCTGGCGACACTGCCACTAGCCGAAGCCAAACAATGGCTGATCTCGCTGGAAGGCATCGGGCCAAAGACCGCCGCCTGCGTGCTTTTGTTCGCGCTGGGCAAGCCGGCCCTGCCGGTTGACACGCACGTCTATCGTGTCGCGAAACGGCTCGGCCTGATCGGCGCAAAAGTCAGCGCCGACAAGGCGCACGCCCAGCTCGAGGCCACGCTTGAGCCTGAGATGGTCTATACCTTCCACATCGACATGATCCGCCATGGCCGGCAGATCTGCCATGCGCAGCGCCCGGCATGCCACAAGTGCCCGCTTCGCGGCCTATGCGACTACTATGCCGCGTATCGCGGCGAGTAGATCGGCGATCGCTATGGCGCCGAACCAATCGCCAACCGCTTGCGCACAAAGTAGCGCACATGCTCATTCGGGTAGTTTTCCAGCCGCCCAAAGATCGTATAGCCGTGCTTTTCATAGAAAGGGAGCGCCTGGAAGCTAAACGTATCCAGCCAGGCGTCATGACACTCACGTTTGCGGGCTTCGGCTTCGGCCGCATCGAGCAGCCGTGTGCCAATGCTCTGGTGCCGAGCGTGCTCTGCGACGACCAGGATCTCGATTCGCGCCCAGCCGCGATCCGTAAAGCCCAGCAGGCCGCCCACGAGTTGCCCTCCGCATCGCGCGCCAGGATGGTGAGCCGGCCTTTCCAGTGATCGCCGACCTGCGCGAGGTTGTAGTCGACGATCCAGTCGTTGATGGCCGCCAGATCCGCAGGAGATGGCCGATCCTCCTGGCTCACGCTGATCTCGCTCATCAAGGGGATTCCTTCTCAAACTTGTTCCGTGTCAGCGGATTGCATCAGCAGTGCCGTCCAGGCCGCGTCGGCGGCGTCGAGCGGCGGATCGCAGGGCGATTGATAGTCGATGCGTAGATCGTAATCTGTTTAATCCCCAAATGCGCCAACCTGCTCGATATACTCCAGGCTCTGGTGGCGAAAGTAGGTATTGTATAGCTCGGCGTAGTGGCCGCCCTGTGCCAGCAGCGCCGTGTGAGTGCCCTGCTCGATGATCTGACCGGCGCGCATCACGATGATTCGGTCGGCCGAGCGCACGGTCGAGAGCCGGTGCGCGATGATGATGCTGGTGCGGTCGCGCATCACGATGTCGAGCCCCTCCTGGATCTGCGCCTCGGTGAACGGGTCGACGCTGGCGGTGGCCTCGTCCAGGATGAAGATCGACGGATCTTGCAGCAGCACGCGCGCTAGCGCCACCAACTGGCGCTGCCCAAGCGAGAGCCGCGCACCCCGTTCGCCGACATCGGTCTGCAGGCCGCTGGGCAGATCCTGCACCCACTCGCCGCCGCCCAGCTTCAGCGCCGCTTGAGCCACCGCTTCGTCGGTTGCGCCGGGCCGCCCATAACGGATATTGTCGGCAACGGTGCCCGAGAACAAGAACGGCACCTGCGGCACCAACCCGATCCGGCTGCGGTACTGCGCCAGGTCGAGCGTACGAATGTCGCGCCCGTCGATCAGCAGCCGGCCGCCCTGAAATTCGTAGAAGCGCGTGATCAGTCGCGCCAGGCTCGACTTGCCCGCGCCGGTGTGCCCAACGATCGCCAGCGTCTGCCCGGCCGGGATATCGAGCGAGAAGTCGGGCAAAACCCATTGTTGGTTGTCCGTTGCCCGTTGTCCGTCGTCGGTTGAGAAGGAGGCAACGGACAACGGACTACCGACCACGGACTCCGCGTAGCGGAAGCGCAGCTGCTCGAATGTGATCCGCCCCCGCAGCTCGCCAACCGGCTCGCGCGCGGTTTGCACCACTTTTGGGTCGGCGTCGATCAGCGCGAAAACCCGCTCGCTGGCCGAGAGGCCCTGCTGAAACTGGCTCCAGAACGAGGCGATGCTGGTCAGTGGAAACAGGAAAATGCCCAGTGTCTGGACAAACAGATACCAGTCGCCGGTCGTGATCGTGCCGGCGAGCGCGCGCCGCCCGCCGTAGTAGATCACCAGCGCGGTCGCGATGCCGCTGATCAAGTCGAGCGTCGGGAAGATTGTGTTGAGCACCAGCCCGCGCATCAGCCGCACGCGGAATGCCAGCTGGTTGGTGTTGCGGAAATCGTCGTAGATTGTCGCTTCCTGGCGAAAACTTTTAGCCACGGCGATGCCGCTCACGGTCTCTTGGATGGCGGAATTGACCTCGGCGGTGGCGCGCTGGCCGCGCTGGGTGCTCCAGCGGGCAATCCGCCGGAAGCTCAGCGCCGCCGCGAACACTACCGGCGTAACCGCGAGCACTAGCAGCGCCAGGCTCGTGTTAATCGTAAACAGTAGGATCGTGATGATCAAAACCAGCAGAAACTGGCTCATCAGGTCGATCGTCAGCGTGACGACCGTCGAGAAATCTTGCGTGTCGGAGGTGACGCGGCTGACAATCTTGCCGGAGGCATATTGATCGTAGAACGACAGGTCGCGCTCCATCACCGCCGCGAAGGCATCTTCGCGCAGCGCCAGCACCACGTCGCCAACCGCGCGGGCCGAGAGTGTTTGGCGGATGAAATTGAATAGCCAGCTGAGCGAGCCCAGCACCAGCACGCCGCCGGCGAGCGCCAGCGCGAACTGCGCGGTCCGGTTGCCGGCCAGCAGGTCGATCCCGCGTGAGATAACGACTGGAATGATTGTTTCGGCCAGCGATCCGAGCGCGACCATGCCGGCGACGATCAGCATCGTGCGCGTATGCGGGCGGAAATATTCGGCGATCCGCCGCACCAGCGCGCGGTCGCTATAGCTGCGGTCATATGCCTCGGCATCCAGGCCGTCGAGAACGAATCCCATATCTCCCTCTGTTATTAGCGCAAAGGCGCCGGGCACCCTCTGGGTGATACGAAGACGCAACGACTTACATGAGTCGTAGCGCCTTTGCGTCTTAGCGCCTTTGCGTTAAAGACTCCGTGTTCTCCCGCTCGTAGCGCGCGAAGATCCGCCGGTATGCCTCGCTGGTCGCCATCAAGGAGTCATGCGTGCCCTGAGCGACCAGCTCGCCGCGGCGCAGCACCAAGATCCGGTCGGCCCAGCGGATCTGCGAGATCCGGTGAGTGATCAGCAGTGTGGTGCGGCCCTTTTGAATGCTGCGCATGGCATGCTGAATCAGATCCTCGGTGGCACTGTCGATCGCGCTGGTCGAGTCGTCAAGTATCAGAATGCGCGGGTTGGTGAGAAACGCGCGCGCGATTGCCAGGCGCTGGCGCTGCCCGCCCGAGAGCGTCACACCGCGCTCGCCGATCACGGTATCGTAGCCGTTTGGGAAACTGGTGATGAACTCGTGCGCCTGTGCCGCTCGCGCGGCCTGTTCGATCTGCGCGCGGCTGGCGGCGCCCGACGCGCCAAAGCCGATATTCTCGGCGATCGTGCGCGAGAACAGGAAGATGTCCTGCTCGATCGTCGAGATTTGCGAGCGCAGCGATTGCATGCTCCAGTCGCGCACATCCATGCCGTCGATCAATACGCGCCCCGCACTGACATCGTAGGTGCGGTTCACCAGCTTGGTCAGCGTGCTCTTGCCCGAGCCGGTCTGCCCCACGATTGCGATTGTCTCGCCAGGCTTAGCCTCGAAGCTGATGTTTTTCAGGATGAGTCCGTTGTCCGTTGTCAGTTGTCCGTTGTGCTCCCGCGCATCGTCCGCGCCGCCTACACCTGACAACGGACCACCGACCGTTGACTCGGCATAGCCGAAAGACACATGCTCGAACACGATCCTACCTTCAATCGGCTTCGCGGCGCCGCCGGCATTCTCGTCGAGCTCGGCTTCCTCTTTGATCAGCCTCAAGATGCGCTCGGCGCCGGCCAGCCCGAGCTGCACCAGCGAGAAGCTAAACAGCGAGATAAAGGTTGGGAAGCGCAGCACGCCCAGCAGGCCCATGAACGCCACCACCTGGCCGATCGTGAGTGCGCCGTTCAGGAACAACAGCAGCGCGTGGCCGAAGCTCAGGCCGAACATGATGCCAAACAGCAGCAGCGGCAGATAGCGCGCTTTGACGCGACCTTCTTGCACGAAGTAATTGCGGTAGCCGCGCGCGTTCAGCGCGAAGCGGCGGCGTTCTTCCGGTTCCTGTGCGTAGCCCTTCACCACTTCGATGCCCGAAATCGCCTCGGCCAGCCGCGCGTTCATTACGCCGAACTGTTCGCGTAGCGCGCCCGATATTGGGTTGAGCGCACGGCTATAGCGGCGCAGCGCGAAGACAAAGGCGACCAGAAACAGCAGCGGCACCGCTAACAACTCGACTCGCACGGTGGCGATGCCGATCAGCGGCACGATCGTAAACAGAGCCGCATCGACGATTAGCATGACACCGGGGCTGATCATCAGGTTCAACTGCTGCACGTCGTTAGTCGCGCGGGCCATGATATCGCCGACCTGCTGGCGGTTATGAAACGTCTGGCTTTTGCCAAGCAGGCTGATATACAGCTCCTCGCGCGCGTCGCGCTCCAGTCGCTCGGCCATCAACTGGACGGCCGAAAGTTGCCCGATACCAGCGAGCCCGACGCCGCCGCGCGCCGCGAGGATGGTGAGCGCGACCCAGAGAAGCTGGGAAGGCTGCGTGCCGGGCGTGGCAGTCAGATCGAACGCTCGGCCGATCAGGATCGAGCCAAAGTTGTAGAGTGCACTGGAGCAGATATTGCCGAGCAACGTGAGAATCGGCAGCAGCGGGTAGCGCAGGATATGTGAGATGATCCAGCGGACTGGCGAACGGCGGTCGTAGACATACTCGTCGGCAACAGTAAACTCACGGCGTAAAACAGCCACAGCTCCCCCATATTGTTACAGTGAGTCAGGAGTTGTCTAGAGACGTTCATATATTGTACTCGACACAAAGCAATTTTGGCGTCGGCCATAAGAACGAATTTTCGAATGTGGATATCGCGGGGCGGCACTAAGAGGCGCGATTGTCTGCCCTGGAGGCGGTTGAAGGCGTTGCGATGCTGTTCCTCAAATTCCAGTAAGTTATCCATCGTGTGGCCTACGCCATTGCCTTAGCCGATCTCAGCCGCATGCCGCTCGTGCCAGCGCTGCCCGCATGTTATCGTAAGGTCGCGTAGGGAGATCCAGGTAGTCTAGAATCCAATCAAAACAGGAGAATCCGCGATGAGTGTAACGTATCATCACTATGGGGCAACTGTTCTTAACGCACCAGTCGATCATCTGCGGCACGATATGTTCGCTCTATTGAACGTGCCCCAGGACAGCGTGCGCACGGCTGGGCGCGCTACCGGCTCGGCGGATGCGGCATCAGCCGAGCTAAGCCGACCCTGCTTACCGCTGGCAATGCAGATCGGCGATACAACCGTTCTGGAAGAAGTGATCGACCGTGTGTCCGGGACGCACGCTCTGACATATCGGTCGACTACATGCGCGCCGGAGATCGCCGAGTATGTCGCCACATGCACGCTGCAGCGCGTAGCCGATGCGCCGCACACAACCTTCGTCGAATGGATGCGCGAGTATCGTCTCGACGCCGCCGACGGCGACCGGATTCATCCGTTCGTCAGCGCGCTGGTCCACCACGACCAGACGATCGCTTCCAAGTTCGCTGCCGAGTATGACACCGCAGAGGTTCTGGTCATCGACTACACGCTGGGCCGTGCATGAGGGCGCCCAGAGGGTTTACAGGATTTTAAATTTCGTACCCACTGCTCTCGGCTAGGCGGCAAGATTACGCTTTGTCGTCAAGGTGACGAGGTGACACTGCTGCGACAATTCACCTTGTCACCTTGTCATCTTGTCAGGGCCGCAGCGGCGGCACGCAGGGTTTCGGCGTGTTCGGCCTCGTGGTTGCGCAGCGCATCGAGCAGGTAGTCGGGCACAGTGTGCGCCCAGGTATCCCAGGGATTCAGCCGCGTGAGCGTCGCCTCGTCGAGCCCGCGCACGAATGCCAGCAGCTCGGCGCGGTTACGTTCGAGTTCCATCAGTTGCTCATCGGGCGTCAGCTCCTCGCGCTCGGCCACCTCCTCGGCATTCGAGGCATCCTCGTCGACCAGCCGCTGCGCCAGATCGGGCGGCGTCGTTCCGCTTGCCAGGCGCGCCGGCAGCGTCTGTACCACCCAGGCCTCCCAGGCGGCGATATGCGCCAGCACATTCTTGATCGACCACGCGCCGATCACACCCTTGCGATCCAGAGCCGCCTGATCCACACCTTGAATCGCATCTAGAAGTTCTGCGCGGGTCTTGTTGAGTTGCTCGATCGCTTGTGCTAATGTTACCACAATTGTCCACTTCTGTTTGATACAAGCTGGAATACACACAACTGTGCGTGGAGCATTATAAAGCCTGCCTACAGTTTGTGCATTGCTCGCCATATGACGAACGCGCCGGCCCCAGACACAAGCTGTGCGGGGTCGGCGCGGCGCGGCGGCGACGCTGCCGCTGCGAGCTAAGGTGGCGTTTATTGCACTTGGAAGGGGACCAGCGCCGTGGCGCTGCTGCTCAAACCGTGTGCCACGAGCGTGTATGCGCCCGGCGCAAAACCACTCGTGGAGAGCCGTGCCGCGATTGCGCCCTGCGAATCGGCGGTGAGATACGCACCATTGTTCACGTCGTGCGTCGTGCCATTGGCCAGCTGCTCACTGTGCTGGTGCTCGGTGGTGATCCGTCCGTTGTGGATGTACAGCGGCAGCGTCTGGCCGTTCGGCGCGTTGTACCAGAACGCCACGGCCTCACCCGGCGCGAAGATCGCGCTGTTGATCGGCACCGCTCCGCCCGCCGTGACGGTCATGCTGCTCGACGCCTGTTGCGGGATCGCTGCTGCCTCCATTGGAAGCAGTTGCGTGTTGGCGGCTCCGCTGTGGAAATGACCATCGTTGCTATAGCGGTACGTGATCGTCGATGGCAGCGCGCTCGCCAGCGTACGCCCCGGCAGGTCCGCGAAGCTCGCGATCAGCTGCACATCCCGTCCCTGGCCACCGATATCACCCAGGTGGGCATGGAACTCGTTCGATGTCACGCTGGTAACCCAGGCGCCCGGCTGGCTGAACTGCACGCCCAGCAACTGCACCGCGGACGAGTCGAATGGCACGCTGATCGTGACGTCGTTGGCGGAGTGCTGCCCCACATTCATCACCGTGATGGCGTCGGTGAAGCTAGCGCCGGGGGCCGCGGCCGTCGGCTGCAGCATGATATGCAGACTGACCGCGTGCCCAGTACTAGGGCTCGGCGTCGCCGCGGCGGCCACGCCGGCGCCTCCGACACCCAGCCCGAGCGCGCCTCCCAGCACGGCTGTTGCCAGCCGCATCGCAAGTGTTGTCTTCCACATAGGTCTGTTCCTTTCAACTTCGATATGTGTTCTGATCCCCAGACGACCAGGCCGAGCGCCAACCCGGCCAACAGATTTGCCAATAGCGGCACAGCATGTATCCGCAGCATCGGCGCGCCTGCCATTCCTGTGGTCGCCTGGTCCACGCACTCTAGCTTACACCTAGACGTTTGCTCCAGTCTTTAAGCGACCCTGATCGCAACCTTAAGGCAACGTTATGGGTGCGGGCTGGAGGGGCAGATGGAGGATGACGCAGCTACCCTGCCCGGCGACGCTCGTGATCGCCAGCCGGCCACCGTGCGCGATGACCAGATCGCGCGCGATCGTCAGGCCGAGGCCCATGCCATCGGCGAAGCGCTGTGCGGAAGGTCCGCGGTAGAAGGGGGTAAAGATACACTCGAGATCCTCAGCCGCGATACCCGGCCCGGTGTCGCGGACCCGGACCCAGACATCGTGGCTGCTCACGCCAACGGCTACCGTCACAGCGCCGCGCGGCGGGGTATATTTGATGGCGTTGCTTAGCACATTTCCCAGCGCCTGCCCCATGCGATCCGGGTCGATGATCACTGTTGGCAGATCGACCGGCAGGGTTGTCTCCCAACACAACCCTTTGGCCTGGGCCGCCTCGCGCCAGGGTATCAGCAGCGCCGGCAACCAGGCGCCGAGTGCTACAGGTTGGGGCGCCAACTCCAAATCGCCGGTCACCCGGTCGTAGAGCCGAGCCAAATCGTCCAGTAGGCGGCGCATCCGCCCCATGCCCGCATCAACGCCCGCCAGCAACTCCCGGCGCAGGATGGGGTCTTCATCCGCTCCCGCGCGCAGCGCCTGGAGCGCCGAGACCAACGGGCCGAGTTGCTGGCCCAGTTCATGCACCAGATTCGACAGCAGCTGTCGCTGCGCCCGCTCCAGCGCCGCAAGCCGATCGACCATGGTGTTGAACGCCCGCGCCAGCCGGCGGAGCTCCGCTGGCCCGTGCTCCGGGAGCGCCGTCGGCCGTCGCCGCTCCGCCAGGTCCTGCATCGCCTGATTGAGCTGGCGGATCGGGCTGGCCAGATTCACCGCGAGCGCTCCGCCGACCGACGCGCCCAGCGCCAGCCCGACAAGCAACACGCCAGCGATCACTGTGCGCAGGCGCACGAGCTGCCCGGCCACATCCGCCAGCCGATGTGTCAGCCGCACCACGCCGACCATCCGCCCATCCGACCCGACCACCGGCGCCAGCACATCGACGATCTCCGCGTCGGGCGCCTGGCTATCGCGCACCCGCGTCACCACCTGCCCCGCCGACACCTGCAGTAAGTCCGGCAGGTCGAGCGCCTCGCCACGCCGCGCCACATCGGCCAGATTGCTCGAGGAGAGCAGGCGCCCCGAGGTGCTGACGAGCATGACACGCGAGGAGATATGTGCGGCCGCGCGCGCGATAAACGCCTGCGCCTGGGCTGGGTCGGACCAGATACCGGGCTGTTCAGCGGCAAGCTCGGCGATCAGCCGTGCCTGAACCGTTAGGCCGTCGGAGAGATTGGGGAGGACGACCTGCGTCTCTAAGACGTACGCCAGGGCTAGGCCCATCATCGGCACGACGACCAGCAGCGGGAGCACATGGCTAAGAATCAGCCACCGGCGCAGCGTGCGCAGCATCAACCCTCCTGCGGCTCGAGCTTGTAGCCGACGCCGCGCACTGTGGCAATCCGGCGCGGATGGGCTGGGTCGGCTTCAAGCTTCTGGCGCAGCCAGCGGACATGCACGTAGACCACCTGAGCTTCGCCCGCGTAGCCCGCCCCCCACACCCGCATCAGTAGATCATCCACCGTCACCACATGGCCGGCCTCGGACGCGAACGTGTAGAGCAGATCGAACTCACGCGGCGCCAGGTCGAGCGAGTGCCCGCCGACCGCGACGATATGCGCGATCGGGTCGATCGTGAGGTCGCCGACGACCAGTGGTGCGCGCGCCGGTGTGGCAGTTGCCAGTGTGCGGCGCAACACGACCCTGATCCGGGCCAGGAGGACGTCCAGGTCGAATGGTTTGGTGATGTAATCGTCGGCGCCGAGCTCGAGTCCAAGCACTTCGTCCAGCTCGCGGCGGCGGGCGGTGAGGAAGATCACCGGCATAGTGAAGCGCGACTGGAACTGGCGCAAGGCGTCCAGGCCGTCCAGGCCGGGCAGGCCGATATCCAGCAGCACCAGGTCGGGCGGGTCAGATTGCGCCTGCGCCAGCGCTTCCTCGGCGCTGGCGGCCGCGTGCGCCCGATAGCCGCTGCACTCGAGGTTAAAGCTGAGGCTGCGGCGCAGCAGTGGATCATCGTCCACTAGTAGAATGTGTTTCTCCATGCTCCGGGTCCATCAAATTCACTAATACACGTCGGCATAAATGACGCCTGTAACGTAATACGCCGACCTAAGGAGAAGTTAAGAATTGGGCGAAGCGCGGATGAGTGTCGGATGAGCAGTTCGTGAGAGCCATGGCGAGCGTGAGAAGCAGGTTAGCGTCTTGAAAAAGAAAGTATCTGGATGACAAGATCAGCAGACATAGCTTGTCATCTTGTCACCTGTCACGATTGGGACTCTTATGCGCCATACGACGCTTTAAGGCGGCCTTAAGCCGCCTGTAAGGCCAGCGTAAAGACCGACCTACCGGCGGCAGGGTACCATGTGTGTGCAACCTCTTGAGCGGTCGACACAGGAGCAGGTGCAGAAAGGCAATCAAAATGGATATTCCAATCAATGCGGCGGTGCAATGCACCGATGGCCCGGGCGGCCACATAACTCATATCGTACTTAATCCGGTGTCGCGCAAAGTCACCGATGTGGTAGTGCGAGAGCCGTGGCTGCTCGGCAGCGAAATGGTCGTCCCGGTTGGATTCATTGTCAAAAGTACCCCGGAGACGATCTACCTGCGCCTCGCTCGCCGAGATCTGGCGGGCATGCAAAGCTTCATCAGAACCCAATTCATCGCGCCAAGCGATGACTTTCCGGCTCATAATCGACCCTGGGTGGATCATCCACCCACCGGCGCGATGTTGTCGCCCTATGCAATGATCGGGGATGAAGGAATCACGATCAGCTACGAAACGATTCCACTGGATGAGTTGGCGATGAGTCGCGGGGATCGCGTCGAGGCAAGCGACGGGCGGGTTGGCCGGATCGACGAGTTCCTGGTGAATCCCGAGACCATGGCGATCACCCACCTGGTGATGCGCGAAGGGCATCTGTGGGGGCAGAAGGATGTGACGATTCCAGTCGTGCAGATCGATCGCATCACCGAGGGAACCGTGTACTTACGGCTCAGCAAACAGCAGATCGAGGAACTGCCCGCGCTGAAGGTGCGGCGGTGAGGGTGGTGATTCCAGAGCACCTGAAGAGAGGAGTATATGCCAGCACAATCGACGCCCAAACATCCGCGCGACGCGGCGCGCCAACCACAGGGTCGCCGCGCCGTGCCGCGCCAGCGCCTGCGCTGGCGTGCGGTCGCCGCAGGGCTGATCCTCGTGGCCCTTGGCCTGGGCGCGGCCTGGCTGGTTTACGGCCGCTCAGCCTCGACGACTGGTGGCATTATGACTTTCAGTGGGCTCGCGCGCGATCATGTGAACGGCCCGATCAGCTATCCGCAGGTGCCGCCGGTCGGCGGCCCGCATAATCCCGTCTGGCTCAACTGCGGCATCTACGACCAGCCAGTGCCCAACGAGAACGCCGTGCATTCGCTGGAACACGGGGCGGTGTGGATCACCTACCAGCCCAACCTTTCGGCCGCGGATGTCGCGCAGTTGCGCAGCCTGGTGCGCGGGCACGCCTACGTGATTCTCTCGCCGTATCCTGGGCTGCCCGCCCGGGTGGTCGCAAGCGCCTGGGGCGCCCAGCTCAGGGCGACCAGCGCCGACGATCCGCGGCTGACGCAGTTCATCAAGACGTACGAGCAGGGGCCGCAAACGCCCGAGCCGGGCGCACCGTGCAGCGGCGGCCGCGGTGTGCCGATCGTCGGCTAGAGCGCCGGTCAAGGAGCCGTGACGATACGCGAATAAGGGTTCTTTTTCATTCGAAGTCGACGCGCTGCGCACGCTGATGCTGGTGGGCGGCGCCAGCACGTACGGGGTCGGGCTGGATCTCGCCGTGTTGCTGCTCGCGACGGCGGCGCTGGTGCTGATTAGCGGGCGGCGCTACCCGAACGTGGTGCAGTAGATGCGAACGAGCCAGAAGCAGACAATCGATGCCGCACTGATCAGGAAGGGCGATCAATGCAGATTGAGTTGTGGCAGGGCCACAACAAAGGTGCTCCCGCGGCCTGGTTCGCTCTCCGCCCAGATTCGGCCGCCATGGGCCTCGACGATCGCCTTGCTGATGTACAGGCCTAATCCAACTCCTTGTACCTCACGACCGTGATGCAGACGGGTGAACGGCTGAAAGAGCTGCCCGATCTGCGCACCGCTCAAGCCAGGCCCCTGATCGGAAACACCCACGACCGCCTCGCGCGCCACCTGCCGCACGGTAACCCGGACCTCGCCCCCCGCCGGTGAGTATTTGATCGCGTTGGAGATCAGGTTCGCCAGCAGCTGGCTCACCCGCTCGCCATCCCACTCCCCCTCCAGCCGCTCCGGCGCGTCCAGCACCAGGTGGTGGCCATTCGCGGCCACCTGGTGGAGATCGAGCACGCGGCGTGCAATCTCCACCAGGTCGCCACGTGCCTTCCGGATGGCAAAGCGGCCGGCGCCGATTGTTCCGGCGTCGCGCAGATCGTCCACCAGCCGGCCCATGTGGTGGGCTGCCGCCTCGATCGACAACAGCGCTTGCCGCTGTCGATCCGGCGTCATCTGCGCCGCACCCCGACTGAGGATCTGGAGATGCCCCAGCACTGCCGCCAGCGGATTCCGCAGGTCGTGGGTCACCATGCCCAGAAAGACTTGCAGGCGCTGGTGGGCCAGCTCGGCCTCCTCGGCGTGCCGGACGCTCATCTGGCGCTGCCAGGCGAGCGAGACAGCCAGATACGCGGTCAAGATCAGGCCAGCGGTATAGAGCAGCACGACTTCGATCGGAGTTCCCTCGAGCAGCCCGCTGCCACAATTGGCGACCGTGGCCAGGGCCGCGGTCGCACCCGCACCGCGCGGCGACAGGCGATGGGCGGCGATCAGCACCGGGACGGCGTACAGCGGCGTCATGATGAAGGGCCACGGCGCCAGATAATCGATGATGATCGCCCCGATCAGCGTGGCGCCAATGAGCAGGAGTGGGCTGGCTCGTTTCATGTTCGGTTTGCCGATCTTATAATGTGCAACCATGCTGACTCAGCGAGCAGTGACATAGAAAAGGTCGCGCGAGTCAGGCGTCAGGAACTGGCGCGTCACCGATCATCGAGCAGCTTCTGGGCAGAGATGCTGGCAGAGCGAGGCTCTACTGCTGCGTATGTGGGTCGAGCGCGTCGCGCAGCCCGTCGCCGAGGAAGGTGAAGCTCAACATCGTCAGCGCGATCGCGATCCCCGGCAAGACAACCATACGTGGGAAGCTGAAGATCGCGTTGAAGCCCTCGTTGATCATCGCGCCCCAACTCGGCATTGGCGGCGGCGCGCCGATGCCAATAAAGCTCAGCGTCGCCTCCAGCAAGATGTACTGCGGAATACCCAAGGTCACGGCTACGATGATCGGCGTCAGTGCGTTCGGCAGCAGGTGCCGCATGATGATGCGCTGCCTGGGAACACCCAGCGCTCGCGCGGCTAGGATGAAGTCCTGCTCCTTGAGGCCAAGCACCTGCCCGCGCACGAGCCGCGCCATGGTGGTCCAGTTGACAACCCCGATCGCGATCGGCACGAATAGGATGTTCTGCCCGAGCACCGCCAGGATGATGATCACGAACAGTAGGTCGGGGAAGGCGTAGATGACATCGGTAACGCGCATCAAGGCGTTGTCGAGGGCCGGCGATCCCGCGCCGGCGGCCAGGCCAATCGGCACGCCCAGCGCTATCACGATCGCCTGCGCTAGCAGCGCCACGCCGAGCGAGATCCGCGCGCCATAGATCAGCCGGCTCAGCATATCGCGGCCGAGTTGGTCGGTGCCGAGCAGAAACTCCGGCGTCCCGATCGGCTGAAAGATGCGGTCGACGTGCTGCGTGGCGTAGGGGTAGGGCGCCAAGCGCTCGGCGAAGATCGCGATCAGTCCGAGCAGCAGGACGATCAGCAGGCCCAGCAGCGCGGCCTTGTTATGGCTGAGCCGGCGCCACGCATCGCTCCACAGGCCACGCTGTGGCCGCGCCCGCTCAAATGGCCCAATCAATGTGGCAGTTGTTTCAGTCATAGCCGGTTCTCTTATTCAGAGGATGTGCGCAGTCGGCGTTTTTAGCCTTCGGCAGAGCGGTTCCTTATTCTTTTCATGTTTGCGGTTTTTGCGCTCGCAGAGCGCAAAAACCGCGCTGGCGCAGGCAAAACCAGCTGCGACGCGGGCGACCGCGTAAGTTCTGTCATTTATATGAAATCCTGGGATCGACAACCACGTAGAGCACATCGACCACCAAATTGAAAACAGCAATTGCCACGGCGTACAGCAGCGTGGTTCCCATAATCAGCGGGTAGTCGCGCGCGAAGATCGCGTTGATGTACAGTCGCCCGACCCCCGGCACCCGGAAGACCGTCTCGACGATAAACGAGCCAGTGACCAGCGCGGCGACGACCGGCCCGAGCACCGTCATGATCGGCAACAGCGCGTTGCGCAGCATATGCCGGAAGATAACCGTCCGTTCCCGCAGCCCTTTGGCTCTCGCCGTTCGCACGTAGTCCTGGCCGCGGATGTCGAGCATGCTAGCTCTGGTGTAACGCGCCAGGATGGCGGTGGGCGCGGCCGCCAGCGTGACCACCGGCATGATCATAGCGAGTGGGCTGCCCCAGCCGCCGGCCGGCAGCGTATGCCAGTTGACGGCGAAGATCACGATCAGGAAGATGCCCAGCACGAACGCGGGCGTGGTGTAGCCGGTGATCGCCAGGAACATACTGCCGTAGTCGAGTGGGCTGTTCTGTTTCAGAGCCGCCAACACGCCGAGTGGCACGCCCGCTAGCACAGCCAGCGCCGCCGCCAGCAGGCCGAGTTGCACCGTCGCCGCCAGCCCACGGCCGATCACCTCCTGCACGCTAAATCCAGGGTTGGTGAAGCTCAGGCCTAGGTCGCCGCGAAGCAGCCCCAGGACATATTGGGCGAACTGCATTGGCAGCGGCTGGTCGAGGTGGTATTTGGCGTTCAGGTTGGCTTCGACGGCTGGGTCCAGCCGCCGCTCGCGGTCCCACGGCCCGCCCGGCGCGACATGCATCAGCGTGAAGGTGATCAGCGCGACGAACAGCAGCACCGGGATGAGCGCCAGCAGGCGGCGGATCAGATAATGTAGCATCGTGCGCCTCGCATAGAACAAAGAACAGAGAACAAAACGCTGAGCTTGCTCTTTGTTCTCTGTTCTTTGTTCTCGGATCGTCAGTGTTTCAAGATCTGCGCGTCCTTATAGGAATACGCGCCCGGCGTCGGGTCCTGCGACGTATAGGTCAGCCCTTTGACCCATGGTTTCACCAGGGTGAAGTTGCCGTACCAGTACACGAAGATCGCGCCGACATCCTGCGCCAGCACCTGCTCGGCTTCCTGATAGTAGTGGATGCGCGTGTCCGAGTCGGTCGCCTTGTCGGCCTGGGAGAGCAGCTGGGTGAACTGGTCGTTGGCCCAGTGACCGTAGTTCTGGTCGCTGCCCGGCCCGAAGACGAGCTGATCCCAATCGTAGGGGTCGGGGTAGTCGGCGTTCCAGCCGGTGCGGAAGAAGTCGGGCGTGTTCTTCTGGATGTCGTTGAAGTAGGTCTTCGGCTCGCGCGGGTCGAGCGTGACCTTGACCCCCAGGTTGTTCTGCAGGTCGGCCTGGACACGCTGGGCGATCAGGCTGTGCGACGAGTTGTTGTTGAAGGCCAGCTTGATCTCCGGGAAACCCTGGCCATTCGGGAAGCCGGCGTCGGCCAGCAGTTGCTTAGCCCTCGCGGGATCGAAGGTCTGGGCCTTCGCCGCCTCGCCGGCCTCCTCCTGCGTCAGGTGGCCGGGCATGCCCGGTGGGATGAAGCTGTAGGCCGGCGTCGGCACGCCGTTGAGCACCTGCTCGGCGAGAGTCTTGCGGTCGATTGCCAACGAGAACGCCTCACGCACCTTCTGGTTATTGAACGGTGGCTTGGTGGTGTTGAAGCCGAACATGTAGGTTGCAAGCTGGCTGGACTGCGCGATCTGGTCCTGGAACTGTGGGTTGGAGCGGATGCCGGGGATCTCGGCCTGCGGCACGGTGTTGCTCAAATCGATCTCGTCGGACTGGTAGTTGGCGAAGGCGGTCGGATCGTCGGCGATAAACTTGAAGTTCAGCGTGGTGAGCTTTGGCGGGCCCTGGTAGTAGTTCGGGTTGGGCGCAAGGGTCATATCCGAACCTTTGGTCCAGGCCTTGAGAATGAACGGCCCATTGCCGATCAGGCTACCGGCCTCGGTCCATTTGTCGCCGCCCTTCTCGACCACGTCCTGGCGAACGGGTGCCATGTTGCCCAGTGCGGCGATGTCGAGGAAGAACGGCGCCGGCTTCTCGAAGGTCACCTGCAGCGTTTTATCGTCGAGCGCCTTGATGGCTAGATTACCGATCGCCTGCTGGAGCTTGGCGGTGTCCGAAACCGGCGTCGTGTTCAGCTCGGTCGCGCCCTTGATCACGCCGGTGACGAGCGAGACATACTCCGAGGCGGTGCGCGGGTCGATGAAGCGCTGCCAGGCGTACGCGAAGTCCTTGGCCGTGACTGGCTGGCCGTCGCTCCACTTGGTATCCTTCAGCTTAAAAGTGAGTTGGGTGTTGTCTTCGTTGAAGCTCCAGGAATCGGCCAGCGCGCCCTCGGGCTTGAGATCGGGGGTCATGCGCATGAGCCCGGTGAAGAGCTGTTTGATCACTGTCTCCTGGGTGGTGTCCTGGTCGTGGGCTGGGTCGATGCTGGCCGGTTCGCCGAGCAGCCGCACGCGCAGCACCTGCTGGTCGGCCGGCGCCAGATCGGCCGGGTTGGCGGCTCCCGTGCCCGGCTGGGTGGTCTGTCCAGTCGTGGCAGTCGCCGCGGGAGCGGCGGTTTCCGCCGGTGCGCTGGTGGCATTTTGCTCGGAAGCCGCGCTGGTCGCTTCCGGCGCGGCGGTTTGCGCCGGCGCGCTGGTGGCGGCGGGCGCGCTCGTGGGAATCTGTGCCGTTGGCGTGCCACCGCAGGCCGCCAGAATCGGGAAGAGCAGCGCGCCGATCGCGAGCAGCGGCGCGCGCCGCATTGGGGCGGATCCTCTGAGCAAGGGGATCATGGGTACCTCCTTATGGTTATGATGGTCCGATATCCTTTGGACATACCGGCTCACGAATGCGGCGTGCCCAGCACGCGCTGGCCGGTGTTGACGATCACTGTGCCGTTGACCACCTGCAGGCGAAACTGATCGAGGTTGCGCGGCGCCGGGCCGCGCACGTACTGGCTGTCGCGCTGGTAGGTCGAGCCGTGGCACGGGCAGATGAACAGCTTCTCGGTCGGGATATATGGCACCAGGCAGCCCAGATGAACGCAGACCTGGTAGATCGCCATGATGCCTGTCCCGTTGATCTGCCCGTCTTCATCCGGCACCGGCTGGATGAGATCGTTGGGCGCGACTTTGACGACGTAGAACTTGCCGTCTGGGACGAGCAGCGGGTCGTCGTTCACCGTAAACGCGTTGGCTTTCTGGTCGAGCGTGAACTTACCGCCGAAGCTGCCGGCCGTGATACGTGGGTAGGCGTAGCCGCCGCTCACTGGGTAGTACTTGTCGCCAGCCTGCGGGTTGGTCGTATGCGGGATCAGTTGCCCGAGTAGCGGGTCGGCCGAAGGATCGGGCATGGTGAGCGTGACGACGGCGCCAGCGGCCAGCAATGCGCCCGAAGCGGCCATCGCGTAGGCCAGGAACTCCCGCCGGTTGATGCCAACGCGAGGAACCGTGGCCGGCAGGGGTGGATGTACGCCGGCCTTGGCGGCGATCGCTTGGGCCTCGTGCTGCGCGATGACACGCCGGCCCGCATTGCGTCGCATTGCCATATGTCGCCTCCGAATAACAATTAGAGATCGATTCGGATCTACCCACTCGCGAACGACAGCAGCATGTATGTCAAGAACACGCCCATGGCGAATGCGGCCAGCGCCAGCATCGCCAACAACATGCCATCGGGTGTCGCCATTGGGGCGTTGCCAACCTGACGGTTCCGGTCGCGCACGAACTCCAGGACTACTAGGCCGAGGAGCAAGCCGACTAGCAAACTGAGCAACGCTGGTATGGCATGCAAAGAAGGCATGGGCATGCGTGATCCATACAAAAACTCGATTACATCGACTCCAGCATAGCGCGACCGAGGTTCCGCAGTCTTTAAAGAATGATCAAGCGAACCTTAAGGATAACTTATTGGTGATGTACCGATATCGCCTTGCGTAGTCGTGCCCCACTGACGAACAGCTTACCATCACGCGCGCTCCACTCGATATTGGTGCACTGGTGCAGTGGGTCGTCGAGGATGTGCGGCCGACTCTGGCACAGCATACGCTGACGTGTAGTCTGATGGACATGCCCCTGATGATCGAAGGCGACGAACTACGCCTTGAGCAAGTGCTCCAGAATCTGCTGAGCAATGCAATCAAATATAGTCCGGCTGGTGGTCCGATTACGGCGCGCGTCGAGCAGCAGGGAGGCACAGTGTGTGTGGCAGTCGCAGACCAGGGCCTCGGTATCCCGCAAGATGCTATTCCCCAGCTCTTCCAGCGCTTCTATCGCGCGGCGAATGTGGATGCAGGAAGCATCAAAGGGTTAGGGATCGGACTGTATGTGGTCAAGGAGATCGTCACGCTACACGGCGGCGCTGTGAGAGTGGACAGCGTGGAAGGCATAGGCAGCACGTTTACCATCAGCCTCCCCCTTGTTGAGCAACGCACTCCTGCCGAAGCTCAGGCCTGCGCGGCCTAACTCTGAGAGCAGTTGCGACTGAACGCGCATGTATCAACCTAACGCCTCGTCGCGCTCGGCGTGCTCGCGCAGCAGCCGCGGCGGCGCAAAGCGTGGGCCATGCGTGCGCGCCAGTTCCTCGGCCCGCGCGGCGAAGGCTCCTACACCCATATGATTGACAAACTGAATCGCGCAGCCAGTCCAGCCGGGGAAGCCGGTTCCGAAGATCGAGAGGGTACCCGGTTCTCGGTTCTGGTAGGATCGCTATATGAGGTGATGATCCACCGCGAATCGCGACGCCGCGGTGCGCGAGGAGACCTCGAGCTTGCCGTAGATCGAGCGCAGGTGCGCGTGGACGGTGTGCGCGCTGACGACTAGCCGCTGGGCGACCTGGGCATCGGTCAGTCCTTGGGCGACCAGCCGCAGCACCTCAACCTCGCGCGCGGTCAGGCCGGCCGGGTATGCGGCCGAGGCGACAGCCGGCTTAGGTGTTGCCGGAAGTGCTGGTGCGGGTGCCGATACCTCTGGAAGTGCCTCCAGCGCGTCGGCGATCGCCTGCTCGATCGGCATCGCCCGCCCGGCTTCCCACGCCACCACGAACGCCTCATCGCCAAGTTGCGCGCGCGCGACGGCGGCGTTGCGGTCATATTCCGCGCGATCCTGTGGCTCCAGAACATAGCCCATAGCGCCGAATAGAGCATCCGCCGCTCCGAACAGTCGCGCCGATCGCTGTGGCTGCTCCTGGGCTGCAGCCACGCCAGCCATTCCGGCGAGGTTCGCCGCGATACTGGACTGGTCTCCTAATTCTCGGCTCAGGGCCAGCCCCTCGGCGAAGCATGCCGCTGCCCGCCGCGTGTCGCCTTGATGCAGCACGGCACCACCCAGATTGTGAAGACCTCCAGCGGTCATCCATTTATGCCCTATCTCACGGCAGATCGCCAGGCTTTCCGCATATAACACCACCGCTTGCTCCCAATCGCCCTGAAGCTGGGCTAAAGCTCCTTTTTGAATGAGGCAAGAACCGATGCCTCGTTTGTAACCGAGCTGGCGGTAGAATGCCAGGATCTCCTCGTTATAGACTGCTGCCTGAGCTACATCGCCCTGCACTGTTGCGATCTGCCCGAGAAGCGGAAGTACGTATGTGCGGCCCCACTGATCATTCACCTCGTCGAATAATCCCAGGCTCTCTTCGGCGCACGCGCGCGCCATCGCATACTCGCCCGTATCTTGCGTTATTTGGCCTAATAAATAGAGTGCGAATGCGATCGCTGCTTTGTCGCCCAGCCCGCGGAGTAGCGCCAGTCCCTGCTCGGCATATGCGCGCGCGGTTGTGAAATCGCCCATAGATCGAGAAAGATGAGCAGTTGCGGCGAGCGCTTTTGCTCGTGCCGCCTCCGATAGATTTCCGCTCTTCGCCAGCGCCGCTTCCAGCCACTCACGGCCTTCGCGCCAATGGAAGTGCAGCTGAGAGAACAGCCCCAGCGCCCCAGCGAGCCGCAAGCCAAGCTCTGATTCCTCGTGCTCGCCGAACCATTCCAGTGCGGCGCGCAGGTTATCCTGCTCGACCTCTAACCGTGCCAGCCACGGCTCTCGCTCGGGCCGCATAAAGCGGATCCAGGGCTCCGCTTCCTCGGCCAGTTCTAGGAAGCAATTGGCGTGCTGATCCTGGATGGCATTGGCCTCCCCTCGCTCCACCAATCGCTCCAGCGCGTACTCGCGAATGGTTTCCTGCATCGTGAAGCGCGGCTCGCCGCCCACGCCCTCGACCCGTTTGAGCAGGCTCTGGTCGACCAGCGAGGCCAGTCCATCCAGAACGTTGGAACGTTCAAACGTTGCAACGTTGAACGTTACGACGGCTTCGGCCGCCTTCAGCGTGCAACCGCCCACGAACACGCCCAGGCGGGCGAACAGTGTCTGCTCGGCGGCACTCAGCAGGTTGTAGCTCCAGTCGATCGTGGCGCGCAGCGTCTGCTGGCGGGCGGGCGCATCGCGCGGCCCACCGATGAGGATGCCCAAGCGTCGTTCCAGCCGCGCGAGCAACGCCGCAGGGGCGAACAGCTTGACCCGCGCGGCCGCCAGCTCGATCGCCAGCGGCAAGCCGTCCAGTCGTGTGCAGATCTCGGCGATGGCGGGGGCGTTGGCGGCCGTCAGCGCGAACTCCGGCCGAACATCCCGAGCCCGTGCGACGAACAGCGCGACCGCCGCGTACTGCACCAGGGCCTCGATCGGCGGGAGCCGCTGCGGGTCGGGCAGCGCCAGCGGTGGAACCTCGAATTCCTGCTCGCCGCGGATGTGCAGCACCACGCGGCTGGTGATGAGCACCTTCACCTGCGGCGCGGCTGCCAGCAGCTCGGCGACGTGCCGCGCCGCATCGAGCACCTGCTCGAAGTTGTCGAGCACCAATAGCAGCTGTTTCTCGCGCAGGTACGCGCTCAGCTGGGCCAGCGGCGCCTGCCGACTCTGCTCTTTCAGCCCGAGTGTCTGCATGACCGTGGGAATGACCAGCTCAGGGTCGCTGAGTGGGGCCAGATCGATGAACCAGACGCCATCGACGAAGGCAGTGCGCAGCTGCGCCGCCGTCTGGATGGCCAGGCGGGTCTTGCCCGAGCCGCCAACTCCGGTCAGCGTGATGAGGCGTACCGCCGGTCGGCGCAGCAGCGCGCCCAGGGTGGCCAGTTCCGCTTCGCGCCCGATCAATGGTGTGGGCGGGGTGGGCAGGTTGGTCGGCGTGGGCGGCAGGGCATCGGGCGGTTCGGCAGTGCTGGTCACAGTTGTACTCCACTCCAGCGCCTTCTCCACTACATCCCACCCGGCGGCGCTCAGCTCGGCCAGCAGTTCCTCCGCCGTGGCCCATAGGTCGCGCTCCCGCCCGCGCGTCTGCGCTGCAGCGGCGACATCCGCGGGCAGCGCGGCGGCGATGGCGGCCAGCTCGCGCCGGTAGACCGCGAACGACCAGGAATTGTGGGGAAACGGGTTCTCCCGCTCCGTGAGCGCGTAGATCTCGACCGCCCGCTCCGGCTCCTCCTCGTCGGCGAGCAGCAGGGCGATCGTCGCAAGCGCGTGGATCGTCGCGGCCCAGGTCTTTTGCTCCAGCAAGCTGCGGAGGGCCGTGATCACGTGGCGTCGGGCCTCGCGCTGATTCCCCAAGTCCCGCTCGGCCAGCGCGCTCCACATGTGCGCCAAGTTGAGAAAGTAGCGCTCCCCCACGGCGTCGAGGAGCGAGATTGCTTCTGCTCCCCAGCGCCGGGCCTCGCTATATGCGCCCTCGGCCAGCGCTATTGCTGCCAGTCCATGCAACCATGCACCAATGTCGGCCGTCGCACCGATCGTGCGCGCGATGCTCAGCTCACGCTCAAATGTAGCATGTGCTTCCGAATAGTAGCCGAGATATATTTCTGACCATCCCAGCCGGAAGTACGCGTTGGCCAGGCCTGCCCGGTCGCCGAGATCCGTGTAGATTGTGACGGTCTCCTGGAGCAGGCGGCGGGACTCAGCATAGTTGCCAATCCAAGCCAAGGCGATTCCCAGATTACTACCGGCGATGGCGACTGCCCGCCGATTAGCGAGCGTGATCGCTATCTCAAAGCTCTCGCGGGCGAGCCGCTCGCTCTCGGCGACTTGGCCACGGTAGCGAGCGTTCTGGCTCACCACCACAAGCGTCTCAATCATACTCAGCCGATCGCCCAGGGTGCGCCGCAGCGCAAGACTGTCGAGGAGATAGCGCTGCGCCAGGTCATAGTCGCCGATGCCGTCAAGAGCCACAGCGCCCAGCCCAAAGAGTGCCGCCGCTTCGCCCCACTGGTCGCCGAGCGCCTGGAACAGTGCCCGGCTCTCCTCGTAGGCGGCGCGCGCCGCTGGGTAGTCGTGCTCGTAGGCAAGCAGCCCCGCCTGTAGCAGCACGAATGCGCGCACCGCACGCACATCGGTGTCCACAATACCCGGATCGTTCAGCAACTCCTGGCTCTGGGCCAGGAGTGCGTCGGCCGTCACTCGCTCGCCGAGCAGCCGCGTGTAGGCGGCCTGCCAGGCAAGGAGTTGGGCGCGCACGCGCCGCTCGTCGCGCCCAGACGCGTTAGCAAGCGCCGCTGTCGCCAGACCATATGCCAGCATTCCTTCTTCTGCGCGCCCCTGCCATCGGTAGAAGCAGCCCAGGCTCTCTATCGCCTGCTCGATCAGCCCAACATTGTGCTGCCTGGCAGCCCATTCCCAGGCAGCGCGCACGTTCTCGCCGTCGGCCTCGATCGTGGCCAGCGCCTCCAGTTGGCGCTCCCCCTGCAGATCGCCCCGCAGGTCGTGCAGCAGCCCGCAGAAATAGGCTGCGTGCCGATCGCGCGTCGCGTGCTCCTCTGTCGGGTTGGCGGCCAGCTGCTCTGCCGCATACTGTCGTAGCAGCTCGTGGATGGTGTAACGGTCACGCGCGACGTCGTAGTGCACGAGCGAGGCGCCGACCAGGGCATGCAACTGCGGCAGCGTCGCCTGCGTCACAGCCTGCACGGCGTGGCGCGTGCCGCCCCCGCGGAAGACCGCCAGCCGCGCGAACACCGCCTGCTCCGCGCCCAGCCGACGCCACGAAGCATCGAAGACCGCACGCATGCTACGGTGGCGCACGGGCACGTCGCGCAGCGCGGTCGCTAGCAGGTCGAGGCCATGTTCGATCTCCGCAGCGATGTCGCGCAGCGCCAGGGCGTCGACCCAGCCGGCGGCCAGCTCGATCGCTAATGGCATACCCTCGACCAGGTGACAGATCCGCGCCACCACATCGAACTGGTAGCGCGCGGGCGCGAACTCAGGCCGCAGCCGTCGCGCACACTGTATAAAGAGTGCGACAGCACTGGAGTGCGATGGATCCTCGGTGCCAGACATATCCAAGCCGCCAAGCAGGTACACCTGCTCCGTATGCAGCTTCAGGCGCTCGCGTGAGGTTGCCAGGATCGCTACGCCCGGCGCGTTGCCGAGCAGCGCCGCAACCAGATCGGCAGCGTCGCCTGTTTCAGTAGTGCCAAGCAGGTGTTCGACGTTGTCCAGAATGAGCAGGAGTCGCTTCTCGCGCAGGTAGTCGAACACTTGCTGCCGGGACGAGCGCGCCAGCTGCTTGCCAGCGTCGAGCGGGAACCCCAGCGCCTCAGCAAGCGCGGACACGATGGAATCCATAGCCTCGACGGGCGCTAGGGAGACAAAGAACACGCCGTCGGGGAAGCGGTTCGCTGCGAGTAGCTGTTCGGCCAGTGCGATGGCGAGGCGAGTCTTGCCCATACCACCGGAGCCAGTGATGGTGACCAACCGAGTCGCTGGGTCCGCGAGGAGTGCATTCAGGGCAGCCATATCCGCCGTGCGGCCGACGAACGGCGTGGGCGGCGTGGGCAGGTTACTGCGGCGGGTCGGCGCGGCGGGTGGTGGTTTGCTCTTCAACGGCGGGAAGTCGGACGGCAGATCGGGCGCGACGACTTGAAAAATGGGTTCGGGGCGAGTGATATCTTTGAGCTGATCGACGGCAAGCTCGCCGCGGGCAGATGCCAGGAAATCTGCTCGCTCCCCAGGTGGGATGTGCAAATGCTCGGCCAGCAGTGCGGCGATCTGGCTGGAGGGGCGGCGCTCGTCGGCCTCGACCTTTTGGATCGTCACCTCGGCGCAGCCGACCCGCCGCGCAAGTTCGGCTTGCGTGAGGTCGAGCGCCTTGCGCCGCCGCCGCACCCAGTAGCCAAATGAGCTTGGCATATCCATCGCGACATCCTTACGAGGCATACAGCTGTTTGTATGGCTGGTGTACGGGTTATAGTATCACTTTCCCCTACCCGCTGAGATCGTGCCTGTGGTGTAATAGCACCACACAAATCAGAAAACAATCGAGTGTCGCACAAAGGAGACCAGCCATGATCAACCCTGATCAGATCTACACCATTCGGCAGCTGCAGCACCACGACCTACGGGCAGAAGCGGCAGCGTATCACATGGAGCGGGAATGCGCACAAGAGCGTGCGGCGGCGCGGCGCGCCTGGCTCGCGAGATGGCTACGGCGCTTGAGCCTGCGCCGCACGCCTACTGGCACGCTGAGCAGTCGGATCGGATGAAGCATATCTGCATCTGGCGCTCGCAAGCAGGGCAACGCTATTCACGAGTGGCATGATAACCGATGATGGGAGCACAGGAGGAAAGGTCATGGAACAAGAGCCGCGGGAGAAACTTGGGCAGGAAGACGGGTATGTCGGGCGGCGCAGCGAGGTGTGGCTGGCGCGGTTGACCTGCACGCTCTCGTGCGTGGCGATCAGGAACGGCACCGGAGCGGTGGCCTCGCCGAGGGCCTGGCGCAGGGTGGAGAGCGCCACGCGCAGGCTGCGGCGGGCTGCGGCAGGAGGCTGCTCGGGCCAGAGCAACTCGGCCAGCGCGTCGCGGCCGTGCGGGCGGGCTTCCACGGCCAGGTAGGCCAGCAGCGCGCGGACCTTGGCGTAGGCCAGGCTACTCAGCGGCTGGTCATCGAGCCGCACCTGCAGCGGACCGAGCAATGCCAGCGAGAGCCGTGCCATTGGCCCTCTCCTTCATGTGCATTCCGCGGGCTACTACTCATTATAACGCAGGCAAAGCTCATTTTGGCACGTTTTAACGCTGGCCTTAACGCAATTCTTAGCGCTGCTTTAGCGCTGCCGCTCTATGCTGTGGCCAGTCGCTTGAGGACACCAATCGTTCGCTTCATGAGCAAGAAAGGACATCATCATGGCAAGCAGAACCAAACGCGCTGATTTCGCTGCCGGTGCGCCTGCGCCTGGGCCGATCGACGTGCAGGTGTACATCCCACAGATGCAGTGCGTGGCGCTCTCACCCGAGAGCGGGCCGAACAACGACCGCGATGAGACCTACATCCTCTTGAGCGGCAAGACTCCGACGTCGCTCGAAGGCGGCCGCCTGCCGCGCTATGTGGCTAACGACAGCTATTATGAGTTCTGGGCCGGCAGGGTCAACAATAACGATTCGGACTGGACCAACCACGACCAGGCACCGGTCGGCCGCCCAGTGCTCTGGACCGGCGCGCTGGGAGAAGGTGAAAGCGCCGAGTTTCTCGTCACGGTGATGGAGCAGGACAACAGCGACATCGGGATACTCAAGGAGTTGTTGGAGACCGGGCTCAACGCGGCCGATGCATTGTACGGAAGCAACACGACCGCCAAAGCGATCATCACCACCGCGCGCGAGCTCGCCAAATACCTACCAGAGAGCAAAGGCCATGACTTTATCGGCGCGTTTACCATCCAGGTGGCCAACGTCGGCGGCCAACTGCAGACCACCTTCATCCCAATCCACTGCGACATGATGCCGGATGCCCCCAGCAGCCCAGGCGAGCAGACCGCGCTGTTCGACTACCTGCGGAAGAGCGGCGCGCACTACCGCGTGATTCCTGCGGCCCGAGCCGGGCCGCGCCTGCCCGTCCGAACCTACATCGGCAAGGAGATCGATCGCTGCGGCGAGGCGCTGCTGGCGGTCGAGGGCGGCCCCGGTAAGTACAAAGGGTTCTATCACGTTGGCAAGGGCAAATCCGCCTGGGTTCCTGTGGCCCTGCCCCGCTTCGCCTGGTATTGCCAGACCAGTAAGGAATGGACCACCGCGCCCAACGGCACCAACCTGGTCAATGTCCATCGCTCGGGCGGCACCGACCGCGAGATCGCCTGGTACTGCTATAACGAGGACGTCGAGCAGTTTCGGCCCGATTACAAACCAACGCAGACCTGGGTGAAGCTCAGTACCGAGATCGACCAGTGCAGCGCGCCACGATTGTCGGTGGGGGGTGTTGGCGGCTTCTATCACCTAGCGCCCGGGCAGCAGAAGTGGGTGCCCATCCCGAATCGAGAGTTCCATTGGTACTGCGATACCAGCCGCGAGCGCTCCGTTGCGCCGGAGGAGACCAACCTCCTGCGTGTGACGCGCAACCCGGAGAATCGCCAGATCACCTGGGAGTGCTGCCGCGAGATCGTCTCGCTCCAGCCATATACCACACCCGACGATACCAAGGTGCTGATCGGCCGCGAGACCGATCAGTGCAGCGCCGAGCGGCTGACAGTCTTCGGCGACGGCGGGTTGTACTTCGTGGACAAGGGCGAGGAGAAGTGGGTCCCGATCAGCCACACGACGGTCCGCTGGCTCTGCGGCCTGAGCGAGGAAACCAGCGCCATGCCGAAGGGCACCAACCTCCTGCTGGTCAAGCGCCACGCCACCACGCGCGAGATCACCTGGCTGTGCTATCACAGCAGCGTGCCCACCACTCCCTACCGGCAGCCCAGCAGCGATGGGATCTACCTCGGCACTGATACTGACCACTGCGCTACCGTAAAGCTCACCGTCGACGGCGCCGACGGCCAGGTCGCCGTCATCAAGGGCCAGCAGAACGTGGCCATTCCCCTGGCCTCCAATCGCTTCCGCTGGTGGTGCGGCGACAGCGCGGAGTTCACTACTGCCCCGGCGATAACCAACCTGCTCAAGGTCAGCCGTGATGCGCTGGGCAATCGGGTTACCTGGAAATACTACTTCCACCATGTAGCGGCGCTCTCCCCAATCACCAACGCGGCGCCAGCCGCGGCATCGCTGGGCAACCGGATCTACGCTGTGATCAAGGGCGACGACAACCGCATCTATATCAACTCTGCGGCGGATGGCGAGGCCTTTGGCGACTGGACGGAAGTGCAAGGGCATGCCGAAACCGAGTGTGCTCCGGCGGCGGCCGCGCTCGATAACCGGCTGTATGTCGTCGCAAGGGGCATCAACGACCAGAGCATTTACGTGACCTCGGCCGAAGATGGGCAGCCGTTTGATGGCTTCGGCTTTGGCTGGTCAGCCATACCAGGCGCGACAACCGATGCGGCGCCGGCGACGGCCGCGCTTGGCAACCGGCTGTATGTCTTCGCCAAGGGCATCGACGATAAGCAGATCTACGTGTGCTCGGCGGTTTCCAGGGACGCGCCTGGTGGTTGGGCCGCGATACCAGGCGTGACAACTGATGTGGCGCCGGCGGCGGCCTCACTGGGCGGCCGGGTCTATGTGTTCGCCAAGGGTCTCGACAACCGCATCTATGTCAACTCGGCGCTCGAGGGCCAGTCGTTTGATGGCTGGGGCAACGGCTGGGTAGCCATACCAGGCGCAACCACTGATGCGGCGCCGGCAGCGGCTTCACTCGGCAACCGGATCTACGTGTTCGCCAAGGGCATTGACGACAAGCGCATCTATGTGAACTCGGCGGCGGATGGCGAGGCGCTTGGCAGCTGGAAAGAAGTAGAGGGCGGCGTCACCGATGCGGCACCGGCAGCGGCCGCACTCGGCAGCCGGATCTACGTGCTCGCCAAAGGCATCGACGATCAGCGCATTTACGTGAACTCGGCGCTGATGGGCCAGCCCTTTGATGGCTGGGGCAACGGCTGGACAGAAGCGCAATGGTGACCGCCACCGGCGTGCAGCGCACTAACTCGATCAAGTGAGTCGTGCGGCCGTACGTCGCACGACTCACCTTCAGGACTTACGCGGTCACTCGCAAAAAACGGTTTTTTCTTCTTCGTATCGAACGTTTTTTCCTTCACAGAACGAAAAAACGTTCGATACGAGAGATTTTTGATCCGTGGTCGTCCAACGTTCGCGTCTACCGCGTAACTCCTGACATTCAGAGCGAAGCCTGCCGAGACATAGCAGGCGAGTCACGGCATTCGTTCGCGGCAGGCTTCGCGCTGAATCTCGGCTGTGGAATGGCTCAGAGACCCTTTGCAGGCGGCCACAACATCGGCGCCGTGCCATGCCCGAAAAACCACGGCAAAGCCGTTCATTTTGTTGAACAGTCCGTGTAGTACTACCCAACCATACAGAACCAACCCAATAGACGCGCTACGCCACACTCAGCGAGTGTCGCGAGAGGTCGCGTAACAGTGTCGCAGGAGGTGCGTAATGGCCGGGACGAATCCGTATGTCGTCGGCAGCCCAATTGGTCAGCCACTTGGCTTCTTTGGTCGTGCCGACATCTTCGAAACTATCGAGGACGACTTGACCGCGACCGCTCGGCACCCGATCGTGCTCTATGGACAACGGCGGATCGGCAAGACCTCGATCCTGCGCCAGCTGCAGCGGCGGCTCGCCTCGCAGCAGTTTGTGCCGGTCTATTTCGATCTCATGACGCGAGCTTATCATCCACTGGACCAGGTTCTGTTCGAGCTCGCCGCGACGATCGCCGATTCTGCTCAGTTGCAGCAGCCAAATTCAAACGACTTCAACGACCAGGGGCGCTTTTTTCACCGCAACTTTCTTCCTGAGATCTACATGCACCTGCCGCCGGACTACCGCCTGGTGCTACTGCTCGACGAGTTCGATGCCTTCGATGCCAACGACTCGCGCGCGCCGCTCACCGCCGCTGCGAAAACGTTCTTTCCCTATTTGCGGCAGCTTATGGAGGGCGAGCCACGGCTCAGCTCCATTTTTGTCGTCGGACGCCGCGCCGACAGCTTGACCAAAGATGTCGAGGCAATTTTCAAATATGCCTCGCGCCATCCCGTCTCGGTGCTTCAGGATTTAGATGCGCGCGAGCTCGCGCGAACTGCCGAGCGCCAAGGCACGCTCACCTTCGCCAAGCCGGCGGTCGATCGCATTATGGCCCTGACGGCGGGGCATCCCTATTTTATCCAGCTCATCTGCCATACGCTTTGGAATGACGCGCACGCCGGTGATCCGGCATCGGTGCCGACCATCGACATTTCGGCGGTCGAGGCCACGGCGCCAAAAGCGGTGAACGCGGCTCGGAATATCTTCGAGTGGACCTGGGAGCGACTCCTGCCGATGGAGCGAGTGGTCTTCGCGGCTCTCGCCGACCTGTCCGAAGAGCAGTCGGTGGTCACCAAAGAGCAGCTCCAGGATGTGTTGAAGCGCCACGACAATCGAATCTTGAGCCGCGATCTCGATCCTGCGCTGGATGAAATGGTGAAGTGGGAGCTGCTGCGCCACACCAGAAATGGCTACCAATTCTTCGTCGAACTCATGCGCCGTTGGTTCGCGCAGAATAAGCGCCTGTCGGAGATCAAGGACGAGCTTGACCGTGTCGTTCCACTCGCGAACACGCTCTTTCTGGGCGGCGACGGCTACTATCAGCAGGGCGATGTGGAGAGCGCTGAGCAGCTGCTGCGCATGGCACTCGAGGAGAACCCGAACCATTTTAAGGCCAAGCTCCTGCTTGGCCATGTGTTGGGCGAGCAGAAGCGATTTGCTGAATCGATCACCGTGCTTGAAGGCGCATACAGCCAGAATGAGGACGGCGCTCGCGAGACCCTCCTTGTCGCACTACTGGCCCAAGGGCAGGACTTGCAGCAATCTGGCATAGACGATGACGCGCTCAAGATCTACGAACGCGCGATCGAGATCGCGCCGGCCGAGATGGACGCGCGCGACCGGTTCACGGCGATCTGGAACAAGCGCGGAGAAGAAGCGGAGGCTGCCAACGACCTGGACGCCGCGCTCGCAGCCTATCAAGAGGCCGGGAACCAAGAAAAAGTCGCATTGATGAAGCGCACGAAAGAGCAGCGCGCGCTGGAGCGCGCCGCCGCCGAGGCGCAAGCGCACGAAGAGAAGGAGGAGTGGGACGCCGCGATCGCCATCTATCAGGAGCTGGCGGCGCGCCAGCCTCGCGAAGATCTCTGGCAGACCGCGCTGGAACGCTGCGCCGAGGAGCGCAATCTTAGCGAGCTCTACCTGCGCGGGCAGAATGCGCTCCAGCAGGACGATATTTCAGAGGCGAAACAAATCCTGGCGGAACTGATCTCGATGCGACCAGATTACAAGAATGCGGCGGAGTTGCTCGCATCTGCGGTGCGCATGGGCCAGGCGCGCCCTAGTCTCGCCACAGCCACACCGGCGATGAGTGACACCCTACACCTGTCGGTCGGGGCGGATCTGACCTCGCCGCTGGTGCGCGGGGTCGGCCCAGAATCGGCGGTATCGGCCGCTGGGTCGGTGGTCGTGCCGCCAAAGAGCCCCGCGGCGATCGAGCAGGCGCTCACGGCCGAGGCTCCTAGCCTCGCCACTCTCACCCCCGCTCCCGAACCTTGGCAGAAACAGGCACAGCGGCGCGCGGGCGCCTGGCGCTGGATCATCGCCGTCGTGCTCGTGATCGTCATCGTCGCCGTGGCGGTGGCGTTCGTTCCGGGTGTGCTCGATATGATCATGGGCTGGCTCTCGCTCTAGTACAACCCGTTGCTAATCTCACGGACAATGGACGACAGACGGCAAATGATCGTCCCATAGTCCACCGTCTGCTGACTATTGCGGTTGCGCGAGGGGTGCATGATGATGGCGAACCCACTCCTGATCCCGTTCATTTATGGCAAACCGGTCCCATGGGATCACTTCATTGGGCGCGAAGGTACGCTCCAACTGATCTTTAGCAATATTCTCAACGGCCAGAGCACTGCGGTGGTCGGTGAGCCGCACATGGGCAAATCCTCGGTGCTGCAGTTCCTTAACAGCGAGCGCGCGCGCGCCGCATTCTTACCGGAGAGCGCCAGGCGTTGGATGTTCATCGACCTCGATTGCCATAACCTTAACGATCGTCACTATCAGCCGGCCAATTTCTGGAAACAGGTGCTCGACGATCTGGCGTTACTCTACCGTAACCAGATGATCCACGCACAGATCGAGATGGTCCGCCAGAGCGACTATCAAAATTTCGCGCTGCTACGCCTCTTCGAGCAGATCGGGCGCAAGGATCGGCGCGTCGTCCTGCTGCTCGATGAATTCGACACACTGCTCGATCACCCCAGCTTCAATGGCAGCGCATTCTTCGCGACATTGCGGGCTATTTCGAGCAATAGCGGTGGCCTGGTGCTGGTGACTGCCACCCGTTTGGAGTTGGCCGAAATGAATCGGCGAACCCAAAAGATCAATCCGACCGGGTCACCCTATTTCAATACCCTGAACGAGATCCCACTGCACTGCTTCAGCCCCGACGAGATCACGCGGGTACTTGACCACGCGCTCTCACGCACCGTGGTAACCTTCTCAGAGACCGACCGCGACTATATTCGGCGCACGTCCGGCGGCCATCCCTTCCTGGTGCAAGCGGCTGCGGCGGCACTGTACCAGGCGATCGGATTGAGCAAGCTTGGCCGCGGACGGTATGATTTCGCCGATCGCCAGCTCCTGGACCAGGCGGACGTGCTTTTCAATGATCTCTGGTCGCGGCTCCAAGAGGGAACACAGACGGGACTGCACGCTATGGCGCGGATGCACGCGCGCGAGGAGAAATCGCCTGCGGAGGGAGCCGCCGATGCATTGCCGATGGTCTGGAGCGACCTGAAAGAACTAGTCAATACTGGATTGGTCGAGGAGACCGATCGGGCCAGTGGCACACTCTGCCGCGATAAGTTCTGGCGAATCAGCGCGGAGAGCTTCAGCCGCTGGATCGTCGAACAAGCGCCGCCGCCGATGGCGCCTGCGTCGCAGCGGACGCCCAAGCAGGAAGAGCAGATTGCGCGCTTGAGCGACCTCATGAAAGCGCATAGCGACCGTCTCTTTCAACTCCAGCTCAAGGAGGCGCGATTAGGTACGAACGCCGACCCATCCATCGCGATTGAGATCCAAGAGATAGAGCAGGCGATCACCGCTCTCAAGCAGCAAATACAAGAACTCTCACGCTGACTCCCGCACCGCGCTGGCCGACATGCGGGCCGCGCAGCCCCTCGCGCTGGCACTGCGGGTTGGAATCCACACCGACCTGGTGCACCTCGGCGCCCTTGCCACACCAGCCGGTCATCAGTGTGGGTCAAGTAATTCTTTTATGAATCCTTAATCAATGTAACGCCTCGTCCCGCTCGGCGCGCTCGCGCAGCAATCGCGGCGGGGCGAAGCGCGGGCCGTGTTTGCGCGCCAACTCCTCGGTCCGCGCGGCGAAGGCCCGCACGCCGACATGGTTGATGAACTGGATCGCCCCGCCGGTCCAGCCTGGGAAGCCGATGCCGAAGATCGAGCCGATATTTGCGTCGCGCACGCTCTCCAGCACGCCCTCTTCGAGGCAGCGCAGCGTTTCAATCGATTGGACGTACAGCATACGATCCTTGAGCTCGCTAACGTCGATCGGCGCGTTGCCAGGCCGGTCGCCGGCGAAGATGCTCAGGCCCGGCCAGAGGTACTTCTTGCCGCCATCGCGTGGGTATTCGTAGAAGCCCGCACCGCCGGCCTTGCCTGGGCGTCCGAACTCGCCAACCATGCGGCGCATCACCATCTCGCCGGGCGAATCCGCGTAGTCGTGGCCGGCGGCGCTGGCAGCCCTGCGCGCCTCGTCGGCGATCGCGATTGCCAGCTTCAGGCTGACCTCGTCGAGCAGCGCCAAAGGACCGGTCGGAAAGCCGGCCTGTAGCGCGGCATGCTCGATCACGGCCGGCGCGATGCCCTCGCCGAGCATGCTGGCCGCCTCGTTCAGGAAGGTACGGATCACGCGCGAGGTAAAGAAGCCGCGCGAGTCGTTCACCACGATCGGAATTTTGCCGATCTGTTGGACATAATCATACGCGCGGGCCAGCGTTTCCGTGCTGGTGCGCTGGCCCTTGACAATCTCGACCAACTGCATTTTGTCGACCGGCGAGAAGAAGTGCAGGCCGATGAAGCGTTCGGGCCGCGCCGACGCGCTCGCCAGCCCGCTGATCGGCAGCGTCGAGGTGTTCGAGGCGAAGATGCCGTCTTCGGCCAACAGCGGCTCGGTCTCGCGCGTGACCTGGTGCTTGAGCTCGGTGTTCTCGAACACCGCCTCGATAATCAGGTTGCAGCCGGCCAGGTCGCCTGCGTCGGCGGTTGGGTGAATGCGGTCGAGCAATTCCTGTCGCCTGGCCGCGCTCAGCTGCCCGCGCTCGACGCGCCTGACGGTGATCCTGGCACTGTAGGCCTTACCCTGTTCGGCCTGCTCGATCGTTACATCTTTCAGCACGGTCGGGATGCCGCGCGCCGCGTTCGCGTAGGCAATGCCGCTGCCCATCATGCCCGCGCCGAGTACGCCGACTTTGGTTGCCTTCCAGCGCGGTACGTCTTTGGGGCGCGCGGCGCCGCCTTTGATCTCGTTCAGCTGGAAAAAGAACGTGCCGATCATATTTTTAGCAACCTGCCCGGTCACGAGCTCGACGAAGTAGCGACTTTCGATCCGCGTAGCTACGTCGAACGGCACCTGCGCGCCCTCGACCGCCGCGCTCAGAATGGCCTTGGGGGCAGGGTACACGCCGTGGGTTTTCTCCACCAACATTGCCGGCGCGACGGTGAGCATCTGGGCCATGTGCGGGCTGCTGGGGGCCCCGCCAGGCAGCTTATAGCCTTTGCGATCCCAGGGTTGCTCGGGCGCCGGGTTGGCGGCGATCCAGGCGCGCGCCTGGGCCAGCAGATCGTCGCCGTCTTTGGCCAGCGCCGCCAGCCCTCTGTGGGCTGCCTCGGCCGGGCGCATCAGCTTGCCTTCCAGCAGATAGGGCATGGCCTCTTGCAGGCCGAGCAGCCGCACCATGCGAGTGATTCCGCCGCCGCCCGGCAGCAGGCCGAGCGTGACCTCGGGCTGGCCAAGCTGGATGCTTGGGTCGTCGAGCACGACGCGATGGTGGCAGGCCAATGCGATCTCCCAGCCGCCGCCTAGGGCCGCGCCAGCGATTGCCGCGACCACCGGCCGGCCAAGCTTTTCGAGCCGGCGCAGCAGGGCCTTCACCTGCTCGGCGACCGCGAAGATCTCCGCGGCGTCGCTCGGCCCCAGCGTGATGAACCACTTCAGGTCGCCGCCGGCGAAGAAGGTCTTCTTGGCGCTGGTAAGGACGACGCCGGTAATCTGCTCGCGCTCGGCCTCGAGTTGGTCGATCACCTCGGCCAGCGCCGGGACAAACTGCCGATCGACGGTGTTGACCTCCTGCCCAGGCCAGTCCATCGTCAGGGTAACGATGCCGTCGCTGTCTTTTTGATAGTGGAAATAGTTTTGCTGCATCTTGCTGCTTTACTGTTGAGCTGTCAGTTGTCTGTTGTCAGTGGTCAGTGCCGACGACTGACAACCGGGTGCCCTCTGGGCGAATTGACAACTGACATCGAACCTCGTCTAATTCACCATAACCGCTCAATAATCGTCGCGATGCCCATGCCGCCGCCGACACACAGCGTCGCCAGGCCGTAGCGCAGCTGCCGGCGCTCCAGTTCGTCGAGCAGCGTACCCAACAGCATCGCGCCGGTGGCGCCGAGCGGGTGGCCCAGGGCGATCGCGCCGCCGTTGACATTGATCTTCTCCCATGGCACGCCGGTTTCGTGCTGGAAGTGCATCACGACTGCGGCGAACGCCTCGTTGACCTCGAAGAGATCGATCTGCTCGAAGCTCAGCCCGGCCTTGTCGAGCGCCTTGCGCGCAGCCGGCGCCGGCCCGATGAGCATGATCGTCGGCTCGGCCCCGCTGAGCGCGGTGGCGACTACGCGCGCGCGTGGCGCAAGGCCGAGCGCCTGGCCCTTGGCCACGGAGCCGATTAGCACCAGCGCGGCGCCGTCGACGATACCGGAGGAGTTGCCGGCGGTATGCACATGGTCGATCCGCTCGACCTGCGGGTACTTCTGCTGCGCCACCACGTCGAAGCCCATGGCGCCGAGCGCCGCGAATGAAGGCTGGAGTTTTGCCAGCCCATTCATGTTGGTCTGCGGCTTAATGAACTCGTCGTGCGCCAGGATCGGCAGACCATTAGGATCGTGGACCGGCACGAGCGATTTCGAGAAGTAACAGTTGGCACGCGCTTGGGTGGCCTTGCGCTGCGACTCACAGGCGAAGCGATCGACATCCTCGCGCGAAAAACCGTCCAGCGTGGCGATCAGGTCGGCGCCGATGCCCTGTGGCACGAAGCCGATCGCCAGGCTGGTCGCTGGGTCGGCGTAGATTGCACCGCCATCGCTGCCCATCGGCACGCGCGACATCGACTCGACGCCGCCGGCGACAACCAGATCTTCCCAGTCCGAGCGTACCTTCATCGCGGCCAAATTGACCGCCTCGAGGCCGCTGGCGCAGAAGCGATTGAGCTGCATGCCGGGTACGCGCCAATCCCAGCCGGCCGCCAGTGCGGCGGTCTTGGCGATATCGCCGCCCTGGTCGCCGATCGGCGTGACGCAGCCGAGCACCACGTCTTCGACCTGCGCGGTATCGAGGTTCATGCGGCGCTGCAGCTCATGCATTAGGCCAGTCAGCAGCGCTACCGGCTTGACCTCGTGCAGCGAGCCGTCGGGCTTGCCTTTGCCGCGCGGCGTGCGGATGGCCGCGTAGATGAATGCTTCTGCCATAAGTTGTCCTTTTTTTTGTCGCGCGAGTCGCGCCTTTTGCCTGCGGCAGCATGGTACTTCCTGATTCAATGTTTTTCGTTTTTGCGCTCGTAGAGCGCAAAAACGAAAAACGATAATAAGATAAAGTACCGCTCTGCCGAAGGCAAACATACCCTGTTTGGAGCGGCAAGGCCGCACAATCGTTGCGCCGAGCGGCGCTAGCTCAGCAGCGCGCGCCCAATAATCTCCTTCATTATTTCGGTGGTGCCGCCGTGGATCGTTTGCACTCGCGTGTCGAGGTACAGCCGCGCGATCGGGTATTCGAGCATATAGCCATAGCCGCCGTGCAGCTGCACACACTCGTCGACCACGCGTTTTTGCAGCTCGGTAGTCCACCATTTGGCCATTGCCGCCTCTTCGGCATTAAGCTCGCGGCGATTATGCGCCAGAATGCACTCGTCGACGAACGTGCGCCCAACGATGAGTTCGGTTTTGATCTCGGCGAGCTTGAAGCGCGTGTTCTGGAAATCGGCAATCGGCTGGCCAAATGCGACGCGCTCCTTGCAGTAGGCGATCGTCCATTCCAGCGCCGCCTCGGCCGCGGCAATCGCGCTGACCGCGATCGTCAGCCGCTCCTGGGGTAGCTGCTGCATCAAGTAGCTGAAGCCCTCGCCTTCGCGGCCAAGCATGTTCTCGGCGGGTACGCGCACATTGTCGAAGAACAGCTCGGCAGTGTCCTGGGCGTGCAATCCAACTTTTTCGAGGTTGCGCCCGCGCCGATAGCCTTCCATCTCGCGCTCGACCACCAGCAGGCTGATACCACGGTGCGCGCGCTCCGGGTCGGTCTTGGCCACCACGATCACCAGATCGTTGAGGATGCCGTTCGAGATGAACGTTTTCTGTCCATTCAGCACATACTGATCGCCCTCGCGGATGGCGCTGGTGCGGATGCCGGCCAGGTCGCTGCCCGCCCCAGGCTCGGTCATCGCGATCGCGCCGACCCACTCGCCGCCGGCGAGCTTGGGCAGCCAGCGCTGTTGCTGCGCAGGCGTGGCATAGTGCAAAACGTAAGGGATCACAATATCGTTGTGCACTGGAATGCCGATGCCCATATAGCACTTGCGCGCCAGCTCCTCGACGATCACGGCGTTGTAGCGGTAATCGCGCATGCCTGCGCCGCCGTACTCTTCCGGCACGTCGGTGCCCAGGAAGCCGTGCCGCCCAGCTTTGCGCCAGACCTCATGGGGCACGATGCCCGCCTGCTCCCACTCAGCGTAGAACGGCGCGACCTCGCGCTCGAGAAAGGTGCGGAAGGAGTCACGGAACATCGCGTGCTCGCCGTCGAAAAGCGCTCGTTTCATGGTGTGTCCTGTTGTAGTCGGGAATTTGCCGTTTTTAAGCCATCCCAGCTTCGATAGTGTGTAGTGCGTAGGTTGTGCCATTCATTGTACACCATCTGGGGGTAGCAGAGGCGGTATGCGTAATAAACTCAGATGATCGCTCCATCTCAATAGGGGTAATAAGATGGGAGAATATCCCGACCGATATAGGGGCATAGCCTCATGACAGCGGGAGCCGTTCAGAATACACTGTACTCAACAAAAGAACGCAATAACCGCTACATTCACTATAGAGGAGCTTTCAGTCATGACAACCAATTCACACGCATCAATGGCCCAACCGACAACGATGGCTTACGTGGCGAAGCGAATACAGAAGACGATCAGCTGGCCATTCACCCACCGCTACTCCGCGCCGATCTGGCTGGCGCTGCGGCTGTATGTTGGCTGGATCTGGTTCCAGATGAGTATGGGTAAGTTTGAATCCGGCTGGCTCACCAGCGACCCGACCGGCGCAATTCTTGAGCAAGTCGCCAAGGGCAATATGCCGGTGCCGTTGGCCTTCTATCGCGATGTTGCGGCATTCCTGGTTAGTTCGGGAGCGACCGTGCCGCTCTCGCATGCGATGCCGTTCCTTGAGATGGCGGTGGCGCTGGCGTTCTTCAGCGGCGTGTTAGTGCGGCCGGCCGCGATCGGTGGGCTGTTGTTGCTCGGCAACATCGCGCTCACTGGTATGGCCACGCTGGCGTTCGACGGCCGGGTTGCCCTGATCCATGGACTGCTCGTTCTTGCCGGGTCGGTGGCCGGGTTGATCGGCTTCGAGCGTCTGGCGGCACGCATCCTGGGCTATCTGATCGGCTTCGTGCGGTCGTCGCTGCTGGTGCCTCAGCGCCAACTCGCGCTCCAGCCGGTGCGCGTGATGCGGCAGCGGCGCAAGTAATCGCCCGAGCATATTCGTCACAGTCTGGAGGCAGGAATCATATAGATCCTGCCTCCATCATTTGCAAGAGTTACGCAGCAGATGCGACCAGTGAACCATCACGGATTAAAAATCTCTCGTCTCGAATGTTTTCGTTCGCAGAACGAAAACATTCGAGACGAGGAACAAAAATCCGTGTTTTGCGAGTGACCGCGTAGGTCGTGTCATTTACGGATGGAGCTACTCAAATGTACACGCGAGAATACTGGCACGCCAAAGCCTGCAAACGTATCGGCCTGGTCCCCAATCGGCCACTTTCGACGCGTGATCTGTTGAAGCGCAACGCGCAGATCACCGAAGCATATGCCGAACTGTACCTGCGCCGCCCGCCGATCTATAAATGGGCCGGGATGGCCGCGCTAACATCTGCCGCGGTCGGGCGCGGCATGTACCTCATGCTGGCGCTGGATGTGACGCGCTTGGGCTGCCTGATCGGGCTGATCGGGCGCGAGGCAGGTGCGGTGTTCGAGCAGCTGTGTTTGGGCAACTGGCTGGTGTTCGCCGACATCTACTGGCAGCACCTGGCCTACGAGCAAGCCGGCATCGAGGAACTGGCGGCGCTTGCGGCCGCCGGCCAGCTGGATCAAGAGGTCTATGAAGCCTGGCGCCAGATCGACCAAGGCTGGCGGACCGAACAGCCGGCGCTGATCTGGGCCGGCAACACCGTTCTACTCAAGTACGAGCAGGAAAGTGTGTTGCAGCCGGGCGTCTACCAGGGCAACCAGGCGATCTGGGACATCCTCGCCGATTGGGTGCCGTCGCCGATACCGACGCTCGTCGAGACCTTTCGCGATTTTCATGCCGATGGTAATATTGGCGTGTTCGAGGAGCGCTGGCGCTGGATCGAGCGGCGCATGCTGCCGCGCTGGAAGCGTTTGTCCGAGCGGCAGACCGAGCGCGTCGATCGGCGCCTGCGGGCGGCCATGAAGCCGGCGATCTGGTTCTCGCTGCTTGATGCGCCGGCGAGCGGCTTGGGAGCGTCAGTGGCTCCCTGGCGGCACATGACCCGAATGTTGTTTACGAATGTCTGAAAGGAACGAGCAATGCCAACCTTTGAGGCCGCCATTGATATCCGTGCCGGCGCCGACGCGCTGTTCGACCTGACGCAAGACTACGATCGGCGCCTGGATTGGGACCCGTTTCTGAAAGAGGCCCGCCTGATTGGCGGCGCGGCCGCTCCCGCGCTGGGGGTGCGGGCCTGGTGTGTGGCGCGCAGTGGCCTGGGCATGGAGACCGAGTATGTTTCCTTCCAGCGGCCCCATGTTGCCGCGGTGAAGATGACGCGTGGGCCGGCGCTGTTCGGCTCGTTTGCCGGCTCGTGGCGCTTCAAGACCGTGGCGCCGGATACCACGCGGGTGGTGTTCCGCTACCACGTGACGGCGCGGCCCGCCTGGCTGCGCGCCCTGCTCGACCCAATCTTTTGCCTGGTCTTTGAGCGCGACGTCGTCCAGCGACTCGAGGCGCTCAAGCGCTTCGCCGAGACGACCGAGCTTGTGGCGGTGCGCTGATGCGCTACCGCCGCCTTCGAGCGCCTGGTTGGTGAATAGGGCCTGCTTGATCCGGGCGATCGCTTCCGCGGGTTCGAGCTCGCACAACAAGGTGGCCAGACTGGCGCTGGCGACCGGCGTGGCGAAGGACGTGCCCACCCAACTGGCCAGACCCAGCGTGTTCGGAATCCCATCCGGGTACGATCCGATATACACGCCGATCATACCGAGATTTGGATCAGTCACCCCGCCCGTCTGGGTGCCCCCAAATGCCGCTGCGCCGGCAGTCTCAGGCACGTCGGGCTCGTTCTAGTAGGTCGCCCGGCTGGTTATCGAAGCCGTCCGCCGGCACCTCTAGCCCCAAACGTAAAAGCCGCAAGGACGTGACTTAGATGGGTAGCGTTGCTACTTCTGCGGCAGCACCTCGCCGCCCACTCGCGGCTCGCCAACGACTGGAATGTCTCTGATTCGTTTGAACGCATCCCTTTGCGACACGCCATCGCTCATCAGCGCGACGAAGGCGGCGGTGACCCTCGGCGTGGCGAACGACGTGCCCGACCAGCGCGCCAGGCCGAAGCGGTTTGGCGTGCCATCCGGGAACGAGCCGATGTACACGCCGAGCACTCCCTTTTCGGGATCCGAATCCTCGCCGATCTTGTCCCCCCCGAAGGTTGCGATCCCCTCATCGCCCTGAAGGTCCGCCAGGTTGGTGTAGATCGCGATCGAGTCGTCCAGGTTGAGCGCAGCGACGCCGACGACGTTCTCATAGGCGGCGGGGAAGCGCGCGGCCGGGTGGAAGTCCTCTACCTGCCCATCCCCATTTGTTCTTATCCGGCCATCATTGCCGGCGGCGGCGGCGACCCGGCCCACGTGCGTGTGGATGAAAGCACAGACTTCGCGCAGCGGCGCTACCAGCCCGTCGATGTCGCCCTCTTTGAACCTTGCCCAGAAGGGGTCGATCTTCGCCAACTCATCGATCGCCGCCTGGTCTTTTTGCACGACGCCGAGGAACAGGCTGGCGTTGACAACCACCGTTGCGCCCGGATTCTTCAGTATGAAGTCGGCGGCGCGCGCGAAACCGCGCGCGATCGACTCGAGTGTGCCGACGCCATAGGGATTCAGCACCTCGATCAGGTGGAGCTTGGCCGCCGGCGCTAAAGCGTTGATGATGCTGGCGACGAACAGGCCGTGGTCCGACATTACGTAGTCGTGGTCGGGCAAGAACGCATTGACACCCTCCAGCAGGTGCGAATGCCCGGCGTAATCGATCTGCAGCCGTCCGAGCGAGTCGCGCAGGGCGCCATTCGGGCCGATCAGCGCTGCAAGCTGTGGATTCGGCCGATTGCCGTTTCTCGGCGCTCCTGTCACCCACTTCCTGAAGGCGCGCCGCAGGTCGACCTCGCACGGTGCTGTGTCGAGAATGAATACATGGACGGCCTCCCCGCGCTGTCCGTGCGGTTTCTTGATGTCGAGTTTGTCCGGCAGCGCCCCCTGCTCCCTCTGGAAGCCCTCCTCAAGAGCGCCGCGTGGCGGAACCGGTCTGCCGCCGGGGCCGCCGGAGCCATCAGTTTCCCCGGAGGCGCACGACAGCCAGTTGGGGGTCGCCGCAGGCTCCACAAAGAAGTCGGCTGCCTTATCCTTGAACTGCTCGCTGATTTTCGGATACAGCTGCGTGAGGTAGGCTAACAATAGCGTCTCGTCGCGCAGCGCCGGTACGTCAGCGAAGACCAGTGAGAACGCCCTGGGATTCCCCTCAGCCGGTGTGTCGAATCGACTCGGATCAAAGGTTGTCACGCGCTCTGGCGAGAAGTATGCGACTGGCTGGTCATCGCCCGCCAGTATACTCGCCCTCCCATTGGATTTTTGTCGGACGTTTGCGTCTGGCGGGATTCTGAACAGCCCGCTCGCTTGAAGTCGCCTGATGATCTCGCGCGCCGCGATATTCGACCGGTGCCGGACGACGAGGCCGAACTGTCCGCGCGCGAAGTGGATATGCTCGCGGGGAGGTTCGTTTGGATCGCCAGGCGAGGGCTGGTTCGGATCGCCTGGCGGGGGCTGGTTCGGTTCGTCCGAAGGTTTGATCTTTTCCATGTGCATTCCTTTCTTTCATATCAACAGCTTGACAGAGGGTTTGCGTCACCAACAAGCTGAAATGCCCCCCAGAACGCGGGATGAAGCTGCGGCTCTTCAATCAAAAAGCCGCGCTGTGCGTTGCGGAGCGCCGCAGCTTTCGAAGCGCCGGCACGTAACGATACGTACACGCGTTCCATCAATCCGATCGTCGTGTCGTCGGCGACCCGCCACAGGCTGGCGATCAATGCTCCGGTGCCAGCGTAGAGGAAGCCGCGGCCCAGGCCAATCAGCTCATCCCCGGCGGCGACGTTGGCGTGGCCGGTCTCGCATGCACTCAACGTCACCAGCTCGTAGCTCAGGTCGTGCTGGAGCAAGTCGTCGGTGTAGAGCTGCCCATCTGCGAGCTGGATGTACGACAGATCCGGCTGGTCGAGGCGATGCTCGCCGTGCGCGGCGATGTGCAGAATCTGGGTTGGTGCCGCGCTCAGGGCATCGCGGCGTGCCGCATCCTCGGCGTACACCTCGCCGCCGAACAGACGCTGGACAGTCCGCGCCTCGGCGCATGTCTGCGCCAAGCGACCATCCCATGAATGGCTCAGGATGCGAGCGCCCGGCGACTGCACCGGGGTATGCCGCGTTACCAGCCCCGCAGCTGGCAAGACGACTACCTCGTGCCGTTCGATCAGGTAGGCCGAATCGTCGCGCAGCAGGTGGAACGGCAGGTAGTGCAACGCACCGTAGGGCACAACGATCAGCCGCGCTCGACCGGCCACGCGTGTGGCGAGCGGTGCGAGCAGGGCAGCGTGCAGCCGCTGCAAGATTCGTTGCCCCACGTTCGTTAGGCCGCGAATCGACGGAGCGCCGGGGCCAGCTTTAAGCGCGAAGTCGATGTTCGCCTGCAGTTGGACCAACAGCCGCCCTACGTCGGCGACGGCGACCGGCAGGTGGTGGATCTCCAGGCTCTTCCGGTCGAGCGTGAATGCCCACAGGTCGAACCCATCGTTATAAAATTCGATCAGCAGGGTCTGATCGTCAAGGCCGCCCTGCACATCGGCCATTCGCGGTGCGGTGATTCCGACCGCCCGATCGTCGCCGCTATATAGGTAGAGTTGCTCAGTGATCGCACGCATCTGTCGCTCGCGCTCGGCTACCTCGGCTAACGCGCGCTCCGGTGTGATGGTCGTCTTCTGTGTTTCATCGGCAGTCGTTCGATCGTGAGCGAGTCGATAGAGCCACTGGTGTTCCTGGCGTAGCCGGTTGAGTTCGTCAAGAAGCCCGCGGCAGCGCTCGTCGGCGCAGGCCCAGCGGAGCTGTTCGCGGTTGGATAGATAGCCCAGCAGTGTCTGCGATTTCGCGCGCTCAAGCACCTCGAAGGCGTTGGTGGCTCGTTCTGCTCGGAGGTGGAGCTGGAGCAGCCGATGAAGCGCCTCGGCCTTGTCTTCCAGAAAGCCCGGACGCAGTGTGATCGTCAAGGCGCGCTGTACGCGATCGATTGTTGCTATCGCGGCGGTGTACCGCTGTGCGGCGCGCGCGCTGTTGCCCTGGTTCTCCGCGATACGGCCGAGCAGCAGGTGCGCGCTGTAGCGCAGGGGCGGGACATTACTGCGCTGGGCGACCCGCAGCGCGGTTGTGCTCTGCTGGAGAGCGGCTCCCGGCTCGCCTGAGGCCAGCAGCGTCTGTCCATGCAGCAGTGCTGCCTCGCCGTATTCGATCTGCGCGCCCGCTGCTGCAAAGGCAGTCTGTGCGGCCGCCGCGATCTGCCGTGCGGTCGCGATCTCACCAAGGTGCAGAGCGATTTGTCCGTCGCGCAGGCGGGCGATCTCAAGCCAGATCGGTATCTCAAGCGCTGCAAAGCGCTCTTCTGCCTGGTGAATCGCTGTCTGCGCGGCCTCAAATCGGCCAAGATGCGCTTCAGCGCTGGCGAGGTGCAGTAGCGTAAGTCCTTCTCGGTACGCTGAACCAGATCCCTGGTAGTGGGCGATGACCTGCTCTGCCAGGTCGCGCGCCTCGGCGTAACGATTGAGCAAGAGGTAGCTTTCGACCATGTCGCGCCTGACGTGGTTCGCGTCGAGGTGCAGCTGCCCCGCAAGATAGAGATTGTGTGCATGGTGAAGCAGCTGTAGAGCGCGCCGATGCTGGCCTTGGCCGATTGCTATGTGGGCCAGGTTATGTTCGGCGAGTGCAACGCCGCGTGTCTCGTTTCGTTTATGAAAAAGTGCCTGGGCGCGCTGATGGTAATCTATAGCTCGATGGAAGTCGCCGAGCCTATGGTATGTGTAGCCCATGTTGACATAGAGTAAGCTTAAGTGTTGCTGCGCTCGATCGCCTAACGTCTCTACAATGGCCTTCGCCAGGAGATATATTTCCAGCGCCTTTTGTTGATCTCCCAGATGCCCATAGACCATCGCCAGGTTGTTGTACAGGCCAAAGAGGCGCTCTTGCTCCGCGTGCTGCGTGAAGATGTCGCGCGCCAGCTCCGCATCGGCGAGCGCCTCCCGCACACAATTGAGCTCCATGCAGATCACCAGCCGGCCGATCCGCGTCCGCGCCCAGCCGACCTCGTCGCCCACATCCTGGAACAGCTGCCCGGCCTCGCCCAGCAACTCCCAGGCTTCCTCGCGCCGGCCAACGAACTTCAGCGCATCCCCGCGCGCCATCGTGCCGAGTGCGATCTGCCACACGTTCTCGCGCGCCTGCCCGATCCGCACGAGCAGATCGGCCAGCTCCAGCGAGCGGTTGGCGTTGATCCACCAGTGCCGGTCGGCCTCCGCCTTGAGGTGATCGACCAGGGCGGCCGCGCCGGCGTCCGCGAGCGGCACGACGATCTCCGGCAGCGCCGCGGGGTTCTCGAAGAGCCGGCTGGCCAAGGTCACTGTATCCATAATTGATGCGTTGCCCCCTCTTTGACGGCCGAGGATAGCGCCGCGATCGGCATGCATCGCGATCGGCGGCCACCTGTCGTCGGCTGTCATAGCGAGTGCGATTAAGGCGCGTTGAACGAACCGGCCGTCGGACGAACCTCGAGAGCGCCCAGCGTGGCGCGAAGGTGGTGGGTGGCTTGGTGTCTCTAAACAATAAACGGGCGAAACAGCAAATTTCGTGGGCGCATGAGAGAAAAAGACCTAAACTTCACTACATGACAGTATTAGCGCAGAAGCACAATGTGCGTCGTAGGGCAGTGCCTTACGACATTCGAGGAGACTGTGTGGCAGCTCGGAATGAGGGGACACGGCTTCGATACCTCCCCACGATGCATTACCGTGATTGCCATACTATTCCAGCCGGATATAACGCAAAGCTCTTGACCAGACTTACCGTGCCGCTTCCACACTCGCCCGCGCCGCCGCCGTGATCTGATCGAACGCGCCCATCGCGACGGCCTGCCTGGAGATCAGATTCCCGCCGATGCCCAGCGCCACCGCGCCCGCGGCCAGGTAATCGCGCGCGTTCTCGGCGCTGACACCGCCGGTCGGCACCAGCTTGAGGAACGGCAGTGGCGCGAGCACATCTTTGAGGTAGCGCGGCCCGCCCTGCTGTGCCGGAAACAGCTTGACCAGCTCCGAGCCGGCCTCGTAGGCTTCGAGCAGCTCGGTAGGGGTGAAGCCGCCCGATAGCACCAGCGTGCCGCGGTTGACGCACGCCGCGATCACCTGCTTGCGCACGGCCGGTGTGACCACGAACTGCGCCCCGGATTCAATCGCCGCATGCGCCTCTTCGGGCTTCAGCACGCTGCCAACGCCGACGCAGGCCGCGTCGCCCAGGCTCTGCCGCACCGCCGTAATCGCCTGGTTCGCGCCTTTGCCCGTGAGCGTGAACTCAAGCACGCTGACGCCGCCGGCCACGAGCGCCCGCGCCACATCGACCGCGCGCGCGTAGTCGTCGAGCCGCACGATCGCCACGATTTTGTTCGCGAGAATCTGTTGTATCGCTGACATAGATCTACCTTTCTTGAAGCGCAATGTGTAGTAAATAATGCGTAAAACGTAATGCGTAAGCTTTTCAGCTGCTACACATTACGTTTTACGCATTGCATTCAGCTCGGCGCGGGTGGAGAGTACGCGGTCGCCGTGCTGCGAGAGCGCGATTGCGGCCAGCGCCACGCCGCGCTGTAGGCCCAATTGTGCATCGCCATCCAGCCAGCCGTCGAGCGCGCCGGCGGCAAAGGCGTCGCCGCTGCCGATTCGATCGACGATCTCCACCGGCAGCGCGGGCTGCATGGTGAATCGATCGTCCGCCAGCAGCGCTGCGCCATCGGCCCCAAACGTGCTGAAGACCGTCTGTGCCCGCGTGAGCGCCTTCAAGCTGCCTATCAGCTCGCGCGGCTCGCCCTGGCAGCCGAACAGCGATGTCGCATCGGCGCTCTTGCAGAACAGGATGTCGGCCTCGGCAACCAGCGGCCGCAGTTTGGCTCCGGCAGCGGCCGCGTTCCACAGCTTGGCGCGATAATTGACGTCGAAGCTGACGATAACTCCGGCGGCGCGGGCACGGCGGATCGCCTCGGCGACCACCGCGTAGCAGCTTGCGCTGAGCGCCGCCGTGATGCCGGTCAGGTGCAGCACCCGCGTATCGAGCAGGTAGTCCCAGTCCACGTCGTCAACAGTCATATGCGCGGCCGCCGAGTCGGCGCGGTCGTAGATCACCTGGATCGAGCGCGGCTGCGTGCCATACTCGATAAAGTAGGTGCCAAGCCGCTCGCCCGGCACACGCCGTGCCGCCGACACATCGACGCCATCGGCGCGGTAGGCGCGCAGCACAGCATTGCCGAGCGCGTGATCCGGTAGGCGGCCGACCCAGCCGGTGCGCCGGCCCAGGCGCGCCAGTGCGACACACAGGTTGCCCTCGGCCCCGCCAATCTCGAGATCGAAGGCGCGCGCGTCGTCCAACCGCGCGCCCGTCGGCACGCTCAGGCGCAGCATCGATTCGCCCAGGCTCACGACGTCGAAGCGGGCACTGGCTTTCTGTTCGGTCATATAGTTTATCGTATCCACAGATTTCACAGATTACGCAGATGCACGTATCGACACATCGTAAAATCTGTGTAATCTGCGTAATCTGTGGATGTTCTGATTGTTCTATAACGATGGCATAAACTGCACGCACGACGGCTTCGAAATCGATGCGTTCGCGCACGGGCTACCAAGCTCGGCGCCGCCAAGCTCCACTGGCAGCACGGCCAGATTATCGCTATGTTGATTGGCCACCAGCACGAACCTGCCGCTCGGCGCAAGCGCGAAATTGCGCGGCCATTTGCCGCCGCAGCTTGGCACGGCGGCGCGCTCCAGCCGTCCATCGGGCCCAACGGCGAACACGGCGATACTGTCGTGCCCGCGATTCGAGACATACACGCGGTCGCCGGCTGCCGACACATGAACGTCGGCGACGTAGCTCTCCGGGGCGCCTGCTGGCAGCGTCTCGAGGGTTTGCAGCTCGCGCAGCGTCCCGCCCGCCGCATCGTAGTCGTAGACATTCACGGTGTTGTCCAGCTCATTCCCTAGGTACACGCGCTGGCTGTTGGGGTGGAATGCGATATGCCGTGGCCCGGCGCCGGGCCGCGTGCGGGTCTGCGCATGCGGGAGCAGCTTGCCGGCCGTCGTGTCGAGCGCGTAGACGATCAGCTGATCGATGCCCAGATCGGCAACGATCACAAAGCGATTGTCGGGCGTGGGTGTAGCCGAGTGCGCGTGCGGCCCCTCCTGGCGCTCTGGGTTGGCGCTGCTGCCCTGATGCTGAATGAAGTCGGTCGCCGCGCTAAGCGAGCCATCGGCCGCGATGCCGTAGACGCTGACGCTGCCCGAGCCGTAATTCGACGCCAGCAGCCATCGGCCGGTCGCGTCGAGCGCCAGATGGCAGGGCGCGTCGCCGCCACTGTGCTGATGATTGATTGGCTCGATCGCCCCCGAATCAGCATCGAAGCGTAACGCCGACACCGCCCCCGGCGCGCCGTTATGGGCATGGCTGGTCTCGCCGACCGCGTAGAGCCAGCGCCGGTTTGGATGTACGATCAGAAACGATGGGTTGGCAATCCCGCTGAATGAGCCGCCGGCCGTTAGCGCGCCGGTTGCATCGTCGAAGCGAAACGCGTAAATACCCGGCTCAGTCGCGGCGGCGTAGCTGCCGACGAACAGCAGCTGTTGAGATGAACTCATAGTCTCCTCCGAAAAACATCTAGCTCGTTGGTGGGAAGCCACGAAGGGCCACGAAGAAACACGAAATTGCGAATGGTTACATCTCTCCTCTTCGTGTTCCTTTGTGTATCTTCGTGGATCATTTGGCAATCACCAGTTAGTGACTGAGCCGTCGCGCCGGCGCAGGTGCGGCGCCTCCCAGAACTTCCAGGTCTGCGATTGGGCCAGCTTTTCGTCGAAGTCGATCCCGATGCCAGGTGTGTCGGGAACCGGGAAGCTTGTGCCGGTCAGTCGCGGTTGACTGGGGAACAGCAGATCGGCGTCGTTCACGCCGGATTGGCCATAATACAAATTCTCGGTCTGGCTGACGCGCACCTCCAACCACTCGAAGTTCGGCACGGCCGCGGCCAGCTGGATGGTTGCCGCGGTGCAGATCGGACCAAGCGGGTTATGTGGCATCAGGTCGATATAGTGCGCCTCGGCCCAGCCGGCCACCTTCATCGCCTCGGTGAACCCGCCCACATTGCACAGATCCAGCCGCGCGAAATCGGTCAGGTGCCGCTCGATGTACGGCAGGAATTGCCACTTGCTGCTGAACTCCTCGCCGACCGCGAACGGCACGCTGGTGAGCTTGCGCAGCGCCTCATACGCTTCGGGCGTCTCATCGCGGATCGGCTCTTCGATAAAATCCAGCGTGCCCGCCGGCATGCGCTGGCAGAATGAGGCCGCCTCGGCGATCGATAGCCGGTGGTGGTAGTCGATGCCAAGCGTGAGCTCGCTGCCGATCTCCTCGCGCGCTTTGACCAGCCACTGCGCGGTATAGCCGATGCTCTCGCGCGGCTCAAACAGGTCCGGCGCTTCAGGCTGCCGCGGTTGAAGCGACCCAGTGCGGATCACCCGCCAGCCATGCGACCACAGCAGCTTGATGCCTTCGAGCAGTTGCTCGCCGGTGCGGCCGTTGGCGGTCGGGAAGCATGGGATGGCGTCGCGCTGCTTGCCGCCGAGCAACTGGTATACCGGCACGCCCAGCGCCTTGCCGGCGATATCATACAGCGCGATATCGATTGCGCTCTGCGCCGCGAGCAGCACGCGCCCGCCCTCGAAGTACTGGCTGCGATACAGCTCCTGCCAGATCCGCCCGCGCTGCATGGGGTCCTTGCCAATCAGAAACTCGCGGAAATGATCGATCGCGCCCATGACGGCCAGCTCACGACCGCTCAGGCCCGATTCGCCCAGGCCATACACCCCTTGATCGGTCTCGACCTTGACGATCAGCTGATTCCGAACGCCAACCCACACCGGGTAGGCCTTGATATCGGTAATACGCATTGGTGTCGGCTCCATCTTCGGAATTGCATATTGTAAATTGCAAATTGTAGCTGAATTCAATTTGCAATTTACAATATGCAATTTACAATTTTATGCTTCGTGCGTCCACCCCAGCAGTCGCGCCGCTTTGCTACAATCGAAGAACCCAGTCTGATCGGACAGATCGCCGCGAATAGCCGTGTTGGGGTAGTGCTGGCGCGCCAAGTCGATCGAAGGCTCCGCCATGGTTGTGCGCGGCGCGACAATATAGAAGACCTCGTGGCCGACGAAATCAGCCGTCACCGCCAGCAGGCAAGCGCGGCTGGCCTCCGATGTAAGCGTATAGGCCCACAGATGCCGCGCCGCCAGTGCGCTGGCGAATGATGCCAACTTGACGGCGCGCTCGCGGTCGTCCATGAGCCCATGGAAGCGCAAGCTGGCGATGCGCATGTCTTCGAAACGGCGGGCGAATACGTCGGCCTGCTGCTCCAGCACCCACTTCGATAGACTGTACGGGTCTTCGGCGTAGGTGGGATGCTGCTCATCCAGCGGAAAATAGTCGTAGCGCGGCGCCCGGCTGAACGCGCCGCCGATCGCATTGATCGACGACGCTAGGCATACGCGCTTGATGCCGAGAGTCGCCGCGGCGCTGAGCGCGTTATAGCTGCCGGCGGTATTTTCGTTATACACCACCACATCGGGATGGTTCATTGGCGAGCGAAGCGCGGCCAGGTGAATCACGGCATCGCATCCGCGAAAGCTCGCGACCAGCTCGCCGAAGTTGCGCGCGTCGGCGACCATGAATTCGGCCATGCGCTGTGGGCGCGGGTACAACATCGGCGGCAGGGCGCGGTCGATACTCACGACCGAGTGGCCCTGCTCGAGCAAATAGGGAACCAGGTTGCGGCCAAGGTCGCCGTTCCCGCCAGTGACTGCGATTCTCATGATATCTTCATCATACTATTCACATTACTCACCAAGCTGGTGCGCCCGCGCCTCGGCCGCCAGCAGACTATTGAGGCTGTCGTTCATATGCGCCAGCATCAGCAGCCGGGCTTGTGGCGCGTTCCGATCGCGCAGCGCTTCGGCGATCAACAGGTGGTAACGTACGGCGCGCGCGGTCATGCCCGGTTCCAATGCAGTGATTCTGCGGCTTTCCAGAAACAGATCGTTCACGCTTTCCATCATACGATACAGAATCGGGTTACGTGCCGACTGCGCGATGCGCCGATGAAATTGCACATCCGGCTCAACGAAATCAATCCCCTGCTGGGCTTCCTCTTCCATCTGTTTGGCTAACCATACAATTTCGGCCAACTCTTCGTCGGTGGCGCGCTCCGCGGTCAACGCGGCCAGCTCGGGCTCGAGAATACGGCGCGTTTCCGCCAGGGCCACTATCAGACCGATGCTCACATTATGAAAATAGCCCGCCAGCTCGGTCGGCGTGCGCAAGCCCGTGACGAACACGCCGCGTCCATGCTCGATCTTCACCAGACCGATCGACTGCAGCGACCGTAGCGCTTCGCGGACCGACCCGGTGCTGACTTCCAGATCTTTTGCGAGCCGCGTGATACTGGGCAGCCGCGCGCCGGGCAGCCACTCGCCGCGGCGAATGCGCTGCTTAAGATCGTCGAATACAACCCGAAAGACCGGGTTGCCCGGTGAGGCGACTTCATCGCGCCGCGAGGCGGATGCCAGCAGGGTAGCTTGCTCGCCGGCTGAATCTAACTCGTGTGTCATGTTTGTCAATCCTGCAACGTAGTCTTATTGGAATGTCAGCTCCCAGATTGCGCTCCCCGAACCATATTCCAGCACATAGAGCCGATTCTCAATCATCACCGCGTCGATCGGGTTTTTGAAACCGCGCGCGATCTGAGTGGTAACGGCCTCGTAGTTATCACCCTGTTTTGTCAGTTGCAGGTGCAGCAGGTCCTCGCCTCGATCGGTGAGCGTGCCGCCAGCCGCGCCCCAGCTCACAATAAAGGCGCTCAGTGTGTCGCCCTGGCCACGCAGATCGGCGGGCATTTTAGCGTCGTCGGTGAATACCAAGCCAAGCGGCGAGCGATGCGGAGTGAAGCTATAGAGTAGCTTGCCCTCGGCTGCGGCATCGTGCGCCTGGCCGTCGTCGCTGCGATACTGCGCCGCGTCGGGTCCATGATTCGCCACCGGGTCGGTAAATGCGCCGGGCGGCTTTGGAAAGCTGGGATCGTTACGGTAGGTCCCCTTTTGAACCGCCGTAAAATCCTTTTGCAGGCGCTTGTCTTTGCTGCTATCGTAGTCGGCGAACTGCTGTGGGTTATCCTGGTTGCCGAAACGCCAGGGGAAGCCGTAGTGCTGCCCAGCGCGAAGCCAGTTGAGCTCGTCGGGATAATCGGCGTCGGGGCCATTGTCGCCGACGAACAGCTCGCCATTCGGCGCGAATGCCGGGTCGTACGCATTACGCGTGCCGTCGGCGAACAGGTAGGGCTTCAAGGCGGCTTCATCGTTGGGCAGCAGCAGATTGCGCGCGTCGGCGGGTAGCCGCAGGATCGCCGAGGTCAGCGGGACCTCGCGCGTATCGGGGAACGCCGAGTTGTTATCTTCGACCTCGCCATGGTCGGTGCGCGAGCCGGCGTTGACGAATATCGATTTGCCGTCGGGGCTGACCACAATCCCATTGTACAGATGGTCGAACGGCGTATCGCTCAACGGGTACGGCTCGGTCTGGGCCAGCGTTTCCCAGTTAAAGCCGCCCGAACTGGCTACGCCTCTGCGGATCACGGCCTGGGTGCGCGTCGAGCCGACCGTGCGATTAGCGACCACAAACAATGTCCCATCCTGGCCAAACGCCATTCCCGAAGGAACTCCATCGGTAATGATATCGGTCGTTTTAACGGCCTGCGTGGCGCTGGCCGGCGGATCGAACTTCACACGGTAGAGGCCGGTTTGTGGATTGAGGAGAAAGATCTCGCCGCTCGCGGGATCGCGCGCCATGCGGATGCTGCCGCCTTCGACGTCGACGACCTTCCGCAGTTTGATACCGTCGCGAAGCAGCACCGGGCCGCCGGCGATCGGCTGTTGTTCGACTTTCGGGCGGGCGGCCGGCGCCGTGGTGGGCCCGACCGCGGCGTTGGTTGGTTGCTCTTGTGGGGCGGGCGCGGGCGCGCCTGATTGGCATGCCGCAATCAGCGCCACCGAAACAGCCAGGATGCCGATGGCGTGTAGTCGCGCCCCCGTGCGCGTCGCTAATCCACGGCGATTAATAAGCATGGTAACGCTCCAAGTGATCACTCACAAAACACGGATTTTTATTCTTCTATCGAACGTTTTTTCGTTCGTAGAACGAAAAAACGTTCGATACGAGAGTTTTTAATCCCTGGTGGTCCAATATTCGCGTCCACTGCGTAAGTACTACTTTGAGTGTATCTCAAACAAACGATGAACCACCGCACCCTGATGATTGGCATCGAGCGCCAGCACTCGATCGAAGCACTGCTGCGCTTCGGCCGAGTTGCCCAGCCCCAGATGCCCCAGCGCCATGATGTAATAGCAATGCGTCTGGTTGCGCTGGGTGAGATCTTCGTCGAACACCAGAAACGTGGGCAGCGACACGGCGAAGTAGTCCATCTCGACTTCGTCGCCCAGGTGGGCCTGGCCATAGTCGACCAGCTTTTGAAAAATCTGGCGCGCCTCGTCACTACGGCCCAGCTTGCGCCGGGCTAAGCCTTGGTAGAAAATCATGTCTGGCGGCTGATCGTTATAGTACATGGCCGAGGTCGGCTCGCTCAACCCAGTGGCGGCACGCTCGAAGCACGCGCGCGCGCCCGCCGCGTCGGCAGTTGCTTCCTTGGCCAGGCCGAGATAGTAATAGATATTGTTCTCCTGCGCATTCGGCAGCTTGCCCTCGCCCAGGTTATGCGGATACACCAGCGCGCGCTCGAGGCGTTCCACGGCTTGTGCGTACTCGCCCGCGCCGATCAGCCGCTGGGCCCGCGCGATCAGGCTGGCGATATACTGCCCGGTGGTTTTGCCCTCGCCGCCTTCCCAAGGGTGAAACTGGCGCCCGAGCAATATGGCATAGGCTTGCTCCTCTTTGCCGTGCATATTCAGCAGCGTGATATATTCGATCGTCAGATCGTCGCGACGTTCGACCAGATCGCGATGCTGCTCAAGGCGCGCCAATCGCTCCTGCGGCGAGTGGTTGAGCTTCTTTTCAAGCTGATCGAGCTCAAACAACACCCGCGCATCGTCGGGGTTCAGCTCGAATGCGCGCTGATACGCCGCCAGCGCCCGCGCGGGATCGTGCAGTTTGTTGAAATAGGCCAGCCCCAAATTCCGAAACGCGGTTGGAAAGGCCGGGTCGAGCTCGCAGGCCTGCTCCCAGCACGCGATCGCCTCGGCGTACCGGCGATGCGCATACCAGAAGTTGCCGAGGTAGTAGGGCGCGCGGGCGTCGGCGGGGTTAAGATCCATCGCGCTCTGCAGCGCCGGGACGCTTTCGAGCCGGTGCGGGAAGCAATAATCGGCCGGTAGCGCAGCCGCCTGCCAGAATACTTCCGCCGCACGCGGCGCGTCGCCCTTCTGCACGTAGCACTCGCCCAGAAAATACAGCGTCATCGGGTCGCGCTTGGGCGCCGCATCCAGCAAGGCGATCGCATCGTTGAACAGCCCGGCATGCAGGTAGTCGAGCGCGATTTCGACATGGAGGCCCTCACCCCCCGGCCCCCTCTCCCAGCCGCGGGAGAGGGGGAGATCTCGCTTCTCGACGGCTGAAGCCTTCTGCTCCCCTTTCCCCCTCGTGGGGGAAGGGGTTGGGGGATGGGGGGATGCGAATCTCGCACGAATCATATCAAGCACATCCAGCAGGTTGCGCTCGACCTCCGAGTCCAGCACTCGTATGAAGCGCAGGCCAAGCGACTCGATGAGTTGCTGGCGCTGTTGGTCAGCCACTCGTTGGGTCTCGTGGACCGGTCCGTCGACTTCCACAATCAGCCGTTCGGATGCACAGAAGAAATCAACGACAAACGGGCCGATCGGCTGCTGCCGTCGGAATTTTCGACCGTCGAGCTTCTTGCCACGTAGCGCTTGCCACAGGAGCGCCTCGCTGGGAGTCTGAGCTTTGCGAAACTCCCGCGCGACTTCGACCATCTTCGCACGCAACGACTCAGGGACGTCCCAGCGATCTGCCGTCGTTCCCTCACCCCCCGGCCCCCTCTCCCAGCCGCGGGAGAGGGGGAGATCTTGTTCAGTAGTGTGGGCCTGCTCCCCTTCCCACGCCGGGGAGAGGGGGAGGTCATCTTCGGGATCTTGCTCCCCTTCCCCCCTCGTGGGGGAAGGGGCTGGGGGATGGGGGGGCACGCCGCCCAACAGCCGCTGCTCCCACATCACACCAATATCCATCGCATCCAGTTCCAGCGCGCGGGCGGCCTCTTCGAGCGCTTGGTCGTTGTGTCCCAAGCGGCGCAGCAGCGCAATCTTGAGGTGGCGCGCCTTGTGGTGCGACCAATTACGGCGCAGCGCATTGTCGATTAGCTCCAACGCTTGTGCGTCGTCGCCCAAGCGCGCGGCCAGCCGGGCCAGCTCAAAATAGGCGCTGTCTTGCCAGGCGGCATTCCATACCGCCTTATAAAAGGCGTCGAACGCCGCCGGGTAGCGCCCCTGCATCTTCAGCGCCAGGCCGAGGTTATAGTACGGCTCGCCATCATATGGATTCGGATTGCGGCCGGTCAAACGCTCGATCGCCTTGCGGAAATAGGCCTCGGCCTCGGCAAACTTGCCGCGCCGGTACAGCAACAACCCCAGTGCATTGTTGCAGCGGCTATCGTATGGATCGCGGCGCAGCACCTCTTCATAGTAGGGCTCGGGCGCATAGGTGGCGTGGCGGTACTGCTCTAAGTGCAGGCCGTTCAGAAACAGCTCCTCGTTTGAGGCGATCTCGCGCGGCGGCTTGGCGGCGGTGGTCGGCGCGGGGATGGGCGCTCGCTCGTCGGGCAGCGGCGTGAATGTCAGTAACTCGCGGCCGCTGCGCGCGTCGGCGATCCGCAGCGTCAGATGCTGCGGCTGCGTTTGCGGCGGTAGCGCGACCGTCTCGATCAAGGCGCGCTCCGGCCCAAGCGTGGCGCTGGTTTGCCATAGCATCTCACCATTGTGCTGCAGCTCGACATGCGCCTCACGCGGCTGCGTCAGGTATGCGCCGACCGTGGCGAGATCGTCTGCCACTTCCAGGTTGAGCACCGCATCGCGATTCGCATTTTTCGCCGGCCCAATCTGCTTGTAGGGCATGAAGATCTGGGTGAAGCGCTTTTCTTCGCCGGGCATGATCCATGAAAAATCGGGCTGATTGTCGGTGAACGCGCCGCACATCAACTCGATATACGGGCCGTCGTCGTCAGTCAGTTGGCGATCCCAGGCCCGGCCAAAATCGCTATTGCCCCAGGTCCACTGCTTCTTCCCTGGGACAACATGGTGGTTCGCCACATGGATCATGCCGGCCTGCTGGCCGTGATCGTAGTCGCCGACGAAGTCGAAATCGGAATGATAGGCCATATACGACGTCGGCACCGGGATGTTCTTGTAGCGCGAGATATCGGTGCCCGGCGCGTAGTTGACCTTATAGTACGTGCCGGTGGCGATCGGGAAGTCGCTGACATCGCGCTTGCCGTGGTCCATCACCGCATGAACGTCGGGCGGGAAGACCGACTGGTAGTCGTCGTTCACATGCACGGCGGGGTTGGCCCACCACAGAAATGTCTGTGGCTCGCTGGTGCGGTTATACAACTGCACGCTGATCTCAAGATACGCGCGATCGGGGTACAGTCTGAAGCCATGCATGCCCTTGGTGAAAAACATGCGCTCGATCTCGGAACACCAGACCGTTCGGCTGCCGTCGGCATGCTCGACGATCCGCCAATCGAGGGGCTCAAACGTGCTGGGGCGATGGTGCTGCGGCCAGTTGAACTCGATGCCGCCCGAGATCCACGGGCCGGCCAGGCCGACCAGCGCCGGCTTGATCACGCGGTTATAGTAGATGAAGTGATAGCCGTTGGTCTTGTCGAGCGCCATCTGCACGCGGCCACCGATCTCCGGCAGAATCATGATCTTGAGATAGCGGTTCTCGAGGAATACCGCCGTGTAGGCTTGGTCGGTTTTTTCATCACATACGCGATCAATCACCGGGTACGGATATACCACACCGCTGCTGCCCTGGTACACGCGTTTCTCCAGGAACATCGGATTCTTATCCAGCTGGCCAATCGGGTAGGTTGGAATCGTAATCGTTTCGGCCCACGCCTTGACCGTCTCGGCTGATGAGGACATATCCGCGACTCCTCAAAGAGATCGAATGACTTTAGAGAACTTAACTTTTTGCGCAACTACATGGGGTTTGGTGGGAAAAGGTTCTGATCGAGTTGACAGAGAGCCGCACATCGCCTAGAATTATAATCTCCGACGTCAAAAAAGGCAAAACACAACCGAGAAGGAGGTGCTATTCAACAAGCACTCATCAGATCTCTTCATCGCAACGATGCGAAGCTGGAAGGCAGACCGACGTAGGCAGACCGACCGATCATCCGTTGGAGGAAACATACATTATGATCAAGATGATCAAGTTCAAATGGCTCGCCGCCCTGGCACTCACGACGATCGTGCTGGCGGCATGTGGCGGGCAACCCGCTGCTCCCGCCGCGACTCAGGCTCCCGCCGCCCCGGCTGCCACCGCGGCTCCCGCCGCGCCTGCCGCGACTGAGGCAGCGCCGGCCGCCGCAACAGAAGCGCCCGCCGCCGCCACCGCGGCGCCCGAAGCCGCTACCGCGGCGCCTGAGGCTGCTGCAGCAACCGCTGCTCCCGCAGCTACTGCGGAGCCGCAACCAATTTCGGCCGGCACGCTGAAGGATGTCCCGCGCAACCAGACCCTGGTGCTTGGTTGGACTACCGGCGGCGAGCCGATTGGCAACCTCAACCCGTGGGCCATCCCAGGCTACTCGCACCAGGGAGGCAACGCCGTGATGTGGGAGGGGCTGTCCTATTATGCGATCTATGCCGACAAGGAAATTCCTTGGCTGGCTGAGAGCATGGAGTACACCAAGCCGGACTTTACCGAACTGACGATCAAGCTCCGCAAGGGCGCCGAGTGGAGCGACGGCACGCCGGTCACGTCGAAGGATGTGATCTATACATTTGAGGGCCAGCTGAAGAACAACAAGCTGACCTACCACGCCCAGTTCGATCAGTACATGAAGGAAGCCAAGGCGGTGGATGACCAGACCGTCGTGCTGACCTTCAAGGCCCCGGCGCCGCGCTTCAAGTTCGAGGTGCTGACGCTGAAGTTCGACACCGGCATCGAGATCGTCCCCGAGCACTATCTCGGCAAGCAGGCGGATGTGAATGCCACCCCCGGCGGCCTGGAAATCCCGCACTCCGGGCCCTACGACCTGGTCAGCTGGGATAAGAACCAGAAGATCTACGACCTGCGCGAGAGCTGGTGGGCGGTCAAGGCCGGCATCGCCAAGCTGCCGGATGTCAAGCGCGTGATCGTGGTCAACATCAGTGGCGTGAACATGGATACGGTCGCGCAGCGCGTCGTGAACAACGAGTTCGATGCGACGCTCGACATGCGCAGCGCGACGATCGGCAACATTCTGAAGCAGAACCCAAAGGTGACCTCACATACCGCCAATGAGCCACCGTTCGGCTACCTGGACTGGTGGCCGAACTCGCTGTGGATGAACGACCAGCTTGAGCCCTACAGTGACGTGCGGGTGCGCCGCGCGATCAGCCTGGCGATCGACCGCGACAAGATCGACGAGGTGATCTACGAGGGCGCGAAGGTCGCCACGATCTACCCATTCCCGCTCTACCCTGGTATACAGAAGTTCATCGACAAGCCGGAGGTCAAGGCGCTGGAGGAGAAGTATCAGCCGCGCAAGTTCGACCTCGACGAGAGCGCCAAACTGATGACCGAGGCCGGCTTCACCAAGAATGCCGACGACCTGTGGGAGAAGGATGGCAAGACCGTCAACGCCACGATCAAGGGCTTTGAGAGCATTCACAGCGACATCGTGCCGGTGCTGGTCGAGATGTTGAAGACCGCCGGCTTCGACGCGGGGACCGACTTCAGCGCCAACGCCGGCAACGACATGGCCGCCGGCGCGCCCGGCCTGTATATGTTCGGCCATGGCGCGAGCTTGGTGGACCCCTGGGCGGCGTTCGAACTGTACCACAGCCGCTATAGCGCCGCGATCGGCACCACCGCCGGCAGCAACCGCTTCTCGCGCTACAAGAACCCAGACTTCGATAAGCTCGTCGATGAGATGGCTCCGCTTGCGGCAGACGACCCGAAGTTCCAGGAGGACGCGGTGAAGGCGCTGGAGATCTACTGGCGCGATCAGATCGATGTCCCGGTCATCCAGTGGCTGCACCGTATCCCCTATAATCAGACGTACTGGACCAACTGGCCGACCAGGGATAACGTGTCAATCGGGATCAACGGTGCGTTCTGGCACCACACTGGCATGCTGGTTGTCACGACCTTGAAGGCGGCTCAGTAAATGGATTGCTATCAACGGATTTTGGGAACGGATTGAGCCAACGCAATTCGTTCGATCCGCTCCCGAATCCGTTGACAGTGTCCCTTTCTCATTACGCAACGGCGACTTTGCCGCGCCCAACTTTCTCAGTTTACTTGGTGGCCAGATTCCACAGTTTTGTGATATGATTTAGCATATCGACTTAGCTCCTCCGTACCAGTCAGGGCGCGACCGCGAGCACGCCGTACGCGCAGTATCTTCAGCGCAGAACCTGGTCTCTGAGTTAAGGGGAACAAACATGAGCCTTAGACTAGTAGCACGCCGCCTGCTGTTCCTCATTCTGGTCGTCTGGGCCGCATCCACGATCACCTTCTTCGTCCCACGCATCTCGACCCGCAACCCGATCCGCGAGCGCTTCAACCAGCTGGCGCGCACAGGAGGCTTCTCGCCGCAGGATCTCGAAACGATCATCGCCTCGTATAACGAAAAGTTTGGGATTGACAAACCGCTGCTGCAACAATACATCGACTACATGTCCAGTATCGCGCGCTTCGACCTGGGCGTATCGTTCACCCAATACCCGAAGACCGTGTGGGGTCTGATCGCGGACTCGCTGCCCTGGACGATCGGGCTGGTGCTGGTCGCCACGATTCTGTCGTTCATCCTCGGCAACGTGCTGGGGGCCGTCGCCGCCTGGCCGCGCGCGCCGGGCTGGCTGCGGACCTTCGCCACCCCATTCGTCTTGCTGCAGGGTGTGCCGCCCGTGATCTTGGGTGTGCTGCTGCTGTTCTTTGTCGGTTTCCGGCTCAAGGCGCTGCCGCTGGGCGGCGCCTACTCGATCGGCAAGCACCCAACGTGGTCGTTGGATTTCGCCCTCGATTTGCTCAAACACCAAATTTTGCCCGCGCTGTCGCTGCTTTTCGGCACTGTGGGCGGTTGGGCGCTGTCCATGCGCGGCATGGGCATCACCATTCAGGGCGAGGACTACGTCAACTTCGCGGAGCACAAGGGGCTCGACGGGTTCACGATCTTTCGTGACTACTACATGCGTAATGCCATGCTACCGCAGGTGACCGGGTTAGCGCTGGCGCTGGGCGGTGTGATCACCTCGGGCATTATCGTCGAAGGGCTGTTCGGCCTGCCCGGCGTCGGCTCGGTGTTAACCGAGGCCATCAATCAGAATGATTTCCCGGTGATCTACGGCGTCGTGCTGTTCATCACTATCGCGGTCGCGGTGCTCATGGTGCTGGTGGAATTGCTCTATCCGCTGCTCGACCCGCGCATCCGCCACAGCTGACCAGTCGGCAGTATGCAGTCGGTAGTATGCAGCGATCTCACTGTGAGCTGGCGACTGGCGACTGGCGACTGCTCTTGGTTCGACGAAACATACTCACATACCTGCTCAGGGGGTTCTGATGGCAACGATCGCTATTCCACAACCCGAGGTGCGCCAGCCGAGCCGACTCACGCTTGTGCTGCGCTACCTGCGCCGCAATAAGAGCCTCGCGATTGGCCTGTTCGTCTTGTTCGTGCTGATCGCCTTCACCGTGATCGGCCTGCTCACGATCAATACAAAGCACGCATATCCACTGTCCGTGCGTGCTAAGCAGCCACCCAGCGCGCAATATCCGCTCGGCACCGACTTCTTTGGGCGCGATCTGCTGCCGGCTATGGTGGTGGGCCTGTGGCAGACGGCGCTGATCGGCGTGCTCGCGGGTGCATTGGGTACGCTGATCGGAGTGGTGCTCGGGTTCATCTCGGCCTACTTCGGCGGCCTGCTCGATATCGTGATCAAGGGCATTTGCCAGATTCTGACGCCGATTCCGGTGCTCTTGATCCAGGTGGTAATTGCCGGCTCGATCGATAAGCGCGCGGTCACGATTTACACGATGGCGTTTATCGTGGTGCTGCTGGCTTGGATGGGGCCAACACTGGTGATCCGCTCGCAAGTGCTCACGATGAAAGAGCGACAGTTCGTCTCAGTCGCCAAACTCTCTGGCATGGGCGATCTGGGGATCATCTTCGGCGAGATCCTGCCAAACCTGCTGCCGTTCATCGTGGCGGCGTTTGTGACTCAGGTGTTCGCGGCCGTGTTCGCGTCGTTCTATCTGGCGGTGCTGGGCCTCGGCCCGCTGCGCGAGCCGCTGCTGGGCAACATCATCTGGGCCGCGCAAGGCCAGGGCGCGTTCTTCAACGGCTGGTGGTGGTGGCCGCTCGAGCCGGCGGTGGCGCTAACGCTCATCCTCGGTTCGCTGGCCCTAATCATCATGGGACTCGACGAGTTCGCCAACCCGCGTGTGCGCAGATCGGAGTGAAATTCACCCATGAATCCCGTTCTCCAAATCAGAAATCTACGGGTTTCCTACTACACCGACGCCGGGCGCGCCACGGCGCTCGATGATGCCAGCTTAACCCTGGACGCGGGCGAAAAGCTGGGATTGGTGGGCGAGTCCGGTTCGGGCAAGAGTACGATGGCGTTGGCGATGATGCGGATGATCAAGCCGCCGGGCCGAATCGAGGGCGGCCAGGTGATCGTCGGCGACACCGACCTCACGGCCCTGTCGGACGAAGATATGCTGAAAGCCCGCCTGGATAAGATCGCCTATATCCCGCAAGGCGCGATGAACTCGCTCAACCCGGTGATGCGGATCGGCGCGCAGATGGTCGACGCGATCAAGGCACACGAGTCCAAGGCCACGCGTTCCGAAAAGGAAGAGCGGGCCATGGAGGCGCTCGAGTCGGTTGACCTCAGTGGCAGCGTTTTCAAAATGTACCCGCACGAGCTCAGCGGTGGCATGAAGCAGCGCGTCTGTATCGCGATCGGCATCCTGCTTAAGCCGCAGGTGATTATCGCCGACGAGCCGACCAGCGCGCTCGACGTGGTGACCCAGCGCCAGGTGATGGAGACAATCGATCGGGTGCAGCAGCAGCTCGGCGCGGCGGTCATTCTGATCGGTCACGATATGGGCTTGATGGCCCAATTCGTCGACAAGGTGGCCGTGATGTATGCCGGGCGGCTAGCCGAAGTGAGCACGGTGCATGATATGTTTACGAACCCGGCTCACCCGTATGCCCAAGCACTGATCAGCAGCTTGCCCAGCCTCGACAATAAAGGTGTCTTTCAGGGCATTCCCGGTCTCGCGCCGTCGCTGCTACGATTGCCAAGCGGATGCGCATTCCATCCGCGCTGCGCGCGGGCCATGGATATTTGCAAGACCAAGCGCCCCGATCTTGAAATGCTGTCCGACGGGCGCCAAGTAGCCTGCCATCTCTATTTGGAAAAGGCGTAAGAATGGCTGAATTACTCGAATTCAAGAACGTTTCAAAAACGTATTCGCGCGGCCTGCT
>WNFV01000173.1_pt1 | contig 156683 bp, 138 predicted proteins | sample 5400101 | NCBI WGS metagenome assembly WNFV01 (sample SAMN13153361, study PRJNA577476) | soil metagenome | isolation source: 115 cm soil or saprolite under grassland replicate 1 | place: USA:California | collected 2016-06-15 | reverse complement strand
CGCACAGAACGCGAGATTCCCACATTTCCACAAGCCGATTCCTTTTTCTCTTAGAGAAGAAGAACGTAGAATGAACCGCCCTCAGACTGGATCACTTTTCGACCGGCGTACTGGTCTACTTTCCGAGCGGCGCGCGCATTAAGCGTGGGCGCAGGCCCACAGTCTCCGGCCGTACCCGAGAGACAGTCTTTGGGCGATATTCCCCTATCAGGCACTCCACCACGCACTTCTCTCAGCAGCTCTCTGAGCGGGAGTTGTGGCGCGGGGCCCGGGAAGAGAACTTCAGCGACTGGGTGACGAGCAGGTCACCGACGAGACTGTCGGCAAGCGTCATGGAAACCATCCATGGCCATCGATGAACAAGCCTTCGGTCTCCGTCCGGACCGGGCCACCGGCTCATGCGAGTTCTCAATTGATTTGCGGTATTCAGGTAGCCCTGCTCGGCTGCTTGGGAAAGCCTGCGTCACAATCTGACGTCACGACTCGGTCTCCAAGGCAATGGATGACTGTAAGTTATTGAATCAAAGCATGATGTGGCTCCTCAGGCTGGATTCGAACCAGCAACCCTCCGGTTAACAGCCGGATGCTCTACCGTTGAGCTACTGAGGAATGCGGTGGGGCACGTCGAGGCGAGCGTCAATACTAACGAATCGCCTCGACGCCGGTCAACGCGCGCGACGCGCGCGTTCTACTTCGCCGCCATCTCCGGCGCGACCCCGAGCTGCTGCAGCATGCCCAGCGTGTCCCACACATTCCAGCTTTCCTCGATCTTGCCGCCGCGCACGCGGTGGACCCAGATGCCCTGCACCGACACCTTCCGGCCGGTCGGCGCAATGCCATTGAGCTCCGCGGTCTGCGTGCCGCTGCCGGTGAACCGCGTCACCACGGTGTCGTCCGTGGCAATCATGTCCTCGACGGTCCAGTGCGCGTCGCGAAACGCCGTGTAGTAGGTCGCCGTGAGCTGCTTCATCCCCTCGGGCCCGGCGGGAGTCCCCGGGCTCGATGGATCGTGATACTGGTGCGCGGGGGCGAACAGCTCGTCGGCGACCGCCGGCTTCCGGCCGTTGCACACCTCGTCGAAGAACCGCCGCGCCAACGCCTTGTTCTGCTCCGCTGACATAATCCACTCCTTGCCGCCGGATGCCGGCCGCACTTCCCCTTACGTGCCGGTCGGGCGGGCGGATTGCTGTGGCAGGGTGCCACTGTCGGCACGCCTCGTCGACGCTCGGGACGTAAACGGTTGGGCAGGCGGGATGAGGCGCGCCCTGCACGTGGCGGTGCAAGGCGCCCTCGGAGTGGATTGGTCGCCGCTTCGCGCGGCGCGAGCGGCGTTACTCGATCTTGTAGATCTCGCGCTTCCCGCTCTCGACGAAGTCGTGATACCCCGCCATGATCTTCTGCACGCGCGGATCGGTCATCGTCTGGCGCGACAGCTCGAGGTACTTCTCGAGGCTCGGAACGGTCTGTTCGGCCACGACGGTCCAGAACTGCTCGCCGCTCATGTCGGTCATCACACGCTGCGGCTCGCTCATGCCGACTTCCTTCATGAACGGCTCCATCTGCTTGAACCGCTTGACGAGCTCCCCCGCCTTCCCTGGCTTGCAATGCATGATTTCGCGAATCAGATACATAGCGACCTCCTGGCGATTTACGCCACCTTTGCATCCACCGTGATCTGCATCGTGCCGCGATACGCGTTCGACACGGGGCACCGCCCCTCGGCTTCCTTCGCCACCTCGGCGAACTGCGACGCGTCGATGCCCTTCAGCCCGTACGCGGTGACCTTGAGCTTCGACGATCCGATCTTGATGCCGGCGTCGCCCTTGTCGGCCGTGATCGTCGCGCGGACGACGGTGCGATCGGCGGACGCCCCCTTGCGGCCGAGCGTGCCGTTCAACGCCATCGCGTAGCACGCGGCATGCGCGGCCGCCATCAATTCCTCAGGGCTCGTCTTGCCGCCCGGTTCGCCGATGCGCGCCGGAAACGTCACAGGCAGCGTGAACGCGCCGGTGCCTGCTTTCGCTTCGCCCTTGCCTTCCGTCACCGATCCCTGCCACTCGACGTCGACGTGCCGTTCGAACGTTGCCATGCAATCCTCCGATGCGGTCGTTGTCATTCAGAGCACTGGCCGGTCGCCTCGCCGGCATTTCGCAATGCGCTTTTAGCGCTTCTTCCCGGTGATGCCCAGCTGCACCGCAGTACCGATCAAGCCCAGCACTATCCATGCGGCGGGAACCCAGCGCTGCCCGGCCCCTGGCGTAAGCGGATACAGAATCCAGACATCGGCGCTCGCGGCCGCGCGCGCCAGGACGCGATCGCCTGCAATCGCCAGACCGCCGACGATAATCGTCCACGCGCCGCCGAATGCCGTGGCCACGATGATGACGTACCGCTGCAGCAGCAGCGCGCCAATCGCTCCGAGCACGGCGAGCACCGCGAGCACGGTGAGCGGCGGGTCGCCCACGCGGACGTAACTCCAGCCGACGTTCGCCATGAGCGCGCCGAGCCCGGCGCCCACGAGTGCAATCCCGATGAAGTACGCGAACACGAGAATCAGCGCGCCGGCCACGCCGCCGATGAGCGCCGCCACGATCATCCCCGTCGCGTTCGTGGCGCCCATCATGGAGCTCGCAAACGATGCGCCGATGAGGAATCCGTAAATGCCCAGCACGATCCTGAACAGACGGTAGCCGGCGAAACAGGCAAGCGCGCCGCCGAGCACCAGCACGATGGCCGCGGGCAACTCGTAGGCGTGGGGCAGCATCACGTGGCTACACCTCGCGGCGTCCTTCGAGCGCTTTGTGCATCGTCACTTCATCGGCGTAGTCGAGGTCGCTGCCAACCGGCACGCCCATCGCGATGCGCGTCACCTTCACGCCGAGCGGTTTCAGCAGGCGCGCAAGATAGATCGCGGTGGCCTCGCCTTCGACGTTGGGGTTCGTCGCGAGGATGATTTCGCGCACGCCGTTGTTCACGCGTGCCAGCAACCCTTGGATCTTGAGCTCGTCCGGACCGATACCCTGGAGCGGCGACAGCGCGCCCATCAGCACGTGATACGTGCCCTTGAAATCGCGCGTCTTCTCGATGGCTGACACGTTCTGCGGCTCCTCGACGACGCAAATGATATGGGGATCGCGATCGCCGGCGCTACAAAACGCGCAGGGGTCGACATCGGTGATGTTGTTGCACGTGGAGCAGTAGGTCACGCGCTCCTTGACGTCTCGCACGGCATCGACGAGACGGTCGGCCTGTTCGCGGGGAGTCCGGAGGATGTAGAACGCGAGACGCTGCGCGCCCTTCGGCCCGATGCCGGGCAGGCGCTGCAGCTCCTCGATGAGTCGAATGAGCGGGTCGGGGAGGGACATTCAGTGAATATCGGTCAGTTGGATAATCGCGTAGTCGCGTAACTGAATTGGGGTAATCGCCGGTCAGAAGCCGGGGAGCTTCATCCCGGGCGGCAGCATGCCGCCCATCATATTCGACATCTCTTCGTCCGCCTTGCGATGCGCGTCGTTGATCGCGGCGACGATCAGGTCCTGAAGCATCTCCACGTCCTCCTTCGAGACGACCTCGGGATCGATCTTGAGCGCCTGCACCTGTTTCGCGCCGTTCAGGACGACGGTCACCATGCCGCCGCCCGCATTGCCCTCGACGCGCAGCTCCGCCATCTGCTTCTGCAGGCGCTCCTGCATCTGCTGCGCCTGCTTCATCATCTGCTGGATGTTCACATTTCCTCCACGTCGCGGATTTCCGCGGGGAAGACTTCGAGCATCGTCTGGACGCCGGCGTCGGCGAGCGCCTGCTCGCGGAGCGCGGACTTCTTGTCGACCGGCTTCTGACCCGCGGCCGGAGCCTGACCAGCCACCGGAGCCGTCTCTGTCTGTCCGGCCGAGACGACGATCCGCCGTCCGGACACCTGCTGCGCAATCGATTCGAGCCACGCGCGATTCTGATCGAATTGGTCGCGCAGCGCGCGCTGATTCGGCGAGAACGTGAAGGTGACGCGATCGGCGGCCACGTCGATCGTCTGCGCCTGCGCCACGACCATGTTGTAGAACACCATCTTCGACTTGCGGATCTCCGCGAGCAGCGCGTCCTTGAAACCGCCGGCGGCGGCCCGTCCTTCAACAGGCCTGTTCTGAGCGAGCAGTTCGCGTTGCGACGGCGAGTCGAAGAGCTCCGCGCGAGCGACAGGTGCCGAGGTCCTGGCAGGCGAGGGCGGCGCGGGCGATGGCGGTGTGCGGGCGGCCGAAACGGGTCGCGCGGGCGCAACGGTCCCGGCGCCCGCAATCAAATCCTCGATCGGTGTGAGCTTTCGCAGATACATCCACCGCAGCAGCGCCAGCTCCAGGTTGTACCGCGGCTGCGCGGCGGCGCGGATTTCGGCCTCCGCGCGCGTGAGCAGGTCGAACGCGCGGAGCAGATCTTCGCGCGAGAAGCGCGCCACCAGCGCCTTCAGGCGATCGCGCTCCGACTCGCCGGCGATTTCCGGGTCGTTGATTCGGGAGGGATCGACCGCCAGCACGAGCAGGTCGCGCACCATGCGCGTGAGCTCCCGGCAGACCGCACGCAGGTCGTAGCCCATCTCGACCGATCGCGCCACCAGCGCAAACGCCGCGGACGCGTCCTCGTCGGCGACGGCCTGCAACGTATCGAGCGGCAGATCGCGCCCGACCAGGCCAAGCACGGTCGCCACGTCGTCGAGCGTGATGGTCTTTCCAGTGAACGCGATCACCTGATCGAGCTTGCTCTGCGCATCGCGCATGCTGCCTTCGGCGTCGCGCGCGACAAGCTGCAGCGAATCGTCGCCGACCGCGATGCCTTCGGCGTCAACGATGAGTCGAAGCTGCTGTGCGATGGCTTTGGTGCCGATCGTCCGGAACTCGTACACCTGCGATCGCGACAACACGGTCTCTGGAATCTTGTCCAGCTCGGTGGTCGCCATCATGAACACAACATGCGGCGGCGGCTCTTCGATCGATTTCAGCAAGGAGTTGAACGACGCAGACGACAACTGGTGCACTTCGTCGATGATGAACACCTTGTAGCGGTTGCGCACGGGCCGGATGGCGAGCCCCGCGATGATCACTTCGCGGACGTTGTCGATGCCCGTGTGCGTGGCCGCGTCGATTTCGAGCACGTCCATGTCGCGGCCTTCGGCAATTTCAACGCACGCTTCGCAGGTGCCGCACGGATCGGCACTCGGCCCGGTCACACAGTTGAGCGCGCGTGCGAGAATACGCGCCGTCGTCGTCTTGCCGATGCCGCGGGGCCCGGCGAAGACGAATGCCTGCGCGAGCCGGCCGCTCGTCAGCGCGTTGCGCAGCGTCCGCGTGACCGCCTGCTGTCCGACGACATCGTCGAACTTCTGCGGCCGCCATTTGCGGGCGATGACCTGGTAGGACATTCAGGAGTTCAGATTTCAGAGTTCAGAGTTCAGATGCCGACTCGTGAAGATGCACGGCTTGCGGAGTCCACCGCGATCCGGAGTGCCTGCGGCACATTGCAGGGTCTGCTTAGCGCTGCTGCCTTCCGGCCCTGACGCGGTTCGCAGTCTGGAATTGCACAGGTTCCGGACCGCGGTGCAATCCGCAAACGTTCACTTTACTACAACCCAAACGACCCACCACAAAGGACACCAAGGACACAAAGGCAAGAATGCTAGACAGGTACACGCGTCGCAAGAAGCAGGTATTTGGCCAGCACCTCGCCGACGACGACGGTAAAGAAATCGACGTACAGGATGCCGGTGGCCGACTGCGTGGATCGAATCTTGGCGGTTTCCCAGGTCAGATACGACAGCACGGCGGGGCCCAACAGGCCGAACAGGATTCGCTGCCAGAAGAAAATGCCCGCGACGGACATGATGTAGTGGCGAAAGCTCGGACCTAGACCGGGCTGCCACGTCGCGATCGCGAGCGCGACGGCGGCGACGACCACCGCCACTCTCAGCACCATCGACGCGATGTGCACCTTGACGATCGACTGCAGGTGCGAGACCTGCATCGACGGGATCACCAGATACCAGTGTCCGAGAATCATCGCCGTGCAGGCACCACCGAGCAGCCCTGCGGAGCTGAGAAAGCTCGCGATGGTCATCGCCTGCATTGGCAGCGAGCGATCGGCCGCCACGACGAGCGCCTGCTCCACGAGAGCCATGGTCCCGGCGCCGACGGCAACGGCGACGATCGCGGGACGGATCGATGCGAGCGTGCGGCCGACGGTTGCCCAGTAGAGCACGACCGCGAATTCTGAAAGGCCGAGCGCGACGAGGCCGGTGCCGCTGGTGGCGGCGTCAGGCGTGGACGGCCTGAAGGCAAGCGCGATGGCAATCAGGATTGCCGCAAGGCCTGCATTGAAGCGGAAGAACTTGACGCCAGCCTCGCGCGAGACGAACACGAGGGTGCCAATGATTCCGATGCCGAGGTGCGCAAGAAACAGGAAGAGAACCATGGACAACGACATGTGTCCACGATTGTACTTGCGGCCACACCTGAAGGCCTGCGCTACGTAAACCCCCGGTGCGGTCCAAGAGCAACGGTAGCGCAGTCCTTTAAGGCTGCCTCATTCATACCGCAACGCCTCGATCGGATTCACGCGCGTGGCGCGCAGACCGGGCACGCACGTCGCGACGAATGCCACGATTGCGAGCAGCGCCGCAATCACGGCGAACGTCGACGGATCGTGCGGCGACACCTGAAACAGCATCGCCGCCAACCAGCGCGACACCGCGTACGACGCCGCGAGCCCGAGCGCGATGCCGGCCGTCGTGAGCGTCATACCGTGGCCGACAACGAGCCCGAGCACGTCGCGCCGCGTGGCACCGAGCGCCATGCGGATGCCGATTTCCTGCGTCCGCTGACTGACGGTGTAGGAAAGGACACCGTAGATGCCGACCATCGACAGCACCAGCGCGAGCGCGCCGAATCCGCTCAGCAGCATCACGCTCAATCGCGGCTGTTCCGTGTTCTGCGCCAGATACGTGTCCATCGTCTGGACGCCCCACAGCGGAATGTCGCGATCGATCGCGGCCACCTCTCGACGAATCGACGCGGTCAACGCCTGGGGCTCGAGCCGCGTGCGCACCATGAGCGCCATGCCCGGACGGCGGTCCTGCATGTACACCGGAAGCTGCGTGAACGGCGTGTACACCTGCCCGAACGGTGGCTCGCCGGCAAGGCCGTAGTGGCGCACGTGCCGCACGACGCCGACGATCTCTCGCCAGATCGGCTGCGCATCCGGACCGTGGCCGCGCGACTCGAACGAGAATCGCTTGCCGATGGGATCGGCGTTCGGGAACAGCTTGGCGACGAGCGACTCATCCACGACCGCCACGAGCGTCGATTCCCCTGCGTCACGATCCGTGAACACGCGGCCTTTCAGCAGCGCAATGCCCATCGCAGAAAAGTAGTCGGGACTGATCGTTTGAAACAGCGTCATCGTGGGAGGCCGGTCGGGACTTGGGGGCGGGTCGCCCTCTTTCATGACACTGGACTCGGAGCCGCCGCCTTCGAGCGGCACTGAACTGTTCACGCCCGCGGCTTCAACGGCGGGCAGCGCAGTGACGCGGCGGATCAGTTCCTGATGGAACGTAGTCCAGCCGCCGATTGTGGGGTACTTGGCCTCGGGCAGCGTCAGTCGCATGGTGACCACGCGCTCAGGCGTGAACCCGGGATCGACCGCCATGAGCCGCGCGAAGCTGCGGATCATGAGCCCCGCGCCGACGAGCAGCATCAGCGCGAGCGCCACTTCGGCGACGACGAGAACCGACCGGAAACGGCGCGCCGCGGCGCTTGCCGATCCGCGAACCGATTCTTTCAGCGTCGTCAGAAGATCGGGCGACGACGCCCGCAGCGCCGGCACAAGACCGAACAGCACGCCCGTCGCGATCGACACGAGCGCCACGAACGCGAGGACGCGCGCGTCGACGCCGATGAGATCGATGCGCGGCACGCTGGTCGGCTGCGACGCGACGAACGCCTTCACCGCCCAATACGCGAACAGCGCCCCGAGCACGCCACCCGCGCCCGCAAGCAGAGCACTTTCGGTCAGCAGCTGCTGGATGATGCGGCGGCGTTCCGCGCCAAGCGCTGATCGAATGGCAATCTCGCGATGCCTCGCTTCGGCCTTCGAGAGCATCAGGTTCGCGAGGTTCGCGCAGCCGATCAGCAGCACGAAGGCCACGGCTCCAATCAGGACGAGCAGGGCGGGCCGGATGTTGCGGACGATCTGCTCGTAATACGGGACCACCGTGACGACGGTGTTGCGGTTCGATTGCGGATACTGTTCGCCAAGCCGCCGCGCGATGGTGTCCATCGCCGCGGTCGCCTGCTCCACCGACACGCCCGCTTTCAATCTGCCCATGGCTGTCAGGCCAGGATGGGCGCCCCGCGCGGTTGGAAACGTCTTCACGAAGAGCCCGAGCGGCAGCCACACATCCGTCAGCCGTGACGGAAAGCGCATCGACTTCGGCATGATGCCGACCACGATGTGCGGCTGGCTGTTCAACATCACGGTGCGGCCAACCGTTGCGGGGTCGGCGTTGAAATGGCTGCGCCACAGCCGCTCGCTGATGATCGCGACACGCTCTGCACCGTCGCGATCCTCGTCCGCCGAGAACGATCGGCCGGTGAGCAGAGAAATCCCCATCGCGCCGAAAATCGCAGACGAAGTGAGGCTGCCGGCTGGTCGCCACCCGCCAGATTCACAATCGTGGGGCGGGGGAAGGTTGATCGGATCGTGCCGTGGGATGGGCTGGATGGGCAGGCTTTTCCTGCCCTCCCTGCCCTAAATCAGCGAAGCCGCTTGTTGATTTCCGTCCAGTTCACGACGTTCCACCACGCATCGATGTAGTCGGGACGGCGGTTCTGGTACTTCAAGTAGTACGCGTGCTCCCAGACGTCGACGCCGAAGACGGGCTTCTTGCCGTCCATGAGCGGGCTGTCCTGGTTCGGCGTGCTCTCGATCGCGAGCTTGCCGCCCTGATCGATCACCCACGCCCAGCCGCTGCCGAAGCGGCCGACGCCAGCCTTCTTCAACTCCTCCTTGAACTTGTCGAAGCCGCCAAACGAACCGTTGATGGCGTCGGCGATCGCACCGGTTGGCGGACCGCCCGCGTTCGGTCCCATGATCTGCCAGAACATCGTGTGGTTGGCGTGACCGCCGCCGTTGTTGCGCACCGCGGTGCGAATGGCTTCCGGCACGCTGCTGATGTTGCTGATCAGATCCTCGACGCTCTTCGACTGCAGATCCGGATGCTTCTCCAGCGCCGCATTCAAATTCGTCACGTACGCGTTGTGATGCTTCCCGTGGTGGATCTCCATCGTCTGCTTGTCGATGTATGGTTCGAGCGCATCGGATGGGTACGGGAGAGGCGGGAGCGAGTGAGCCATCGGACGTCCTCCTTCTGGTCGAGTCGGGTCTCGTAGAACCGGAGGATCGTACTTCTTGCGGCTGGACCGCGCAAGGCAGGGCCGGCCGCCCCAGGCGCGTCGTTACTGGATGCTCAACATCCTGTCGAGCGCGACCCTGGTCCAGTACTTCTGCTCGTCGGCGACGAGGATGCGGTTGTGGACTTGACCGTCGACGAGCCCTTCGAGGACCCACAACAGATGGTTTGGCGAGACACGGAACATGGTTGAGCAGAGGCAGCCGAACTGATCGAGCGACATCACCGTTCGATCCGGCTGCACCTGGCGTGCGAGCCGGTTGACGAGGTGGATCTCGGTGCCGACGGCCCACACGGAACCGACGGGACTCTCGCTGACGGTCTTGATGATGTACTCGGTGGATCCGGAATCGTCCGCGACCTGGACCACGTCCCACGTCACTTCCGGGTGGACGATGACTCGAATGCCGGGATGCCGCGCGCGAAGATTCTCGATCTGGCGGACGGTGAATCGCGCGTGCACCGAGCAGTGTCCCTTCCACAGAATCATGCGAGCGCGCTTGACCGCGTCGGGTTCGAGCCCGCCCCAAATCTCGTTCGGATCCCACACCACCATCTGATCGAGCGGAACGCCGAGCTTGTATGCGGTATTGCGGCCGAGATGCTGGTCGGGCAGGAAGAGGATCCGCTCTCCGCGTTCCCAGGCCCACTTGAGCGTCGCCGCCGCGTTCGACGACGTGCAGACGACGCCGCCGCGTTCACCGCAGAAGGCTTTGATGGACGCGGCGGAGTTGATGTAGGTGACCGGCACGACGTTGCCGATGCCCATCTGTTCCAGATCGCTCCAGCTTTGCTCGAGCTGATCGGGATCGGCCATGTCGGACATCGAACAGCCTGCGGCGAGATCCGGCAGGATCACCTGCTGATGATCAGCGGTGAGCACATCGGCGCTCTCGGCCATGAAGTGCACGCCGCAGAAGACGATGAATTCGGCGTCGGGATGCTTGCTGACCTGTCGAGCGAGCTTGAACGAGTCGCCCGTGTAGTCGGCGAAGCGGATCACTTCGTCGCGCTGGTAGTGGTGGCCAAGAATGACGAGTCGCTGGCCGAGCGTGGCCTTGGCGGCGGCAATTCGCGCGTCCATTTCCTCGTCCGACAGACCGAGGTAGTGGTCGGGCAGCGGCTGGCGCTCGCCGATGTGGTCTTTCTCGTAGGCCGTGAGGACAGGCAGCACCATATGTGAAGCTTGTGAAATTTTTCTCAAGCGCGAGCTGCGAAAAAGCCAAGCTTCACAAAGCGGGTCAATGAAGCTTGGCGTTCTTTAAGTATAACACCCGGCCCGGGCGGGGGGAATTCCACAGTCGACCGTCAGCAGTCGTTCGTCGACAGTCCGCAGTCGAGAGTCAACAGTTCAGTCGACCGTTGACCGTCGACACCGCCAAACTGTTGACTGTCAACTGTTAACTGTCGACTGTTCTTTCACGACATTGTAGAGCGTGTCGCGCTCGACCGGTTCACGCCCGGCCGCGCGGATGAGCCGATCGATCTGCTTCGTGGTCATCCATTCGGGCGTCCGCGCCCCGGCCATGTGATAAATCTTCTCTTCCTGCACGGTCCCGTCGAGGTCGTCCACGCCGAACCACAGGGCCGTCTGCGCCACCTCGACGCCGGTCGCTATCCAGAACGCCTTCACGTGCGGAATGTTGTCGCACATCAGCCGCGACACGGCGTGCACGCGCAGGGAGTCGGCCGCGCTGGGCGCGGGCAGCTTGCGCATCTGGTTGTTGTCGGGGTGAAACGCCAGCGGGATGAACGCCTGGAAACCGCCGGTTTCGTCCTGCAACGCGCGCGCGCGCAGCATGTGGTCGACGCGCTCCTCCGCCGTCTCAATGTGCCCGTACAGCATAGTGACGTTGGTGCGCATCCCCAACCGGTGCGCGGTGCGATGGATGTCCAGGTACCGCTCGGTCCCGCATTTGTCGTGCGCGATCTTGCGGCGGACACGTTCGGCAAAGATTTCCGCGCCGCCGCCCGGGAGCGAGTCCAGGCCCGCCGCCATCAGTTCCCGCAGGACCTGTTCGTCTGTCATCGCGTAGAGATCCGCGAAGAACGCAATCTCGACGGCGGTGAAACATTTCAGATGGATCTCGGGGCGGATCCGCTTGAAGCCGCGGAGCATCTCGGTGTAGTAGTCGAACGGCAAATCGGGATGGAGGCCGTTGACGACGTGAATCTCGGTGAGCGGCTGATGGGCGCGCTGGCGCAGCTTGTCCCACACCTCCTCGAGCGACATGGTGTAGGCGCCGCGATCGCCGGGCTTCAACCGTGCGAAGGAACAGAACAGACAGCTGGCGACGCAGACGTTGGTCGCTTCAAGACGGATGTTGAAGTTGTAAAAGGTGCGCGCGCCGTGCCGCTTTTCGCGCTCGCGGTTCGCGAGCCAGCCGACGGCGAGCAGGTCCGGCGAGTCGAAGAGACGAACGCCATCGGCGAGGTCGAGGCGGATGCCGCTGGCAAGTTTGTCGTGGATGTCCTCGAGACCGGCGGAGGCTAGACGGGACTTCACCAACTCACGAGCTCACCAGGTCGCCACGTGCTTCAACTGACGCCGAATATTTGAATCCGTAACGATCGCGCGCGGGGGCCGTCGAGCTCCGCCATCAGGATCCGCTGCCATTGCCCCAGCACCACTTCCCCGCCGCTGACCTGCAGTGTCAGGTTGTGGCCGAGCAGGAGCGCGCGCAGGTGTGAGTCGGCGTTCATGCGATCGCAGTCGGAATGTTCGGGGTCGTTGTGCATCCACTCGGCGTCGCGGGCGACCATCTGCTCGAGGAAGCGCTTGATGTCGGTGAGCAGGGCTGTCTGGAATTCGTTGATGAACAGCGCGCAGGTCGTGTGCATCGACCACAGGCTGACCAGACCTTCCCGGATGTTGAACGCCCGGACGAACTCCATCACGGTTTTTGTGAGATCGACGAGCTCGATGCGCTGATCGGTCGACACCATCAGCGTTTCGCCGTGAATCGTAAGGCCGCCGACCTTCGCCGACGCCACGTCTTCGACGGGCCGCTCGCGAATGGTGACGGTCGAACTCTTGCTCATGTGCTCCCTCTTGGTTGGGGCCGAAGCGCGCCGCGTCCCACTTCCGGACACGAACGAACAATGTTACGCAAAAAAGGCAGCCCAGGCAACCCTGCTATACTCCGCGGACAATCTGACGTTCACCCCGGCGGCCACGCGAAGTGGGTGCGAAGCCCACACGGTCCCGCCACTGTAAGCGGTTAGCGACACGTCGCAGATGTCACTGGGCTCGCCCGGGAAGACAGACGTGAAGCGGTGATCCGCGAGTCAGGAAACTTGGCCTTCCGGGGGCGTCCTTTCTTCGGCGCGAGAGACGCCGGAAGGAGCCTCAATGTCTTTGTTCCGCCTCGCGCGGCTGGCTGGGCCTGCCGTCTGCTCGGCCGTCAATCCCGCCTTCCCCACGATCAGGATCGGACAGTACTCCCCGCTCGTCGGCAACCGTCCGTTCCGGCGGCCGGCGAACTCGGGAAGTCTCCTCTTCCTGTACGCCGACCACAAGGCGCGCGCGTTCAACGCAACGGTCGCCGCGGTGTCAGGGTTTCCGGCGCTGCCGCGAACGGTCCGTGCCGGAGTGACGATTCGAGGCGGAGGCCATTGAGATGCCGCGCGCGGCGATCTCATGGAGCGGCGGCAAAGACAGCTGCGCCGCCCTCCACCGCGCGCATCCGCTCTTCGACGTCGTCGCGATGGTGACGATGTTCGACGAGAACGCGGCGCGAAGCCGATCGCACGGCCTGCGTCCGGACGTCGTTGCCGCACAGGCCGAGCGCCTCGGACTGCGCCAGGTGATCGGCAGGTGCGACTGGTCCACGTATAACGCGGCGTATGGCTGTGCGCTCGACGAGATTCGCGCCGATGGCATCACACACGTCGTTTTCGGCGACATCGTGTTCCCGGAACATCGCCAGTGGGCGGAAGACATGTGCGCGCCGCGCGGCCTCGTCGCGGTAGAGCCGCTGTTCGGGTTGTCGACACGCGATCTGCTCGTCGAATGGGTGACGTCCGGCGCGGAAGCCGTCATCGTGACGACGCGCGCCGATCGGCTCGATGCGAGCTGGCTGGGTCGCACCTTGTCGCTCGACATGCTCGCCGATTTCGAGAGACTCGACGTCGATCCCTGCGGCGAGCGCGGCGAATACCACACCGTCGTCACCAACAGCCCGCTGTTTCGGGCGCCGCTCCGCCTTGCGGCGCGCGAGCAGGTACAACGGTCGGGTTGCTGGGCCCTCGACCTCGTTCCCCATGATTGACGCCGCCGACGTCTCGTTCTCCTACGATCGGAGGGCCCGGCCGATCGTCAACGTCCTCGACGGTGTGTCGCTGGCCGTCGCGCGTGGCGCGATTGTCGGCCTCCTGGGCCCCAACGGATCCGGGAAGACGACGTTGTTGCGATTGCTGTCGGGAACGCTGACGCCCCATCGCGGGCGCATCTCGCTCGACGGACGGGCCATCGCGACGCTGTCTCGCCGCGATCTGGCGCGGCGGATCGCGGTCGTGCCCCAGGAGACGCACAGCGCGTTCGACTTCTCGGCGCTCGAGATCGTGCTCATGGGCCGCTATCCGCATCTCGGCGCCTTCGAGCTCGAAGGCGCCGGCGACCTCGCCATCGCACGGCGGGCGATGGCGGACACCGGGACCGCGGCACTCGAAGACCGGCGGTTCGCCGCGCTCAGCGGCGGCGAAAAGCAGCGGGTCGTGATTGCCGGCGCGCTGGCCCAGGCGTCCGACGTGCTCCTGCTCGACGAGCCGACGGCGTCGCTGGACCTCGGCTTTCAATTCGAGATCGCGGCGCTCCTCTCGCGCCTGAACCGCGACCGCGGCACGACGATGGTCGTGTCGACGCACGATTTGAATCTGGCAGCGACGCTGTGCACCGAGCTGGTGCTGCTGAGGGCTGGCCGCGTCATCGCGCAGGGCGCAACGGACGCAGTGCTGACGCCTGCGCACATCCGCGAACTGTACGGCGTGATCGCCGAGGTCACGGCGCATCCGCGCGCCGGGCATATCACCGTGGTGCCTCTTGGCCGCGCCGGCTGATCTCCGCAGGCGCCTGCTCGCGACGCTCGCCGGCTTCGGCGCGTTGACCGTGATCGTCTGCGTGGCGGCTCCGCTCATCGGCAGCACGGCCATTCAGCTGTCGCGCGTGTTCGATCGGACGATTCCGTTCGGGGACAACGTCGACGCACAGGTGTTTTTCGTCGCGCGCCTGCCGCGCGTCCTGGCGGCCGCCCTCGTCGGCGGCGCCTTCGCCGTCGCCGGTGTGGTGTTTCAGGCGTTTCTTCGCAATCCGCTCGCCTCCCCCGACACGCTCGGGGTCTCTTCGGGCGCGACGCTCGGCGCCGTGATTGTGATCACCTTTCACATCGATACCGCCTTGTTCGGCGTGTCGGCGGTACCGGTCGCGACTTTCGCCGGCGCGGCGGGCGCGCTCGCCATCGTCTACGCACTGTCGGTCGCACGGCGCCGCGGGACGTCGAGCACGGTGCTGCTGCTGGCCGGCGTGGCGCTCAGCGCGTTCCTTGGCGCGCTCAACCGTTTCATCCAGGTGATCGGCGACTTTACCGACACCTTCCGCAGCATGCGTTGGATGATGGGATCGCTCGACGTGGGCAGCTACACGGACATCGTGGTGGCGCTCATCCCGATGGTGGTGGCCTGCGCGGCGATCGGCACGTTGGTCGGCCGTGGCGCTCGGCGGGCCGATCCCGTTTGTCGGCATCATCGTGCCGCACATCGTGCGGCTGATCATCGGCCCCGATCACCGGCTCGTGCTCCCCGCCGCGGCGTTGTTTGGCGGGGCATTTCTGGTGATCTGCGACGTCATCGCGCGCACCGCCTTTGGACCGGCCGGCATGCCGGTCGGCGCGGTAACGGCATTTCTGGGAGGTCCGTTTTTCTTATGGCTGCTGTTCCGTCGGGCCCGCTGACGACCGCACGCCTTCGCGTCGCGGCGGCTGTGCGTCGATTCACCGGCAACAGGTCATACGTCTCTTTGGTTCGCGTTGTCGCAGCTCTTGCGGCGTTACTGCTCACGACAACGGTGGCGTCAAGGGCCGCCGCATCGCGCGTCATCTCCATCATCCCTGCGACCACCGAAATGCTGTTCGCGATGGGCGCCGGCAATCGCATCGTGGCCGTCGGCACCTACGATCGCTTTCCGCCCGACGTCGACCGGCTGCCGCGTGTGGGGGCGCTGCTCGATCCGAACGTCGAGCGGATTCTGTCGCTGCGACCGGACCTGGTGATCCTGTACGGCACGCAGACCGACCTGCGGCAGCAGCTCGACCGCGCGCATGTGCCCTATTACTCGTACGTCCACCGCGGACTCTCGGACATCACCCAGACCATCCGCTCGCTTGGCGCGCGAGTCGGCGTCGAGAGCGCCGGCAACACACTGGCCGATCGCATCGAGCGACAACTCGCGGACGTCCGCGCCAAGGTCGGCGCGAGCGCACGGCCGAAGACGCTGCTGGTGTTCGGCCGCGAACCGGGGACGCTCAGGAACATCGACGCGAGCGGAGGCGTGGGGTTCCTTCATGACATGCTCGAAACGGCGGGCGGCACGGACGCACTCGGCGACATCAAGCAGCAATCGGTGATGATGAGCACCGAGCTGGTGCTGGCGCGCGCCCCCGACGTGATTATCGAGCTGCACTACGCGCGGGGCGACACGACGGCGCCGGCGGATCTCGGCGCGTGGAACGCCCTGCCGGCCGTGCCAGCCGTCCGGAACCACAAGGTCTTCCTGCTGCAGGGTGAAGAGTTCGTCGTCCCCGGACCACGCGTGGCGGTTGCGACAGAGCGCCTGGCGCGCACGATTCATCCGGAGTTGTTCAAATGACAGTACACGACAAGAACTCTCCACCACGGAAGACGGGCGGAAAACCAAGTCTTCTCCTCCGTGTCCACCGTGTCCTCAGTGGTGGAGATTTAAGATGAAGGCTCTCGTTTCGTGGAGCAGCGGGAAAGATAGCGCGTGGACGGTGCACGTGCTGCGTCAGCGCGGCGATGTCGAAATCGGCGGGCTGCTGACGACGACCAATGAGGCCGCGCAGCGCGTCGCGATGCACGCCGTGCGCATCGACGTGTTGCAGGCGCAGGCCGACGCGCTCGGCCTGCCGTTGTGGCAGCTTCCGATTCCGTCTCAGTGTCCCAATGACGTCTACGAGCGCGCGATGACCGGGGCGGTGCAGCGAGCCGTTGCGGAAGGGTTCACGCACATCGCGTTCGGCGATCTGTTCCTCGAAGACATCCGGCGCTACCGGGAAGAGAAGCTGGCGGGCACCGGCCTGACGCCGCTGTTCCCGCTCTTCGGCGCCGACACGCCTTCGCTCGCGCGGGAGATGATTGCAGCCGGCGTGCGGGCGCGAATCACGTGCCTCAACCCGAAGGTCCTCGATCGATCGTTTGCGGGACGCGAGTTCGACACCGCGCTCCTCGCCGACCTGCCGGCTGACGTCGATCCCTGCGCCGAGCGCGGCGAGTTTCATACGTGCGCATACGACGGACCAATGTTCAGCCGTCCGATTCCGATCACGACAGGGATCACAGTCGAACGGGATGGATTTGTTTTTACGGATCTCGTCAAGACGATCGACGGAGAACACGCAGAACCCGCAGAGAAAACATGACGTTCGCGAATTCTTGCGGTTTCCGCGTTGAACGTCGTCCGGTGACTCACTGATGCCGGCGTACCCGACACGCATCGTTTGTCTGACCGAAGAAACGACCGAGACGCTGTATCTGCTCGGAGAAAGCGACCGGATTGTCGGCGTCTCCGGGTACACCGTCCGGCCGCCCGAGGCGCGGCAGAAGCCGAAAGTCTCCGCATTCGTCAACGCGAAGTTCGACAAGATCGAGGCGCTGCGGCCGGACCTCGTGCTCGCGTTTTCAGATCTGCAGGCGGACCTGGCCGCGGAACTGATCCGCCGCGGCATCGCCGTGATGACGTTCAATCAACGCACGGTCGCCGAAATCCTCCAGATGATTCGCATCCTCGGCGGGCTTGTCGGGCGTCAAGAGGAGGCGGAGACGCTCGCGGGCCGCCTCGAAGCCGATCTGGATTGGATTCGAGAATCGGCCTCGCGTTTCCGGTCGCGGCTGCGCGTGTTCTTCGAGGAATGGGACGACCCGCTCATCTCCGGCATCCGGTGGGTGGAGGAGCTCGTCGACATTGCCGGCGGGGCGCCGATCTTCCCCGAGCTCGCGGACGCGCGCCTCGCGAAAGACCGCATCGTCGATCCCGTTGAAGTCGCGAAGCGCGATCCGCAGGTCGTGTTTGCGTCGTGGTGCGGGAAGAAGATGAAGAAAGCGACGATTCAGTCGCGGCCCGGATGGGATGCCGTGAGCGCCGTGCGCGACGATCGCATCTACGAGATCAAGTCGACCTACATCCTGCAGCCAGGCCCGGCCAGCCTCACCGACGGAGTACGGCAGCTGCACGACGCGCTGAGCGGCATCCATGGCCTCACCATCGGCTCGCGTTGAACTGCACGTCGCGAGCTCAAACACGCCAAGCGAATCCTGCAGCGCCGTGCGGCTGCGCGTCGGGGGAACGGGCATACAATCTCATCACGAGATCGGCGCGCGTGGATGATTGAACGCGAAGCCCGGCCATGCTTGTGATCGGCAGCGTCCTGGCAGTGCTTGCAGCGGCCGGCGCGCTGTATCAGCTCATCGGCGCACGACGCAGCGCACGCCAGTATGCCGCGCCCGGCAAGATGGTCGACGTGGGTGGGTACCGTCTGCACGTGGTCTGCGCCGGCAACGGGAATCCGACCATTCTCTTCGAGTCCGGCATCGCGGCGTCTTCACTGAGTTGGGCACGCGTGCTGCGCGGCGTCGCAACGTTCACGCGTGCGTGTGCCTACGACCGTGCTGGACTGGGTTGGAGTGACCCGTGTCGACGTCCACGCACCGTCGCACGGATGATCGGTGATCTGCAGGTCGTTCTGGCGAACGCCGGGGCCAGCGGACCGTACGTGCTGGTCGGCCATTCCTTCGGGGCATTTCTCGTGTGCGCCTACGCGTCACAGCGCCCGAATGATGTCGCCGGCCTCGTGCTATTGGATCCGCCGAGCGAATGGCACGAAATCACGCGTCAGCAGGCACGTCTCCTGTGGGGAGGCATTCAGCTATCGCGCATTGGCGGCGTTCTCGCGCGACTCGGCATCGTCCGCGCGTGCCTCGCGCTCCTGACCGGTGGCGCCCCAAGCATCCCTCGGAATTTCGTACGAATCTTCGGGTCGACTGCAGCGCGTACTCTGGAACGGCTCGTGGGTGAAGTCCGAAAGCTTCCTCCGGACGTGCATCCGATCGTGCAGACACTCTGGTGCCAGCCGAAATGCTTTCGAGCGATGGCGGATCATCTTGCGGTCCTGGAAGAGACGGCGGCATACGTGTCGGGAGTAAAGTCTCTGCCCGATGTCCCGCTCGTGATCATTTCGAGCGGCGATCAGTCGCCAGACACGATCGTGAAACATCGCCAGCTCGCGCGTCTATCTTCACAGAGTCGGCACCTCATCGCCACGACGAGCGGACACTGGATCCAGTTCGATGAACCCGATCTCGTGGTTACTGCGATCCGCGAGATCGTGGTCAGGCGCGCCGAACGAACGCGGCATAGCATCATCTCTACTTGCCTCGCACGGTGACCACCGGGCACGGCGCCATCGCCACGACCCGTGCCGCGACGCTCCCGAGAAACCACTTGGTCAATCCACTTCTCCCGTGCGTGCCCACAACCACGAGATCAGCGCTCTGGGATCGAGCCGTGCGGACAATTTGACGGGCGGGTTCGCCGTCGACGAGCCGCTCCACGCTTCGGATTCCTGCCTTCTTCGCTTTCGCGGCGAGTTTGGCGAGTTCTCCTTTTGCCCATTGCCGTCCCTGGACGTCGATCTGTTCCCATTCCCACGCCTGAATGCCGATGGACTGCTCGGGCATCATGGGTATGTACGGCGCGATCACGTGGAGGATCGTCAGCGTCGCACCGTTGGCCTTGGCCAACGCTATGGCCGTGGCAAGCGCCTTCGCCGAAGCCTTTGAGAAGTCTGTGGCAAACAGAATTCGCCGTATTCGAGTCACGATCGACCAGCCTTTTTCAGTTTGCGATGCACGTGATCGCGGTCCGGTACGCGGCCTCGTCTTCCGAATCGCCAAGGTTCAGCTCTGAGTGGCCACGCTGAGCTTGCAAAACGTCGGACCGTTTCCCAATGGATTCTGGTGTCGCAAGTCGGGGGCCAGAAATGGTCAGGGAATTGAGATGATGATCTCCCGAGCGTCTCAGCCGCAGCTTCGGGCTTGTCGCCGGACGATATGGTTCAGGAAGCTACCGACCAGGCGTCGAGCGTCACTCAAACGTCTGGCACTCGTTCCGCGAGCTCGCGAAGCCACACGTCCGCGTGTGCGTCGCTTGGCGCTCGCCAGTCGCTCCGGGGCGACAGTGAGCCCCCGGATCCGACCTTCGGGCCGTTCGGCAAGCAGGAGCGCTTGAACTGACTCAGCTCAAAAAATCTGTGCAGGAACACCCCGAGCCATTTCTTGATCGTTTGGAGCGAGTATTCGCGATTCCACGCGTGGCTGGCCAGGAACGCCACCTTGCTCGGACGATAGCCGTAGCGGCTGATGTAATAGAGGTTGAAATCCTGCAGTTCGAATGGCCCGATTGTCTCCTCGGTGTGCTGCATCGGTTCCGTCGCGCGCTCGCCGCCGCCTGGCACGAGCTCTGGTGAGATGCGCATCTTCACGATGGATTCGAGTATGGAAGTCGCCTCCGGATCAAACTGCTTCGTCGCGATCGCCCACCGAATCACGTGGCGGATGAGCGTCTTCGGAACCGAAGCATTGACCGCGTAGTGTGACATCTGGTCGCCGACGCCGTAGGTGCACCAGCCGAGCGCCAGCTCGCTCAAGTCTCCCGTCCCCACGACGAGCGCGTCCTGATAGTTGGCGAGTCGGAAAAGATGGGACGTCCGTTCGCCGGCCTGCACATTCTCGAACGTGACGTCGTAGACCGGCTCACCCCGGGCGAACGGATGCCCGATGTCCTTCAGCATTTGCAGGCAGGAGGGCTTGATGTCGATCTCGCCGCTTGTGACGTGCAGGGCGTGCATGAGAGCGAGCGCGTTGTTTCGGGTCGCGTCGCTCGTGGCAAACCCGGGCATCGTATAGGCCAGGACGTTGGAGGTGGGCAATCCTTGTCGTTCCAAGGCCTTGGTTGCCACGATTAGGGCCTGGGTGGAGTCGAGTCCGCCGGAGACGCCGATCACTATCTTTTTGATGCCGGTGGCGCCGAGCCGCCTGGCGAGACCCTGCACCTGAATGTTGTACGTTTCGAAGCATCGGTCGTCGCGCACGGACGGATCGCTGGGCACGTACGGGAAACGTTCAATTGTACGAATGAGCGGGAGGCGTTCCTCGGGAAGTCCAATCTCGACGGGAACATGACGAACTGCTCGAACCCCTTCGAGATGCACCCCGGCGCAGTCATTGAAGCTGGTCAGGCGCATCCGTTCCTGGACGAGCCGATCGAGATCGATATCCGCCACGATCAGTTGCTCATCGGGCGCGAAGCGATGCGATTCAGCCAGAAGATCGTGGTTCTCGAAAATCATCGCGTGGCCGTCCCACGCGAGATCGGTTGTCGACTCTCCTGAACCGGCTGCGGCGTACAGATAAGCCGCAACGCATCGACCTGATTGCGACGTGCACAGGCTTCGACGGTAATCGGCCTTGCCGATCGTGATGTTGCTCGCCGACAGATTCAACAGCACGGTCGCGCCAGCAAACGCGGCATACGTGCTCGGCGGAATCGGGACCCACACGTCTTCGCAGATTTCCACGGCAATCGCGAGGCCTGGGACGTTGGTTACGTCGTACACCAGATCGTTGCCGAAGAGGACGCGCTGCCCGAGCACGTTCACTTCTTGCCGGGTGGCGTCACGACCGGACGTAAACTGCCGTTTTTCGTAAAACTCGCGGTAGTTCGGAAGATAGGTCTTGGGCGTGATACCGAGGATCCGGCCGCGATGAATGGCGACCGCGCAGTTGAAGAGTTGCCCGTCAAGGCGAAGAGGAGTACCGACAACGAGGATCGGCATCAGCTCGCGGCTGGATTCGAGGACATCGCGGAGCGCCGTGAGAGTGGCGTCGAGCAGCGCATCCTGATGAAACAGGTCCTCGTTCGAATAGGCGGAGACCCCTAACTCAGGAAAGAGAACGAGCGCAGCTTTCGCGTCGGACGCGCGCCTCGCCAGCCCGAGCGTCTGCTCGACGTTGTACCGCGGCTCAGCCACACGGAGGGCCGGGATGCCGACGGCGGCGCGCACGAAACCATGAGAGTAGAGCGAATGGAACACGCGCAACCTGGTGATGCATGTTCCGAACCGCAGGGCTTTGCAGGCCCGAACACCCCATCCGTTTCTAGCGCGACTCGCCAGCGCGTGACCGACCGCGGCGGCTCGCCTCGATCGCAGCCGCGAGACGCTCCATCCCGCCGTTCAGTCGAGAAACAGCCGGGTCTTCGCGGCAGGAATGACGCCACTGGCCGTCGCCCGGTCGAACAGCAACTCAACCGAACGCCGCCCTTCGTTGCCCAGGTCTACCGAGTACCCGTTCACGTACAGGTCGATGTGACGGTACATCACATCCTCGCTCATTTCCTGGGCGTGGCTCCGGACGAACGGAAGGCTCGCCTCACGATGAGCGAAGGCATATTCCACACTCCGCCGCAGCACGCGATTCACCCGCCGCTTCACATCGTCAGGGAGGAACCGGCTGATCACGATGCCACCCAGCGGAATCGGCGCACCGGTCTCGTTTTCCCAGAACTCGCCGAGGTCGATGATCTTCTTGAGGCCTTTCGCCTCGTACGTGAAGCGGTTCTCGTGGATGATGAGCCCCGCGTCGTACTCCTCGTTCAGCAGCGCGGCTTCGATGTCTGAAAACATCACCTCGGTTGTGTCTCGCGCTTTCGGAAACGCAAGGCCAAGGAGGAGATTCGCCGTCGTGTACCTGCCGGGAATCGCGATCCGAAGCGTCCCCGATGCGACGGTATCGGGTGAAACGACTTGCTTCGAGATGAGGAGCGGCCCGCAGTTCCGGCCCAGCGCGCTGCCCGCGTCGAGCAGCACGTAGCGGCTGGTGCAGTGCGCGTATGCGTGATAGCTCAGCTTGGTCACCTGGGCCTGTCCAGCCAGGGCAGCGTCGTTGAGCGCTTCGATATCCGCGAGGTGCACCGCGAACTCGAGGTCTTCCAGATCGATGCGGCGGTTGACGATCGCGTCGAACATGAAGCAATCGTTCGGACACGGAGACAAGCCGAGGGACAGCTTCATGAGTGGTCGAGAATGCTCAGCGTCACGTGTGCAAGGCCGTCGACGGCTTCGGTGATCTTCCAGGCGCTGCGGTTCCGCTTTTCAACCACATTGGACACCGCTCGCACCTGGGCGAACGGAAGCTCCTGGAGCATGCAGGCGTACATGAAGGCGGCGCCTTCCATGCTCTCCACATCCGGTTTGAAGCGCTCGGCGACGGCCGCGATCGAACGATCGTTGCCATGCACCTTGTTCACCGTAATGCCGTGCACGGCAGGAAGCGCACTCAAGGTCGCATTGCGGAGAGGGGAAGCGTTCACGAGCCGGCCGCCAGTGACCGGAAACCCGTCGTCGCCGGGAAGCCGCAAGTCCTTCAGCGTCAGGAACGCGTCATCGTCTTCAGCGCCGAGCTCGGCGATGCAATCGGAGACGACGTGCACGACGGTGCCCGGCGCCAGGGCTCGATTGAACGCGCCGCAAACGCCCACGTTCAGCGCCAGGTCGTAGGCGTGCCAGGCGAGCGCACGTGAACACCAAGCCGCAGTCGCGACCATGCCGATTCCGGTGACGAGCACGTCGACGTCATGGCCCGCATGGACGCAGGCGGTCACCTTCGCCGCGCGCCCTCGAGAAAAGGGGTCGGGAGTCTTTTCCGCGCCGCGCAGCCTTGCCACAAGCGGCGCAACCTCCACCGAGGTCGCCGCGGCGATTAGAATTCGCATCGTTGGTTGTTCGCCGTTCGACGTGCGGCGTTCATGATGATCGTCAAACGTCGTCGTCGGCGCTCGGCACCGCGTAGGGCTGGACCGCGCGCCTGATCACGATGGTCATGCCGAATCCGACCAGCACGCACGATGCGACGAGGCCCACATAGATGCCGACGCCGACCCTTGCAACCGGCCCGCCCGTCATCGGCGTGTTCTCGACGATTGCGGCGGCCTGTGAAATGGTCAGCGCCCTCTCGCCCGCGGAGCGCGGAAGGATGCGCCAGGACAGAAACATGATGCCGAGCGCGACAAGGCCGACGAGCAGCAGCGGGTGCCGCGAGTTCTTTCGAGTGGTGAGGCTCAACACGGCCAGAAGCGCCGCGACTCCGCCGAGGCCGGCGATCCACAGACCAGCCACATCGGGCACTCCCTTCATGGCCACTCCGTCGACGATAACCCAGGGGAGAAAGGCGCTGATGGCGAGGGTGACGCCGGCCGCAAAAGGGATGAAGTAAGCGCGCATGCCCGAGCGGAAGATCAGGGACAGAGACATGAGACACGCGGCGGCTATTGGCTGGTCGCTGGCGGCTAGTAGCAAGGAGCTAGCTACTAGCAACTAAGTGCCAGCTTCCTTGAACTCCTCATACCATGCCATCTGAATCGCCTCGAGCTTCGATTCGTTCGACGTCTTCGGATCGTCGTCGAAGCCGTCGAGCTCGAGCACGCGCGCGCGCAGATCGGTGAAGCGAAGGGTCAGCGGATCGACACCCGGGAACTTCTCCGCGAGCGCAATGGCAATATCCTCGGAATCAGTCCACTTCACGGCGCGACCTCCTCCGTCTTTCGATCCTTCCTGTCCGACTTCCCGAGCTGGATGCCGCCGCCTTCCTGCACGTAGTTCCGCGTGTACATCGGCAGCTCGCAGACGACGTCGCCGCTGATGACGGCCTGGCAGCCGAGCCGCGAGCGCGACGTCAGACCCCACGCGGTATCGAGGCGGTCCGCTTCGTCGTCCTGCATCTCGCTGAGGTTCTGCTCGCCTTCGCGAATAATGACGTGACAGGTCGTGCACGCACAGCTCCCGCCGCAGGCGTGCTCGAGCGGAATGCCGAGGTTTTTGGCCACATCGAGGAACGATTCCGGCTTGCCGTGGTGCGAGTACGGCAGCTTGCCATGCTCGAATTCCACGGTCGTCGGCTCGCCGTCGATAACGAAGGTTACTTTAGGCATATGGTTCGCGTCATAGCTGATCCACGTTCTTTCCAGCCAGCGCCTCGCGCACCGTACGGTTCATCATGACCTCGGCGAGGTGCTGCGTCGCGTCGTTCAATGCGCGTGTCCATTTCTGAATCGTCTCGCGATCGTTCGAGTTGAGCACCATCTTCAACCCGGCGAGCACCGATTCGATCTTCTGGCGCTCGCCTGGCCTGAGATCCGACGCTTCGATCGACGCGAAGTGCGGCGACCGGAGCGACTTCTCGGTGGCTGTGATGACGGATTCGGCCTCGTTTCGCGCCTCGATGAGGAGGCGCGCGGCGACGTCGGCTTCCGCATGCTCGAAGGAATCGAGCAGCATGCGCTCGACCTCCTCGTCGGTGAGGCCATACGACGGCTTGACCTCGATTGTCTGTTCGATCTCGGTCCGTTGCTCGCGGGCGGTGACGCTGAGGATGCCGTTCGCGTCGATCTGGAACTGCACCTGCACACGCGGCAGGCCGGCCGGCATCGGCGGGATGCCCCGCAGCTTGAAGCGCGCGAGCGATCGATTGTCGGCGACGAGCTCGCGCTCACCCTGCAGCACGTGGATGTCGACTGCCGTCTGGTTGTCCACGGCGGTCGTGAACATCTCGCTCCCGGTCGCCGGGATGGTCGAGTTGCGGAGGATGATCTTCGACGTCACGCCGCCCATCGTCTCGATCCCGAGCGAGAGCGGGGTCACATCGAGCAGCAGCATGTCGCGGTTGCCGGTGATGAGGATGTCGGCCTGAACGGCCGCTCCGAGCGCGACGACCTCGTCCGGATTCAGCTCGCTGTGCGGCGTCCGCGCGAACAGCTCTTCCACCCTGCGGCGCACGAGCGGGATGCGGGTCGACCCGCCCACCAGCACGACCTCGTCGATTTGCCGGGGCTGCAGCTCGGAGTCGGCTAGCGCCTGTCGGCACGGCCCAAGCGTGCGGTTGACGATCGGTTCAATCAGCGCCTCGAATTCGGCGCGCGTGATCCGGCGGCGGCAGCGCACGCCCTCAGGACCGCCGGCGTCGACGACGATCTCGGTCTCGTCGCGCTCGGAGAGATCCCATTTCGCCTGAATGACGGCCTTGCGAATTTCCTGCAGCGCCTCAGGGCCGACGCCTGGGTCGGCCCCTACGCGTGTCATCGGCGCGACACCCGGATCGGCTTCCACGTCTTTCGAGGGCGTGATGTGCGCATCGGCCGCCCGGGGGGGGAGCGGACCCGCGTGTCCACCCATGACCCACTCCATCAACAGCAGGTCGATATCGTCGCCGCCGAGATGAGTGTCGCCGTTGGTGGCCAGCACCTGGAATACGCCGTCCTGGACGCGCAGGATCGAGATGTCGAAGGTGCCTCCGCCCAGGTCGTAGACGGCGATGATGCCGGTATGCCGCTTGTCGAGCCCGTACGCAAGCGACGCAGCCGTCGGCTCGTTGATGATGCGCAACACTTCGAGACCGGCGATTCGTCCCGCGTCGCGCGTGGCCGTCCGCTGTGCGTCGTTGAAGTACGCCGGCACGGTGATGACGGCGCGATCCACGTCGTTATCCACGTCGCCCTGCTCCGCGAACCACGCCTCGGCGCGGTGCTTCAGCTCCCGCAGGACGAACGCGGAGATCTCGGGCGGCGTGAACTCGCGGTCGCCCAGACCGATTCGAACCACTGCGCCCCTCGACTCGACGCCAGCTCCCGGCTCGCTCGGGGCGCCCTGAGCCTGTCGAAGGGCGCTTGCTTCGCCGCCGATGCGGAACGGAAAATGACGCGCCTCGTCCTGGACGTCCTCGCGTCCCTTGCCCATGAACCGCTTCACCGAATAGACCGTCCGTTTGGCGTCAGTCAGCAGGCGACGTTGCGCCTCCCGGCCTACGTACACCGTCCCACCCTCGTCCACGGACACGATCGACGGCACGAGTCCGTCGCCGCTCTTGTCGCGGATGACGATGGGAACGCCATCCTTGACGTAGGCGACCAGCGAGTTCGTGGTGCCGAGATCGATACCGACGACTTTGCTCATGTCAATAGTGATTAACCACAAAGGACACAAAGGACACGAAGGTCGAATCCGTGTACGAACACGTCTGATCCTTTGTGTCCATAGTGTCCTTCGTGGTGAACAAGAACCGCGAATTTGCGACAGTTCTCACGAATTCAGCTCACGTTCAATTCCCGCGAGCAGGTTATTGATGTAGTTCCGCTCGAGAAACCGATCGCGCAGGGCGTCGAGAACCGCACGGCGCTCGGTGTCGCTCGCCTCTGCGTCGAGGGCGGCATCCCACTTCGCCGACAACTCGTCGAGCTGCGTCTCGTGTTCGGCACGCTTCGCCTCGATGGGCTGACGCGCGCGCGCGAGGCGGGCTTTCCACTGTTCCGCGGCCACGCCGTTGACCTTCTGCTCCCGGATCTCGTCGAGCTCCTCGTTGAGCGCGAACACCTCTTCGAGGAGCGCGGGCGGCACCTGCTTCGACGCCTGCTCAGGTCCCTCGGGGGCGGCGCCTTCGAGCTTCAGCAAGTACTCGATTCGTGCGATCGGACTGCGCAGGGTGCGATACGCGTCGTTGAGATACGACGACCGCTCGAGGCTCGCGCGCCGTTCGGCTGGCGGCGCGTTATAGAAATAGTCCGGATGGAACTGGCGGCTCAACGCGCGGTACCGCTGCTCGAGGTCGGGCATGTCGATGCGCAGTTTGCGCGGCAGACCCAGGAAGCCAAAGAAATCGGTGCGCGTGGAGGTTGCCGAGGTCATAGGTAGGGTTGAGAGGTACGAAGTCGTACTTCGTACTCTTCACTCCCTAGGCTCCGAAGGAGCTGCCGCACCCGCAGGTGGTCTTCGCGTTCGGATTGTTGAACACGAAGCCCTTGCTGATCATGTTCGTGTCGTAATCGAGGACCGTGCCGTTCAGGAACAACAGGCTCTTCTTGTCCACGAAAATCTTCGCACCATCGGGGCCCTCGAAGACTTCATCTCCGAGGCGCGGCTGTTTCTCCCACGCGAACGTGTAGCTCAAGCCCGAGCATCCGCCGCCCTTCACACCCACGCGCAGTCCGCCCTCCTCGATGCCCTGCTTGGCCATCAAGGTGCGGATCTTGCGCGCGGCGATTTCACTGATCTGAATCATGTCGTAGTCAGCTGTCAGCTTTCAGCATCAGCGGGCTGGCAGCGGCGGGCTGACAGCTGAGAGCCGAGAGCCGATAGCTGAAAGCGTCGTTATGCAGTCGGCTGCGCCACCGCCTCGGCGGTCTTCACGTCGGCCGTCTGCTTCTTCTTGTAATCGGTGATGGCCGCCTTGATCGCGTCCTCGGCCAGCACCGAGCAGTGAATCTTCACCGGCGGCAGGCTCAGCTCGTTGACGATGTCGGTGTTCTTGATCGCCAGCGCCTCGTCAACCGTCTTGCCCTTGAGCCACTCGGTCGCCAGGCTCGAGCTCGCGATCGCCGACCCGCATCCGAACGTCTTGAATTTTGCATCGTCGATGACCCCGGTCGACGGGTTCACCTTGACCTGCAGCTTCATGACGTCGCCGCATTCGGGCGCGCCAACCAGGCCCGTGCCGACGTTCCGGTCCTCTTTCGGGAGGGAGCCGACGTTGCGCGGATTCTCGTAATGATCGATAACCTTGTTCGAGTAAGCCATGTGTCCTCTCAGAAATCGTCGTGAACAGTCCACAGTTGACGGTTGACAGCCTGTCGACTGTGAACCGCTGACTGTCGACTCACCTGATCGCCGACTAGTGTCCCTCGGTCTGCCACACCATTGTGGACAGATCGACGCCTTCCTTCGCGAGTTCGTACAACGGTGACATATCGCGCAGCCGGGTGACGACGTTGGTCAGTTTGTCGGCTACGTAATCCACTTCCTCTTTCGTCGTCCATCGCCCGAGTCCGAAACGAATCGACGAGTGCGCGAGATCGTCGCCGGCGCCGAGCGCTTTGAGCACGTACGACGGCTCGAGGCTTGCGGAGGTGCACGCGGAGCCGGACGACACGGCGACATCGTTGATTCCCATCAGCAGCGATTCACCCTCGACGTACGCGAAGCTGATGTTCAGGTTGTGCGGAAGCCGATGGTCCATCGAGCCGTTGATGTACAGCTCGTCGAGCTGCTTGTGCAGCTTGTCGTTCAAGTAGTCGCGCAGGTTGCGCAGGCGCTCGCTCTCGGTCGCCATTTCCTGTTTGCACAGCTCGGCTGCTTTTCCGAAGCCCGCAATGCCGGGCACGTTCAGCGTGCCGGAGCGCATGCCGCGCTCGTGGCCGCCGCCGTCGATGATCGGCGCGAGCAGCACGCGCGGATTGCGGCGACGGACGTAGAGCGCGCCGACGCCCTTGGGCCCGTACATCTTGTGCGCGCTGAGCGATGCCATGTCGACCTTGAGATCGTTGACGTTGAACGGCACCTTGCCGACGATCTGCACCGCATCGGTGTGAAAGAGAATCCCCTTCTCTTTCGCGATGGCCCCAATCTCCGCGATCGGCTGGATGACGCCAATCTCGTTGTTGGCGGCCATGATCGTGATGAGGATCGTCTTGTCGGTGATTGCGGCCTTCAGCTGGTCGAGGCTGATCCGGCCGTCCTTCTGCACCGGCAGGTAGGTGACGCGGTACCCGTCCTTCTCGAGGCGCTTGCACGTGTCGATCACCGCCTTGTGCTCGGTGACGCACGTGATGATGTGGTTGCCCTTCTCGCGATACATCTCGGCGACGCCCTTGATGGCGAGGTTGTCGGACTCGGTCGCTCCGCTGGTGAAGACGATTTCCTTCGCGTTGGCGCCGATGAGATCGGCCACCTGCTTGCGCGCCTTCTCCACCGCTTCCTCCGCCTCCCATCCGAACGGATGGTTGCGGCTCGCTGCATTGCCGAAATGCTCCGTAAAGTACGGCACCATCGTCTCGACCACGCGCGGGTCTACGGGCGTCGTCGCGTGATAATCCATGTAGATCGGAAGCTTGATCGCCATCGTTTTTTCTCGTCTCGCTCTTGGCTCGGCTAAAGCCTTCGCCCTACGTCGTAGCGCGAAGCCTTCAGGCGAGCGTCACACATGCGTATGAAACACGGCCGCCCGCGCGGGCGCCGGCGACGGAACATCTGTCGACAAATCCGCGATCGTGCACTCGCCGAGCGCGGACAGAATCCGTTCACGCACACGCCACAGCGGATCGCGCACGTTGCATTTCGCGAACTGGTCGCACTGCCCGTCGTCGGTCGAACACGCCGTGACGGTGACCGGCCCTTCGATGGCCTGAATCACCTCCGCCACGGAGATTTGCGCCGGCACGCGCGCCAGCTGATAGCCGCCGCGCGTCCCTTGATGCGAGGCCAACAAACCGCGGCGGACGAGCCGTTGAAGCACCTTTGCCATCAATTCAATCGGAATGTCATAGAGCTCCGCGATTTCCCGGGCGCTCGACGACCCGCGGTCGTCGCGAAGCGCCAGGTGTTTCATCGCGATTAGGGCGTAATCCGCCTTTTTCGAGAGCCTCAACATATCCGACCGCTATAGTCGTATATTAGCACATCTCCAGCTTTCAGCCTTTTTCGGCTCTCAGCTTTTAGCGGGAACCTCAGTCCTGACCGGCCTTAGCTGATGGCTGAGAGCTGATGGCTGAAAGCTCTCGTTCAGTACTTCGCTTGGCTTGGATCGACCTTGTCGATCCAGTCCAGGATGCCGCCCTTCAGGTTCAGGACTCGTTTGAACCCGACCGATCTGAGGAAATCGGCTGCTCTCGCGCTGCGGACGCCCGATTTGCAGTGGACGATGACTTCTTCGTTCGGGTCGAGCTCGCCAAATCGCTTGGGCACATCGCCTAAAGGGATGAGCTCGGACCCGGGAATCCGGCAAATCTGGTACTCGTTCGGTTCGCGGACGTCCACGATCATCGGCTTTTCCCCGCGGTCCATCCGCTGTTTCAGCTCAACCGACGTGATTTCCGTGGCGTTATTCACTGTGATTGACTCCGGAGCCGCGGGTGTGACGCCGCAGAACTGTTCGTAATCAATCAACTGTGTGACCGTCGGATGCGTTCCGCAGACCGGGCAGTCCGGATCCTTCCGCAGCTTGAGCTCGCGGAACTTCATTCGGAGCGCGTCGAAGATCAGGAAACGGCCAATCAGCGGCTCGCCGATGCCGAGAATCAGCTTGATCGTTTCCGTGGCTTGAATCACACCGATGATGCCGGGCAAAACGCCCAGCACTCCACCCTCCGCGCAGCTCGGTACGAGTCCGGGAGGTGGCGGTTCGGGATACAGGCACCGGTAGCACGGACCATCTTTCGTCGCGAACACCGACGCTTGGCCTTCGAAGCGGAAGATGCTGCCGTACGCGTTCGGCTTGCCCAGCAGCACGCATGCGTCGTTGACGAGATACCGCGTCGGGAAATTGTCGGTGCCGTCCACAATCACGTCATACGGCTCGAACAGCTGCAACGCGTTCTGCGACGACAGCGCCGTCTCGTGGGTGTCGATCTGAATCTCCGGATTCAGCGCGTGCAGCCGGTCCTTCGCCGATGCGAGCTTCGACCGCCCGACATCCGGTGTCCCGTGCAGAATCTGACGCTGCAGGTTGCTGAAGTCGACGACGTCGAAGTCGACGAGGCCGAGCCTGCCCACTCCCGCTGCCGCGAGATACATCGCGACGGGCGACCCCAGCCCGCCGGCGCCGATGCACAGCACCTTCGCGGCCTTCAGCTTGCGCTGCCCGTCGACGCCGACCTCCGGCATGATCAGGTGCCGCGAGTAGCGCTTGATCTCGTCGTTGGTCAGCTGTGGGCCGTCGTCGCCGCTGTGCGGCTTCGACGAGCCGGGCGCGACGGCTGTCTCTACACCTCCTGCCACCGACGGGATGATGCTGACAGTGTCGCCGGCGGTCACCGGCGTCTGTTCTTTCTGTAGATACCGGATGTCTTCGTCGTTCACGTAAATGTTGACGAAGCTGCGCAGCTTGCCCTGATCGTTGTACAGGTGCGCTTTGAGGCCGCCGTGCTTTCGCGTCAGGTCCGCGAGGAGCTCGCCAACCGTCGCGCCGCTCGCGTCGACAGCGTCCTGTTTATCCGTGTACGGTCTGAGCGGCGTCGGGATGAGTATTTTTGCCATGTTGAAGATTACCCTCTTCGAAGCTCGATCGATCGTCCTTGAGATACCACACGGTCATATCGCCCGCCTTCGCGCCTTCCGCCGCCGCGCCTTCCGCGCTTTGGCGTGACGAGTCGGCGCTTCGGCGCGCCAAGCCCGCCTTTTTCGCGCCTTCCGCCGCCGCGCGTTCCGCGCTTTGGCGTGACGAGTCGGCGCTTCGGCGTGACAGGTCACCGCTTCCTCGCGCCGCGCCTTCTCCGACGACTGACACAATCACATACGCGAAAGTCGGCCACGCGTGATCGAGGTCGTACTGCGATGGCCGCGCGGGATGATCCGGATGCGAATGGTAGAACCCGAGCAGCTCGCCGCCCAGCTCGCCGGCGCGGCGTTCCGCCTCGCGGTAGTCCGTCGCCCGTACGAGAAACCGCCGCCGCGGACCCTCTTCCGTCGTGTTCGGGAGCGCCACGACATCGCTGACGCAGCCCGCTCGACCGACGAGCGCGCCGCAGCATTCGTGAGGATACGTGTCCTCACCGTGGCGGCGAATCGCCCGATCGACGGCAGCGGTTACGGTCAGTTGGAGCTCAGCCATCGACGGTCCAGAAACTCTCGCTGAGGTATTTTTCGGCACCGTCCGGAAAGACCGTGACGATGATGCCGCGGTCGAGACGCCGGGCGACGTCGAGCATGGCCGCGACGGCGGCGCCCGACGAAATGCCCGCGAGCAGCCCTTCTTCGCGCGCGAGGCGCCTCACCATTCGGTAGGCGTGTTCGGTCTCAATCCGCAGGTCCTCGTCGGCAAGCGCCGGGTCGTAAATGCCGGGAACGATGGCGGACGCCATATGTTTCAGCCCTTCGAGGCCGTGGAACGGCGAGTCGGGCTGAAACGAGATCACCTTGATGGCGGGACTGAACTTCCGCAGCCGCCGCGCAACGCCGACAAATGTGCCGCCGGTGCCGAGGCCTGCCACGAAATGCGTGAGACGGCCGCTCGTCTGCTCGATGATCTCCGGCGCCGTCGTGTCGTAGTGCGCGCGCCAGTTCCCATCGTTGTTGTACTGATCGGGGTAGAAGTACCGATCGGGATCAGACGCTTTGAGACGGCGGGCTTCGCGGATGGCGCCGTCGGTACTTTCGAGCGGATTGGTCAGCACGAGCTCCGCGCCGAGCGCGCGAAGAATCAGTTTGCGCTCCGGGCTCGCGTTCTCCGGGACGCACAGCTTCACCTTGTATCCGCGCGCCGCACCCACCATCGCGTACGCGATGCCGGTGTTGCCCGACGTCGCGTCCAGAATGGTCCGATCGTGGGTCAGCGCCCCCGATGCTTCGCCTTCGAGGATCATGCGTGCGGCGGCCCGGTCCTTGACGGAACCACCGGGGTTCTGCCACTCCGCTTTGGCGTAAAGCTCTACACCAGGGGTCTCGCGCTCGAACTGGTGCAGCCGGACCAGCGGCGTGCGCCCGATCATGTCGAGCACGGTTGAGCCTGGGCCACGATCAAGAATGGAAGCGTTTGGGGAAGCCATCGATATCCGACCGGACTAGTCCTAATTCTATCAACGGCGACCGGGCTGTCAATCCACCGGGCGCGGGTCTCGGGGCATGGTTGTTCCGCCATCGAACAACTCTCCCCCTACCGATTGCCTTGGCCATCATGACTATTCCAGCCGGTGAGACGCGCGGAGGTCCGCTGGCGGTCCTCGCGGGCGTCCTCATCACCGTCCTCGGAGAAGGCGTGCGCCTCTGGGCCGTCCATCACATCGGGGTGATCTCGCGCACGCGCAGCGAGCGCCTTGGGCCTCTCGTCGCCAGCGGACCATTCGCGATCGTCCGCAACCCGTTGTATCTGGGCAACATCGCGCTGTGGGCCGGAGTCGCGCTGGCGGCCAGGCTCATGTGGCTCGCCCCGCTGATTGTCGTGCTGCTCGGCCTCGAGTACCACGCGATCGTCCGGTGGGAAGAGGGTCTCCTCGAGTCGCGGCTCGGGGACGCTTACCGCAACTACGCCGCGCGCGTGCCGCGCTGGATCCCACATCTCCACCACGGAGGACACAGTGGACACGGAGGAAAAGACGTACAGGTGGAGAGCTTTACGTGGAACGAAACGCTCTTCAGCGAGCGCGGGACGCTGGTCGCGATCGCGGCGGGCTTTTTCCTGCTTTGGCTAAAGGCTCGTTCCTGAGCGTCTGCCAGAGATACCACGACGCTACCGACCGGTACGGCTTCCATGCTTCGCCCATCAAGACGATTCGCTTCGCGTCGGGGCGCTTGCGTAAACGATAGAGCCGCTGAATCGCGTTGACGATTCCAAGATCTCCGACCGGCAACACGTCGGGCCGATGGAGACGGAACATCAGGAACATTTCGGCGGTCCATCGGCCGAATCCCTTGACCGAGGTCAGCCGCGCGATCACGTCTTCATCTGGCAACGTGTCGAGCTCGTCGAGACGCAGCCGGCCGTCGGCGATCCGCGCGGATAGATCGCGCAGGTACCCGACCTTCTGCCCGCTGAGCCCGACACTGCGAAGGGCCGCGTCGCTCTGCGCCGCGATCGCGGCGGCGTCAGGAATGTGACCATCCGCAAACAACGCGACGAATCGTCCGAAGATGGTCGCTGCCGCTTTCGTCGACAACTGCTGGCTGACGATGGCTCCGACGAGCGCGCTCAGGTGATCCTTGCGCTGCCGTTCCGCCATCAGGCACGGACCGATCCGTTTGATCGCGACGCAGAGGATCGGGTCCCGGCGCATGAGGAGCCGTCGCGCGCGGTCGTACCCGTCGGGCGTGAGCGCCGAAGCCGCGGTGGGCGCCTGGGTCATCGAATGGACACCGTCAACGTGACGTGACCGCGAATCTCGATCAACCCGGGCTCGATTGGCGTCGGCGCCGCTTCCATTGTTCGCGCCATGGCCATTGGCCGCACCGGCGGCCCAATGGAACCGTCGCGCTGATCCTCGATCCGCAGAATCCGATCGATCGACCGTCCGGCACCTGCCGCCGCGGCCTCCGCCCGTCCGCGCGCATCCGTCACCGCCTGGCGCAGCGCTTCCCGCTCGACCATCGTGCGATCCTGCAGATCGAACCGGACGCCGCCGAGCGACGTCGCGCCTCCCTGCACGACAAGATCCATCACTTCGCCGACCCGATTGATGTCGTCGACGCGAACGTCTATGGAATTGCGGGCGACGAACTCGCGCGGAATGCGGCGGCCCTGAACGAAGTCGAACTCCTGCTGCAGGTCGTACCCGAGCGTTCGCACCGCGTCCTTTCCGATCCCGGCGGGCGCCAGGCGCTGCTGGACCGCGGTCATCGCCTCGGCGTTCTGCCGCTGCGCGTCGCGCGGATTCTTCGCGCGCGACTCGACGGTGACGCTCATGTACGCCCGATCCGGTGCGCGGCGAACCACCGCCTCGCCCGTCGTGACGATCATCGGCGTCTGGATCGGCGTGGGCTCCTGCGCGGCAGCTCCCGCCGCGCTTGCGAGCATGGAATAGACAATCAGAGTGCGCATACGATCGATTGTAGTCTACCGAATCAACCACAAAGGACACCAAGGACACCAAGGTAAGGCTCTGTAGGTTTTCTCCTTTGTGTCCTTCGTGTCCTTTGTGGTGACACGCGCAGCGTGTTGTACAGTGAGTCCTTCGACTCGGCCAGAGGGTTGCGCTCGCTCAGGACAAAGGCGCTATGAAACTCGAACAGTTCGCGATGGAACGGATGCAGTCCACCTACGAAAACCAGGTGGAGTTCAACCTCTCGGAAAGCGGCGTGCATCCGCTGCGCCTCGGCGAGCTCGTCGACGATGCGGAATCGCGCGAGTCGTTGCTGGCCGAAGGGCTGCGGTATACGCAATCGAACGGCACAATTGCGCTTCGATCGCTCGTGGCCGCGCTCTACAGCGGCGCGACGCCCGACCACATCCAGGTAACGAACGGTGGCTCGGAAGCCAATTACGTCACCACGTGGAACTTCCTCGAGCCGGGCGATGAGGTCGTGATGATGGTGCCGAATTACATGCAGACGTGGGGCCTGGCTCGCGCCTTCGGCGCGGCGGTCAGGGAATGGCCCCTCGTGCACGACGGGCCGCGCCGAAGTCCCGCCGACGCCGCGCGCGCCGAAGGCCGATGGCGCATCGACATCGACGCGCTCGCGAGGCTTACGACCCCGCGGACGAAACTGATCATCGTCTGCAATCCGAACAATCCCACGGGCGCGCGTTTCGACGAGGACGACCTGAACGCGATCGCAACGGTCGCGGCGCGTCACGGCGCCTGGGTGCTTTCGGACGAGATCTACTGCGGCGCGGAGCTCGATGGCCGTGAAACGCCGTCCATGTGGGGCCGCACCGATCGCGTGATCGTGACGAGCGGCCTGTCGAAGGCGTACGGTCTGCCCGGGCTGCGCATCGGATGGATCGTCGGGCCGCCGGCCCGCATCGCGTCGCTGTGGTCGTACCACGATTACACGACGATCTCGCCAGGGGCGCTGAGCGACGTGCTCGCGCGGCGGGCGCTCGAACCGGGCCGCCGCGCGCGCATCCTGTCGCGGACGAGACGCATTCTCAACGAGAACTTCCCCGTGATCAAACAGTGGCTCGACGCGCACGGCGGGCTCTTCAGCTACACGCCGCCCGATGCCGGCGCGATCGTGTACGTGCAATACCACCACGCGGTCAACTCGACGGATCTCGTGAACCGGCTTCGGCAAGAAAAGAGCGTCCTCATCGTTCCCGGCGATCATTTTGGAATGGACGGATACTTGCGCATCGGCTTCGGGGACGAGACGGGCTACCTGCAGGAAGGGCTGACGCGGTTGCACGATTTGTTGGAGAAGATTGCGGATCTCGGACCGCGGAGTGCGGATTCCCAGGGACGGTTTGCAGATTCTGGCGAGTCGGTTGCAGCGCCCAAGGCTGGGAACCCGGCTTCGTAATCCGCAATCCGCAACCCGCAATCCGCAATCCGCAATCCGCAATCCGCAATCCGCAATCCGCAATCCGCAATCCGCAATCCGCAATCCGCAATGACTTTAGATCTGATTCTGATCGGCTTCGGCAACGTGGCTCGGCGGTTTGCGAGCCTCCTCCACGAGCAGCGCGGTCGGCTCGCACGCGACCACAACCTCAGCACCCGCATCGTCGCCGTCGCGACGCGGCGCCACGGCCGCGCGTATGCTGCGGGCGGGCTTCGGACAGCAACGCTCGTCCGCGCCGTTGAAGGCGGTCGCGCGATCGGCGCGACCGACGCGCGACCGACGGTCGCGTTCCTCCGCGACGCGATCCGCGACAGCGCGGCTGCCGCCCGTCAGCGGCGACTCGTCGTCGTGGAGACGACCACGCTCGACATCGAACGTGGTGAGCCGGCCATCGCGCACGTGCGCGCGGCGCTCGCCTCTGGTGCGCACGTCGTGACCGCCAACAAGGGTCCAGCCGCATTTGCGTATCGGGCGCTATCACGAGCCGCCGCGCGCGCGAACCGGCGCTTCCTGTTCGAAGGCGCGGTGATGGACGGCGTGCCGGTCTTCAACCTCGCGCGCGAGACGCTGCCGGCCGTCGAGATTGTCGCGTTCCGCGGCGTCGTGAACAGCACGACGAACTACATCCTCACGGCGATGGAGCATGGACAATCGTTCGACGAAGCGCTGATGGAGATGAAGGCATTGGGCATCGCCGAAGCGGATGCGTCGCTGGACGTGGACGGATGGGACGCGGCGGCGAAAACGTCGGCGCTTGCGAACGTGCTCCTTGGCGCCAACCTGACGCCTCACGATGTCGAGCGCGAAGGGATTACCGCCGAGGTCGCGCAGCGGGCCGTAGACGCGTGGCGGGCGGGACGCCGGCTCAAGCTGGTCGCGCGCGCCACACGCGACGGGTCACGCATTACGGCGCGCGTCGCGCCTGAGGAACTGGAGAGCGACGATCTGCTTGCGGGCCTCGAGGGACAGCAGAACGCGTTGATCCTTCACTCGGACCTGCTGGGTCGCATTGCCGTGGTACAACTCGGCGGCGGCCTCACGCAAACCGCGTACGCGTTGCTGTCCGACCTCGTGACCATCGCCCGCGATGTCAGGAGCGGGACCGCCACTCGGCGATCGCCGACGCGAGCGCGTCGGGATCGAACCCCGTGACCGTGCGATCGCCGATGACAGTCACCGGAATCGTCCGAAATCCCCGCGCGATGAGCGCGTCGTACGCAGACTCGTCTTCATCGACGTTGTACGCCGTGAACGGCACGCCGGCTCGTGAAAGCAACTCTTTCACCCGTTCGCAGCTTCGTCAGGCGCAGCCGGCGTAGACGATAATCATCCGTTCATTATGGGACCTCTCGACGGCATCACCGTGCTCGATCTGACGCGCGTGCTCTCGGGCCCGTACTGCACGATGCTGCTGGCCGACATGGGCGCGCGGGTCATCAAGATCGAGCAGCCTGGAAAAGGCGACGATACGCGGGCGTGGGGTCCGCCGTTTCTCGAAGGCGAGAGCGCGTATTTCCTCAGCATCAACCGCAACAAGGAAAGCGTCACGCTCGACTTCAAGCAGCCCGACGGCCGCGCGATTCTCGAGCGCCTGATCGCCAGGAGCGACGTGCTGGTCGAGAATTTCCGTCCCGGCACGCTCGACAAGCTGGGGCTCGATTACGCAGCGCTGGTGCCGCGTCACGCGCGGCTCGTCTACTGCTCGGTTTCAGGATTCGGCCACACCGGTCCCCGACGCAAGGAACCGGGGTACGACGCGGTGATGCAGGCCGAGGGCGGCCTGATGAGCATCACCGGCGCGCCCGACGGCCAGCCGTTCCGGCTCGGTGTGGCGATCGCCGACATCGTGTCGGGCATGTTTGCCGCATATGGAACGGCCATGGCGCTGTTCGCGCGCGAACGGACCGGTCGCGGGCAGGAGGTGGATGTCGCGATGCTGGACTCGGTGGCCGCGTTGCTCACGTACCAGGCCGGCAGCTATTTCGTGAGCGGCAACGTGCCGGGGCGTCTCGGCAATCGCCACCCAAGCATCGCGCCCTACGAGACCTTCGCCGCGTCGGATGGCGACTTCGTGCTCGCGGTGGGCACCGACGAGCAGTGGCGGAGGTTTCTTGGGGTCGCCGGCCTCTCTCAGGACGACCGCTTCGGGACCAACCGCCAGCGGGTTGCGGCCTACGACGAGCTTCGACCGTTCGTCGCCGGCCGATTGCGGACGCGGACGCGCCAGTACTGGATCGAGTCGCTGAACGCGGCGGGCGTGCCGTGCGGATCGGTCCGGAACCTGCAAGAGTTGTTCGACGATCCTCAGATTGAAGCGCGTGAGATGATCGCCACCGTCGAGCACGCGGTCGCTGGACCTCTGCAAATGCTCGGCGTCCCGGTCAAACTCTCGCAAACGCCGGGAGCGGTCCGCACGCCGCCACCACTGCTCGGTCAGCACACGCGCGATGTGCTCCGGCGCGATCTCGGACTGGATGACGAAACAATCGACACACTCCGCGCCAATCGGGTCATCTGAAGAAGAACCCTCCACGACAGTGGACACCGAGGACACTGAGGCCTACACATGTGTGAAATAGATGGTCCGTGGTTGAGATTGGGATTCTGTTTATGGAGATTTCCGTCGTCCGACAACGTCTGAACGAAACGATCGAGCGAGCGAAGCGGCGCGCCGCTGAGCGCCGCGCCCGCACCGGCGAAGCGGGCCACGCGTACGAGCGGTTTCTCGATCGGATCGCAATTCCGCTCTTCCGTCAGATTACGAACGTGCTGCGCGCCGACGGGCACATGTTCAGCATGTTCACGCCGTCAGGCAGCGTGCGTCTGATGTCCGACCGGCACGCCGAGGATTACATCGAGATCCTGCTTGATACGGCGGACGCTGAGCCGCGGGTCGTCGGCCACGTCAGCCGCAGCCACGGCCGGCGCATCGCTGAAACCGAACGCCCGATCGGCGATCCGGCGACGCTGAGCGAAGACGAGCTGCTCGCGTTCGTGATGAAGGAGTTGGAGCCGTTCGTCGAACGGTAGTGAAGCCTTCGACCACACGGTCACAAAGGACACCAAGGATGTGGTGAGCACGTCGTTTCGACAATGCGCGTCAGGCACGACCCGCCGTGCCGACTTCATAGATCCGCACGAGCTCGACAATCTTGTAGCCGCGCGTCTGGTACGGTGGGACGACGCGCTCGGTCCGCAGATACTGCAGCATACCGTCATCCGAGTAATCGGGTTCGCCGATGCCCTCCATCGCCGTCAGCATCGTCTCGAGGCCCGAAAGCGTCAGCGCCTTCTCCCTCACCGTCCGCGTCGCCGGAAGAAATCCAAATCTCGTGGTCCGTTCCTCACGTTCGAGCGTGGCGAATTCGACAAAGATTTCATTGCTGATGAAGTTGTAGTCGGCTTCCGACCGTGTCGCCGGGGCGTCCTCGACGCGCACCAGGCGAATTGCCGCAACCTCGCTCAGGCGCTCGGTCAGCGCCTGCGTGAATGCGCCTTCTCCAGACCAGTTCGACGTGTCAGTTTCGGATGGCATGATGGATGGTCATCAGTCCGCCGAGCACAGGATACGCGCGGACGGAACCGAAGCCTCGCGATTCGAGCAGCCGGGCCACGCCGGCGGCGCCGGGGTACTGCCGGATGGACGCCGGAATGTAGCGGTACGTGTCTGGATCACGATGCAGGAACCAGCCGAGTGTCGCGCCGACAGCCGTCAGGTACGCAAGATAGGCCGCGCGGACGACCGGGTTCGACGGCCGGTTGAAATCAAGCGATACCAACTGGCCTGCTGGCGCGAGCACGCGACGAATCTCGTCGATTGACGCCGCCAGGTCGGGCACGTTCCGTAACCCGTATCCGGTTGTCACGACATCAAACGACGAAGCGGGGAATGGCAACGCCAGCATGTCGCCCACGATGAAATCGGGCGTGGCGCAGCCCTTCAGGGCTGCGATCGCAGGGCTAAAGCCCTGCGCCGCTGTGACCTTCTCTCGCGCGAGCTGAATCATCCGCTCTGTGATATCGAGGCCAACGACGCGCGCGCCGCGCGCCGCCGCGGCGAACGCGATGTCGCCCGTGCCGGTCGCGAGATCGAGCACGCGCGTGGCGGGGCCGGGCGCGGCGAGGGCGATCAATCGGCGCTTCCACCGGGGATCCATCCCGAAGGACAACGCGATGGTGATGAAGTCGTAGCGATCGGCGATCGTCGCGAAGAGCGCCCGAACGTACCGGCGCTTGCCTTCGGGCGTGGCAATAGAATCGCGAAGGGAGGCAGTCATCAGTCGCCAGTCATCAATCGTCGGTCAGCAGTCGTCACTCTTCAGTCCCAGTCGTCAATACAGCCGGCCAGTCGACTGCCGACTGAGAGTGATGACGGGCGAGCGGTGACTGACGACTACGGTAGTATTCTCTGTCAATGCTCCCATCGAGCACGGTGGAGAACTACCTGAAGGCGATCTATCTGGGACAATCCTCCCTCCCGGCTGACGAGCGCCTCGTCTCGATGGGGCACGTTGCCGCGGCGCTCGGGGTCACGCCGGGAACGGCGACAACGATGGTGAAGGCGCTCAACGAGTCGGGTTTGGCCGAATACGAACCGTACAGCGGCGTTCGCCTCACCGCGGCTGGCGAACGGCTCGCCGGGCTGGTGCTTCGACGGCATCGGCTCGTCGAAGCGTTTCTGGTGCAGGTGATGGGCATGAGTTGGGCGGAAGTGCACGAGGAAGCGGAACACCTCGAGCACGCCGTCTCCGATCGCCTGATCGACCGCATCGACGAAATGCTTGGACGGCCGACGCACGACCCGCATGGAGATCCCATACCCGACAACGAAGGCGCGATCACACCACGGCATCTGGACAACCTGTTGACGTGTCCGCTCGACACACCGTTGCGTGTGATCCGGATCGCGGATCAGGATCCGGCGTTTCTCCGCTTCATCGAAGAGAACGATCTGAAGCCGGGTCAGCCAGTGCAGGTTGAAACACGCGACGCAGCGGCCGACTCCGTGCGGCTGCGCGGCCGCGAGCGCCGCATTACGATCGGCGCGCGGGCGGCGTCGAAGCTGCTCGTCGACGCCGATCTGTCTTGACTCAGAGCGACTTCAGGAACGCCAGCAGCGCGTCGCGCTGTGCAGGCGGGAGGGCCTGGAAGCGGGCTCGTGCGGTGACCGCCTCTCCTGCATGACGCACGACGGCGTCCTCGATGGTCGCGGCGGAGCCGTCGTGCAGCAGCGGACGCCGCAAGCGGAGCCCCCACAGCGCCGGCGTTTTGAATTCCTGCGGCCCAGCCGCCTCTTGTTGAATGCCGTCGCCGGTCCCGACATCGTGCAGGAGCAGATCCGAGAAGAGCGGTACGGTCTTTCGATGGAACACCGGGTTAGGACTCGGGCCCGTCAGCAGCGACGGCACGTGACACGCCGCGCATCCGACCGACCCGAACAGACCTTCGCCCACGCGGACCGTCTCGTCAATCGGGCCGCGGCCGGCGGGCGCCAGAAATTTCAGGAACGACTCGAAATTATCGATGCCCCGGCGGCGCGTGCGCAGATTCGGGCGATCTTCAGGGTCCGGAATCGGATCGCAGAGTCTCATCTGCTCCCGTGAAATCCCGAACGCGAGCTCGTCGGGAAAGAGATCGTTCGTGATGCCCATTTCATTCCGGTAGGCGTCCGCGCTGAACGCCAGCAACGTGGCATGTTGCGCCTTCCACCCGAACCTGCCCACCCGACGCTGGCCGGTGGCGATATCGATGACAACGGCGGCCCGGCCGCTGACGCCGTCCCGGTCGCGGTCGTCGCCATCGTCGAGCGCCATCACGACTTCGTCGGGAATCGCTTCCACCAGACCGGCGCCAAAGAGCGGAATCGGCACCCGTCGCGAAATCACGTTCGCTTCCGGAGGAATCACCGGCTGGCACCTGTGCGTGGGAATCGAAAAGATCTGAAACAGCGAACCGGACGTGGGCGCCAGGTCCACGAACTCGCCGCGTTCGTCGCGCCGCGCGGCTCTCACCTCGGCCACCACGCCTGCGCCGCCGATGGCCGGCACGCTGTGACACACCGCACAGCTGGAACCGTTGAACGCCGGTCCGAGCCCGTCTTCGACCGATTCAACTTCGGTGAAATCCTGCAGGCCGAGCGTGAATTCCTCGAACTCCGCGGCGTTGATGCCCGGTAATGGATCGCCCGGCAGAGGGCGGCCATTCTGTCCCGCGACCTCGGTCCAGCGCAGCAAGACGTACAGACAGACGCCCAACGTGATCAGCCGCTTCACAGGTTGCACTCCTACTCGTCCACGATAATGAGGCCGCGCATGAAGTTGTGCCCGGCGCCGCACATCTTCGAGCACTCGAACGTGTAGCGGCCGGGGGTGTCGGCGCGGAAGATCACGGTGGCTTCTCCTCGACCGCGCTTCGGAATGATCACGTTCGCGTCGGAATCGAGGATGTGAAACCCGTGGTTCGTGTCCTCGCTGCGCAGCCGGAACTCGATGACCGTCCCGCGCTTCACTTTGATCTGCGACGGCGTGAACGTAAACCGCTCCGCCGTCACGCGAACCACCTGGCGATCCTCTGTCGCGCCCGAGGGTGGCGCAAGCATCAGAAGGAGCGCCACGCAGACGAGCGACCCGCCGCGAGAAAGCATCGTCCTGTTCATCAGAACCACCAGCCGAGTCCGATGTTGAGCCCGTCGACACTCCGGAACAGCGAGCTTCGATTCCTGATGATCGAGTAATCGATCTTCAGCACGACATCCGGATCCGGAAAGTAGGAGCCACCAAACACCCACGCGGCCCGATCGAACTGCTTCAACGCGTTGACGCCTGCCGGCATCCTGAACTGCGTGTCGAAATTCTCGTAGCGCATGAACGCCGCGATGTCGTGGCGTATCCGCGGCAGCGGACGAATCGACGGCTCGACGTAGAAGCCGCGCATCTGTCGCGCGATATTTGGATTCACGCCGGCGGTTCGCTGGACCACGTCATTCAACTCGGCGGCGCCATCGACGAAGACCTGAGCGAACTCGCCGCGAATTGCGAAGGGCCCTGCGTGGTACCGGCCGTCGAATTCGGCCACGCCGACGCGCGAATCGACGCGGCGAAAATTGAAGCCGGTCTTGCCCCGCCAGAAGCTCGCGCCGAGGTTCAACCCGGGAAACCCCACATATTCCAGGCGGCCAGTCTGCGCCACGTCGCGAACGTTCGAGACGAATCCCTTCTGCCGCGCCTCAGCGAGCCCCTCGTCGGCCGTGATACGCGTGGCGTCCAGCGGCGCCATGAGGTACGCACGGTACTGCCAGCCGGCCCCGAGAGTGCCGTGAACGCCGGCGCCTGCATCGAACCACGTGGACGGGACGATGAAGGTGTCGACAAAGGGCCGCTCGACGCCATGAAACGACGGCGGCTCGTGGCGCTCGTTGATAATGCCCACCGGCGCGAGCAGCATCCCAGCCCGGATGTTGAACGCACGGTTCACTTTGAAATCGAGGTAGGCCTGTTCGAGCTCCAGTTCACCTGACGGTTCGAGACCCTCGACGAATGCATGTTCGAGCTCCAGCTCGCCAACGAAGCGCAGCCGATCGCTGAAGCTGTGGTTGAACAACAGCACGAACCGATGGAAATCGAGCCGCGCATCTTCGTGCTCGGGCCTGTTGAAATGGAAATCCATGTAGCCCGAGATTGGGCCCGTTTGCGAAACGGGCGATTGCTCTGCGTAGGAGGTGGACGGCGCGGCAGTGGCGGCGGGGGTGGGCTGTGCCGCGGCGGCTGGCTCGCCCGGTACCGTCGGCGGCCGACCGGCGCGTGCGCCCTCCAGTTCAAGGAGTCGCGATTCGAGCTCTCGGACGCGACGCTCGAGCTCTTCGATCCGCGTCTCGGCCGCCGTTTTACCAGACGCAGTGGCCGGTGGTTCCGGGGTTTGGGCGGACGCCAGGCCGCCAGCGATCAGCACCACTGATGTACAGAGAGCGGGCAGCGCCCGACCGAACATTTTCATAGCAGCACTCTTCAAAACGACAATTTTGATGACACCAAACTGTGGGCATTCTACATCAACGCAGATGTTGGAGAAGTCCGAAGGTAGAGAGCGCGTCGACTTGGTATCGCGCCAGATGCGGCTGCCAGGCTACATGAGCTTGCCGAGTGGCCCGAAATCGAGGTTGAGATCTTCCGGCGCAAGGCCGAACCTGGCGCCAATGTCGCGGATCGTGTCTTCCAACTGCATCAGCGCCTTGCCGACGGCTTCCACTTCCTTCCGAGTCAGGGTCTTCTGTTCCATCCGCCGAATGGCCTGCCGTTCCATGAGCTTGCGCAGGAATTCCACGATGGTCAGCACCAGTTGCGCTACCGAGCGCTGGACGTCCTCGGCTTGTGGATTCCACCGCAGCGGCGCCGCGGCCTTCCGCGTCACGCCGGTGCGCTGCTTCCCGACGGCTACGGTTGTGGATCGACCCATTCGCCGCTCGATTTCGTCGCGCAGCGCCCGAAGTTCTGCGGCAGTGACCGGAGCGGCGGCGACGGTTTGCGGGCGCGCGCGTTTCGTCCGGCGCCGTCGCACACCCCGCGATGAAGGTTTCTTCACGATCGAAACGCTACTTTTGACCGCCGGGTGGGCGGTGCCGAGGCCGGCGCCTGGGCGTTCGTGCGGACCGGGGGATCACCCGATCGGCGGCGCAGAGCAGCGTAGATAGCCGCAGGTAGATCAAATCGATGCCGGCGACGCCGAGCGTGACGTCGCCAGTGGCCATCACACCTTTGTTGAGCAGATGGTCCAGCAGGTCGAGCATTGTCGACTCCGGCGCGTCGAGGACGTACGCTGCAACGGTCGCATCGCGCTTGGCCATCGGTCAATCCTGCACGAACGTATAGGGCGGCCACGGTCCGCTGATCGTCACGCCGTAACCGTCGCGCGCCAGGGCGCGCGCTTCACGCGCGACGGCGGCGCGGAACGCCGCCTCCCGGCCGCGCGACACGAGAAAGGCCGCGTCGAGCAGCAGCGGTCCACCCTCCGCCGGAAGCTCGCTGGCGCCCCGCCGCTTGGCGAGGCGCGATTTGGCCGCCAGCCGATCGTACAACGCAGCCACCGTCTCACGGGCGCGCTGCGCGAGTTCGACGGCCGCGTCGCGGCGGGCTTTCTTGGTCGCGAGATACGCAATGCCGGTTCGGGCTGCCCCTGCCGCTGATGCGCGGGGCGCCCGGCGTGGGCCGCGAACGCGATCGAGGATGACGCGTACGCCCCACTCATGATGGTTCGCGACGCGTTTGGCAAGCCCGGCAAGGCGCACCCGCTGCGCGCGCACGTGATCGCGCGCGCGCGCGTCGCTGGTGAAGATCGTGAACAGCTTCATCGGCAGCACCGCCGTCGAGTCGATGAACGACTCCACAACGGCTTCATGGGCCACGGCGGAGCGGGCGACCCACTCGAGATTCGACAAGCCGCGGCTGATGGCCGCCTCGCCGTACCGCTTCGGTGGCGCGTCCGCGGCCACGATGTACAGGCCACGGTCGACGTCGAGAATGCGGACGGGACCCGTTCCCGGGAGGCCGCGAGGCACGCGCGTCAGCCGCGGCGGCCGCGGCGATGCGATCACGCAATAGACGTATGTGGCATCAGCCATCGGCCACGAGCCATCTCGCTCCCCAGCGCTCGAGCGCCCGCACGCCCCGAGGCGGCGGCGCTGACAGCGGGGTCTGGATGATAACGCACTCGCGCGATCGCCGGCCGCAGGCGGCGCGCAGCGCGCGAACCTGCGCACGCTCGGCGGCGGCCACCGCGCGGCACCGCGAACAGCGCCCCGGCGCCAGCGTCATCGCGTTCGAGACGATGGCCGGCACCGCGAGCGCCAGACGCCGCAGCCGCGCCAGAAGGCGTTCGGTTTCGGCGCGTGGCACTTCCGCCGCGCGCGTGACGGCGATGAAACGAGTATGAACGGGATCGTGAAGCAATCGCTGCAGCTCGCGAATCGCCTTCGACACGTCGACGAGCTCCACCGCGAGCTGACCAGGGCGCACGAGCGAGCGGTACTTCAACAGCACGCGGAGCAGCACCTGCACCCCTTCGCCTGCGGTGTCGGGCATCTCCAGCAGCCGCAGCGCATGGCCGGTTGGCGCTGTGTCGACGACGACAGTGCGGTAGTGTTCGCGCGCCTGGAGCAGTGACAGCATGCCGAAGAGCTCGTCCACCCCTGGCGGCGCCAGATCCATCAGCTCGGACGCACGTTCGCCGCTCTGCACATTCGCGGCGCCGAATGCTGCCGTAATCTCATCGAGCGCCGCTTCGAGGGCCGCGCGCCTGGCGGCGAGGGCGCGAGGCGCGTCGATCTCGCGAACGAAGAGATTCGCGGGCGCGCCCCGCAGTGTCGCTGGCGTGTCGCCGACCGTTGCCCGGAAGACATCCGCCAGCGAATGTGCGGGATCCGTCGAGAGCAGCAGCACGCGTCCATCCGGATGTGCTCGCGCGAGTCGTACCGCCGCCGCCGCCGCGACCGTCGTCTTGCCAACGCCGCCCTTTCCGCCAAAGAAAAGGATCCGCGCGCCGCGGAACACCTCGAGCGACTCCGCGGCGACAGTCCGTGCGCCTCGTGGCTGACTGAGCGCCACGGCACCCTCTCCACCACGGAGGTCACGGACGACACGGAGGGGAAGGCCGGTTTGGTCCTCGGTGTCCTCCGTAGTATCACCTTTCGGCATGAGGCGCCGGCCGATCGTGGCCAATCGCTTCAACCCACGCGGCTCGCGCAGCTCCGCCGCAACGACGCGAACGCGACGGCGACGGCCAAGCGTCCGCCGAAGCCGCGCGACGACGACGCGCTCGGAATGACGACGGCGGTCGCACATCGCGCAGGCTCCTCCTTGGGGAAGCACCTGATTGACGATCAGCTCGTGGACAGGGATGCCGACGGCTTCGAGCGCAGCAATCGCGTCCCCGGTTTCGGCGATCGCGAGATCTTCGGGAAGTGTGACCCAGCACAGCGTGGTTGTCCGCGGCTGGCGGAGCCACTCGCCAATCCGACGCGCCTGATCGGCCAGAAGCGCGATCAACCGGTCCGACGCTTCCGGCCGTCTGACACGCGCCAGCTGCTCGCGAACGATGCGATGCTGTTCCTGCGCGTCATCGAGAACGCTCGCGACCGTGCTGACAGTGTCGGGTGCCGCGAGGAGCCGCAATGTGTGGCCGGTCGGTGCCGTGTCGACGACGATCAAATCGGCGGAACTGGAGCGCGACAGTCGGTCGATCTCGAGGAGGCCGACAAGCTCGTCGATCCCGGGAAGCGACACATCGAGCAGCGCCTCGACGTCCTCGCGATCGAGCCAGGTGCCATGCTCGAGGATGTCGCCGAGCGCGCGTCGATGCTCGTCCATCCAGCGCGTAAACGCCCGCGGGGCGTCCAGCTCCGCGGCCTGGAGGCTGCCGGACCCGGTCCGAACACGGCGCGGCGTCGCCCCCAGGCGGACGGCGAGCGCATCGCCGAGCGAGTGGGCCGGATCGGTCGAGACGACGAGCACGCGCCGGCCGGCGGCGGCTTCGGCCACAGCCCGCGCCGCCGCACACGTCGTCTTACCGACGCCGCCTTTGCCGCCGAAAAAGATGAAATGAGGCTGGAGGCCGAACCTGGGAGGCTCGGGGCCGTTAGCCGTCAGACTTCCAACTTTCGATCTCCACACCGCTCACGTTGTCCTGGGGTGACATGGAGATGGCGCCCTGCTGCTGGCCCTTGATCTCGCGAATGCGGCCAAGCACGTCCCGCTCGATGTCGCCGAACTCCTCGGCCGAGATCTCACCGAGCTCCAGCCGCATCTGTGCTTCGAGGAGCTGTTCTCGGAGCGCCGTATCGTCCTGCATTTCGGCCTCGGCGGCCGCGACGACCTTGTCGAGGACGAACCGCAGCGAGCCGATCAGTAAGGTGTCCAGGATGAACATGCCAGCTGAAAGCTACGCCCGTTCCAGCTTCAATCTGATATTCACGAAGTTGTACGGCGGCCAGGGACCCGTGTACTTGAACGTCAGTTTGTCGAAGCGGCTCGCGATCGATTTCACTTTCGCGTCGAAGGCCGATTCCTGATCGCGGGAAATCAGGAAGGCCGCGTTCATGATCATCTTGTCGCCGATTGGCTTGTTGATCCGCGACGCCACGGACACTTCGCGGAGCTGCTCGAGAATGTCGGCCACGTAGCGCTCCGATCGCGACTGCAGCGCCGAGTCGATCAGTCGCCCGTACTGCATCCGCGCGAAGTAGGTCGGGCCCTTCTGCCCGGAGATTTCCTTCTTGAGCCGGCTGATGTCTTCGTCCTCGGTTTCGACCTCGCGAATCGCCTGGTCGCGATCCCAGAGCACTTTCAGGCCGAACTCCAGCTTGTTCTGCATCTTGTTCAACACGTCGCCGAACGCCTCGGCCGCCGAGCGCAGCAGCTCGACGATGTCCTCGCGCGTCTTGAAGATCGTGCCGAACGACATCGGGATGACCGTGTGCTCGCGCATCACGGTCTCGTTCACGCGCTCGTGGGCGAGGACGTTTTCCCGGGTCGAGTCGAGCACCTCGAGCGGCGCGTCCGAGACGACCGCAGCGAGGTTCTTGTAGTGAACGGTGTAGACATCGGACGGATCCGCGCCGATGCCAATCGGCCCGAACCGAAGGGGATCACCCGATTCGATGATGCAGTACACGTACTTGCCGCGGCTGGTCCCCGACGCCGCGTCGATCGCCGGCGTGGCGCGGCCGCCCTGCACGACTTTTTCCGACACGCGCCGTTCGGTTGCGCGGGCAGTGCGGGCCGGTTTGGCGGCCCCGCGCACACCGCCATTACCTTTGGCCGCAGGCCTGGAGGCGGGCTTCCGGGCGACAACCTTCGGTGCGGGAGGCGTCGTACGCGATCGCCCGCGTTTGGCCGCACTAGCTGATGCTCTTGGCATATTTCCCGCTCCTCCGGACCTTCCTGACAGGGGACGGTTCATCGAGAATTCTGCGGATTTCCTTGACGAGATCTTCAGGGAGACACGGTTTGGTCACGAACGCGTCGCAGCCGGCCTTCTTCGCGCCTTCGGAGATGCCGGCCAGTGCGTGTCCGGTCAGCGCCACGACCGGGATGGATGCGGTGCGCTCGTCGGCCTTGAGACGCCGCGTCGCTTCCCAGCCGTCCATGACCGGCAGCGAGAGGTCCATGAGGATGATGTTGGGCGCCTGGTCGATCGCGCTTTGCAACGCCTCCATGCCGTTCGCGGCCTCGATGACGTCGAACCCGGAGAACTGCAGGTACTCGGAGTACATCTCGCGCGCGTCGGGATAATCGTCGACGACCAGGACGCGCGGCCGCGCGGTTTTCATGTTCATCTCCGTCCTCTGATCGGAAGCGTCAGCGTGAAGACCGATCCCTTGCCGACGAGGCTCTGCAGCGAGATCCGCCCGTCGAGCATTTGCGCGAGACGCCGGCAAATCGACAGCCCGAGCCCCGTGCCGCCATACGCGCGCGTGGGCGAGTTATCGAGCTGGCGGAAATCTTCGAAGATGCGGTCCTGGTCGGCCGGCGCGATGCCGATGCCGGTGTCGCTGACTTCCAGCGCGAGCGTGCGATCGCGCGCGTTGCGCCGGGCGGTAATCGTCACGCCGCCGTGATGCGTGAACTTCAGCGCGTTGCTCAGGAGATTCAACAGGATCTGCTTGACCTTCTGCCGGTCGCTCGAGAGCGGCGGCAGGTCGCGGTCGATGTGGAGCGTCACGATCAGTTTCGACCGCATGATGATCGGCTCGAGCTCCGACTTCACTTCCGCCACCAGTTCGGGAATCTTGAACTTCGAGATCTGCAGCGGCATGCGGCCCGCTTCGATGCGGGAGATGTCGAGAATCTCGTTGATGATCGTCAGGAGGTGGCGGCCGTTCGATTCGATGCGACCGAGCTGCCGTTTGACCGGCGGCTCGATCGGGCCGGCCACGCCCTGCAGCAGCATGGAGGTGTAGCCGAGCATGGCGTTCAACGGCGTCCGGAACTCGTGCGACATGTTCGCGAGGAACTGCGATTTGAGCGCCGACGCCTGTTCGAGCTCAATCGCCTGGCGCCGCAGCAGCTCGTTCTGCTGCGCGATGTCGGCCGTCGCCGCCTGAATCTTGCGCTCGAGCTCGTCGGACGCCTGTTTGAGCTGCTCGTACAGATGGGCCTTTTCGAGGGCCTCGCGCCGGTCGTGCAGAATGGTCACGACCGCCGTCAACTCGCCGTGCTCCGACAGGATCTTGCCCGCGATCGCTTCGACGGGCATCGCCTCGCCGGTCCTGGGATCCATGAGCCCAATCTCGCCGACGCGCCGCTGATCGGCGCTGACGAGCATGCCGGCGATGAACGACGAGAAGTGCGCGTCGTTGGCCTGCACCCAGCGCTGTTCGATCGCGCTCGCGCGCTGCGGAATCGTGAACAGCCGTTCCGCCGGCTCGTTCATGAGCGACGTCGCACCGCCGGCGTCGGTCACCACGATGGGAGCGGCCACCGAGTCGATGATCAGATTGAGCCGGTCGCTTTCCGCGCGCGCCTGGACTTCGGCGATGCGCATCTTGCGATAGTTCTCTTCGATCTCTTCGCTGGCGCGCCGCAGGTCGGTGACGTTGCGCAGAATCGAGACCACACCGCTGCCCTGCCGGGGATCCTCGGTGATCGTGCTCAGCAGCTCGAACACCAGGTCCGATCCGTCAGCGGGGTTCACGAGCAGCAGCTCGCGCCGTGCCGCGCCCGTCTCTTCAATCGCCTTGCTCGACAAGGCCGACGACAGCAGCATGTTGTTCATCCGCACGGCGCCGCGCCGCCCCTCGCTCTCTTCCTCCGACGCGGTGAAGAGCGTCAACGCGCGCGCGTTCGCAATGAGCAGGCGGCCTTCGGTATCCGTGAGCAGAATCGGGTCGGTGACGGCGTTGATGATGTTGTACAGCAGCGATCGCTCGCGGCCCTGTTTGCGGTCCCCTTCGGTCAGCGCCTGCTGCCGGAGAATCTGATCGAGCTTCTGGCCGAAGACGGTCACGAACCAGCTCAACGGCGCCTGCAGCGGTGCGGCGCCGCCGATCAGCAGCAGCCCGAAGGCACCCTCGGCAATGCCCGCCACGCCGAGCGGCACCACATGAAACGCCGCATCGTCGAACGGCGTCGTCGGACGACGCTTACGGTCGGCGGCCGAGTGCGCCGCTGGAAAAAAGGTTTGTTTGCGATTGGTGAGCGCAGTGACGAGCGGGTTGGCCCAGTCGTCGATCGAAACGCTGAACGTCGTAATGGCGTGACCGGACACGCCGTACGCACCGACCACGAACAGCGACTGTTCGCCGAGCGGCCGCACGAGGCAAATCGAATGCGAGACGCCGAGGATGTCGCCGAGCCACTGCAGCGCGTGCTGCGTACAGTCGGCGATATCGGTGCGGCTGACGAAGCCTTCGAGCAGCCGGACGCGTGCCGCGAGGAGCTCCTCCTCTTCGCCGGCGGCTCCCTCGACCGCGACACGCATCCGGGGGAGGCCGGTGTACGGCGCCGCTCCGTTGCGCTTAGCCGCGGGTCTGCGTGGTGCGCCGACGGCTACGAGCGCGGCGCGCCGCGGGGACAGCGGACTGGAGCTGAGCGCGGAGGGCGGCGTTTTCAGCAATGACTTCCTCATACCCCTTGCCCTCGATGGCGGGCTTCGACACCGGGGCGACCTGGCCGACCGCTTCGGAATACTTCAAGTACGTGTCGATCGACGCGACGACCACGCGGGCCTCGACCGTGATGAGGTCGATACCCACCAGTGAGACCCTGACCCATGCGTCGATGACAATCCCCTTGTCGAGGACGCGGTCGAGGACGTCGATAAGACTTGTGCCGCCTGCTGCACGTTCAACGGGCATCGGACGCTCCTTGTGTCGTAACGCTTTCTGCGACCCGGCGCGTCACTTGAGCGCACCGGCCGTGGACCGCCGACGGGACAGCGACGCAAGCCGGCGCTCCAGAGCACGCACCTGCTTGCGGAGCTCTTCGTTCTCGGCCGACAACTGCTGCTTACCCGGTGAGAGGTGGTGGTCGTACTTCCACCAATCGAGACCGATCTGCTCCGCCTTGTCGATGGAACAGATGAGCAGCCGAATCCGAATCGTGAGCAGTTCGACTTCAGCCAGCGAGACCTTGATGTCGCCGGCCACCACGAGTCCTTTGTCGAGAACGCGGTCGAGAACGTCGACCAGACCCGTAGACCGCCCGTGCCCCTCAGTCAGTGACGTCGGCATAAGTTCCGTATTCTAACGGCTGAACAAACGCTCGCGTGTCAGACTAATGGGCGAGAACAGCTTATCTCAGCAATGGCAGTGCCAGTCGGTGACGCGCAATTCTGTATCAAACAGTTCGTTGTTTGCATTGAAGCCCGACAGTATTCGCTGAGCACCGTATAAGTTCAGGACAGCTGCAACAGGTCGCGCGGCTTGTCGATTACGAGATCGAGCGCACCGAGCTGTCCGGCCGGAAACCCTTCAAAGCCAAACCCATAACGCGCCATACAGATCGGCGTCGCGCCGGCGCGCGCGGTTCGCCAGTCGATTATCGAATCGCCCACGAGAAGCGCGCAGCTGGGGTCGGTCCCCCTCAGTGTCTGGATATGCTGCAGCCCCTCCGGCTCGGGCTTTCGCGCGAATGGACCGTCGCCGCCGACCACCGCATCATGGGAAAAGAAGCGCGCAAGGTCAAGGCCCGCGAGAATCTCGAGTGTCGCGGCCAGCGGTTTGTTGGTCAGCACCGCGAGGGTCGCCCGGCTCGCCAATTCCTCGAGCACGTCCACCATGCCCTCGTAGGGCCGCGTATGGACCAGCAGCCGTCGACTGTAAATCGTGACAAACCGGGCGAGCGCGTCGGGCGGCGGATTGACGCCGCTCGCGGCAAATGCCCGCGCCACGAGCGTCGCCGCGCCGTCGCCCACCATCTGACCAATGCGGTTTTCCGGAAGCGGCCCGGCGCCGCACGATTCGAGCAGCGCATTCGCCGAGTCCGCGATATCGCGGCGGGAATCGATCAGCGTTCCGTCGAGATCGAACACGACGAGACGGAATGACCGGGTCACGACGTTGGAACGCAGAGCCCGCACAAAGAGGTTTTCTCCACGTGCTTGGCGGCCCTTGAGTTCAATCGTTCGGCTCGTACTCCGCGAACGACGTCGGCGTTTCCCATACCGTCACGCGAACGACAGGGAACCCTTGTCCGCTTGCGTAGTCGAAAATGAGGCGGGCAATCCGTTCGACGGTGGGATTGCTGTCCACGAGGAACATCGGTTCGCCGAGCTCGCCGAGCGGCGCAACCAGCGGATCATCGTGCCGCAGGATCATCTTGTGATCGAGTTCCTTGTCGATCCAGCTTTTCACCACGCGTTTGATGTCGCTGAAGTCGCACACCATGTTGCGGTTGTCGAGCGTCGCGGTGCGCACTTCGATCTCGGCGACGGCATTGTGTCCGTGTAGATGCTTGCAGATGCCGTCGTAATCGAGCAGCCGATGGCCGTAGCAGAAATCAATGCGCTTGGTGACGGAATACATGACAATGAAATTATATGTCGACGGGCGTGCTGTTCTCCGGAGGCCTCGACAGCGCCGTGCTTCTCGCCGACGAAGTCGCGCGCGGCGATGTGCAGCCGCTGTATGTCAGCGTGGGGCTGGCGTGGGAGCGCGCGGAGCGCGCGGTGGCCGATCGGCTTCTTGCCGCGCCGCCGCTTGTCGGGCGCGTCCGCCCGCTCGTCGCGTTGAGCGTCGACATGCGCGATGTGTATGACGCCACGCATTGGGCGGTGGAGGGACGGCCGCCGTCGTATCACACCCCGGACGAAGACGTGTATCTTCCCGGGCGCAACATCGTGCTGCTCGGAAAAGCCGGCGTGTACTGCGCCGCCGCCGGACTTGATCGCCTCGTCCTCGGCACGCTCGAACACAACCCGTTTCCGGACGCGACGCCCGATTTTCGCGCCGCCATGGCACGCGCGCTGTCCCTCGGCCTGGCGCACGATCTGCGGATCGATGCGCCGTTTGCCGGAACCAGCAAAGCGGACGTCATTCGAACGGGTGTCACGCTCGGTGTCCCCTTCGCGCACACGCTGTCGTGCATGAGCCCGGTTATGCCGGAGAGCTCCGGGCGTCCGGGGACAGGTCTTCTTGAAAAGCGAGCGGGAGATGTGTTGCCGTTGCCAGCGGCAGACCTGTTCCCCGTCCACTGCGGCACATGCAGCAAGTGCCGCGAACGGCACGACGCGTTTGTCGACGCCGGTGTGCCCGATCCAACCGAGTACGCGAATACAGCGAATCTCGCGTAGCGCGATTGCTCAGCTGTCAGCTCTCGGCTGTGAGCTCGCATGGTTCCGCCGAATCAGAGTCTTCAGCTGACAGCTTTGACAGAACGCTGGAAGCAAGAACGCGAAGCTGATTGACTCACCGCGAACGGCGGCGTATCGTGCCCGCGTGACGCGGCTCGCAGACTCCTGCGATGTTTTCGTGATTGGGGGCGGACCGTCAGGGTCTGCGGCGGCGCAATTGCTGACGGCCTGGGGCTGGTCAGTCGTCGTGGCACACCGCGCGACTTCGGCACCCGCGCTCGCCGAATCGCTGCCGCCGAGCACGCGCAAGCTGCTTCGCATGCTCGGACAGCTCGACGCTGTCGAATCAGCGGGGTTTCATCCGAACACCGGCAACGTCGCACACTGGGCTGACGCCGTGCGGGTGACCACGGCGCCTGAGGCGGGCTTTCATGTTTCGCGCGCCAGATTCGACGCCGTGCTCCGCGACTCCGCCCTGGCAACTGGCGCGCGCATCGTTGATGGAGCCGTCAGACACCTCGACGGCGACGATCCGGTCCAAGTCACGTACGCGTCGGCCGATGGCCAGGTCCGTACGTGCCACGCCCGATATGCGCTGGACTGTTCCGGACGCGCCGGAGTCGTGGCCCGCCGGGGGCTGCGCCGCCGCGATACACGTTACCGGACGCTCGCAGTCGTCGCCGAGTGGGAATGCGCAGACGATGACGTCGAGGACCGGACGCGTACGACGGTCGAAAGCTATCGCGACGGCTGGGCGTGGTCCGTTCCGCTCGATACGACGCGGCGGCAGTGCACGGTGATGATCGAAAGAAAAGACTCCCGACCCCTTGTCGCCGTCTACGATGCCGAGCTCGCGAAAACCGGACCGCTCCGCGCGCGCTTGGCCACCGCGCGGCAGATCTCCACGCCGTGGGCATGCGACGCGTCTCTGTACGACGCCACGCGCGCCGCGGACGGCCATGCCCTGCTCGTCGGGGATGCCGCATCCTTCATCGAACCGCTCTCGTCCGCCGGCGTGAAGAAAGCCCTCCTCTCGGCGTGGCGCGCCGCCATCGTCACGAACACCTGTCTGGCGAATTCCGCGATGGCGCCCGCGGCGCTGGAGCTGTACGTGCGCCGCGAGCACGAGGTGTACGCCGACTGCCTTCGACGGTCGCAGACGTTCTTCGCCGAAGCGGCGGCTACCTACGACACGCCGTTCTGGGCCTCGCGCGCGCGACCTGCCGAGACCGACCCTCTTCGTTCAGCAGACAGCCATACGATCACAGACGAAGCGCTTGGCCGCGACACTGACGTCCGCGCCGCCTTCGAACGTCTTCGAGCGACCGCATCCATGCGTGTGCGCCCTGCCGCCACGCTTCGATTCGAGCCGGCGGCCGCCATCGAGGGTCGCGAAGTGGTCATGCGAGACGCGATCGCGGTACCGGGTCTCGACGCGCCGCTGCAATTCGCGGCCGGCGTCGACCTTGCGGCGCTCGCACGACTGGCGCGCGACGTTGGCGAGGTGCCGGCGCTCGTCGCCGCGTATCGCGCGCACGTGGATCCGGCGCCGATCGCCGGCGTCCTTGCCGGCTTGTCGGTGCTCGTCGCCCGCCACGCGCTCGTAGCCGAGGATTCGCCATCATGAAACGTGTTCGAGCGGTCGTTGGAGCCTTCATGTCCGCCGCCTTCACCGCGGCGCTGGTCGCGCGTCAGGCGCCCTTGCCGCCGCAGCCGCCCGCACCTCCGCCGCAAGCAGCCAGCGACGACGCCAAACCGGACGAGGGCATCCCGGTCACCAACTCGCTCGTGCGCGACCGATGTTCGTCGTGCCATCGCGCGGACGACAAGGGACGGATGACGCGGATCTCGTACCGCCGCACGACGCCCGAGGGTTGGGAAGAAACGATCAAGCGGATGGTCACGCTCAACAACGTGAAGATGGAGCCGTCGGAAGCGCGTGACATCCTCCGGTACCTCGCGGACCACCACGGGCTGGCGCCCGAAGAAGCACAACTCGCCGCGTTCGAAGTCGAGCGGCGCCAAATCGACTACAAATACGCCGGAGACAAGGACACCGAGCAGACGTGCATCAAGTGCCACTCGATGGGTCGCGTCATCTCGCAGCGACGCAGCAAGGAAGAGTGGGAGCTGCTCATCGCCATGCACCGCGGCTATTACCCGCTCTCGGATTTTCAGGCATTCCGCCGCGGCGGCCCGCCGCCGCGCGAGCCCGACGCCGAGGGGCGTCCGCCGGACACCCGGCATCCGATGGAAAAGGCAATCGCCCACCTCTCGTCGGCATTTCCGCTCGTGACGCCTGAATGGTCGGCGTGGTCTGCAACGATGCGGGCGCCGCGGCTCGAAGGCCGCTGGGCCGTCAGCGGGTACGAGGCCGGCAAGGGTCCGGTGTTCGGCCAGGTGACGATCACGCCTCAGGGCACCGAGGGGGATTTCACGACGGAGACCACGTTCACGTACGGGCACGGCGGCCAGACCGTCACCAGACGTGGCCGCGCCATCGTCTACACCGGGTTTCAGTGGCGCGGCAAATCCGGCGACTTCCGCGAGGTGCTCTTCGTCGATCGCGACTGGCGTCATGCGCGCGGCCGCTGGTTCACGGGCGCTTACGAAGAGTTTGGCGCCGACGTTCGGCTGGAACGCGTCGGCGCCGATCCGATCGTGCTCGGCGTCGCGGATCCCCGCCTCAGGGCGGGCGCGTCGGGCCAGGACGTACGCCTGTTCGGCATCAACCTTCCCGCTCAGGTCAGACCGGCCGATCTGAATTTTGGGCCGGGCGTCACCGTCGATCGAATCGTCAGCGCCGCCGCGGATCGCCTGGTCGTCTCGGTTTCCGTGGCGCGCGGCGCGACAGCAGGCAAGCGCACGGTCTTCCTGACGGGTGCCGTCGGCGATGCATCGGTGGCGGTGTACGACGCGATCGACTTCATCAAGGTGCTGCCGCAAGCCGGCCTCGCCCGGGTCGGCGGTGCCAACTTCCCGAAACAGTTCCAGCCGTTCGAAGCCGTGGCCGTCGCCCATGGCCCCGACGGCAAGCCAAATACGAAGGACGACATCGAGCTCGGGCTCGTCGATGCGTCGTGGACTATCGAGGAGTACGCGGCAACCTACGACGACGACGACAAGGATTTCGTCGGCGCGATCGACCCTAAAACCGGTGTGTTCACACCGAACGTCGACGGCCCGAATCCGAAACGCAAGCACGGCACCAACAACTACGGCGATGTCTGGGTGGTCGCCAGCTACCAGCCGACCGCGGCGGAGGCCGCGGCGCGTCCGCTGAAGGCGCGCGCCCACCTGCTCGTCACCGTTCCGCTCTACATCAAGTGGGATCAACCGGAGGTCGGACGATGATTGCGCTGGTACCGCGCGAGTTCCACCTGTTCCAGGCGGCCGGCCGCGACTTCCTGTACCTCGTGCCAAGCGCCGCGGTGTTCGGACTCGACGAACCGACGGCTGCCGTGCTCCGCGCCGTCGTCGAGACACGGTGCACCGACGAGGCGCTCACGGCGGCGCTCGCCGACCGGTTCGACGTTGCGACCGTGGGCGCCGCCATCGCCGAGCTCCTGCAGGTTCGGGCGATCGGCTACGAGCAGCAGCCGGAGGAGCACACGCCGCGCCTGCTGCCGATGATGCCGTTTCCGCTGACGACGATGGTGCTCAACGTCACCAACCAGTGCAATCTCGCCTGCACGTACTGCTACGAGTACGGCGAGGACAAGATTGTCGACACCGAAAATGGCAAGCAGTCGAAGTTCATGACCGAGGCGACCGCGCTCGAAAGCGTCGATTTTCTGCTCAAGGAAAGCGGCCGGGTCGCGCATCTGACGTTCTTCGGCGGCGAAACGCTGCTCAACTTTCCCGTGCTCAAATCGACCATCGCCTATGCACGGCGGCGCGCGGCCGAAGCCGGCAAGGAGATCGACTTCAGCCTGACGACGAACGCGACGCTCCTGCGGCCGGAGATCATCGAATTTCTCGCCGAAAACCGCGTGGGGGTGACGATCTCCATCGACGGCCCGCGCGAGATGCAGGACAAGTTCCGCGTGTTCAGCGGCGGCGCGGGCAGCTACGACGTCGTGGCCCCGAAAATCAAGGAGTTGCTGCGGCGGCATCGGACGCGCCCCATCGGCGCGCGCGTGACGCTCACCTCCAACACGCTCGACATCACACGCATCTATCGCCACCTTACCGAGGACCTGGGATTCTGGGAGGTGGGATTCGCGCCGGTCACGACCTCGCCCAACCGGCAGTACGCGATCGGCGACCAGGGATTCGATCGTATGCTGGACCAGTTCCGCGCGCTGGCGTCCGAGTTCCTCGAGCATGTCGTGTCCAATCGCCATCACGGCTTCTCGAACGTCAAAGACACGCTCGAGGAGATTCACAAGGGCGTCAGCAAGGCCTACCCGTGCGGCGCCGGTCTCGGTCTGCTGGGCGTATCGACCGACGGCGATGTCGCGTTGTGCCATCGCTTTGCCGGGTCAGACACGCACAAGTTCGGCACCGTCCGCGACGGCATCGATCGCCAGGTACAGTCGGCCTTTCTCCAGCAGCATCACATCGCCGACAAGACCGATTGCCGCGTCTGCTGGGCGCGGCCGCTCTGCTCGGGCGGCTGCTACCACGAAGCCCACGTGCGCTACGGCACCACCACGCGACCCAACCTGCATTACTGCGAGTGGATTCGGGGCTGGACGGATACGTGTCTGAAGATTTACGGCGAATTGTCTGAACGCAATCCGGACTTTCTCGCGCGATTCGATCGCGACGAGGCAAAAGCGGAGGCAGTCCTGTGACGCATCTCAAGCCGATCAACCGCAAGGCCGACCGCGTGGTCGATCACGTCGAAGAACAGAAAAAGGACGTCGTGGCGCTGCAGCGCACGCAGCCGCAGATGCCGCATTTCCCGCTCGGCTGCTCGCTGGTGTTTTCGCCGGGCTGGGAAGCGGACCAGAACGGCGGCACGGCGGGCCTCTGTCAACCCGTCGAGCGCGACATCTTCGACTGTCACATCGGCTGCTTCTGGCCGGCGCAGGTGCCCGACCAGCTGAATCACGCGCCGGACTGGACGGCGAAATGCGCGTCGGCTCAGAAAGACTGGCGCAAGCTGGATCTCGTCTTTCCGGGGTAATCATGGCGAACCAACTGATACCTCGCATCTGTGCGGTGGCGGCGGCCGCCGTATTCAGCGGCGCGGCGCCGACGAAGCTCATTGGCGGCAACGGCACCCTGTACATCGGCGGGTGGCCGAACAAGATCTTCGTCATCGACGAAGCCACCGAGAAGGTGACGGGAACGATCGACGTCACCACTGGCGATCCGACACGCATGGTGCTGTCGAAGGACCGCAAACGCTTCTATGTCGTCAACGCCGTCGGCGAGGAGGTCGAAATCATCGACATCGCCGCGAAGAAAAGCGCCGATCACTTCACGCTGAGCGAGGGCCGGAAAAAGGTTCGCATACGCGCGCTCATCCCGGATCCGCTGGATCGGTTCGTCGTCATGCTCGTCAAGGCCGCGGAGAAGAAAGTCGACCGGTTCGAGATTTCGCCGCCGACGCTTGTCGTGTACGACCTCAAGGAGCACAAAATCTCGCGCACGATTCCGTGGCCGAACAACGAAGAGCGCGAGGGCGTCAACATCATGATGTCGCCCGACGGCAAGCTGCTCTACTTCTTCGCCGACGACGTGCTGATCTACGACACGACGGAGTTCAAGCAAATCGACAAGTGGGAGCTGTCGCGGCCGGTCGAGGAAGGACTCGGCCGGTTCGACTTCGGTCCCCGCGACGTGACGTACGAAGAACCCGGCTTCTACAGCGGGATCTTCAACATGCAGGATCCGGTGCAGAACCGCCGCATCATGGGCATTGCGCGCGTGAACCTCGGCGCCAAGAACGTGGACTTCTGGCCGCTCGGACCGTCGAGGCCGGTCGGGTTTTCGCTGGCTCCGGATCGCAAGCGCGCATACGGCCTGCTGCAGGAAATCGGCCACTACGAGTTCTGGACATTCGACCTGGAGCATCACAAGCTCGGGACGAAAACGGAATTTCCCGGCCGGCCTCGCATGGCGCTGCGAACCAGCTCGAACGGGAAGGTGCTCTACATCTACCAGGCGGGCAACACGATCGATCTGTACGAGGCGGGCACGTACAAGTACCTGCGCACGCTGACGCTCGACGCCGACACCACGACGGAGCTCTTCGTCGTGCCGCCGACAGCCATGCCGACCCCGTCGCAACAGTGACAGGAGCGGGACACTTCAGAGTTCAGAGTTCGGAGTTCAGAGTAAGCCGCCAGAATCTGACACCCAATCTGAAGTCTGAAATCTGAACTCTGAAATGCGAGAACTTGATGTCGCATGAATTCCGACGGGCGCTTGGCTACATCCTTCCCTACTGGCGTCGACTGGCCGTCGTCGTCGCGCTCAGCTTCGTCGGCACGACGCTCTCGCTGACGCTCCCCTATCTGTCGAAAACGCTCATCGACAGCGCGCTGGCGGGCCGCGATCTCGCCGCGTTGTACCGTACTGTCGGTCTGTTCACGCTCGCCTCGGTGGCCGGCTTCGGCCTGACGGCGATTTCGGGCCTCCGCTACACGCGCGTGTCGGCGGACGTGCTCTTCGACATGCGCCTCGCGCTGTATCGCCACCTGCAGCGCCTGTCGCCGCGCTTCTACGCGAAGACGCAGCTCGGCGACATCCTGGCGCGCGTGAACAACGACGTCGGCGAGGTGCAACGGGTCGCCGCGGAGTCACTGCTGGCGTGGGTGGGCAACATGCTGTTTCTCGGCGGCAGCGTGTTCGCGATGTTCTGGCTCGACGTTCGTCTTGCGCTCGTTGGCCTCGCGATGGTGCCGCTCGCCACGTTTGCGTTGTCACGCGTTCGCGCGCAGCTCGCGACCCGCGTGCGAACGGTTCGCGAAGCCAGCGCGGCGATCGGCAGCTTCCTCATCGAGACCGTGCAGGCGGTTCGGCTCGTGGTGACCTCGAATGCGCAGACGCGTGAGGTCGACGGATTCCGGCGGCGCAATACGGTGTTCATCGATGCCCTGATGGCGATGCAGTTGTGGTCCTATCTGTCGGGCAGCATTCCTGGACTCCTCTTGTCGCTCGGGTACGCCGCGGTGTTCATCTACGGCGGGCAGCGCGTGATCGATGGTTCGCTGACGCTGGGAACCTTCGTGGCGTTCATGGCCTATCAGATGCGCGTGCTGCAGCCGGTGCAGGCGCTCATGGGCCTGTATGCGAGCCTGGCGACGGTGCAGGTATCGCTCCGCCGCGTGCATGAGCTGCTCGACACGCCGCCTGACGTCGTCGAATGCCGGAACCCGGTTCACGTGAGCCACGTCACCGGCGCCATCGAATTCGATCGCGTCAGCATCGATCTCGGACGAGGCCAGGTGCTTCGATCCATGTCGTTTGCCGTCGCGGCCGGCCAGCGCGTGGCTATCGTCGGCCCGAGCGGCAGCGGCAAGTCGACCATCGCGGACCTTCTGCTTCGGCTGCTCGACCCGGATGAAGGATCGATTCGCCTGGACGGCCACGACGTACGCGACCTGGCTCTCGAGAACCTCCGGAAGCACGTGGTGCTCGTGGATCAGGAGCCGTTCGTATTCCATGCCACCGTCGCCGACAACATCCGCTATGCGCGTCCGGCCGCGACGAACGACGAGGTGCGCGACGCGGCGCGGGCGGCAGGCATCGACGAGTTCGTCTCGCGATTGCCGGAGGCGTACGCGACCGTTGTCGGCGAACGCGGCGCGGCGCTGTCGTCGGGCGAACGGCAGCGGATCGCGATCGCGCGCGCGCTGCTCGTGAACCCGAGCGTCCTCGTCCTCGACGAGCCGAGCGCCGCCCTGGATCCCGCGGCCGAGCGGCACGTGCTCGCCGGGTACGACCGCATCATGGCCGGCCGCACCACGCTGATCATCACGCACCGGCTCGCGCTCGCGTCGGCGGCCGATCGCATCCTCGTGCTCGGCGACAATGGCATCGTCGAAGAAGGCGCGCCGCTCGAACTGCAGGCGCGCGGAGGAGCGTTCGCGAGGCTCTTCGCATGAAGGAGCTCACTGAGTTGCCAAGAGTACACAGAGACAATCCGCCACGGACACACAGAGACGCAGAGAGGAGTGGTTTTTCTGCGTATCTTTGTGTCTCTGTGGCTAATCGTCCTCGTGTTCTCTCGTCTCTCTGTGGGCTGCAGGACGCATGTATCTGACCGAGTACACCGGGAAGGGCGTTCGCATCGCCGTCATTGACAGTGGCGTGCACGCTGCGCATCCGCACATCGGCGGCATGGCCGGCGGCTTCGGCATCCACGACGATGGCGACATCGTCGCCGACTATGTCGATCGATTGGGCCACGGGACCGCAGTCGTCGCGGCCATTCACGAGAAGGCGCCAGACGCGGAGATTCTCGCAATCAAGGTGTTCTGGCGGACGCTGGCCACCAGCGTCGAAACGCTGATTCGAGCCATTGAATCGGCGGCGGCGCACGGCGCCCACGTGATCAACCTGAGCCTTGGCACGAGCGACATGCGTCACCGGGATCGCCTCGAAGCGGCCGTGGCCACAGCGCGCACGCGAGGTTCGATTGTGGTTGCGGCCAATGACGATGCCGGAACACGATGGCTGCCGGGCAGCATGGACGGAGTGGCCGCGGTTCAGGCGGATTGGACCTGCGACCGGCACGAGTACGCCGTCGGTTTTGTGGACGACCGACCTGTGCTCGTGACCTCTCCGTATCCGCGGGACATTCCGGGAGTGCCGCGCGAGAAGAACGTCAACGGCATCAGTTTCGCGGTGGCGAATGCCGCGGGCTTCGTCGGGCGCGCGCTCGAGGCGTCGCCACGGTCCGACATTGCGAACGTTTTTGCCACGCTTCGAGAGGCTGCATGCGCCGTTCACACTGCGTGACGCTTGTCGCGGCGCTCGGTCTGCTGACGATCGGCGCGGCGGCACCGGTGCCCGATCTCGACACCCTGCTCAGGCGTGTCGGGGATCGTCTCGAGCAGTACTACATGCGCGCGCAGAACGTGATCTTCACCGAGAAGCAAACCGTACAGCCTGTCGGCCACGATTTCGCGCCAATCGGGTTCGCCCGTGTCACCGAGTACGAGCTGCACGTCGAGACTGATGCGCTTGCCGATGGGAACGACTCGCCGGATGTCATGGTGGTTCGGCAGTTGCTGCGAGTCAACGGCCGTCCGCCGCGGGAGAAGGACAAGAACGATCGCGCCGGCTGCACCGATGCCAATCCGCTATCGCCAGAGCCGCTGGCGTTCCTGCTCCCGGCCCATCGTTCAGAGTACAGGTTCGTGTCGGGCGGGCCCGGTAAAGGAAAAGACCGCGACACGCTGATCATCGAGTTCACGTCCTCAAAACCGGAGGGGAAGGGAGAGCTCGCGGAGGACCCGCGCGGTCACGCCGACTGCTTCACATGGTCGCTGCCGGTCGTACTCAAGGGGAAGGTCTGGGTCGACGCGACCAGCTACGATATCGTGCGCGTCGAGCAGCGCATAGGCGGGGTCGCTGACATCAGCGTCCCCATCAAATTGACGCGGCGGCACAACCTCGAGAACCGGGTGGTCGTGGAGCGGAACGATACGACGATCCGCTACAAGACCGTTCCGTTCCACGATCCCGAAGAGGCGATGCTCCTCCCCGAATCGATTGACACGCTCACGATGGTGCGGGGCGGCCTTGAATCGATTCGCAGCCGGCAGACGTTTTCTGATTACCGCCGCTTCGTCACCGGCGCGCGCATCGTGAAGTGATTCGTCTGGGTTCAGGATCGCTTTAGAGTAATCGACCCGTCGCCAGTCCGCACGCGCACGGTGCTGCCGCCCGCTCCGATTCGTCCGCGGACCGTGTCTCTTCCGAGTCGCCCTGTCACGTTCGACAGCTCGAAGTTCTGCATGTGGATGCCACCGTCGCCGGTGTGCGCATCGAGCTCGGCGCCGAAACCGTCGGGCAGCGCCAGTGTGACAGACCCGTCGCCCGTGCTGATGTTCCATTCGCCGGACGAGGTGCTGCCCGGCTCCGCAGCGATGCTCACACTGCCGTCGCCCGATCTCGCGCGCACGCTCGTGAAGGTTCCCGCGACGACGATGCTGCCGTCGCCCGTGTCGACGTTCAGTGCGCCGTTCACGCCGTCGAGCCTGATCGAGCCGTCGCCCGTGTGCGCGTTCACGTCGCCGCCCAGCTGATGGCCGCGAATGCTGCCGTCGCCGGATCGAAGTTCGACGCGGCCCGTGATCCCCTCCACATCGATCGAGCCGTCGCCGCTCTTCGCCGCCAAATCGGCGGCAGCCGGCACCGACACAATCAGCTTCGCGGACCGGTTTGCATTGAAATGGATGCCGAATCCGCTGCTGCGCGGCACTTTCACGTCGACGACGATGCGGTTGCCGGTCTGTTCGGCCTGCACCTCGATCGTGGCCGCCGCCTCCTTGCTGATCGCGCGCTTCTCGATGACAACCTGGACGTCGGATCGCGTCCAGGGCCGGACCTCGATGGAACCGTCGAACGTAGACACCGAGACTTCGGGCTTGCCGGTCGTGGTGAAGCGCTTTTCCTCGCGCTCGGTGTATTTGGCGAAATCGGATCCAACGATATCGACGCAGGCCGGCCCGGCGAGCAGGACCGCCAGGGCGCCGGTCAGCAGTGGTAGACGGAGCTCAGGCGTGAAACGCATCGATCTTCCTCCGCAAGCTTAGACGGAAGCGACGCCCGGGGTGTTTCGCGCGTAGACGAGTTGGCCGCCGATGTACGTCTGGACAACCGACAGATTGGCGTCGAGGATGACCAGGTCGGCCGACGCCTCGGCCGCCAGGACGCCGTAACCGACGAGCCCCAACTCACGAGCCGCAGTTGTCGAGCAGAGGATCGCGGCATCGACCAAGGGCAGGCCAATCGTCCCCACGAGCATCTGAAACGCACGGTCCATGGTCAGCGTGCTGCCGGCAATCGTGCCGTCGGCCAGAACGGCGGTTGACTCCCCGGCGACGATCGGCTGCCCACCGAGAGCGGCAGTGGCGCCGCGAGGAAGTCCCGCGGCCGCCGTCGCGTCCGTAATCGCCATCATGCGCGACGGCCGTTTGGCGGCAATCGCCGTCCGCACCAGCGCCGGGTGCACGTGCGCTCCGTCGCAGATGATTTCCGCGGCGATCTCGTCGGTCTGCAACACGGCGCCGGCCAGGCCGGGCGCGCGATGACCAACCGGCGGCATGCGGTTGAACAGGTGCGTCGCCTGCAGCGCACCAGCCGCAATCGCAGCAGTCGCTTCGTCGAAAGTGGCCGCCGAGTGGCCGAGCGACACGCGATGCCCGCGCGCCGTGAGCCACCGAATCAGATCCAGTCCGCCATCGAGCTCCGGCGCGAGCGTCACGATGCCGACATCCGGCGCGGCCCGCTCGATTTCTTGCAGAATATCGGCGCCATCAAACGCGACCGGCCCACGCGCCGGACTTGCCCTTCCCTCCTCACCTGGCTCACCCGACTGACCTGCCCTCCCCGCGCTACCGGCTCCATCAGCCACACCTGCGTTACGCGCCATACCCGTCCCACTCAGCGCCGCGCGCGGCGAACGCAGGCAAGCCGCGGCTTGCGCGCCTCGGTACTCCGGGTTGATGAAGTTGCTTTCCAGATGCGCCGGCAGGACCCGCGCCGCGCGCATCACTGGCGCCTCGCGCGCACGGCGCACCTGGTCCAGCACGCGACGCAACGCATCGGGGGCGCACGCCACCGTCGTCGGACAGAAGGCCGTGACGCCGTAGCGCGGGAGCCGCGCGGCGATCGACGCGACGGCGTCGCCCGCGTCGAGCGAATCGATGCCGTCGACGCCGTGCACGTGCACGTCGACGAATCCCGGAACGATGTAGTGGCCGTGGAACGCGAACAGCGAATGCGGATGGCTGGCCGACGGGGCATCGGGCCGGATTTCCGCGATCCGCCCTTCGTCGATGACCAGCGTCCCCGGTGAGAGGATCCGATCGGGCAGGACCAGCGCGGCGCCCGACAGCACAATCATCGCGGAGCCGCGGACCCCAGCCGCGCGGCGCCGATCGCTGCGGCGTCGACGCCAAGCGCGGCAGGCACGATCGCGAGCGTGTCGATCATCGCGCGTGGCAGGCGGCGGGCGATTTCCGCGCGCACCGGTTCGAGCAGCAGGTCGGCCGCCGAGGCCATGATGCCGCCAAGCACGATCACAGCCGGATCGGCGAGGACGACGAGGTTCGCCGCAGCCATGCCGAGATACTTCGCCGTGTCGCGGACGACGGAAATTGAAACGCCGTCACCGTGTCGCGCGGCGTCGAGGACGTGATCGATCGTGATGGCCGACAGATCGTTCGCGACCTCTTCCTGCACGCGCGACTGATCGCCGGCTTTGATACGCCAGATGAGCCGCCGCACGACGCCGGACGCCGCCACTTCGGCCTCGAGACAACCGACCCGCCGATAATCCTCGCGTTCGACCGGGTTGAGCCCGAGCCACGCGATCGACACGGCACGGCCGTGCGCCCCGAGCAGCGGCGCGCCGCGATGAAGGATTCCCGCGGTCACGTGATCGCCGACCGCGAGCAGTGCGACATCGTCGGCGCCCTTCGCAGCGCCGATCCACGCTTCGGCGACGGCCGCCGCCGCGCCGGAAGTTATCGCGCGATCCTCGGTGAAGATTCCGGCAAAGCGTCGCGCCAGCGAAGCAAGAACCGGCGCGATCGAAGGTGAGTCGGCGCTGACGGCGGACACGCCGAGAGACGGCGCAGAGCCAGACCCGCCGGCCGCTTGATCGACCGCGGCGTTAGCGGCCGCTTCGAGATTCGCGTCGTCAACCGACGCGCGCGCGCGAACATCACCACGTTCGTCGACGGCAACCGCGATTGCCCGCGCGTCAAGGAGCTCCAGGCCCAGTGTCAACATTTCAGCGTTCAGATTTCAGCTGCTCCTCTCCCCCAGTCGGTGTTCACCTGCAACTTGCGGCCGGCAAGCGGCAGCGACACCGGGTCGTCCGCTTCATCGGATTGAAACAGCACCCGATCGAGCCGGCTGAGGAGCGCGGAGAGCTGGTGTTCATCGGGCGCCTGGATGACGAGCACGCCGCCGCTCGCATCCGGCGGGAACCGCCGATCGTCGAGGTAGTCGCGATCCATCGTCACGAGCGTGCGGCGCAGCTGGCGGGCCAGCTCATAGTGCTTCGTGTCGGGGGCGCGGCGGAGGTCGTTTTCCTCGAGAACGAACAGCACGTCCCACTGCAGCCGCGTGCGCATGTAGACGACGAGGCCGGCCGGCACGTTGGCGTCGGCGTAGATGCGGGGCCGTGGCGACAGGCGCTCCGCGTGCGATGCGAGTTCAGTCGACAGCGTTCCCAACCGGCTTCCTACTTCAGGGTTTCCACTTCGGATTTCCGCTTCTCGTTCGCGGCTCGCGCGTCGCGCACCAGGTCGGCCACGAGCGCGTCCCGCTTGTGCACCAGCTCCTTGCGCGCGCGTCGTCCGTTCGGCGACCCGACGGCGTATTCGCAAAAGAGCGGAAAGGCGATGGTCGAATCACAGTAGGCCACAACCGTATCCGGCAGCACGCCCGGATTCACCTTCCCCCAACTCACCGCTTCGGCGGGCGTCGCCCCTGATAGTCCACCCCAGACCACCGAATCGGTCGTGATCTGAATGAAATAGTCGTTCCCGCCTTTCGGGATGCCGTAGACCTCCCACAGCGTCGGTTGCGCCTGCAGATAGAAGTTTTTCGGCGATCCACCGCCAAGAATGACGCAGCCGTTCTGCTTGCCCGCGAGCACGATGGCGCACACCTCGTTCACGTCCTTGTTCGAATCGATCATGAAACGGCTGCCGTTCATCAGCTCGTGATACGCGATGTTCATGCCAATCGAGCTGTCGCCGGGCGACGAGGTGTACAACGGCACCCCCGCGCGGGCGGCGCGCGCCACCACGGAGTGCTCCTCGCAGCCTGGATATTTCTCGAGCAGGTCGAGGCCGAGCTGGTAATGCAACTCGGACGTGGCGACCGGCGCGTTCAAGCCGGAGCGGACGATGAAGTCGCGGATGTAGGCGTCGGTTTCGAGCAGCACCGTCGCGGGAAACAGGACGTCGTAAATCCGAATCACGCCGTCCTCGTACAGCTCCACGTCGTTCACGAACGGCGAACCGCGCCGCAGGGTGAAGTTCATCGCGTAATGCAGATCGTGATAGAGATTCGCGCCCGTCGAGATGATGAAATCGACGAGGCCGCGATCCATCAGCTCGATCACGCAGCCGCCGAGGCCCGCCGGCGTCATCGCGCCGGCGATGGTGAGGCCGATCGTCGTGTCGTTCTCCGGCGCCAGCATCTTGCCCGCGAAGATCTCGCACGCTTCCGACAGCCGGCCCGCGTTGAACGCCTGAAATCCTTCGTCAATCAGGTGCCGAATCTGCGGGCTGCCGGTCGGCCGGTAGTACCGAATCGGCCTGCCGGACAGGAACTGCTGACGGGAATGAGTGGGCGAACCCGGAGCGCGATGCGGCAACGTGTCAGCTCCTTTATGGCGTGCGAAATAGCTTAACATCTGGGGTTGTGACTGGCGAATCAGACTGGCTCTGGTGGACGCTCGCGGCGCTGTCGGTCGTCGTCGTTGCGGTCGCCGTGTGGGTTTGGCGCAAGGGGCGTCCGTTTGCCGCGGGCGACGTGTTTCGCGCCAGCCGGTTGAGCGCGGGCAATCACCTGTTCCCGACGCAGGTGCTGATCACGCCCACGAGCGTCGTGCAGTACTCGCCCCGGTGGGTCGGCCGGCAGGAAGAGACCATCCACATGGCTCACATCGCCTCGGTGAAGATCGACACCGGGATCCTGCTGTCGAATGTGCTCATCGAGACGAGCGGCGGCGCCAGCCCCATCCGGTGTCACGGCCACCACAAGGGCGACGCGACGCGGATGAAACAGCTGATCGAGGGCTACCAGACCGACTACTATCGCGGCCACAGCAGCAGTGGCGGAGCCCCTGTCGCTCAAGGGCCGATCGACCGATAGCCTCTACGATTACATGGACGATTTGAGCTTCAGCGCGCGCCGGGCCGGTACCGCCCCCCCGCCTCGGGGCATTGACCCGGGCGACGCCGACACGCGCTTTCGGAATCTCGTCCAGTCGCCGTTGCGGGCCGGCATCCTGCGCTATCTGAGCGCCCGCCCTGACGAGAGCTTCGACGTCGAGTCGCTGATGCAGACGTTCGGGCGGCTGAAGCTGGACGTCGAGAACTGCGTGCGCGAGCTCGCCGATTTCGGCGTCGCCCAGGTGGTTCGAGGGACGCCTCCCCGGTATATGGCGGAGCGGCCGCCAAACGAGGCGATGGCCGAGCTCCTCGATCATTTCCTCGAACGCCGCGCGACGGTCACCACCGAAGACCAGTCGCCGGCCGTCCAGCGCTTCCGCGAGATGATCGGCCGCGACGAGAAGATGCTGATCGTCTTCGAGTGGATCCGCACGGCAGCGAAATCGGACATCTCCGTGCTCGTGCTCGGTCCCACGGGATCGGGCAAGGAGCTCGTGGCGCGGATGATCCACGACCTGAGCCGTCGCAGCGTGGCGAAGTTCCAGGCGGTCAATTGCGCCGCACTACCGGATACCCTGTTCGAATCGGAGATTTTCGGCTACGAGAAGGGCGCCTTCACGGGGGCGCACGATCGGAAACCAGGACGCCTCGAACTGGCCAACGAAGGCACGCTCTTTCTCGACGAAATTGCCGATATGTCGCTGATTGCGCAGGCCAAGCTGCTGCGCGTGCTCGAGGAGCGGCGATTCGAGCGCCTCGGCGGGCAGAAGGCGATCTCGGTCGACTTCCGGTTGATCTCCGCAACGAATCGCCCGCTCGAGCAGTTCGTGCGCGATGGCCGGTTCCGCGAGGATCTGTACTACCGCGTGAACGCGTTCGCGATTCGGCTGCCCTCGCTTCGCGAACGTCAGGTCGACATTCCGGTGCTTGCGCAGCGGTTCCTGGCGCGGTATTGCGCCGCGCAAGGGCTGCCGCTCGACAGCAAGAACTTTTCACGCGAAGCGCTGGATCTCCTGCTCGCCTACCAGTGGCCGGGCAACATTCGCGAGCTCGAAAGCACGGTCGCGCGCGCCGCGCTGTCGGCGCCCGGCCGTACGATCCGGGCGACCGACGTCGAGTTCCTGCACGCCACGATTGCGGCGCCTCAGGCCTCGGGCGATCGCCTGCCGTCGCTGGCCGAAACCGAGCGCGCGCACATTATCCGCGTCCTCGAGGCGGTCGACTGGAACAAGAAGGAGGCCGCGCGCGTCCTGGACATCAGCCGCGGCACGCTCTACCGGAAGATTGTGGAGTATCAACTCGAGCCCGAAGGCCGCTCCACCAGCAGGCGCGGGCGCGACGCCGAGAGCTAGACCAGTCTTCATTTCCGTGTAGCACCCGGTCCTACATCCCCGGGCCTTGGTCTTTAGTCTGTCCTGCGTCCTTTAGTCCGTCGTCCTGATGCCGCTTCGCGGACCAGGGACCGCGGACCACAGGACGGCGCTCTATTCTCCGGCATCGACCCAGTCGGGCGCCGCCCCCGTGAGCCCCGTCCAGATCAACGCCAATCCCGTGGCGCCGCACACCAGCGCCAGGCCATCAACCCACCACGCGTCGTACCGGCCGAAGAACTCCACCCAAGCCGCCGGCGCCGCAAGCGCACACCCGACGACAACCGCGAGCCAGCGGCGGCGGACGAGCCGCAGGAGTGCGCCGCGCACGCGACGAAGGGCCATGGCTGCGATAGCATATCGCGCGGTGTCGCGGTGCTCCTGACTCTCCCGATTCGTGAGGTCCTCCCGGCGACGCCGCGCGCGCGGATCGTCCGGGTGGATCTCGACGGACAGACCTTCGACTATGCGGCCGGACAGGCCGTGCGAATCGGGAGCCACGGCCAGGACAAGCACAAGCCGTACTCGATCTCCGCGTCGCCTGAAGACGCCCGGAGCACGCAGAGCATCGAGTTGCTCGTGGGTGTGGACGCGAACGGCGCCGCAGGCGATCATCTCGTGCTCGATCCCGGGCACCTGGTCGACGTGGAAGGACCCCTCGGCAGCTTCACCTTCCCGCCGAATCCCGACGAGCCGCGATTCGTGTTCATTGCCGGCGGCACCGGCATCGCGCCGTTGCGCGCGATGCTGCGGCACGCGCTGCGGATCCCGCATCGCGACATCGGGTTGTTCTACAGCGCGAGAACGCCTGACGAATTCGCGTACGAACGCGAGCTGCGCGAGCTCGCCAGCGCAGGACGCATCGAGCTGCGCCAAACGGTGACGCGATCGAGTGGCGACGATTGGACCGGCGCGCGCGGACGAATCGGCCGCGCCGCGCTCGAGGAGCTCGTCCACGATCCGGCGACGCTGTGCTTTGTGTGCGGGCCGCCCGCCCTGGTCGACGAAATGCCGAAGTTGCTCGAGGAACTGGGCGTGCCGCGGTCGCGGATCAGGATCGAGGAGCGGGGATGAGCGACGAGATTACACGCCGCCGCTGACGTGGAATCCGGAGTCGACCATTACGATTTCGCCTGTGATGGCGCGCGAGGCCGAGCTCAGAAGAAACACCGCGGCGTCGGCGACTTCCCCAGCCTCGACGCTTCGTCGCAGCGGCGCCCGATCGCGATAGACCTGCAGGATGCTTGAAAAGCCCGAGATGCCGGCGGCCGCGAGTGTCTTGATCGCGCCGGCCGAAATCGCGTTGACCCGGATGTTTTTCGGGCCGAGATCGCTCGCGAGATACCGCACGGACGATTCGAGCGCCGCCTTGGCGACGCCCATGACGTTGTAGTTCGTGAACACGCGCTGGCTGCCAAGGTAGGTGAGTGTCAGCACACTGCCGCCGCCGCGCTTCTCCATCAGGGGCACGACCGCGCGGGTGAGGGCGACGAGCGAGTAGGCACTGACGTCGAGCGCGATGCGGAAGCTCTCGCGCGACGTCTCCACGAAGGGATGGCTCAGGGCGTCGCCCGGCGCGAACGCCGCGCCGTGCACGAAAAAATCGAGCCCTCCGAACTCGCGATCCAAGGTCGCCGCGAGATCCACGATCTGCTGATCGCTCGATACATCGCACGGCGCGACGACCGGATTGTCGAGCTTCGCCGCCAACTCGCGGACGTTCTCTTCGAGGCGTTCGCTTGGATACGTCAGTGCGAGCCGCGCGCCGGCAGCGGCCGCCGCCTGCGCAATCGCCCACGAAATCGAGCGCTTGTTGGCGACGCCGACGATGAGGCCGTGTTTTCCTGAGAGGTCGGGCATAGCTGATAACTGGGCGCTGAGAACTGAGAGCTGGAGGGCTATAGCTATCAGCCGTCGGCTATCAGCTTACTTCGATCGCTTGCGCCCCGGCCCGTGCCGCCGTGCGAGCCTCGAAGGCATGCCCTGAGGGGGCCGCCCGCCGCCGCCCGAACGCATGCCGCGCGGGTGACCGCCGGACGGGTTCCCATTCGACCGGTTTCCCTGGAAGGACTGGCCGCCCCGCTGATCGCGCGGGCGGAACCGATTGGGCCGCCCTCCCGGCTGGCGGATGGTGAATTCGGGAATCGGCCGTGCCGGCGGCTGGTGTCCTTCCGGCCGCGGAAGCGACGCGCGAATCAACGGCCGGTGGACGGGGCCCTCTTCTTCTTCCACGCGGTCGTCGTCTTCCACATCGTTCGCCAGAGGCGCATCGCCGTCTTCTGGATGCGAGCCATCACCATTGTTCGACATGACATGTTCCGTCGGGAGTTCGATGTCTGCTTCCGCTGCGTCCGTAGTGTCGTCCATCGATTCAGCGTCCGGTTCCGGCCGCTCGGGTCCGTCGGTCGTCGTCTCGTGAGTGACTCGTTTTGGACCGTTTGCCGCCACTTGCGCGTACAGCGCCGCAGGCGTGTCCGCTTTACGGCGCTGGCGAGGCACTTTCGCGTGCTTGTATTCGTGCTCGGCCTCGCACGTCGTGCACCGTGTCTGTTTGACGTCCGCGCCGACCAGCGCGACCACGGCGTGATTGGTCACGCGCCGCTCACGCGGACAATAATCGTCCAGAATGTCACCAAGCCGAAGCTGGCGCTGCTGCATCTACTCTCCCGAGGAGACCGCTGGCTGGGGATGAATTGCGAAAGGCGGGGGTCATCTTAGCACAACAGTACGGAACTGCGAAAAGGGGAATCAAACCCCGCCCAGCCAGCGGCGAATGTCGGCCAGGCGGGCTTCCACGGCCCCAGGCGCCGTGGATTGGGGCGTTTGCTTCGCCCGTACCGACAAGGACGGCGTGACGCGGTTCATGATGTCCGCCTCGAACAGGTCGCTCGCCGCGCGCCATTCATCGAGCGATAGCGACTCGAAATCGCGCTTTTCGGCGACCAGCGTGCGGACGAGCGCGCCGACGATTTCGTGCGCGCGCCGGAACGGCACCCCGCGCCCTACCAGGTAGTCCGCAACGTCCGTGGCGAGGAGCAAGCCTGATGCCGCAGCCGACGCGCGGTCCCGATTGAGCGTGAGGCCGTTGATCACCGATCGCACGACGCCGAGGCAGCCGGCCACCGTGTCTTCCGCGCCAAATACGGACTCTTTGTCTTCCTGCAGGTCTTTGTTGTAACCGGTCGGCAGTCCCTTGATGGTCGTCAACAGGCCGACAAGGTGACCAATGGCACGCCCCGACTTTCCCCGAACGAGCTCGAGCGGATCGGGGTTTTTCTTCTGCGGCATCATGCTGCTGCCGGTACTGAGCTCGTCCGACAGCTCGAAGAATCGGTGTTCGTCGCCGCTCAGGATGATGATGTCTTCCGCCAGCCGGCTGAGATGCACCATCGTCAACGCGCAGTCGTAGAGAAACGTCGCTGCGAAATCGCGGTCGGACGACGCATCCATGCTGTTGGCGACAACGCGCGCAAACCCGAGATCCGCGGCGAGGCGATCGACGTCGATGGCATACGCCGTTCCGGCGATTGCGCCGCTCCCGAGCGGCAACGCGTTGCATTCTTCGCGCGCAGCCTCGAACCGGTCGTAGTCGCGCACGAGCGGAGCCACGTGCGACAGGAAGAAGTGGGCGACGAGCACCGGTTGCGCGGGCCGGAAATGCGTGAACGACGGCATGAGCGCGTCGCCTGCCTTCGTCGCTTGCCCGGCCAGGGCGTCGACGACGCCGGCCAGGCCGCGTTGCAGCGCGGGCATCCTGCGGCGAAGGTACAGGCGCAGATCGAGGGACACCTGTTCGTTGCGCGAACGGCCCGTGTGCAGCCGGCGGCCCGCGTCGCCGAGGCGCTCCACCAGCATGCGCTCGACGAAGCTGTGGACGTCCTCGTCGGGTCCATCGACGAATGCCGGCTCGGTGCGGCCGCGCTCCAGAATTGCCGTCAGCGTGTCTTCGATCCGCCGCGCATCGTCCGGCGACAGGACGCCGGCTGCCGCCAGCGCGCGCGCCCACGCGATGCTGCCCGTGACATCGTCTTCGAACAAGCGGCGGTCGAAGCGGAAGGAGGCGCCGAACTCGAAGGCAGCGGCATCCGGCGCGGTATCAAACCTGCCCGACCAGAGAGTGGTCATCGGCCCTTCACCGCCGCGACCTTGAGGAGCTTTCTCCGGGGCGCGGCACTCGCGGCGTTGGCGTCCTCCGCCAATCCCGACCGCTTCTCGACGATGCGGCAGTCGCCTTTGAACAGCTTCAACCGGATGATGCCGGCAACGCGCTCGTTGACGCTGGCAAAAAACGCATCGACCGCTTCACGCGCGCGTGTGAACCACAGACCGCTCTCAATCAGCTCGATGTACTCGACGCTCATGTCGGCACACAGACGATCGAGCGGCGGCGCCGTCACCGCGGCCCTCAGTTCGCGGTGTGCCGTGTGAAGCGGACCGGCGGCCGGTGCGTCGCGCAAATCGCGCGACTTCGTTCGGCCGATGCCGTGCGCCGCGGCGATCGTCCCGAGGCTGTCGAGCAAATCGAGGATCGGCATCGTGACGCCGTTGATAGCGGTGGGCGCCCCCTGCTCGAACGCAAGCTCGACGTCGGCCGGTTCGTCCGGGCACTCCGCCGGGGTCCTCGCCTGGCCGTTGCCGTCGTCAAGGAGCGGAGCATCGATGTCGACGCCCGGCGGCAGCTGCACGTTGCGCTCCCTCGCGTACTCGAACTGCTGCTCGCGGGTCATCGCCCACTCGCGCGCGACCGGCACAATCCTGATTCCGGGCTTCAGTGCGCGCGCGCTGGCCTCGAGCCGGGTCAATGCTCGGCCCGTGCACGCATGGGCGACGGCCGTGCCCTGCTCGATGCCGGCGATTTCGATCAGCTTCCGCGCGATCATCGGATGCGCCAGCGCCACGGCCAGGGGCTGCCCGTGCTCGCCGACCGCATCGGCTTTGAGGGCGCCCAGCAGATAGTCGCGCGCGAACAGTTCTCGCGCGTCGAGCACATGCGCGCGGACCGCGCCGGTGGCGAGGGCGCGGTCGCGCACCTCTTCGAGCTCGCGTCCCTGCCCCAGGTCGAGCGTCACCGCGACCACTTCGGCGCGGTACGTATCGGCCAGCCAGGGAATCGCGATCGAGCTCGTGAGCCCGCCCGAGTACGCGAGGACGATCCGTTGCATCACCGCTCCTGTGTCATTCCGCCGTGTAGTCGCGCAGCTGCTTGACCAGCGCTGCGGCGCCGCGCGCGCCGCGCGCGATCACCAGAATCGTGTCGTCGCCGGCGATCGTGCCGACCACGTCCGGGTGTTGTGCCCGATCGAGCGCGATGGCGAGCGGCTGGGCCTGCCCGACCCCGGTGCGGATGACGACGAGCTGCTGAACACGGTCGACGCGGCGGAGAAACTCGCCGGCCGCGCGCTCGAGCGCAGTGAGGGCCGTTTCCGGATTCGGCGCGTCGGCGCCGGGCCGCTGGTACGCCCCGTCGCCGGCGCGCTTGACGAGGCCGAGGTCGCTGATGTCGCGCGAGATGGTCGCCTGGGTCGCCTCGAAGCCGCGCTGGTGCAGACGACGGCGCAGCAGCTCCTGGCTGTGGAGAGGCTCGCGGTCGATCAGCTCGAGAATGGCGGACTGGCGGCGTGCTTTCATTGCGGGTGTCGAATGATTATACATCGATTTTTGTTGATGTACCCGGCTGCAAAGTGTATAAGTATGCTTTCCGATGCATACGCTTGCGCCTCCCGTCGCCGCTGCACCGGCCGTCGCCAATGCGCCGATCCAGCACGTCGCCGTCGCCGGCGCCACCGGCTTCACAGGACAGGAACTGCTGCGCCTGCTCGCGCGCCATCCTGCCGTCGCCGTCACGTCCGCCATGTCGTCGGGCTCCACGTCCGCGTCGTCGCGGCGACTGCCCGCGCTGGCGCGCATCTGGGACGGCGCCATCACGGCGCTCGCGCCCGATACCCTGCGCGAGGCGCACGTCGTGTTTCTCGCGCTGCCGGATGCCGCCGCCGCCGAGCTCGGTTCGATGCTCGTCGAGGCCGGCGTGCGGGTCATCGACTTGTCCGGAGCGTTCCGTCTCCAGGACGCCGGCCGTCGCGCGCGCTGGTATCCGGACACGCATCGACTCCCGGAAGGCGTAGCGTACGGATTGACCGAGCGCGAGCGCGCCGGCATTGCGCGAGCGCGACTCGTGGCGAATCCGGGCTGTTATCCGACCGCCACGCTGCTGGCGCTTGCGCCGCTCGCCGACGCGGGGCTGCTCGTGCGCGGCGCCGACGTGATCGTGGACGCAAAGTCCGGCGTTTCCGGAGCCGGCAAGACGCCGTCGGAGCGGACGCACTTCTCGGAGATCCACGGGAGCATGGCGGCCTACGGTGTGTTCAACCATCGCCACGGCGCCGAGATCGAGCAGGGTCTCGGCCGCGACGTGACGTTCACACCGCACCTGGTGCCGCTCGATCGCGGCATCCTGTCGACGATGTATGTCCGCGTGCCGCCCGGAACGACGGAGGAGGCGATGGGCGACGCGCTCGCGCACGCGTACGAGGGAGCGACGTTCGTCCGGCTCACCGGCTCGGCGCTGCCCGAGATCAAGCATGTCGCGCACACCAACTTCTGCGATATCGGCTGGCGCGTCGAGGCATCGGGCCGCGCAGTGCTCGTGTCGGTGATCGACAACCTGCTCAAGGGCGCGTCGGGCCAGGCCGTGCAGAACATGAACGTGATGCTCGGGATCGACGAGCGCACGGGGTTGTTGTGACGCGGAAACGCGTCACCACTGGTGGAGCGTTTGACCGCGAGTGGCGGAGAACGTGATCGTGTCCACTCGCCCACTCGTTCTGAAATTCGGCGGCGAGCTGCTCGAGGATCGCGCGCACCTGGCAACCGTCGTCTCGGCGATCGCCACGCTCGCCAACACGGCGCCGCTCGTCGTCGTGCACGGCGGCGGCAGGGAAATCGATGCGGCGTTGAAGATTGCCGGCATCGAAACACGTCAGGTTGACGGTTTGCGCATCACGGACGATGCGACGCTCGACGTGGTCGTCTCGGTTCTGGCGGGCGCGGTGAACACCCGCTTCGTCGCGGCGTTGAACGCCGCCGGCGTCGCCGCCGTCGGCCTGACGGGTGCGGATGGTTTGTGCGGCCTCTCGGAGGCCGCGCCGCGCCACCGCTCGGTGGATGGTCGCGTGGTGGATCTCGGCCGCGTCGGCGTTCCGACCGAGGCGGCGGACACGCGGCTGCTGACAACGCTCATCAGCGACCGATTCGTGCCGATCGTCGCGTGCATCGGTATCGGACGCGACGGGCGGCTGTTCAACGTGAACGCCGACACCTTTGCCGGCCATCTCGCGGCCCGGCTGTTGGCGCGGCGGCTCGTCATCGCGGGCACGACCCCCGGTGTGCTGGCCGCGGATGGATCGACGCTGACGCTGCTCGAGGCACCCGCAGTCGCGCGTCTCGTGAACGACGGCACGGCGACGGCCGGAATGATCGCCAAACTGCGCGCCTGCGAGCACGCGCTCGCCGGCGGCGTGGAGGACGTGGTGATTGTGGACGGGCGCGACCGGCTGGCGCTCGAAGCGGCGGCAACGGCCGCGGCGCCGGCGTCGGCGACGCGATTGATCAGGATGGTACCCGCATGACCATGGTTGTCGAAGACATCGTCGCGCGCGAATCGCGACACGTGCTGCAGACGTACCGGCGCAATCCCGTCACGTTCGTGCGCGGCGACGGTGTGCGCCTGTATGACGCGGACGGCCGCGAGTATCTCGATCTGCTGTCGGGCATCGGCGTCTCGGCGCTGGGCCACGCGCACCGCGGTCTGGCGCGCGCCGTCGCCGAACAGGCGGACACGCTGATCCACACGTCGAACCTCTTTTTTCATCCGCTCCAGGGCGAGCTCGCCGAGCGTCTGGCGACCCTGTCGGGGCTGCCGCGCGCGTTTTTCTGCAACAGCGGCACCGAGGCGGTCGAGGCGTGCCTGAAGTTCGCGCGCCGCTACTGGCACACGAAAGGCGAGCCGCGCGCCGAGTTCGTCGCGCTCGACGAATCGTTCCACGGGCGAACGTTCGGGTCGTTGTCGGTCACGTCGGACGAGCACTACCGCACGCCGTTCGAACCGCTGCTGCCGACGGTGAAGTTCGTGCGCACGAACGATCCCGCGGCGCTCGCGGCCGCCGTATCGACCTCGACCGCCGCGATCATCGCCGAACCGGTGCTGGGCGAAGGCGGCATCCGTCCCCTGACGCCCGCATTCGCCGCCGCCGTCACGGATGCGTGCGCGAACACCGGCGCGCTGTTCATCGCCGACGAGATACAGAGCGGTCTCGGCCGAACCGGTCATGCGTTCTACTTCCAGGCACTCGGGCTGACCCCGCATCTGGCGGCCGTCGGGAAGGCGCTCGGAGGCGGCGTCCCGATAGGTGCCGCGCTCGTCAGCCAGCACGTGGCCGACACGCTGTCGTTCGGCGATCACGGGAGCACGTACGGCGGCAACCTGCTGGCGTGCCGTGCGGCGCTGTGCGTCCTGGCCGAGATCTTCGACGGCGGCGTCTTCGAGAACGTCAAGCGCGTCGGGGTGGCGTTCGAACGCCAGCTGCACGGGATCGCCGCGCGTCAATCCATTGTCAAGGAAGTGCGCGGCGCCGGGCTGATGTGGGGGCTCGAGCTGACGCGCGATGCGACGGCGGTCGTGCCCGCTGCGCTCGAGCGCGGGCTCGTCGTGAACCGGACGGCAGAACGGGTCGTTCGCCTGCTGCCTCCGCTGATCATCACCGAAGCCGAGGGGAATGAGGCGCTCGGTCGTCTCGAGGCGGCGCTCGCGGCCGTGGGAGCTGACGCATGACACAACGCCGGCAGCAGAGTCGCATTACACTGCGGACCGCTGACGCGTCGGAGGCGAAGAAGCTGTACGCGCTCATCCAGGCAAACCTGGAAGAGGGCCATCTGCTGCCGAGGACACTCAGCGAGCTGACCGTGCACGCCGCCCGCTTCGTGGTGGCGGTGCGCGGCCGGACGATCGTCGGCTGCGCGGAGCTGGCGCCGCTGAGCACGCAGGTGGCCGAGGTGCGGTCGCTCGCCGTCGATGCGAAGGCCCGAGGCGGCCGCGTCGGCGTGATGATCGTCGACGAGCTGCGGCGGCGCGCACGCCGCGGTGCCTTCGAAAAGCTTTGTGCGTTCACCCACGCCCCCGGCTATTTCAGTCAGATGGGCTTCTCGATCGTGCCGCACTCGTGGCTGCTCGAAAAAATCTTCACCGACTGCGTGAAGTGTCCGCATTTCCGCACATGCGGGCAGTACGGCATGGTCGTCCCGCTTGATTCGGCTTTCGACGCCGAGCGCGGCTACGGAGTGCCGGCGGCGGCCGCGACCGTGGCGTGAGATGCCGTCGATCGTTTCGACCATGCCTGGCGGCGTGACGGCGCCGCGGGGATTCCGCGCTGCCGGTGTCGCCGCCGGCATCAAAGCGAACAAGGGCCTCGACCTTGCGCTCATCGTCTCCGAGATGCCGGCGCAGGCGGCTGCCGTGTTCACGACCAATCTCGCGGTGGCGGCGCCGGTTGTCGTGTCGCGGGAGCACCTTGCGCGGTCCGGCGGGACGGCGCGCGCGATCATCGTCAACAGCGGATGCGCGAACGCCTGCACTGGCGACGATGGCCTGCAGGTGGCGCGGGACATGGCGGCCGAAACCGCAGCCCTCGTCGCATGCCCCGTCGAGCAGGTGCTTGTGGCGTCGACCGGCGTCATCGGCGTCTCGCTGCCAATCGACAAGATCCGGCGCGCCCTGCCGGACGCCATCCGCTCGCTCGCTGCCGATCAGGGATCGCTCGCCGCGCGCGCCATCATGACCACGGATCCGTTCCCGAAGGAGGCGGCACGTGCCATCGCCATCGGCGGCCGCAATGCGGCGATCGGCGGCATCGCGAAAGGCTCCGGAATGATCGAGCCGATGATGGCCACGATGCTCGGGTTCGTCACGACGGACGCCGTTGTGCCGGGGCGTCTCCTCGATCGCGCCCTGCGCGAGGCCGTAGACGACACGTTCAACGCCATTACCGTCGATGGCGAATGCTCGACCAACGACTGCGTGATGCTCCTCGCGAACGGCGCGAGCGGCGCGGTGGTCGACGATTCGACGTACGGCGCGTTTGTCGGGGGCCTCACGGCCGTGTGTCATGACCTCGCCCTCGGCATCGTCCGCGGCGGCGAGGGCGCGACGAAGCTGATCAAGGTGACGGTCACTGGTGCGGCGTCGAGCGCGGACGCGCGCCGCGCGGCGAAGGCGATCGCGAATTCGCCGCTCGTCAAGACGGCGATTCATGGCGGCGACCCGAACTGGGGCCGGCTGATTGCCGTCGCCGGCCGGGCCGGCGTGGCGTTCGAGCTCGCCCGCGCGGCGGTGACGATTGGAACGGTCGTGCTGTTCAAGGATGGACGCCCCTACGACGAGGCGGCTCCGCTGGCGGCAACGTATCTGAAGGGGCGCGACCTGACGGTAGCGGTCGACCTCGGCGCCGGCAGCGCGGCGTCGACGGTCTGGACCTGCGACCTGAGTGCGGAGTACGTGCGGATCAACGCGGATTACAGAACATGAATGATCAACCACAAAGGACACGAAGGACACAAAGGACAAGCCGTACCGCACTACGGGTTCGATCCTTCGTGTCCTTTGTGTCCTTTGTGGTGAAGAGGCCGTAATGGAAGCAACTACGGTGCGAAAAGACTTTCTGTCGATCCTCGACTTCGATCCCTCCGACCTCGAACGCTGCCTCCAGCTGGCCGCGCAGGTGAAGGCGGATCGGTCGCTTGGACGTCATGCGCCGACCGCAGACGCACTCAACGGCCGCCACGTCGCGCTGTTGTTCGACAAGCCGTCGCTTCGGACGCGGACGACCTTCGAGATTGCCGTCCGGGAGCTCGGCGGCCACGTTGTGCCGCTGCAGGCTGACGTGGCGCTCGGGCATCGGGAGCCGGTGGCCGACGTCGCGCGCAATCTCGAGCGATGGGTCGACGGCGTGATCATCCGTACGTTTTCGCAGCAGGTGCTCCAGGCATTCGCCCGATCGGCCAGCCGTCTGCACGTGATCAACGCGCTCACCGATGAGGAGCACCCATGCCAGGCGATTGCCGACTTCCTGACGCTGCAGGAGCGCCTGGGTCCGCTCCGCGGCCGGCGGATCGCGTACGTCGGCGACGGCAACAATGTCGCCGCATCGCTCGTGCACGCGGCGGCGATGATGGGCGTGCACATGCACGTGGCAAGTCCCGAGGCGCACCAACTGAGCCATGGCGTCGTGCAACAGGCCACGAGCCACGCGCGGCACGGCGCGCGTTTACGTTTGTTCAGCGAGGCGGACGACGCGGTCGTCGGCGCGGATGCGGTGTACACGGACACCTGGACGTCGATGGGCCAGGAAGACCAGGCGGCCGAGCGTCGCAAGGTGTTTGCGCCGTATCAGGTGAACGAAGAATTGATGGCTCTCGCACGGCCGGGTGCACTGTTCATGCACTGCCTGCCCGCGCACCGCGGGGAGGAAGTTACGGCGGAGGTGTTCGAATCCGACGTATCGGTCGTCTTCGATCAGGCCGAAAACCGTCTGCACGGGCAGAAGGCGCTGCTGCTGATGCTCCTGGCGCCCCACACAACGCTCTAGCCTGCGGCTGGCAGCCTCGATAAAATCGAGGGATGCAGTCCAGACATGCGCTCAGCGGCGTTGTGACCGCCGCCGTCACGATACTCGTCGCGCTTCTGGCCGTGGCCGGAGCGCAGCAGCCGCCACCGCCACAACCGCCGTCCGCACAAACACCGCCGCCGATGCCGGCGCAACCGGCCGGGCCGCCGGCCAAGGCGTTCGTGCCGCTCGCTGCGAGCACGCTCGCCGCCAATCCCGACGCGTACTACGGCGAAAACGTCACGGTGACGGCAGCCGTCGAACAGACGCTCTCACCCTCTGCGTTTTCAGTGGACCAGGACAAGACGAAGAGCACGGGCAAAGAGGTGCTCGTGCTCGCGCCGACGATGGTCGGGATCGGCAAAGTCGATCCGAACACGTATGTGACGGTGATCGGCGAAGTCGTGCGATTCGACCCGGCAGAGATCGCCAAGAAGCTCAAAGGCTACACGCTGGATCTTGCTCCGGACGTCGCGGCCCGGTTCACGGGTCACCCGGTCGTGCTGGCCACGTCAGTGATCACCGTCGCCGGCGTCGACGTCGCCAAGCGGCCGCCGCCGCCGATGACGGCCGAGGAGCTGGCGCTGCAGAAGATCATGAAACAGGTCGCGCCGGCGAGTGCGGCGCTTCGCGGTGCCGTCGACCAGATGAACATGCCGCTCGTGAAGGAAAACACCACCGTGCTGAAACAAGCCTTCACGCAGACCGAGGCGTTCTGGAAAGCCAAGGGCAAGACCGACGCGACGCAATGGGCCGCGGACGCCAGGAAAGACGCCGAAGCCGTCGACGCCGCGGTCGCCACCGGCAACTGGGACCAGGCGAAGGCGTCCGCTGGGACGCTCAATCAAAAGTGCGCCACGTGCCACGGGGCGTACCGCGACCGGCTGGACGACGGCACGTTCCGCATCAAGCCCGGCTCCAGGTAGCCACACCGCAGGACGCGTATTCAGTGCCGCAGTCTCCGCGGCGCTCGCGCCGGTCCCGTAGGCCAGGAGTCGTCAGCTATAATCGCGCCGCTGATGGCTCCAGCGGCGCCGCCGTGGCTCGCCCACTACGACGACGGCGTCCCCGCGACGCTGGCGCCTTATCCGGACCGTACGCTCCTCGATTACCTTGCTGACAGCGCGCGCGATCGGCCCGATCGGCCTGCGCTGCTGTTCAAAGGCGCAACCGTCACCTATGGCGAGCTCGAGCGGCTGAGCGACGCTTCTGCAGCGGCGCTTGGATCGCTTGGCGTGACGCGCGGCGATCGCGTCGCGCTGCTGCTACCCAACTGTCCGCAGTTCTTCATCGCGCAATTCGGCGCGTGGAAGCTCGGCGCCATTGTGGCGCCGCTCAACCCGATCTACACCGAGCACGAGCTCGAAGGGCCGCTGCGCGAGCACGGGATCGAGACCATCGTCACGCTGACCCGCTTTTATAGGCGCGTGAAGAGCGTTCAACCGCGCACTCCCCTTCGCCGCGTGATCGCGACCAACATCAAGGAGTATTTCCCGCCGCTGCTGCGCGTGCTATTCGCACTGCTGCGTGAGACCAAGGACGGCGATCGGATCGCGCTGAAGCCGGGCGATCACGATTTGGCGCATCTGCTCCTGGTGAATCGCGGCCGCCGTCCTCCTCCTGCCGTCGTCGCTGCGAACGACCCCGCGGTACTGCTCATGAGCGGCGGCACGACGGGGACTCCGAAAGGAGTCCTCGGCCGCCACGGCTCCTACGCGATCGCAGGACTGCAGATTGCCGCATGGAACGCCGGCGCGCTCGGCACGGGCGGCGTCGTCTCGCTTCTGCCCCTTCCGCTGTTTCACGTGTACGGCAACGTCGGCGTCCAGTCCTTCTCTTTCGTCACCGGGGGCTCCATCGCTCTGGTGCCGAACCCGCGCGACCTCCCGGATTTGCTGGCCACGGTCAACCGCGTGAAGCCGACGTTCTTCAACGGCGTCCCAACGCTCTACATCGCGCTGCTCAATCATCCCGACGTGCAGCGCGGCAAAGTCGATTTCAAGTCAATCCGCATGTGCTTCTCGGGAGCCTCACCGCTTCTTGCCGACACCAAGAACCGCTTCGAACGCATGACCGGCGGCCGCATCGTCGAAGGCTACTCGCTCACCGAGGCGATGATGGCACTCTGCGTGAACCCGGTCGAGGGTCCGAACAAGATCGGCTCGGTCGGCATGCCCCTGCCAGACGTGCTCGTCCAGATTGTCGACGGTGAGGAGGGCCGCCGGATCGTGCCACCGCACGAGGTCGGCGAGATCGTGATGGCCGCTCCGCAATTGATGGAAGGCTACTGGCACAACCCCTCGGAAACGGCGAACGTTCTCCGCGATCGCGCCGGCGATACCGGTTCGCGCACCTGGTTGTACACAGGCGACCTCGGCTACATGGACGAGGACGGATACGTGTTCATCGTCGATCGCAAGAAGGACCTGATCAAAACGAGCGGTTTCCAGGTATGGCCGCGCGAGATCGAAGAGGCGCTCGCCTCACATCCGGCCGTGGCCGAAGTCGGCGTGGCGGGAGTGCCCGACGCCACGAAAGGCGAGGCGGTGAAAGCGTGGGTGGTGCTGCGAACGGGCCAGACGGCGACTGAACGAGAGCTGCGCGACTTCTGCCGCGACAAGCTCGCACCATACAAGGTGCCGTCGGCCATCGAGTTCCGTCAGGATTTGCCGAAGACGATGGTGGGAAAGGTGCTGCGGCGGGCGCTCAAAGACGCGGGCTAGCCGACGCAGATGACTTGGAGCGCAAAGGCTTCAGCCGAGCGGAAGGGGGCAGGTGCGGCATGGGTCGGAGGGGCCGGGTGGGTCGAGTAGGTTGCGTGCGTAGTGCCCTAGCGATCGGGTTGGCGCTCGAGATTTTTGTGCTTGTAGCGGACGGCCTTCAGGCCGTCCCGCGTCTGGACGTCGACAAGTACGAAGTCTACGCAGTGCGGTTTGCGACGCTCGCGAACTTCCCGGTCTCGAGTCTCGTCGCGGGCGCCGACCGCGCGCGCCGGATGGACATCGCGATGATGATCTGGGTGCTGAAAGGCGTCGACGGACGCATTGCGATCGTCGACTCCGGATTCCATCGCGAGCAGTACTTCCGCCAGTTCACGGTCAAGGATTACATCAAGCCATCGGACGCCCTCGCGCCCCTCGGGCTGAAACCCGAGCAGGTGACCGACCTGTTTCTGTCGCACATGCACTGGGACCATGCGGGCGGCATCGATCTCTTTCCGTCCGCGCGCGTCTGGGTTCAGAAGGATGAATACGACTACTACACGAGCGAGGCGTGGCAGTCTCGGAACACGCACGGCGGCATCGATCGAGACGATGTGCTGGAGCTCGTCAAGCGGAACATGGATGGCAAGGTGTCGTTCGTGCGCGGAGACGACGACACGACGATCTCAGGCGTTCTTTTCGGCGTCGGCGGCAAGCACACGTGGCAGTCGCAGTTCGTGACCGCCCAGACGACGCGCGATCGGACCGTCGTGCTGGCGTCCGACAACATGTACCTCTACGAGAACCTGGACGCGCACAAGCCCGTCGCGCAGACGCTCGATGCCGTGTCGAACCTGCGCACACAGGACCGCATGCGCGGCCTCGCGAGCGAGCCGCGGCTGGTCATCCCCGGCCACGATCCCGCGGTCTTCGACCGGTTTCCGCGCGTCAGCGATCGGATTGTGCGGATCGAGTGAAAATCCTGCCGCTCGGTGGCCGCATGAGTCAGCCGGTCGAGAGACCTCGGGCGGCGACGCGTTGAACTTGCGTGATCGGCGACAGTGGGTAAACGCGAGCCACAGGCCACCGGCCGCGGCGATCGGGATTGCCGCACCGGGTTTCGAATCAGCGTGTTGTTCTGTGTTTTAGGACGGTCGATCGGATCAGCTGAATCGCCGCGGGCATCGTCAGCTCAGGCCGGAGGCCGCGTTTTCCACGCAACGTTCGTCGCGGCGCCGAACGAGGCTCTCGGCCGGCTGCCTCCTGACGGCCCGCCAACCGAGTCGCTCGGTGGTCGCCGTTAGTCGAGTTCCCTACTGCTGCGACGTGCTCTTCTTCGGCGCCGCGATTTCGGCTTTCAGCACTTCGATCGCCTTGTCGATCTGCGCATCGCGGCCCTTCAGGTGATCGGCGGGCGTGTTGTCGATGTACACATCCGGCGGCACGCCGTAGTTCTCCATGTTCTGACCGGTGTTGGTCCAGACGCCGCTTCCCGGCGTCCGGATCGTCGAGCCGTCCAGCAGCGTGTACGACCCGGTGCCGATGACCGCTCCCATGCTGGGCACGCCGACGACCTTGCCGAGGCCGAGCGCCTTGAAGCCGGCGGGGAACATTTCGGCATCGGACGCTGAGCGCTCGTTCTCCATCACCACCATCGGCCCGTAGAAGTTCTGGGGCCGCGCCTGCTCGATGCTGGCGTCGCGGTTCAACGTGTACTGATAGCGCCGTCCCGCCAGGATGCCGAGCAGCTCCTGATCGATCCCGCCGCCGCCGTTGAAGCGCTGATCGATGACGAGCGCCTTCTTCGTCCGGTTCGCCGCCAAATCGAGCTGGAACTGGCGCAGCGACGGCGCGTCCATCGCGCGGATGTGCAGGTAGCCGATGTCGCCGTTGCTGGCCTTCGTCACCATCTCGCGGCGAGTGTCCACCCATCGTGCGTACTGCAGATCGCCGAACGCGGGGCCTGCCACGGGTGCGATCGTGACCTCCCACGCGCCTTCCTTCGCGGGCTTGTCGTTCATCATGAAATGGAACTTGTTGCCCGAGGCGATCGTGAAGTAGCGCCAGTAATTCTCGTTCGTCTTCAGATCGTGGTCGTCAATCGACACGATGAAGTGGCCGGTCGCGATCTTGAGATAGTCGTGATCGGCCGGACCGTTTTTGTAGATGTGACCCACTTTGTAGAAGCCGGACGGATCCGCGACCGCGTCGAAGCCGGCGTAGCGCGTCTGCACGGCCGCGCGCATCGGGTTCGGTCCACCACTGACCCCTGTGTGCGACGCGTTGAGATGGCCGATCATCATCATCATGATCGTGTGGAGCTCGTCCTCGTCGACGAGGTTGTCGAGGAGCGGTTCGTACATTTCCTTCACCGCGTTCCAGTTCGCGCCGTGCATCTTGGCGTCGTAGAAGCGGTTCTTCATGATCCGCCACCCCTCGTTGAACACCTGCGCGCGCAGCGCCTTGTGATCGATCTCGAGGTTGACGGTGTAGGTTACTCGCCGCGCAGTGGCGTTGGTGGAGCCGGTCGCCGGATCGGGCGTGTCGGCCGGTCCGCCGCCGCGGCCCCCGCGCCCGCCACCGCGTCCTCCGCCAGCGGCTGCCTGCGCCGCGCCACCCGCGGCACCGGCGGCGTTCAGGTTGATGGGCGCCGCGAACAGATTCTCGCCGGAGCGGAAAAAGAGCGTCCGTCCGTCGCGCGCGAACACCATGGTGCCGCCGCCGCCGAAGCCACCGCCCGCACCGCCACGACCGCCGCCGCCGCGTCCGCCGGCATCCGCCGGTGGCGCCGGCGGAACGCGCGTGAGCTGACCGGTCTCGACGTTGATGATTTGCATGCTGGCTTCCGCGTCGCCGGCGCCCCCGCGCCCGCCACCGCCAGCGGTCGACACCGTGAATGCGACGGCATGGCCTTCCGGCGCAGCGGTCAACCCGCCGATCGTGGTGCCCGGGACCGTGAGGCGTCTGGCTCGGCGCGCGAGGCCGTTCCAGTCAATGCGCACGTCGGGTACCGCCGCTGCTGCGCCGGCGCCGCCTCCGCGTCCGGCCTGTCGTGCCGCCGCTTCGGCCGCCAGGCCCTGCGCCTCGTTGTCGATATCGCGGTTCATCGGATCGCGATCCTGATCCCGCAGCGACTGCACCCACAAGCTCATCGTCGTCCCGATGCCGCCCTGCGTCGCGATGCCGTTGCTCGCGCCCTCGGTCGACGTGAACACGAGGTACCGGCCGTCGGCGGTCCAGACAGGATTGGTTTCGGCGTACAGCAGGCTGTCTTCCGACACGTGGCGTTCCTCGCCGCCGGTCAGCGGCGCAATATAGACGTGCGACCGCAGCGTGCGATCCTGTTTGGAGAACGCCACCCATTTGCTGTCGGGCGAGATGGAGATCGACCCGATCCGGTTGACGTCGCTCGACGTGACGACGGCCGTCCTTCCGTCGGCAACCGTGTAGTTGTACAGCTTCTTGTCGGCGGCGGTGTACAGGAGCGACTTCGAATCGGGCGTCCAGATAAGGGCGCCTTTTTCGTTGTCGAGGTTGGTGATCTGCTTCGGCGTCCTGCCCTCCGGATCGCTGATCCAGATTTCGTCACGACCCGACTTGTCGGAGACGTACGCGATGAACGTCCCGTCGGCCGACCACTTCGGGAACTGATTGCGCGATGCCATTCTGTCTGGCGCCACGCGCGTGATGTCGCCGCGCTCGGTGGCAATGGTCATGAGCTGACCGCGCGCCGAGATCACCGCGCGCCGCCCCGACGGGGAGATGTCGAACGAGTCCACCTCGTTCGTGATCGTCTCGAAGTCCTCCTCGTTGTCCTTGTCGTCAGCCGAGATGTCGATCTTGATCTCGCTCGTCTTTCCGGAGGTGACATCCAGCTTCCAGATGCCGAACAGCTCTTCGTAAACGATCACTTTGCCGTCGCTCGACATCGACGGCCAGAACAGGTTGCCGTCGGGGTGAGTGGTCACCTGCACCGGCTGACCGCCCTTCGCCGGAATCTTGTAGATGTTGTTGACGCTCTTGCGGACGTCCGGGCTGCCTGGCACCACGTTCCTGTCGTTCGGCAGCGGATCGGCGACGAAGTAGATTGCGCCGTCGGCGCCCCACATCGGCCAGTAGCGGTTGTAGCGTTCGTCCGGCAGCAGCTTCGTGTACGTCTTCGCGGTCAGATCCGCAATCCAGAGGTCCGCTGCATAGCTGCCACGATAATGTTGCCGCGTCCAGACGGCGGGATGACGGTTGAATGCGAGCGACTTGCCGTCCGGAGAAAAGCTCCCCGAGTAGCCCCAATCGACCGGCAGCGGCTGCTCCTGTCCACCGCCGACTGGAATCTGATACAGAGTCGCGACGTTCGGGAAGGCGCCATCGCCGTGAGCGGCGCGGAACAGCACGTGCTGCGAGTCGCGCGACCACCCGACGACCTCGTCGTTGCCGGTGTGGAACGTCAGCCGTCGCGGCGTGCCGCCAGTGGCGGCGACCACGAAGACGTCGTTGTTGCCATAGCGGTTGGAGGAGAACGCGACCCAGCGGCCGTCCGGCGAAAAGCGCGGGAACACTTCGTGACCACGATTGTCGGTCAGCCGCTGAACGTTGGACCCGTCCTCATTCGCGACCCAGATATCGCCAAGATAGCTGAATGCGATCTTGCCGGCGTGATAGTCCGGATGGCGGGCGAGACGCACGGGTGCGGCGAACGACGCAGCCGAGGCGACGACCACGAACAGTGCCGACGCAACGACAACGCGCGCTTTTCTAACCATACAGATCCTCCGGGCAGTTGCGCGGATACTACATCAACTCTTACTGGCATTTTCGAGAAGCTTTCAGCTCGCAGCTTTCAGCTCTCAGCGGGGCTTGGGAGCTGATGGCTGACAGCCGCCATTCAGCCTTCCTCGATCGCGCGACGATGCGCGAGGTGCTGGACCTGACGTGCCGTCGCGGGTATCGACGACATCCTGCGCGGCAAGATCTGGGCTGTAGAGGACGACGCGCCGGGCGAGCAAACGCCAAAAGGATCTCGCCGACATCGCGCGAATCCTCGAGCGCTATCCCGACCTGCGCTCCATAGTGCCCGCGGATGTTCTTGCCTCGTTTGATGTCGGGTGATTATTGGAAGCTGTCAGCTGTCAGTAGCGAACCGCCTGCTTCTTCGCTTTCATCAATACGTCAATCGAATCGGGCCGGCCGTTCATGAAATCGACGCGCGTCAGGCCGTCGGGCGTCTGACGGACCACCGCGGGAATCGAGAGCGCGGTCAGATACCAGCCGCGCGGGAGCACGACGGAGTTGCGCGGGCGGCCGAGGCTGCGCTCGAAGACGAGCTCGTCACCGTCGAGCCGATAACTCTGCGGGGCCGTGTAGGTTTCCGACAGACGCAGACGCACCGACTGGCCCTTCTTGACGGGCGCGAAGTGCGTGACGACCACCTGCTGATCCGGCGCGACCTGTTCACCGCCTGCGTCGATGCCGGCCGCCTTCATCTGTGCGCCGGTCAGGACGTCGTCCTTCAGTGATTCGCCGGTATCGAGAATCTTCGTCGACGGATTCGACACGACGCTGCCGGTACGGACGACGTTCAAGTACTTGTCGACGCCTTCGCGCGACTCGGTGTAGTCGTGATACAGGCTGAACGCGTGCGTCTCCGGCTGCTGCAGGAAGTAGACGATGTCGCGATCCTGATGCGCGCGCTCCGACAATCGCGCCCGATCGGTCGGGCCTTGCGCGGGCGGCGCTTCCCAGCTGCGCGCGTTGGTCAGTGGCCGCGGTTTCGCGGCTTCTCCCGTCGGCGCGCCCAATTTCGCCTTGACGATGAGCGGCGGCTGCCCCGGCGCCTGGTGCATGAAACTCACACGGATGCGGCCGTCAGCTTCGACAAGCAGCTGCGATGGGACGTTGCACTCGATGAGCTGATAGCGGGCCGGCAGGACGATCGCGCCGCGGCGGATGCCGAGCGGCCGAGTGAAGACAATTGCCTCGTCTTCGCGGTAGTAGCTCTTCGCGTCCTTGTAGGTCTTGACGATCCGCACGCGCGCCTGGCCGCCGTCAGCTGGCACGGCTCGCGCGAGGTGGACCTCCACGTAGCTGCTTGCCACGTCTGCATCGGCGAGGCCGTGGGCCTTCGCCTGCGCGCCGGTGACCTGCTCGAATTTCAGCGGCGCGCCGGTCATCACGTCGAACACGGCTTCGCCGCCGGGAACGGCCTGCAGGCCGTTGCCGATTCGATCGAAGAATGTGGTCGCGCCCGCCGTGGTCGCCGCCACTTCGTAGTCGGTCCTGAACGATGCGCTTTCCGGCGCGAGCAGCTCATACACGGCATACTCGTCCTGCATCGTCTGCTGTTGCGCAGCCAAACACAGCAAGTCACCGCAAAGGACACCAAGGACACAAAGCATCAAACTGGTCTTGCTCTTCGTGTCCATTGTGTCCTTTGTGGTGGTACCCTTCTTAGGTCAGCTCACGGTTCCGCGTCTCCGGAATCCAGATCCACGCCACCGCGGCGAGCAGGAACGCCGCGCCGGCAATCGTAAAGGCCAGGCCGAAGCCGCGCGACTGTGCCACCGAGCCAACGGTGTAGGGCGCCGCGGCGCTCGCGATCCGGCCGAAGTTGTAGCAGAAGCCGGCGGCGGTCGCGCGGACGGCCGTCGGATAGAGCTCGGCGACCAGCGCCCCGAGTCCGCTGAAATAGCCTGTGCCGAAGAACGCCACGAACGGACCGAGAAACAGCAGAACAACCGGCACGCGGAGGATCCCGTACATCGGCAGAAGAACTGCCGCTGTCAGGAGGTAGATTACGTACGTGCGCTTCCGGCCGATCGCGTCCGCCATGAATCCGAACGTCACGTAGCCGAACCACATGCCCACCTGCATCGCGATCACGAACCACGACATGGTCGACGATGAGAGGCCGATCCCTCCTTGAGCCGGTGAGAGCCGCAGGTACGCGGGCACCCACCCGTTGAGCCCCCACCAGGCGAACAGGCAGCACGAGTTCATCAACGCGATCGCGACCGTCACCCGGACGATCTGCGGCTTGAACAGCGCGCTCAGACGTCCGCGCTCGACCGGCGCGGCGGAGCGCCACATCGGCGGGTCCTCGAGGCGCCTGCGAATCCAGAGGGTGAACAGCGCGGGCAGCACACCGACAAAGAACACGCCGCGCCAGCCCCAGAGCGGCATGACGATCATGTTCACAAGCGCCGCCAGTCCGTAGCCGATGGCCCATGCGCTCTGGACGAATGCGAGCGCCTTGCCTCGATGACGAGCGGGAAACGATTCCGACACGAGCGCTGCGCCCGTCGCCCACTCGCCGCCCATGCCGATGCCGAGGAGAATCCGAAACACCGCGAGCTGCCAGGCTGTCTGCGCGAAGCCGCAGGCCGCGGTGAAGATCGAATAGATCAGCACGGCCGCCATCAGCGCGCGCTTGCGTCCCGCGCGATCGGCGATGACGCCGAACATGATGCCGCCGGCGGCCGCGGCCAGCAGCGTCGCCGAGTTCAGAATCCCCGCTGTGGGCAGCGACAGATGGAGCGTCGGATCCTCGATGAGCGAGGCGAGGACCATCGCGTAGAGCATGACGTCGAACGAGTCGAGCATCCACCCGAGCGACGCCGCAATGAAGGCCCGGCGCGCGCGCAGGTCGGCGTCGTGCCACCAGCCGAGTATCCCTGCGCCGCGACTCTCTATCGCAATGGCTTCCATGGTCACCGTTTGTGTCGCGTCTCAGAAGTTCGTTGAGCACCGAGGGCGGCGAGGCGCCCGGATGGCAAGGCGCGAAGAGTGAGCATATCGGAAATATTCGAACGATGAGCAACGCAGCCAGCCGGGATGCATCGCCGGCCGAATGCCAACCAACTTCTGAGACTCGACACTAGAGAGTTCCGATCGCTTTCACGGTCACGCCGGCGGCCTCGAGGCCAGCGCGAATCTTCGCGGCGAGATCGTCGGACCCTGGTGTGTCGCCGTGGACGCAGATCGTGTCGGCCTCGAGCGGCACGATCGAGCCGTCGATGGCCACCACGGTTCGAGCCTTCACCATTCGAACCGCCCGCGCCACGACGGCGTCGGGATCGTGAATCACGGATCCGGGCTTTCGCCGCGACGCGAGCGACCCGTCGGGTTCGTACGCGCGGTCGGCGAACACTTCGGCGGCGACGCGCAACCCGGCGGCGCGACCCGCGGCGAGGATCTCGGATCCCGGCAGTCCGAAGAGAATCAGCGCTCTGTCGAACGCCGCGACGGCGCCCGCGATGGCCGCCGACAGTTCTGTGTTTCGGACTGCCATGTTGAACAGCGCGCCATGCGGCTTCACGTGCTGGAGCGTCGCGCCTTCAGCGCGCGCGACGCCGGCCACGGCCGCAATTTGGTACAGCACGAAGTCCTCGGCCTCCGCCGGCGTGACGTTGAGCTCGCGGCGGCCGAAGCCGACCAGATCCGGAAATCCCGGGTGCGCGCCAACGGCGACGCCGTGTCTCTTCGCCAGGCGAATCGTCTCGCGGAGCACCGAGGGATCCCCGCCGTGAAACCCCGCGGCAATGTTCGCGGACGTGATCGACTTCATCAGCCCGCCGTCGTGGCCGATCGTGTAGGCGCCGAACGATTCGCCTACGTCGGAGTTGATGTCAATGCGCATGATGGGCTGGATGGGCTCGGCCCCTAACGCTCCTCCGACGTCACTTTCTTCTCGGCGTCGGACTTTGGGGGTTTCGGCGGCCTCGGCCGATTCATCGACAAACTGACGCCGCCCCAGAACTGATCGATCTTGCGCTCCACCTCGTGACGGCCCTGCACCAGGTAATCGAGGACCGCCTTGTCCCATTGGAGCCCGGCGTTCGCCACCAGCTTCATCCAGTCGCCGCGCGCGGTTTCGTCAGGCGCTTCAGTGCTGCCGTCCCATATGGTCACGTTCGGGTTGCGCGCCATGAAGTCCGTCGCGGTCGGGCTCGCGCGCGCGCCTTTGATCGACTTGTAGATCAGCACGCCATTCGTGAAATCGAGCTTGAAGTTTTTCTGATCGAAGTCGAAGCTGTACCGCTTGTAACGCTCGTAGGCGCGCTCGTTGAGCGCCACCGTGCCCGGCGCCGCCTTGGCGTACTCGGTAATCATGTTGAGCAGCTTCATCTGCTCGTCCTTGTGCCGCGGATAGCGCGGATCGTCGAGCCACGCAAACCCCGGCATCCACCATCCGCGCATCGTCCAGTAGTCGCGTGTTTCGACCGCTCGCGTCCGTACCCAGGCCGCGTACTCCGAGAAGAGCTGCACCCACTCGTGGGTGGGATAGCCGTGCGGGTTCAGGAAGATGTCGGGCAGCCACGTGCGCCAGATCTTCGGGCGGATGCCGCTCTCGGGATAGATCGGATCGCTGTCCCACTGCGCGCTCGTGACGTCGACGCCGAGCGCGCCGAGATATCCCGCGTGAAGCATGTAGGTCGGGTTGATCTTCTGCAGGTCGTACGCGAGCTGCGCGCCATCGGCATTCGTGATCGGGTGGATCACGACGTTCACCTTCTTCAGCTTGTCGCGATACGCCGGGTCGGTGAGGAGCAGCTCCGCCATCCTGAGCACGTGGCTCGTCGACGACACTTCGTTCGCGTGCTGGCGCGCCGAATAGACCACCGTCGGCTTCATCGTCGTCTGCTTGGCCTGCGACCAGTGCGATGCGGCGACCTCCGGCATCAGGTCCATCGCCCACACATCTTTGCCGAGATAGCTCTGGCCGACTTTGTAAACGGTCGCCTCGCTGAACATCGACATCTTCGCGAGAATCTCGTACGCCTCTGGCGGCGGAATCGGCGTGTCCCATTGGACGAGCGGCGGATCGCTCGGCTGCCCTTCGACCGGGCTCAGGGCACCCCGAGCGCCAGTCGAGGGGTGCCGCGCTCCAGCGTCGCCGACCGCGTACGTCTTGATGTCTGGGAACGGCGTCGGTGTGCCGTTCGGCTCCAAAGTGGCGATCACTTCAGTCCCAGGCTTGGTCTCGTGCTCCCAAGCGATTGCGACGCGCACGGCGCCGAGATCGTGATACGCGAGCGCGTCGCGGTACAAACCAGCCGCACGGAGACGCGCAAGATGGCCGAAGACGGCATGCACCTGTTCAGCCGAGATGACCGTGCGGTCGACGCGTTCATCGGCGGCACGCTTGATCAACGCGTCACGCTCGTCCTTCTCCGTGTCGACCTTGAGCCGCAGATCGAGGCGCTCGATGCCGTCGCGTCCGGCGCGCACCGTCGCCGCGAGCGTCTGCGGCCGATCGACGGCGATCTTCGGAACGTCAAGACGCGCCTGCCCACGGCGGCCGCTGCGCTCCACGTAATCGATGACCACCGACGGCCGGGGCGCATCAAAGCCCGTGACGGAAATCCGGGCCCTGCCGGGTTTGCCGTCCGCCTTCGGATGCATCACCGGAATGATGCGGCCCGGATAGGTCAAGCCGGATCCGCGGGTGAACCGGCCCATTACGTCGAAGAAGTGAATCGTATTGAAATAAATCTCCTCGTGAAGCGCCTCCATCGAGGAAATCTGCTCCTCGTCGACCGGAAGCCTGTATTCAGGCTCGCTCAACGTGAGGTCTACCGTCAGCTCGCCGAAAAACGGCGCGTCTTCCGGCCGCGGCTTTCCCTTCCCAAGCGCCATCGCGTGCTCGTACAGCGCCGGCAGCGTCTTCGACTGAAAGTGATCCCAGAAACGTTCGGGGTCCGTCTCGATGCGGTCGTCGACGACGATGCGGCCGGCGACTTCGGCTTTCATCCACCCCGTCGTGACCCGCACGCGCTCGTAATCGGGGAATCGATCGAAGAACGGCCGCTCGACGAACTTGGGCTCGAAGGTTTGCCGGAGAATCTCGGATCCGCCGGTCCCCGTGGCAATCACCTCGTACGCCGGCGATCCAACGGGCGCCATCTCGAAACGGATCTTCTTCAGATCGACGCTCAGTTCTTTTGCCAGGATCTCGTCGATCGGATACAGCTCGAGCAGCCACCGGCTGGGCACGAACATGCCCTGCTGCGTCCACCCGGCCGCGGGTCCGATTTCGGCGAATCTGATCGTGATCCCATCGACAGGTTTTCCGGCCAGCGCCGGACGCACGACGTCGTACAGCCAGCCGTATCCCTGTTTGTAGGCCGACAACACCGTGACCGATGTCGCTCTCTCGTCGGCGCCGGCCTTCACCAGTTCCGCGCGCGCCTGCTGTTCGATGTGTCGCCGGATCTCGGGCGGTTCGCTCAGACGCGCTTCAATCGTCACCGTCGGCCGCTTCTTGAGCGCCGGAAGGACTTTTGCGCGCAGCTTGGTCCAGAACTCGTCCACTTCGGACGCAATCTCGACGTCCTCGCTGACCAGAGCACGGCCCTTCTGCACGTCCAGGTTCTGCACCTCGATGTTCAGCGAGGCGGCGTTGAACGATCGCGCGGCGTCCTGCTTCACGACATCGGCGAAACGGTCTGCCGCTTTCTCGACGAAGACTTTCACGTGCGCGGACGAAAGATCCTTGCCGCGTAGCTCGTCGCCGAGTTTGTCGAGCTTGTACAGGCTCATTGCCGCCTGCCCTGCGGGCGACCGGCCCGCGACGAACTTCCGCACATCGTCTTCGACATCATCGAGGGTCGTGCGATCTTTGCCGCGCGCCCAGATGTGCGGGAGCTTCTCGGCAAGCTGGCGCACCGCGCGGTCTACGCCGGCCGCGTCGCCTCCCGTCACGATGACGGCGCTCTTTTCGCCGAACGCCTTCCGGACAATCTGAATGAGACCTTCGCCTGGCGCGAGCGGCGGACGTGCCCATTTGTGGTTGGTCATCAACTGCTCGGCTACAGGATGCGCCGTGCCGATCAACACCAGCATCGGCTCGCTTTCCGGAGTGTCCACGCTGTTAGGAGACTTGGCGATCGGAATCGACACGCCAGTTGATTCGAGTCCAAGACGCGCCGCCAGATCCACCGCTCCATCCGCGCCGTCGCCATCCGCGCTGAGCAGCACGTCGACGCGATCGGGAATCAGGTTGCTGTCGGAGTCGGCGAGCGCCCCTTCGTTGGCGTAGAACGTCGAAAGATCGAAATTCTCTTTCGCGCCGCCGCCCGAGCGCCGCGGCAGCGCCGCCGGCACTGGAGCAGCCGGCACGATCGCGCGCGGCAAGTCAACGGTCGCCACGCCCGCGCCTGTTCCGTGCAAACGGACGCGCAGCTCGCGAAGGCTGGCGTACGACAACGCGCGCTTCGGGTCGCGACCGCTGATCGCCTTGAACTGGTTGAGCGCCACCTGCGCCTTCACGACATCGCCGGCGCCGGACAGCTGCACGTCGACGACGAGGCGCTCGACGAGGTCGGCGGCGTGCCGTACGTACGCCGCGGTTGCTGCCGCGGACGCCGCGGTAATGCCTTTCCCGGTCAGAAACTCCTTCACCTCGTCGGCAATCCTGTCGGTGGTCGGCCCCTTCTGGTCCCACAGGTATGGCAGGTGACCGGCCACCATCACCGCCGCGGCGTTCAAACCGTTGTCGTCGCCACCGAGGACTGCAACCGCAGGTTGGCCGCTGGATGTGAACGCCGCCACGAGGCCGTCACCAGGTTTGAGCGCCGCACCACCAACGGCGTTGGCGGCGATGCCGACCCGCGCGAGGGCGTTCGCGCCGACGAAGATCACGGGGGCCTCGGTGCGGCTGGAATCCGGGTTCAGCCGGACCATCGGCAGATCCATCGCCGAGGTTTCGAACCCGAGACGCGCGGCGACATCGGCCGCCGCCGCGAGCTCGCCGGCCGCGGGCGCTTCGGGCAGCGCGATGACTGCGTTCACGAAGTCGATCGCGCCGTCGGCGTTTCGATCCTGAAACACGACGCCGGGCTTGAACAGCTCTGACAGGGGCGCCATGACCGTCGGTGCTGGCGCGGTCCGCCCGACCGCGCCCGCACAAACTGCCACGACACACATTTCCAAGACGCGTTTCATAAATGACTCTACCGCGAACCCAGCGGACCTACGCCCCGTTAGAACGTGAACCGTATCGCGAACTCCGCTTGTCGCGACGGCGCGTTGATGTTTGGCGAGATTCTGGTCACCGTGCCGAATACCGGACGGCCCGTGACGGGATCATTCCCTGCGCCGACGTTGTTGCCCGCGACGTCGAAGTTCGCGCGATTGAAGATGTTGGACAACTGCGCGATGAGCTCAGCCCGCTGCGAGGCGCCGACCCGGAAGAACTTCGATAGCCGGAGATCGACGTTGGCGAACGTCGGGCAGTCGACCGCAGTCACCGGTGTCAGGTTGCGCGCCGTGCGAAACGTGTTGACGGCATTCACATCCAGGTTTCGGCAGCCGGACCCCGGCGTCACGCCTGGCGGCAGATCGGTGGCATATCCGTCACCATTCAGATCGAAGGAGCTCGTCGGATTGAGGCGCTGACTCGAGCGGAAATCGCCGATGGCCGAGAGCTGCATGTCGAACGGAAGCTGCGCAATGCCGCTCGCCACCAGCCGATGACGGCGATCGGCCGCGCCGTAGCGCTCGACCTTGAAAAAGCCATAGCGATCGGTCGGGTCGTTCAGGAACAGGTTGTCGAACGCCTTGCTGAGCGTGTACGACACCAAGGCCTGATAGCGATTCGACATGCGCTTCTCGACCTTGACGAGGAGGGCGCGATAGGTGTTGTCCGACGTCGACTGCCAGAAGTTCACGCGGCCGAACTGCGGATACGGCTTCACCTTCGTCACAGGATCGGGCAGATTCAGATCGACGGTGTCGCGATCCGAGTATCGCTTCGTCACGCTGATGTCGGCGCTGATCGCAATGTCGCGCATGATCGAGTGGTTCATGCCGACGTTGAACTGATGCGCATACGCGTTCACGGTGTCGTTCGACTCAACCGTGACATTGGGCGGTGCCGTGCTCAGGAAGGCGTCGCGCGACCGTCCCCCGTACGGATCCGGGAACGACGGCCGCGAGATGATGATCTGTTTCGCCTGCGGCCACGTCAGCTCGCCAAAATTCTGCAGCGTTCGCATGTTGTCGTAGAACATGCCGTAGCCGGCGTGCACGTTGGTGACGCCGTTGCTGCGCGGATCCCACGCGAACCCGATCCGCGGCCCGAAGTTGTTGACGTCGCCGCGGTGACGGGTCGTCGGCTGCTTCACAACCGAGACGTCGAGCGGGAACGTGCCATCCCGCCCCAGCTTGCTCTGAATGCTGCCGAGCAATCCTGGCAGGTCCTCGTTGAATGATCCCTGTTGCAGGTCGTAACGCAATCCCAGGTTGAAGGTCAGGCCGCTGCGAAGCTGCCAGTCGTCCTGGAGGTAGGCGGCGAACACGTTCACCGGAATGTTCGCGTAGGTCGGAAGCGAATTCGTGTATTGCGTCGGAAACGTCGTCGGATCGTTCACGTTGTACGGCGCGTCCCTCGGGAAGGTCCAGGTGCCGAGGGGAGACTGCGTGTTGTCCCCTTCGAACGGAACGTGGCTGAAGTCGAACCCGGTCTTCCACTGGTGCGAGCCGCCGAACTTTCGCATCAGATGCGAGAAGTCGTCCTTGAACTCCCACCGGGATTCCGGTCCCATCTGCGCGTTGCCGCATCCCCCGGTGCGGATTGACGGGTAGCGATATTCCGCCGTGCAGTACGGAAGCCGCGCCGCGAAGTCGCCCGGATCCCAGTTGCCGTGGCTGTAGGGCGGTGAGACCTCGTATTTCGCGTAGGCGTACTGGAAGCGCACGTCGTTCAGCGAGCGATCGCTCATCACCCACGTGTGTCCCACGACGGCGGAGCTGCGTGGGACCGCGAAGTCGAAACTATTGGTGGCGGCGATGTTCCCCCCCGCAGTGATGACGGGCCGGTACTCGTCCTCCGCGCCGTACCGGATGAACAGGCTCTGCCCTTGCGCGAGCTGATGGTCGATCTTGGTGTTGTACGTCCAGCGTCGTTGTTTGCTGTCGACCGTGCCCTCGTACTGCGGCCACAATCCTCGCGCGTTCACCGTGAAGAACTGGTTCTCGTTCGTGCCTTCGTACGCCGCGAAGAAATGCGTCTTGTCCTGCACGATCGGTCCGCCGAACGTCCCGCCGTACTGATAACGGCGGTAATCCGGCTTCACCGTCTGGAAGTACTCTCGCGCGGTAATCGACGCGTCGCGGAAGAACAGCAGGCCGGATCCGTGGAATTGGTTCGAGCCCGACTTGGTGACGACGCTCAGCACGCCGCCCGTGGCGAGCCCGTACTCGGCCTTGTAATTGGACGTCGAGACCTTGAACTCCTGAATCGCATCCATCGCGAAATTCTGCCGCGGCTCGCCCATCTCGGCCCACGTGTTGTTGACGCCGTCGACGACGAACCCGTTCGAGTACTCGCGTCCGCCGGCGCCGATGTTCACGTTACCGCGATAGAACTGCCCCCGGATGTTGTCCTGCGAGGTGCCGGGCGTCAGCATGGCCAGATCGATCCATCGCCGTGACGCCACCGGCAAATCCTGAATCTGCTGCGTCGACACCGCCGTCGACACGTCCGACCGCGTCACGTCCACGATCGGCGATTCGCCCGTCACGGTAATCGTTTCCGACAGCGCGGCGGGCTTGAGGGTGAAATGGATGATCGCGGTCTGATCGATGACCAACGTGATGTCCGGACGCGTCTCGCTGCTGAATCCGCTCAGTTCCGTTGATACCGAGTACCGTCCCGGCGGCAGCGACGGCAGGCGATAGTCGCCATTGGCCTCCGTGACCGCCACGCGCGTCAGACCGGTCTCCACGTTTCGAGCGGTGACGGTGACACCCGGAATGACCGCGCCGGAGGTGTCCTTGACGACGCCGGTGACCTGCGCGTTCTGCGCGTAAGCCGGCACGGCGAGCGCAACGGCCCAAACCAGTGCCACCACGATCCGATTCAGCCACGTACGCATGAGAGTTCTCCTTGTCGATCAGCGCCGGCGCACACTACGGCTGTTGCGACTGCCAGGAGCAGAAATCGCGTGGTCACGATGCAATCCTCAGGAAGAGTCGGTCTGTAGTGCGGGTGGTGCTGTGGCGGAAAATTCTATCAGTACAAAACAAAAGGGCACCGCGTGATTGCGATGCCCCTCTGCTCCACTGATCTGGCTCCCCCAGCATTCACGGCGCCCTGCCGTAATCAGATCAGCGACTGTGCCCCTCCAAGGGGCAAGGGCCGTACCCGCGGCGTTTCTTAGGAAAACAGGAAGATCGCCCGATCGGGGCGAGAGCGAGTCGACGACTCTGTCGCTCCACTTACAAATCCGTCGCCGCGGCGTGTCTTCAGACCTCCGTCCCTCCGGGTGACCTCCGTCCCTCCGGGCGACCTCCGTCCCTCCGGGCGACCTCCGTCCCTTCGGGCGACCTCCGTCCCTCCGGGCGACCTCCGTCCCTTCGGGCGACCTCCGTCCCTCCGGGTGACCTCCGTCCCCCGGGTGACCTCCGTCGCTCGCTGGACTCGACCAGGAATGGTGTCAAACGCCGGGATACACGGGCAGCTGATTACCGACCTGGGCGAGCGTGGGGTGGCGGCTGTCCCGTGTCGACAGGATTGGCGTCATGACCGGCCACTGGATGCCAAGCGCCGGGTCGTTCCAGGCGATGCCGATTTCGTCGGCCGGGTCGTACACGTCGGTGCACTTGTACTCGAGTTGCGCGATCGGGCTGATCACACAAAAGCCGTGCGCAAACCCGGGGGGAATGTAGCACTGCCTGAAACTGTCGGCCGACAGCGTGACACCCACCCATCGGCCGAACGCTGATGATCCGCGCCGTACGTCGACGGCGACGTCGAAGACCTCGCCTTCGATGACACGGATCAACTTGCCTTGCGGACGCCGCAGCTGCAGATGCAGGCCGCGCACCGTCCCGGCCACCGACTGCGAATGATTGTCCTGGACGAAGGGTCCGGTAATGCCGTGCTGGCGGTACCGGTCGGCGTGATAGGTCTCCACGAAGAACCCGCGGCCGTCGTGGTGCACGTCGGGCTCGATGATGAGAACGCCTGGAAGCTCGGTTGGCAGAACGCGCACGTCAGTCGCGGTCCAGGAGATGGATCAGGTACTGGCCGTAGGCGCTGGACTCCATGCCGCGCGCCAGCCGCGCGAGCTCGGCCTCGGAGATGTACCCCATGCGGTAGGCGATCTCTTCGAGACACGCCACCATCAGTCCCTGACGCTCTTCGACCGCGTGGATGTAGTTGGACGCCTGCATGAGCGAATCGTGAGTGCCGGTGTCGAGCCAGGCGATACCTCTCGGCAGCTTTTCAACGCGGAGCTGCCCGCGTTCGAGATACGTGCGATTGACGTCGGTAATCTCGAGCTCGCCGCGCGCCGACGGCTCGAGGTGTGCCGCGATGTCGATCACCTGATTATCGTAGAAGTACAAGCCGGTCACGGCGTACGACGATTTCGGGGCGGCCGGCTTCTCTTCCAGGCTCACGGCGCGGCCGTCTGCACCGAATTCCACGACGCCGTAGCGCTCGGGATCGCGTACCTGATAGCCGAACACCGTGGCGCCGGTCTCGCGCGCGGCGGCGGTCCGCAGGTAATCCGAAAAATGCGCGCCGTAAAAGATGTTGTCGCCGAGGGCCAGCGCGACGCGATCGCCGCCAACGAACTCGCGGCCGATGATGAAGGCCTGCGCGAGGCCGTCGGGGCTCGGCTGGGCGCCGTACTCAATCTGCAGACCGATCTCGCTGCCGTCGCCGAGCAGGCGCCTGAACCCTTCCTGCTCGTGCGGCGTCGTGATGACGAGCACCTGCCGGATGCCCGACAGCATCAGCGTCGCCAGCGGGTAGTACACCATCGGCTTGTTGTAGACGGGCACGAGCTGCTTGCTGACGGCGCGTGTCAGTGGATGCAGCCGCGACCCCGATCCGCCGGCGAGGATGATGCCCTTCAGCATTGCGGATTGCGGACTGCGGATTGCGGATTCGAGCGCGCAATAATGCAACCACGAAGACACGAAGACACGAAAGAGAAAACGCTCTGAAGTGATCGTTGTCTATCCAAGGCCCAGCCTTTGCCTGTCATATCGCCCCACCTGGACCTGCTCGCACCAGTCGCGGTGCGCGAGATACCAGCGCACGGTCTCGCGGAGCCCGCTCTCGAAGGTGTGGCGCGGCGCCCATCCGAGCTCGCGCCGAATCTTCGCCGCGTCGATCGCGTAACGGCGGTCGTGGCCGGGCCGATCCGGAACGAACGTCTTCAGCGCATGCCGGCTCCCGGCCGCGGGCCGCAGCTCGTCCACCACGTCGCAGATCCGATCGACGATCTCGAGGTTGGTGCGTTCGTTGCCGCCGCCGATGTTGTACTTTTCGCCCTCGCGTCCCTTCTCGAGCACGCGCAGAATGCCCGCGCAATGATCCTCGACGTGCAGCCAGTCGCGCACGTTGCCGCCGTCGCCGTAAATCGGCAGCGGCCGGCCGTCGACGGCGTTCAGGATCATCAGCGGAATCAGTTTCTCCGGAAACTGAAACGGCCCGTAGTTGTTCGAGCAGTTGGTCACCAGGACCGGCAGCCGATAGGTGTGGCAGTAGGCGCGAACCAGGTGATCCGCCGACGCCTTGCTCGCGGCGTACGGCGAATTCGGCGCGTACGGTGTGTCCTCGCTGAACCGTCCACTAGCGCCAAGCGTGCCGTATACCTCGTCGGTCGACACGTGTAGAAACCTGAATGCCTCGCGCGCCGATTCCCCCCGGCCGCCGACGAACCGCCGCGCCGCCTCGAGCAGCACGAACGTGCCCACGATGTTGGTGTCGATGAACGGCTGCGGCGTGTCGATCGAGCGATCGACGTGCGTTTCGGCCGCGAGGTTAAGCACCGCGTCCGGCCCGAATTCCGCGAACGCGCGCGAGACGGCGTCACGGTCGGCGATGTCCGCCTGCACGAAGGTGACGCGCGGATTCTTGAGCGGTTCGTCGAGGTTCAGCAGGCTGCCGGCGTACGTGAGCTTGTCGAGAACCACAAGCCGATCGGACGAATGCTCGAGTGCATACCGGACGAGGTTGGACCCGATGAAGCCAGCGCCGCCGGTTATGAGCAGAGTTCGCATCACAAACGCGCCACCGCGGAGGACACAGCGGACACGAGAGTCAGGACCGGTTTGATCCTCAGTGTCCTCCGCCTCCTCTGTGGTGCGGAGGTGTTCCTGGCGAAAGCACTAAACAGCCGCGCCCTCGGGATACATGAGCGCGAGCCGGAGCTCCTTGGCGAGCGAGTCGACGGTGGTGCCGGCGCGCTTCCACGCGCCCTCGGTCTCGAAGCGCAAGTCGCCGATGCGGCGGCCCCACGGCGCGATGACGCGACCGATCGCGCGGAAATCGGTGCGGTCCGCATGTTCCTGGTCGAGCCGCCGGATCACGTCGGGCGCGACGCGGATGAACGCGCGCAGCGCCGATGCGCTCCGGATGCTGTACTTGCGGCCGTTCCAGGCGCCGCCGAACACGAGCGCGATCTGCTTGAAGTAGTTGACGAAGAACTTCTTCGCCTCCTCGTGCATGTCGCCCGAGCGGCGCTGGCTGAACACGCCCCCTTCGGCGAACAGCTTCTTGAGCTCCTGCGCGAGCGGCGCCTGCGCCACGCGGCCGCGGCCGACGCCGAGCAGCTTGATCTCGTCGTAGAGCGGCGAGTCCTCGCGATCGTTCAGCGCCCGTACCACGTCGTGGCCCGTCGCGAGCGCCTCGTCGCGATACAACTGGCGGCCCGACAGGCTGACCAGATGCGACGCGTTGAGCCGCGTGTGCTTCGCATTGATCGTCACGAACATCTGGACGACGTGATCCTCCGGGAGCCGATCGAAAATGATCGCCGGCACCGCGAACTCCTCGCCCTGGAACCGTTCGATGTCGGCGTGCAGCGCGAGCAGGCGGTGCTGGCCGTCGATCGCGCGCAGAATGCCCTCGCGCTCCGGCACCTTCAGGATGCCGACGCGCTCATCGCCGTCGACGGCCTGGAACGAGAGCTTCTCGTCGCAGGAAATGATCACCGCGCCGGGAATTGACGGCAGATCGCGCGCCTGACGGCACTGCTCGTAGTACTGCACCAGCTCGTCGATCTTTTTCCGGATGATCTGGCGTTGATAGGCCTTGTCGCTCGACGCGATGCGCCGCTCGAGGAAATCCCAGTTCACTTTGGACGGCGAGACACCGGGCTTCTGCCGGCCACCACGCACGGGCGCCTGCGCGTTCTCGCCGTAACTGAGAACCTCGAACCGTACGAGCTTGTCGATGTCACTGGCGGTCAGCGAAGCTTGGTAGAATTGCACCCCGAACTGCTGCATTCGGATCGCGGCAACGTTAATCATAGGTATGAGTCCGAGTCACGTAGGCCTGGGAGTCGGGTAGGTCACGTAGGTCAGGTAAGAGACCCACCTGGCCTCGCCTCGTTACAAAGAGGCCGATTGTACCGAGCGACCGGCGCGCATCTCAACGGTTTTTTCGCCGCCGGCCGCCAGGGCGCCGCGGGCCCGATCCACGAACATACAAGCTAAGTATCTCGCAAATAAGGAGTTCTGTCCATGTTCCAGCCGCGGAGACGGCCTGCACACCTTCTCGCACCGCTCGGCCTGCTCCTGTTCCTGGGTGGAACGGGAACTCTGGCGCAATCCTCTGTAAAAAAAGAGGTTCGGGCATCTGCCGCGGCGGCAGCACACCCGGTCGACGATCCGGAATTCGCCCGGCTGGTCAAGGAATGGACGACAAGGCCGGAGTTCAGCAGCCCGCTGGTCGATCACTTGCCCAAGGTTGCGGGGGTGCCCTCTCCCAAGGACATCCTGGGCCATCACATCGGCGAGCCGAAGAAACTGACCTATTACGCCGACATCCTGAAGTACTACCGGGCATTAGCGGCCGCCACCCCGCGCGTGAAGGTGCAGACAATAGGCAAAAGCCATGAAGGACGCGACCTCGTGGTTGTCTTCATCGGCGCTGACGAATCGATCAGGAACCTCGAGACCTATCGCGGGTACCTGACACAGCTGGCCGATCCCCGAACCGTGACGCCGGCACAGGCAACCGAGACCATCGCCAAGGCGAAGCCTCTGTATCACCTCTCGGGTGGACTCCACAGCGGCGAGGTGGGGCCCTCGGAGATGCTGATGGAGCTCGCGTATCGCCTGGCGACGGAAGAGTCGACGATCGTCAACGCGATCCGCGACAACGTGATCGTCTCGATCACGCCAGTGGCGGATCCGGATGGCCGCGATCGCAACGTCGACTGGTACTACAAGTACGGCATCAACGAAACAGAAGGACGGACCACCGGGGCAGGCGTGCCGTACTGGGGCAAGTACGTCTTCCACGACGACAACCGCGACATCAACTATTCGCAGGTCGAGATGCGCGCGCTGCTCGACTGGTACTTCCAATATCACCCGCCGATCATGCACGACCTCCACCAGGCGCAGACACTGCTCTACACGTTCAGCGGCCAGGCGCCGCAGAACCCGAACCTCGATCCCATCCTCTACGGCGAGCTGCCGATGATGGCCAACTTCGAGATGGCGCAGTTCGCGAAATACGGAATGCCGGGCGTCTGGACGCACGGCTTCGTGGACATGTGGTCGCCCGGATACCTCGCCTTCATGTCGTCGAACCACAACGGCATGATCCGGATGTACGAAATCCAGGGATTCAGCGGCGCCAACACGCAGAAGATGCGGCTCGGCCCTTCGACGAGCTCAGGGCAGGCAAATGCCGTGGCCGGCCGCGGCGGCCGAGCGGGCGGCCCCGGCGCCGGCGACGCTTCGACGGGCGCAGGGCAGGCGGCTGAAGCGGCGGCGGCGGGACGCGGCAGCCAGAGCCAGCGCGAATGGTTCCGGCCCTGGCCCGCGACCGGCGAATTCGACTGGTCGCTGCGCAACAACACGAACTACGGTGAGACCGGCGTGCTCACGGCGCTGCAGTACACAGCGGCTTTCCCGAAGGTGATCCTCGAGAACTTCTACATCAAGTCGCGGAATTCGATCGAGACGGGCCGGAAAGAGAGCGTCGCCGGTTACCTGATTCCGGCCGGCCAGCGCGATACGACGCGCGTGGAACGGCTGGTCAACCTGCTGCGTCTGCAGGGCATCGAGATCGGCCCCGCGACCGCCGAGGTGAAACTGCAGGAAGGCACCTTCCCCGCCGGCTCCTTCATCGTCAAGCGCGACCAGCCGTATTCGCGTCTGGCGAAGACGCTGCTCGAAAAGCAGGTCTATCCGGATCCGAACCTTCGCACCTATGACGATGCGGCGTGGACGATGGGATTGATGAACCACACGGAGGTGAAGGAGATCAGCGACAAGAAGATCCTGGACCTCGCGGTGAGCCCAGTGACGGAGAAGGAGATCCGGCTCGCGGGATCGGTGACCGGCAGCGGATCGATGTTTGCCATCGCGCATCTCGGGTCGAACAACATGATTACGCTGCGGTACCGGCTGAAGGATTTGAAGGTGCAGGCCGCGGAGAAGGAGTTCAAGCAGGGCGACGTCACCTTTCCCGCCGGCTCCTTCATCGTCAGCGGCGACGCGGTGAAGGTGCGGTCAGCGGTCCAGGCGCTGGGGCTCACGGCCGCGGCGCTGTCCACGGCGCCACCGGTGCCGGTGCATGACGTCGATGTGCCGCGCGTGGCCATGTACAGCATCTGGGGCAACACGCAGGACATCGGCTGGGTCCGGTACGCGTTCGACAGGTTCGAGGTGCCGTACGACCTGATCTTCAAGGAGCGCGTGAAGAAAGGCGACCTCAAGAGCTCCTACGACGTCATCGTCGTACCGAACCAGGGTGGAAGCGGCAAGCGGCTCGTGTTCGACATCGAAAGCCGCGGTCAGCCGATCGAATACAAGAAGAGCGACAAGTTCCAGAATCTCGGGATGTACGGCGAATCCGACGACATTACGGGCGGGATGGGGCTCGAAGGCGTCGCGGAGTTCGACAAGTTCGTGAAGGCCGGCGGCGTGCTCATCACGCTCGGCACCGCGAGCTTTTTCCCCGCCGAGTTCGGACTGGCGCCGAAAGTGGACGCGGCGAGGGCGTCGGCGCAGTTCTACGCGCCGGGCGCGATCGTCGACGCAGAAATCCTGCAGCCCGAGCACCCGATCTTTTACGGGTACGACAAGAAGATCGTCCCCGTCCGCTACGCGAATGGTCCGCTGCTCACCGTGCAGACCGGCGCCAATCCCTTCGCCGATGGACCCCCGCCCCCCGGTCCTCCGCCAATCCCGCAGGGTGTGCTGATGCGGTATCCGGGCGGCGAGGAGCACGTGCTGAGTGGCTTGATGCGTGGCGCGAACGAGATCAGGAACCGCCCTGCCATCGTCGACCAGGCGTCGGGCAAGGGGCGTGTGATTCTGTTCGCAGGGAACCCGTGCTACCGGTGGCAGAACTTCGGCGAGTTCAACATGCTGTTCAACACAGTGTTGAATTTCAACGACATCAAATCCGACGCACAAAAAACCGGGCCGAATCGCTAGCCGATGCAGCGGGACGGTGAAGAGCTATCCTGTCTTAACGACTCGCATCTTCGATATATCTAACGATATATCGCGGACTGTTCACTGGGCGGTTCTGGCAGGCTGCCACTTCAGAAATGCCAGAATCGTGAGCGCTCCCTGCATGACGAGCATTGCGCCAAGCACCAGTGCGTAGCCTTCGAAATGCGAGCTGGCGAGCGCCTGTCGGACCATCCAGACGCCGGCCACCGTCAGCGCTGCGCCGCCGGCGGTCGCGACCATGCGCAGCCATGCGTGCGGAATCGTCACCACGCCCAGGGTGACAGCGGTCTGAACGGCGATGAGCGTGGCGAGCGTGAACCAGACCTGATAGTTCGCGCGCGGCGGGCGAAGGACGATCAGCGACAGGCTGAGGTATCCGACAGCCAGCAGGGTCAAGACGCAAATGGCGGTCAGCAGGGTCTTCATGGCCGCGATCTTATGCAAGAGTCTTTGCGTTGTAAAGTTCTTTCTCTGTCAGACTCCCGCCGCCATGTACCTCTTGATTGCGGCGACTGTCTTCTCGACGTCCGCGTGCGTGTTGTAGAAGTGCGGAGAGAAGCGGAGACCGCCGCGGTCCTGGCCGCCGCGCATCGCGCCGCCGATGCGGTCCTTCTGGTAGAGCGCCGCGGAGAGCTTCCGCAGATCCAGATTGCCCGGCAGGAACGAGAGCACGGCGACGGAGCGTGACGGATCGGGGCTGGTCCAGATCTTCACGCCGTCGATCTTCTTCAACCCCGCCATCAGCGCCTGCGTGAGCTCGCGCGAGCGCTTCTCGATCTGCGCGCGGCCGATCCGCGTCTGGAACTTCAGCGCCTCTCCGAACGCGATCATCGCCGGCTCGTCGCGCTGGCCGAACCCTTCGAAGGTTCGCGAGACGCCGACCCGGCCCGGATAGGCGCTGTAGATCGTCGCCCAGATCTTCGGCTGGGCGGTCTTGTTGATGAACAGCACCCCGTTCTCTTTCGGACCGCACGGCCACTTGTGCGCGCTGCCGCTGTAGAAATCGGGCTGCATGTCGCTCAGGTCCACGTCCATCAGCCCGAAGGTCTGCGCGCCATCGACGAGCGTCAGAATGCCGCGCTCGCGCGCCAGGCGGCAGATGTCCTTCGCCGGAAACAGATCGCCGACGGTGCTCGTCAGGTGAGTGAACGAGATCAGCTTCGTCCTGGGCGTGATGGCCTTCGTGAACGCCTGCACGTAGTGGTCGAAGCCCGGGTGTGGATTTGGGACCGGCACGTCGATCACGGTGAACCCGAAGCGCTTGGCTTTCTCCTGCCACGCCGTGTGGTTGCTCGGATGGTTGTCGGCCGTCAGCAGCACCTCGTCGCCGGCCTTGAGATCCACGCCGTTCGACACGAGGTTGTTCGACTCGCTCGTGTTGCGCGTGATGACGATTTCTTCGGGTGCGACGCGCAGGAATTCCGCCAGCAGCTTGCGCGTGTTCTCGCGGCCGTCGCCGAGCTTCGCGCGATTGTCCGAGGACGGATCCTGATCCATGTCCTTCGTCCACTTGTACATCGACTCGAGCACAGGTCCGGAGGAGGGACAGAGATTCGCCGCGTTCAGCATCGTGAGGTCTTTCGGCATCACGAACTGATCGCGAACCGCGGTCCAGAATCTTTCGTCCGGCGACGCGGGCGTCGGCGGCAGCGCCGCCGGTTGCGGCCATGCGGAATCCGGGGCCAGGAATGGAACGGCGCCCCCGAGGGCCAGTAACCGAGCGAATTCGCGACGATTCATAACGCCTCCTGCCGAGATTCTACGCCTCGACATGACAAAGTTCTTGCGAAGAAAGATGGCCCTCAGCGACCGGGCGCTGGTCGCCACAATGACCTGTCTGATGGCGTTCTCAGCTGGAGAGCCTCGACGACCCGATCGCGAAGGACGACCGCGCCAAACATTGCGGCGCAGAACGCGATGTACGCCAGACCCGTGCCCCACAGAGGCAGCCGGCCGCGCCACAGCCAGCTCGCGTAGCCATAGACGAGCTCGACATGGATCCAGTAGATGAACAACGAGCTGCGGCCGATGCGGGCAAGACACGTCTGGCTTCGGTGGTGGGTGAGCCGCTCGAGCACGTAGATCGCCGCCAAGCCGACCATCAGGAGCCCGACGCGAATCGCGAACCATGTCGGCGAGCTCGTCCAGAACGATGCGGCGCGGTAAAGAGATGGCCGCTCGGCCGCCCAGAAACCGACCCCCACCAGGATGACACCGGCAGCCGCCAGCGCGATGTGCAGTCGGCGTTCGGCGGCGTCCCGTCGAATTGCCGCAATGATCGCCCCGGCGGCGGCGCCCGCAAACACGAAGCCGGCCCACGGCAGAAGGGTGAACGTCGTGTACTCTCCCGCGGGGCGCACGTACCACTGGATCCAGATCGGCAGGCGATCGACGGCCTGAGCCGCGCGCACGATCGGCGTCACCATCGCGATCGCCGCGGCGACGGCGCCGTAGAGGATCGCCCTGCTCGATGGACGCGTCGCGACACCCCAGAGCAGTCCGGCGATAACCATGGCCGGACCCATCACGTTCAGGATATCGACACGAAACAGTTTCACAGGACTGCCGCCCGGACTGAGGACGAACGCCTGCAGGCGGAAGAGGAACGCCAGGATGAAGATTTCCACGCCGCGGCGACAGGCGGTCTCGACCGCGCGCGCGCGACTGCCGGTTCGCTCGGCGACGCGCGCCGCAGAGAGCGCAACGCCGAGTCCGGCGAGCCACAGGAAAAGGGGCGCGGCGAAGCCGCCGAGAATCGCCAGGTCGCTGAACGCGATGCCGGTCCTGTCCGCCGGACGTGTCCACGCATCGACGGTGTGCGCCTCGATCATCAGCAGCACAGCGACGGCACGCGCCCAGTCGATGTAGGCGCGTCTATGCGCGGATGTCATAACTCGTGGCGAACTCGATGTCCTGACGCATCGAGTGCCAGACCGAGCAGTACTTGTCGCGCGAGAGCTGGATCGCGCGTGCGACGGCGTCGGGCGGCACGTCGCCCTCGACGGTGAAATGCAGCGAGACGCGGACGATCCGGTGAGGGTTGTCTTGCGCCCGATCGGCCACAAGCCGGGAGCCCAGCCCGCGAAACGCGTGGCGGCCCTGCGTAAGGATGTGCGCGAGATCGATGGACATGCAGCCCGCCAGAGCGGCGGCAAGCGCGTCCACTGGAGACGGTCCTGCGAGGCCGGCGCTGTCGACGGTCATGGCCATCTTGCTGAGCGTGACGGCAAACTTGAGATCGCCGATCCACGTCAGCTCGGCAATCGTCGGCGGTTTGGCGGCCACTCGGCCGATTGTACAGGCGGGCTCAGCCGCGCCGCAGGTTTTCGAAAGCCCTTACGCCGCGCGTCATCACATGAATGGCCCATCCGACGTTTTCAGCTGCGAATTCGCGATCGAACCGGGCACGCGTCATGCCGGTGATCCAACCCATGTGGCGCATATGTCTCATCACGGTGGCGTGGCTGAGCCTCACAGCGGCAGCCTCTTCTCGAGCGGTCGGAACCCGATCCGAGCCGGTGGCGACGCGCATGCGGAACACCGTCTTTCACCTGGGCCATGGCATTGATCTGCGCGTGGAGGATCTCTCCGGGCATCTCATCAGCAAGACCTCGGGGCCGCCGCTCTTCGACGACGTCAAGTCCTACATCGTCGACGTTCAACACGCGCGGGTCGCGATGACGGCCGAGAGCCTGACGAATCTGATGAACAACTATGTCTTCGCGTCGCCGGACGCGCCGTTCAAGAACCTGAGGATCGGCATCGAAGGTGGGGAATTGACGCAATCGGGCACGCTCAAGAAAGGCATCGGCGTTCCGTTCACCATCCGCGCGACCGTCGCGGCGACTCCGGAGGGAAAAATTCGAGTCCACCCGACCAAGATCAAAGCTGCGGGCTTCGTCTCCAAGCGGATCCTGGACTTCTTCGGTCTGGAGCTCGAAAACCTGGTGAAGATGAAGAACGTGACGGCTGTCGCCGTCGACGGCGACGATCTGCTGCTCGATCCCGAACACTTGCTTCCGCCTCCGCAGATTCGCGGCCGGCTGACGCGCGCGGCGATTGAGAATGGGTTGATCGTGCAGCAGTTCGGGACGGCAAAGGCATCGGGCACGATCGCGCCGACGGCTCCCCGGGTCAACAACTACATGTACTACCGCGGCGGGCTGCTGCGTTTTGGCAAGCTGACGATGACCGACACCGACCTGTTGCTGGTCGACGCGGATCAGAAGGATCTATTCGATTTCTCGCCCGAGCAATACAACGATCAGCTCGTGGCCGGGTACTCGAAGAACACCCGATCGCACGGCCTCATCGTTTATATGCCGGACTTGGCTGATCTCCGTCGCGGATCCACGACGCCGGTGCCGGCGGTTGAAACACAGGCCGATGCGAGAAGACGGCCTTGACGAGCACCCAGCCGAGCGGAAGAATCACGAGCAGATAAGTCAGCAGGTGGCCGAAGCCGCTGTCGGGCCCCCAGGCCTCAGTGCTCGTGTGGATCCTCTCGCTGTACGGCAGGAAGCCCTGCTCCGCCATTTCGTGCGCGCCCATGATGACCAGCTGCACGACGAAGACGAACAGAAAGATCGCCGTGGCCTGAAAGAACAGCCCGAGATTCACGCGGCGTCCATAACGCGACCACAGCCACGCGACCCCCGCCGCGCCAAGCACGCCGGCAGCCGCTCCGATGACCAGATGCACGGCCTGTCGGATCTGCAGAAGGAGCAGCGCCGTCTCGACGCCCTCGCGGCTCACCATCAGCAGCGTGAAGAGGAAGACACCGATGAACGCCGCGGAGCCGGCCCGGACGCTCGACGAGTGCAGCCGCACTTCGATGTCGCTCTTCATGCGCCGGCCCGTGCGCCACATGTGGACGACCATCCACGTGACCGACGCGGCCGCAATCAGGGCGAGCGGCCCTTCGAGCCATTCCTGGTTGGCGGCGTTATACAGCAGGTAGCCGCCGAGGACGCTGACGGCGAGCGCGACGGCGATGCCCCAGTGCACGGCGGTTGTCAGGGCGACGCGCCCCGACTTGCGCAGGTACGACAGGCTGATGGCGACGATGAGAAAGGCTTCGAGGCCTTCCCGAAGAGTGATGACGAACGCCTGGAGCATGACTGGAGCCGGCCCGTAAATGAGACTCAGTCTCAGGATGAGAAACCAGTGTACTTGCTGATATCCGACCGGTCAAGTCGGGGATGGGATGGTGGTGTCAACACGCGTTAGAAATGTCCCCGGGAGGGACGGAGGTGCCCAGCAGGGACGGAGGTGCCCGGCAGGGACGGAGGTGCCCGGCAGGGACGGAGGTGCCCGGCAGGGACGGAGGTGCCCGCCAGGGACGGAGGTGCCCGGCAGGGACGGAGGTGGCGACCCGTGCGGTAACATCGCGCCTGTCATGGCCAAATCGCGGATTGTCCTCGCCATTCTGCTGAGCCTCATGCTCGATGCGGGCTCAGGTGTGTTTATCGCGCAAGCACCACCGCCCCCCACCTCGTCCACACTAGCCGGACTGCGCTTCCGGAACATCGGCCCCGCAAACATGAGCGGTCGGATCGTCGACATCGCAGTGGTCGAGTCGAACACCTATACGTTCTATGTCGCGAGCGCGACCGGCGGCCTCTGGAAAACCACCGACAACGGCACAACGTTCAGCCCGTCATTCTTCAACGAGCAGGTCGCATCCCTCGGCTGCGTCACCCTCAGCCAGAACAATCCGAGCATCGTGTGGGTCGGCACCGGCGAAGCCACGAACCGTCAGAGCTCCGGGTGGGGCGACGGCGTCTACAAATCAATCGACGCGGGCCGCACGTGGACGAACATGGGCCTGCGCGACTCACACCATGTCGGACGGATCCTCCTCCACCCCACCAATCCCGACGTCGTGTACGTCGCGGCGCTGGGACATTTGTGGGGCTCGAATCGGGAACGCGGCCTGTTCAAATCGATCGACGGCGGACGCACATGGAAGCCGTCGCTGCAAATTGACGAGGACACCGGCGTCAGCGACGTGGCCATGGATCCGTCGGACCCCAACGTTCTGTACGCCGCAGCGCACCAGCGCCGCCGGCGCGCGTACGGGTTTCACGGCGGCGGACCTGGCAGCGCGCTCTACAAATCGACCGACGGCGGGGAGCATTGGACGAAGCTCACGACGGGTCTCCCGGCAGGCGAGCTTGGGCGCATTGGCATTTCGATCTATCGAACAGATCCACGCATCGTGTACGCGTCCATCGAGCAGGGCCTTCGGTACAACGCGTCGACCGCCTACGAGCAGCGAAAGGCTGGCGTGTACCGATCGAACGACAAGGGCGCGACCTGGAAGTTGATGAGCGACTGGAACCCGCGGCCGACCTACTCGAGTCAGATCCGCGTCGATCCGAACGACGATCAGCGCGTCTACATGGTCAGCTACAGCTACTCGGACAACGGCGGCGAGACGTTCGCGACGCCGCGTCAATCGCTCCACGGCGACGATCGCATGGTCTGGATCGATCCGCGCGACTCTCGACATCTGATCAAGGCGGACGATGGCGGCGTCGGCATCTCGTACGACCGCGGTCAGAAGTGGATCTACGTGACGTCGCTGCCGGTCAGCCAGTGGTATCACGTGGCCGTCGACATGCGAAAGCCGTACTGGGTGTACGGCGGACTGCAGGACAACGGCTGCTGGCGTGGCCCGAGCGCGACCTATTTCTCCTCCGGCATCTCGAACGACGACTGGATCCGCACGTGCGGCGGCGACGGATTCAAGAGCCTGGCCGATCCACACGACGACCGCATCTTCTACTCGGAGTCGCAGTACCTCGGACTGCTGCGCAACGACTCGGTCACCAACGAACAGCGCAACATCCGGCCCGACCAGAAACGCGGCTTCATTCAGGAGCGCCGCAACTGGACGACCTGGGGAAAAAGCGGCGTCGCCGAGCCGGAGCTGGGCAACGCGATGCCGCCGGCGAACTGGGACGGACCCTACATCCTTTCGCCGCACGATTCGGCCACGCTCTACGCCGGCACGAACCAGCTGTGGAAAAGCACCGATCGCGGCGACACCTGGACATCGCTCGGCGACATGACGACCGGCGTCGACCGCAGCACGCTCCGCATCATGGGACAGCTGCCGACGGAAACGACCTTGTCGCTGGACGATGGCATTCCTTACTACCCGACGATCACGGAAATCGCGGAATCGCCGCTGAAGCGTGGACTGCTGTACGTCGGCACTGACGAAGGACACGTACACGTGTCGCAGGATGATGGCAGGCACTGGGCGAACCTCGCGAAGCGGTTTCCAGGGCTGCCAGAATCGATGTGGGTCTCAGGAATCGAGGCGTCGCGTCATAATCCCGCGGTCGCGTACGTCTCGTTCGACGGGCATCGAAGCAACGATTTTGCGAACTACCTCTTTCGGTCGGCCGATTTCGGCAACAGATGGACTTCCATCGCCGGCGACTTGCCCGCAAACCGCGTGATCCATGCGATGCACGAGGACCCGAAAAACCCGACCCTCCTGTACGCGGCAACGGAGCACGGTCTGTATGTCACCGTCGACGGCGGCGGCCACTGGCTCGAGCTGCGCGGCAACATGCCGCGCGTGCCCGTGAACGACCTCGTGATCCATCCGCGGGACAACGATCTGGTGCTGGCGACGCACGGCCGCGGCGTGTGGATTCTCGACGACATCTCGGCGCTGCAGCGGCTCACGCCGGCGCTGCTCGCCGAATCCGCACATCTGTTCGCGCCGCGCGCCGCGGATGAAATCCGGTACGTCAATCCGAAGGCGCACGAAGGCGATCTCGTATATCACGGCGACAATCCGTCGCCCGGCGCGCTGATCGATTACTACCTCCAGCGCGATCCCGGCACGGCGCCGACCCTCACCGTGCTCGATTCGGCCGGGACAACCGTCGTGACGCTGCCGACCGTCCGAACGGCAGGCCTCAATCGCACCGCGTGGAACCTGCGGTACGCCGTGCTGCCCGCAGCGGCGCCCGATGAGGACTCGGGAGGCCGGCAGACGCCGGTTCAGGGACCGTTCGTGATGCCCGGCGAGTATACGGTGCGTCTCACGGCGGGCGGCAAGAGCACCGAGCAGAAGCTGCAGGTCCGCGAGGATCCGCGCCTCCAGGTTTCGCCCGCGGACCGGAAGGCGTGGACTGACGCGCTGTTGTCGGTCGCCGATATGTATCGGGCGGCGGTCGGACTACTCGAACGCGTCAACCGCGAGAGCGTTCCACCACCGAACGATGTGCGGCGGATCTCGCGCGAGCTGCAGTCGCGGCTCGTCACGCTCTACCGCGACATGAGCCAGTCGACTGGCACGCCAACGAGCGATCAGCAGGCGCAGATGGTGTTCTTCAAGAGCGAGCTCGAAAGCCTGCGGCGCCGCGTGCCGCCGTAATGTCCTCGGCGGACGACCGCATGCGCCACCGCATGGCGACAGGCCTCACGTGATTCATCACCACCATGGACCCAATGGACACAAAGGGTTCTGGCGATCCGCGGGCCTCAGTATCGTGATCGCGTGGATCCAGCTTTGCAGTAAGCTGACACCATGAGGCTTCCATTTGCCGCGCCCGGCGCGCTCGTCGCGCTCGCGTCGCTGGCGGTCGTCGCCAGCCAGCAGCCGCCGACGTTCAGGTCCGGCACGCAGATCGTGTCGCTGTTCGTCACGGTTGCCGACGCGCAGAAACGGCTCGTGCCGGACCTCGCGCAGGAGGATTTCGAGATCTTCGACAACGACAAGCCGCAGTCGATCGTGTACTTCGACAAGAGCATTCGTCCGATCTCGGTCGTTGTGATGCTCGACACGAGCGGCAGCATGACGCTCTCGATCGATCTGCTCAAGCGCGCGGCGGAACAGTTCCTCATACGGCTGCTGCCCGACGACAAGGGGCGGGTCGGCGCGTTCAACGACAAGATTCAGATGAGCTCGCGCTTCACCAACGATCGGGACGAGCTCGTGAGCAGCGTCAGGGATTTGGATTACGGCAACGGGACGCGACTCTGGGACGCGGTGGCGGCGGCCCTCGACGAGCTGAAGAACATCGAAGGACGACGCGTGGTCCTGGTGTTCACTGACGGCGACGACACCGCGAGCAAAACCGGCTTTGGCACGATCGTGGATCGCGCGCGCGCCGAGGAAACGATGGTGTATGCGATCGGGCTCGAGAGCCACTACTTTGACGGCGTACGGATGGTTCGCAGCAAGCCGGATCGCGGCCTCAAACGGCTCGCCGACGAGACCGGCGGCGGCTATTTCGAGCTCGAGAAGACGAGCGATCTCGCGCCCACGTTCACCCAGGTGGCGTCCGAGCTGCACAGCCAGTACGTGATCGGGTTCACGCCCGCGCAGCTCGACAACCGCGTGCACAAGCTGGCCGTGAAGATGAAGCGTCCGGGGATGACGGCGCGAGCGCGCCGCAGCTACGTGGCCGCACCCGACAGGTTTTCCGTAACGGAAAAGTGAGAAGACCGGGCGGGCCGTGAGGTCCGCCGGATTAGACGAACATCGCCGCGACGATCACCAGCAGCAGCGCAGCTCCGACGACCCACTCCGCCGACGCCGAAAAGCTCCATTCGCGCATGACTCAATCACCTGCCTTTCATTAGGGTTAGACGGACGGCCCCGGCGAAAGGTTTAATAGACGTATGACAACGCTCAGCGAGCAGGAATTCCGCGTCAAAAGCGACGAGGCGCTCGAATCCGCACGGCGTGCGCTTTTGCCACTTGCGGACAGTGAAGGGTTCGAAGTCGAGCTGCAGAACGGCGTCCTCAATCTCGTCTTCGAGGAGCCGACCGACACGAAGTTCGTCGTCTCGCCGAACGCACCCGTGCGGCAGATTTGGGTTTCAGCGATGGCGAGAAGTTATAAACTCTCGTGGGCACCGGATCGCGGCGCCTTCGCGCTTGAACACGAATCGCTCGCACAACTGCTCGAACGCGTGACGCGAACATTCCTGGAGTCCGCATGAACGCTACTGACGACCTGATGAGCGGAATCTCGATGCGTGATCTCGTCTATTAGAGCGATGAGACGTCTGTGTAACCGGCCGATCGCGCTCGGCTGCCTGGCGCTGCTGTGTGCAGCGGCGTGCGGCGGCAGCGGATCGTCGACGGCGGCACAGCCACCGGCGACGTCGCCGACGTCGCCCACGCCGAGTGGTCCGGTGAACGTGGCCGGTACCTGGCGCGGCTCAGCGTCCGACTCGTCGGGCCCCGGTCAGATGTCGTGGCAGATCAGTCAGTCCGACACCACGGTATCCGGCACGGTCACGATGACCGACACGAGCACCGGTGTCAGCGGACGCGGCACCATAGCCGGCTCTGTGTCGAGCTCGTCGCTCCATTTTTCCGTCAGCATTCCCGCCGGCGGTTTCGACAGCCCGTACGCGTCGTGCGCCGCGACGATCTCGGGTGACGGCCAGGCGTCCGCGGCTTCGATCACCGGCACCTACACCGGATCGAATTCCTGCAGCGGTTCGATTTCCGCAGGTCAACTCACCTTGAGCAAGCAATGAAGCGGCTGTCGGTTCTCGTCGTGCTCCTGTTCGGTGCGGCCGTGGTGATCCTCGACGGCCAGGAGGTCCGGCCGCTGCTGCTCGGCATCGGTCAGCCGCCGCCGGCGGCCTCCTCCAGCCCCGAGGCGTTCTTCGACGACACGGTCCTGCACGAAATCCGGCTGGACATGAACTCGAGGGACTGGCAGACCCTCAAGGACAATTTCCGGCTCAACGACTATTACCCGGCCGACTTCCGCTGGCGCGATCAGACCGTCCGCGGCATCGGGATCCGCTCGCGAGGATCAGGCAGCCGCAGCGGCGTCAAACCGGGTCTGCGCGTCGATATCGATCACTACGCGGCGAGCCAGCGGTTCCTGGGCCTCAAGTCGTTCGTGCTTCGAAACAACACGCAGGACGCCTCCAGCATGCGCGAGCGGATCAGCATGCTGCTGTTCCGGCGCCTCGGTCTGCTGGCCTCGCGGGAAGCGCACACGAAGGTGTACGTCAACAGCGAGTACGCCGGCGTGTATACGATCGTCGAGTCGGTGGACAAGGATTTCCTCAAGCGGACGCTCAACGAAAACGACGGCTATCTGTACGAGTATCACTACCCGGTGGAGCCGTACTTCTTCGACGACCTTGGTTCGGACCCGGCGAAGTACGTCCCGGTGCCGTTCAAACCGGAAACGCACGAGAGCGATCCGCGGCCCGAGTTCATCGTGCAGCTGGTCCAGACCATCAACCAGGCGAGCGACGCGGCCTTTCGAACGGCGATCGCCGAGTACGTCGATCTCCGCAAATTCGTCCGGCACGTGGCCGTCGAGCGGTTTCTCGCGGACTACGACAGCATCCTGGGCGACTTCGGCATGAACAACTTCTACTTCTACCGGTTCGTGGACAAGAATCTGTTCACGTTCATCGCATGGGACAAGAGCCAGGCCTTCAGCGACGCCACCCACTCGATCTGGCGCAACGTCACCGAGGGGCCGGCGCACTCCAATAAATTGATGACGCGCGCGCTCGCGTCCCGCGATCTCTACGACCTCTATCTCGACACGCTGATCGAGTGCGCGGCGTCGCTCGACGACGCCGGTGCCACCGGCCAACGGTGGATCGATCGTGAAATCGACCGTGAGTACGGGCAGATTCGCGATGCCGTCTACGCCGACCCGCAGAAGGATTACAGCAACGATCAGTTCGACGGCGAGGTCAACAGGTTGCGTGAGTTCGCGCTGCAGCGCGGCCCCTTCGTGGCCACCGAGGTGAACGCGGCGCGTGCGCTGGGACCGCCCCGCTAGCTGGCTTCAACCACCGCTAAAGCCGAAATCCTTCCTTCAGCGGATCGTCGTCGTCGACGAGGAATGTGTGCTCGCCGGTGATCCAGGCGGACCCTTCGATCTCGGGCACGACGGCCTGGTGTTCGCCCACCACGGTGCGCGATCGAACGCGGCCCGCGAAGCGGGTCCCGATCAGGCTTTCGTGCACGAACGGACGATCAGCGGCGAGCAGGCCCATCGCGTCGATCACAGCCATGACCGCCGCTGTGCCGGTGCCGCAGGGGGATCGGTCCACTTCAGCGTCCGCGAAGATGGTCACGTTGCGGAGGTCGGCGCGCTCGTCGCTCGGCGGGCCCGTGAAGATGGTGCCGTAGATCCCGGACAGCCCCGGATCGAGCGGATGCGCGATCGTCTGCTGCGCTTCAACTCCGTGCTTGATCGCCATCCCGACACGGCGCAGCTCCGGCAGGTGTGCGACGTCGATCGGCAGCCCCACCGCCTCGCTGTCGACAATCGCGTAGAACGCACCGCCGAAGGCGACGTCGGCGCGAACCTGTCTCGACTGCAGCTTCACGCTCAACCCGGCGTGGAGCACGAACGACGGCACATTCAGAAACGCCACGCTCTCGACGCGCATCGAGCGACCCGCTCCACCTGGCTCACCTGGCCCACCTGCCCTGATACGCGCCCGCGCGCGAACCGTACCGGCCGGCGCGTCGTACGTAATCGTCACGCCGTCACCGCCGGGAACGAGCAAGCCTCGTTCGAGGGCAATCGTCGTCACCGCGATCACGCCGTGACCGCACATGGTGCTGTAGCCTTCGTTGTGCATGAAGAGCACGCCGGCGTGCGACCCAGGCGATACCGGCTCGGTCAGGACCGCGCCGTACATGTCGGCATGGCCGCGGGGCTCGAGCATGAGCGCCCGCCGCAGGTGATCGGCGCGGCGCTTCACCCAGTCGCGCTTTTCGAGCATCGTGTGGCCGCGCGGGGTTGGAAACCCGTCGACGATCAGGCGCAACGGCTCGCCCGCGGCGTGGGCATCGATTGTGCTGACCCTCACCATGCGTAACACTGTAGTTGTCCCCGAGCGCGCTGTATACTTCGACACATTCAACCCAATCCGACGGAGGTGTGATGTCGGCGGCGCGACTGTTGCTGGCCATCTTGTGCGTGACCGCGTGGGCGACCGCCTCGGCGGCACAGATCCAAACCGGGGTCGTAACCGGCGTGGTGACGGGCGACGGTGGCGACCGGTTGAGCGGCGCGGCCATCACCGTCGAGAACGCGCAAGCGGGCATCCGCCGCAACACGAGCACCGATAGCGACGGGCGGTACACGGTCGCCGATCTCCCCGAAGGCGATTACGTAGTACGTGTGTCGCTTACCGGTTTCGGATCGGTGACGAGCGGCGTCACGATCGGTCGCTCGGGTCGATCGACCGCCGATTTCCTGCTCCAGCTCACCATGCGGGAAACCGTCGCCGTCAACGCGCCGGCGCCGTCAGGCGCCGACAGCGCGTCCGCCGTCCAGCAGACGATCAGCGACCACCTGGTGCACACGCTGCCCCTCGCCGGGCGAAACTTTCTTCCGCTCGCCTCGTTGGCCGCCGGCTTTACCGGGAATCCGAATTTTCCCAGCCCGCAGGGACAGATCTACTGGACGAACAATGTGCTCGTGGATGGCGCGAGTCATTTTTCGAAATGGCGCAGCGCGCCCCGGACGTTTTACTCCGGCTACGGCCTCGAGTCGATCAAAGAGGTGCGCGTCCTCACGAATCGGTTCTCCGCGGAATATGGCGAGGCGCTCGCCACTGTCACGAGCGCCGTGACCAAATCCGGCGGCGACTCGCTTCGCGGCTCTGCTCTGTTGTTCTTTCAGAACAGCGCGCTGAATGCCCCGCCTGAGTTCGCGCCGGGCAATCCGCCCGGGGGTTCACAACAGTACGGCTTCACCCTGGGCGGTCCGCTCGTGAAGGACACGCAGCGAACACATTTTCTCGAGAGCTACGAGGGACGCCGCTCGCGCAACAACAACGTCGTCGTGTCCCCCGCGGCCGCGGGACGCAACGTGCCGGACAACGAAGACGAGCATCTCATCTTCCTGAAAATCGAGCATCTGGCGAACGCGAACCATCTCATGACGAGCCGGTACAACGGCCAGTTCTTCCGGTGGCACCATGAGCGCGGCGGCCTCGACTTGCCCGGCACCGGCACCGCCTACACGAACAACGTTCATACATGGCTCACCACCGACCGCCGCGAGCTCTCGGGACGATGGCTGAACGACGCGCGTGTCCAGTTCGCGCGGTTCGTCGACGCGCGCACCGACCTTCAGCCGACCGTGTGGGTGTCGTACGCGGGTTATTCGCAGCAGGGCGGCGCGATCGGTCCATTCGGATTCGGTGCCGATCCGGAGGACACCTGGGAAGCCGCCGACACGCTGTCGCACGTGACGGCCGCGCACGCCGTCAAAGTCGGCGGCGGCGTGAAGTACGTGCGATCCCACAATCCAGCGTTGAACTATGGACGGGGGGCGTACTTTTTCACCGGCGCCCCGGGGCCGCAGTCCGTCCCGTACCTGTTCATTCAGAGTCTTGCGCCGATGCCCGAGGCGGCGTTCGCCGATCCACGAAGCACGTCCGCGTTCGGTTTCATCCAGGACGACTGGCGCGTCAACGCGGCCACCAGCCTCAATCTCGGTGTGCGCTACGACGTCGACCGGATCGCCAACGTGCGGAACTATTCGGCGTCCACGGATGTGAACAACGTTCAACCGCGGCTCGGCCTCTCGTGGCGGCCGTTCGACCGCACGGTGATCCGCGGCGGCGCCGGCGTGTACACGCAGCAACATCTTCTCTTCTACATCAATCAGGTCGAGCTCGAAGGCCCTGACGGCACCGTGATGCTGTCGCTCGCGCCCGATTCGCCGATGTTCCCGGCCTTTCCTGCCGTGTTGTCCCCATTGCCGCCCGGCCAGGCGTATCCGCCGCGGGACATTCGTTTTCTCAATCGAACCTTCAGGAATCCTCATTCGATTCAATCGACTATCGGTGTCGAACGCACGATACGCACGATCACGCTGGCCGCAGACTACGTCAATCTGAACGGGCGCGATCTCATGAGCCTCATCGACGCCAACGCGCCCGCGTCCAACGACAAGCCGACGCAGCGTACGGTGGCGCAGGCCGACGCCACGCGGCCGGAAGAAGCGGCGATCGGCGCATTTCGAAAGGTCGTGGTGCTCGGCAATCTTGGCCGGAGCTGGTATCACGCGCTGCAGGTCAAGGCCGAGCGGTCGGGCGGCCAGCTCCAGGCCATGGCGTCGTATACGCTCTCGCACGCCGACGACATGCTCAATTACCAGTTGCCCGAAGACAGCCGCAATCTCGACGCGGAGAAGGCGCGCGCGAACGCCGACGTCAGACACAATTTGACGGCCGGATTCACCTGGGCGATGCCGTGGAACGGACGCGTATTGAAGGATTGGTCGTTGTCCGGCATCGGCGTCTTTCGCAGCAACCGGCCCTACACGAAAACGTGGGGCGACGATCGCAACGGAACCACGCAGAACGACGCGCGGCCGGACCGACGCAACACGCTCAGAACGGACGCGTATCAAAACGTCGATCTCGCCCTGACCAGACGCTTCACGCGAGGCTCGAAGGCACTGGAAGCGCGGGTCGAGATGTTCAATGTCTTCAACACGACGAATTACGACGAGTACGTGGGCGCGCTCCTCTCACCGTTGTACGGCAAGCCGGTGTCGGCTTTTCCCAAACGGCGGCTGCAGCTCGCGGCGACACTGAGGTTCTGAGTGTTCGCAGGTTCGACCTCGTTGGTTCCCACGAGACTCGCGCGCGCGGTGGTGTCTGCCGCCGTCGTGGCTGTCTGCCTGGCCGCCGTTCAATGCGGCGGCAGCAACCAGACAACGGGACCCACTCCGCCGCCGACCACGACGGTTCCGGGAGAGCCGCCGGGGACGCCGCAGCCTGGTGGCCCGGTACTGCCGACTCCCTCGGCGCCGCAGGTGTTCGCGGGCGCGGGCGACATCGCCATGTGCAACATTCTCGACGGCGCCATCGCGACGGGACGGTTGCTCGAGGGCATGGGGGGCACGGTCTTCACGCTCGGCGACAACGCCTACGACCACGGCACCGCGAAGGAGTTCCGGGAGTGCTACGACCCGGCGTGGGGCCGCGTCAAGGGCCAGACGCGCCCGACCCTCGGGAACCACGAATACGAAGCCGGTGCCGATCCGAATAACTATTTCGACTACTTCGGTACGAGCGCGGCGGGAGCGCGCGGCCAGGGGTATTACAGCTTCGAGCTGGGACCCAACTGGCACGCCATCGCGCTCAATAGCAACATCGCCCATGGCCGAGCGTCGCCGCAGGGTCAGTTCCTCATCAACGATCTCGCTGCAAGCAGAACCAAGTGCACGATCGCGTACTGGCATCATCCGCTGTTCACGTCGGGACAGAACGGACCCACGCTTTCGGTACGAGACCTCTGGCGCATCCTGTACGACGCCAACGTGGACATCGTGCTCAATGGTCACGATCACCTGTACGAACGGTTCCGTCCGCAGGATCCGGACGGCCGGCCGGACCCGCAGCGCGGCATCCAGCAGTTCATCGTCGGCACGGGCGGCGCGTTTCTGTACGATTTCATCACGATGGCCCCAAACAGCGAGCGACGCCTGCGAATGTTCGGCGTGCTGAAGCTCACGCTCGACACCGACACGTACCGGTGGGAATTCGTCCAGGCGTCGTCTGGCGCGGCCCTCGACTCGGGCACCGGCACGTGTCACTGACGTTTCGTCTGCTCACCGAAGCCGACGTCAAGGCCGTCCTCACCATGGACGACCTGATCGAGACGATGGCGACGGCGCTGCAGCGGTTTTCGACCGCCGGCGTGACGCAGCCGGTCAGGACGATCGTCCCGATTGCGGGCGAGCACGCGTTCTTCGGTGTCATGCCCGCCTTCGTCCGTCCGTCATCCGGAGCGGACTTCGGCGGGGCAGGCCCGGGCGTCCGCGCGTCATCCCCCGACCCCACGTCTTCTGCGCGCGATTCCGGTGCGCTGGGGGCGAAGCTCGTCACCGTGGTCGGCGCGAACGCCGCGCGCGGCCTGCCCACACATCTCGCGTCGATCGTGCTGCTCGATCCGGAGACCGGCGCGATGCGAGCGCTGCTCGACGGACGGTACATCACCGAGGCGCGCACGGCGGCGGTGTCCGCCGTGTCGTCACGGTTGCTCGGCCGCGCGCGGGCATCGTCGCTTGCCCTCATCGGCTCCGGCGTCCAGGCGCGGAGTCATCTGGAGGCGCTGTCGCGAGTCCATGCGCTGCGACACGTGACGGTCTGGAGTCCAAACAGGCTGCACCGCGATCGCTTCGTGAGCGAGGTTCAGGCGGCGACGGGGACCGAGGAGGGACGGACGGGGGCGTACACACTGAAAGCCGTGGACCACCCAGGCGAAGCCGTCGTTGGCGCCGATCTCGTCGTGCTCGTGACGGCGTCGCCCACCCCGGTCATCGAGAGTGGATGGGTCAAGCCGGGCGCGCACGTGATTTCGGTCGGCGCGTGCCGCCCGACGCAGCGCGAAATGGACCCCAACCTCACCGCCCGCGCCCGTGTGTTCGTCGATTCCCGCGCCGCCGCGCTCGTCGAATCAGGCGATGTGGTGATGGGGATTCAGGAAGGCCGGTTCGGACCGGATCACATCGTGGCCGAGCTCGGCGAAGTGGTGAACGGCGCGCCAGGGCGGCGCAGTGACACGGAAGTGACGATCTTCAAATCGCTTGGAATGGCCGTCGAAGACGTCACGGCCGCCGACCTTGCGTACCGGCGCGCGGTGGAGCGCGGAATCGGGAGGGAGTTGACGATCTGAAAGTACGAAGTATGAAGTACGCAGTCGATTAGTACTTCAGCGTACTTCGTACTTTGTACTTCGAGCACGTTGCGAAATTAACTCAGGCGGGGCCTGTCGCCGGATAGCCCCACCCATCCTCGGCCCAGAAAAGCGCGTGTCACGGGAGACGGGCCTCCGGTGGGCGGGGCGGCCCCGTCCGGCGCCACCCGCGCGAGGTTAATTTCGCACTCTGCTCTTCGTACTTAGGGCGTTAGCGCCTTTGCCTCGTCGACCAACCACTGCCGATATTCGGCGTCGGTCTTGACGTTGACGAACCCGCGCATGCGGAAGTGGCCGAGTCCGCAGAGCTGCGAACACGCGATCTCGTAATCGAAGTCGGCCTTCCCAAGTTTCTTGCGCATGTCTTCCGTGGTCACCGTTGGGATGAACCACACGGGAATATCGAGGCCGGGAATTGCGTCCTGCTTCACGCGCATTTCGTACAACCCGAAGCTGTGGATGACGTCCAGGCTCGACAGGTGGACGAGCACGGGACGGTTCGCCGGCAACGTGAGCTGGTTGATCTCCACGAGGTCATCCTTCGCCGCAGGATCGCGGCGGTCGAGACCGATGGGGTTGTCGGCGGACACCATGTTGAGGTCGGTGCGCCCAAACGTCCCGTCCGCACCGGGATAGTGGACGTTCCACGCGAACTGCTGTCCGATCACGCGCACGATCACCGCTTCGTTCCCGGCAGGTAATGCGGCGACGCGAGTCGCCCAGGCCGGGATGGCATATCCAACGAGCAGCACGATCTCGACGATGGCGACGACGATTTCGGTGGACTTCGCGAACTTGCCCTTCGCGCCCGCGTAGCTGGCTCGGGGATGCGCCCCCTTGCGGAAGCGGAACAGCACGAACAGGAAAAACGCGCCCCATCCGACGAACATCACGAGCATCAACCAGTGCACGAGGATGGTCATGTGATCGATTTCGGCGGCGTGCGCCGACGCCTGCAGCGGCATGTAGCTCATGAACCAGTTCGTCATCGAGCGATCCCCTCCGGCTGCTGCGCCACCATCCTGGCGCGCCGCATCAGGTAAATGAAGAACGATGCGAACCCGGCCAGCACGCCGACCACGACGACGAGCATGGCTATGATCCCCAGGTTCATCGCGGTGGCGAGCGGCGAATCGTTCTGGCCGAAGCACACCGGGCACGCGAACGCCGCGCGTGGCACAGCAAAGATCAGGATCATATACAACCACGAAGACACGAACCCCCGGAAAAAGGAAGAACTCTTCTCCTTCTTCTTCGTGCCTTCGTGCTTTCGTGGTTGCGTTTCGTTTCCCGACGTCGAGATCACGACAGCCTCTTCGTTTTCCGCTGAAACGCTGCGCCGTACAGGGCCAGCGCCACCGCGGCCGCCAGCGACACGACCGCCGCCAGCACGTAACTCGCGTCCGGAGTCGCGCGGTACTGACCGACCGCCCAGGCGGCAAAAAACGCCGTCAGGATGACCGACAGGGCGATGAACAGGAGGTGAAAGGCGCGCAGCGACACGTCAGTGCCTCGAATGTTCGGCCGCCGGAAGATGAATCGGCGTGCCGGTGGTGTCCATCATCGTAAAGATCGGGATGCACATCAGCACGATGAAGAACGCGACGGTCAACAGCAGTGCGCCGTAGATCCACCTCTTCTCGTGGCTGAGGTGCATGAACACGGCGGCGACCATCGAGCCCTTCGTGATGGCGATGATCAGCGCGACCGTGATCGCGATAGGAACAGCCAGGTGCAGCTGATTGGCGGCCACCGTAATCGCCGTGAATACGAGCAAGGCGCCGCCGATCATGAAATACCTGCGGATTGACTTCCTGATTGCGGCCGGATCCGAATGCATGGACGCTCCGTAGTCGAACAGTTGACCGTCGACAGTTCACAGGCGACAGTTAGTCGACCGCTTCGAACTGTGAACTGTCGACTGTCAACTCTTAACTCTCCTACAACAAATACAGCACCGGGAACAGGAAGATCCAGACCAGGTCGACGAAGTGCCAGTACAACCCCGTGTACTCGATGCGATTCGTGAACTGCTCGGGATTCTTCTTCCACATCTTGGCGCCCGGCCCGATGAGATACCCCATCACGATCATGCCGCCCAGGATGTGCAGCCCGTGCAGGCCGGTGAGCGTGAAGTAGATCGCCAGAAACGTGTTGTGCCAGGGCCCCTCGCCCTTGCCGAAATGATCCGCGTACTCGAAGTACTTGTTCACGAGGAACACGCCCGCGAGCGCGAAGGTCAGCATCAGGTAGAGCCGATGCTTGCCCCAGTCGTTCAACTTCAACGACGCCCAGGCCATCACCATCGTCACCGACGAGGAGATCAGGATCACGGTATTGACGGCGCCGAGCCAGACGTTGAGCTCGCCGTGCGGCCAGTCGGTCGACCCGGTGCGCAGGATGATGTAGGTCGAGAACAATGCGCCGAACAACATGACTTCCGACGCGAGGAACAGCCAGATGCCAAGCTTGCCGTTCGCCAGCCCGGTATCGGGGCGTTCTTCGACGGTGTACGGAATGTTCACTGAAAACGCTCCACCACTGAGGACACGGTGGACACGGAGGGTAAATTCTCCGCGATCCTTCCTCCGCGTCCTCCGTGTCCTCCGTGGTTCATAGTTTTGGCTACGCTTTTTCCGGCTCGAACTGCGGACTGAAATCCTTCGCAGCGCCCGGCACGCTGTATTCGTACGGGCCGCGATACACGATCGGCTCGGTCAGGAAGTTGCCGTGTCCGGGCGGCGACGGCGCCGACCATTCCAGCGTGGTCGCATCCCACGGGTTCTTCTCGACCGCCTTGCCCCACTTGAGGCTCATGAAGAAGTTGACGATGAAGAACAACTGGAACAGGCCGAGGCCCCACGACGCGTAGCCCTGGACGATATTCCACTTCAGCACGGCCGCGTTGTGGGTGTACAGCGCGCCGCCGTCGTACATGCGGCGGTTCATCCCCGCAAGCCCCTCGATGAACATCGGCATGAACACGAGGTTGATGGTGATGAACGAGCCCCAGAAATGCAGCGCCCCGAGCATGTCGTTCATCTTCCTGCCGGTCGCCTTCGGGAACCAGTAATAGATCCCCGCGAACAGCGCGAAGATCGTCCCCGGCGCCACCACGTAATGGAAATGGCCGATCACGTAGTACGTGTCGTGCAGGTGGATGTCCGACGGCGCCAGGCCGAGCGGCAGACCCGTCAACCCGCCGATGCCGAACATCGGCAGGAACGCCAGCGCGAACAGCATCGGGGTGTTGAACCGGATTGACGCGCCCCACAGCGACAGCAGCAGCGCCGTCAGGATGACGACCGACGGGATCGAAATGATCATCGTCGTCGTCTGGAAGAAGGCGCTCATCGTCGTGCCCATGCCGGTCATGAACATGTGGTGCGCCCAGACGACGAACGACATGAACCCGAGGAACACGACCGAGTAGACCATCGCCTTGTAGCCCCAGAGCGGCTTGCGCGTGTTGTTCGCGATGACCTCCGAGACGATGCCCATCGCCGGCAGAATCAGCACGTACACCTCGGGGTGCGCGAGGAACCAGAACAGGTGCTGCCACAGCAACGGATTGCCCTGACCGGAGTTCTGTAACACCTTGCCAGACACGACGAGCCCGCTCGGCATGAAGAAGCTCGTGCCCGCGAGACGATCCATCAACTGCAGCACGCCCGCCGCCTCGAGCGGCGGAAACGCGAGCAGCAGCAGGAACGACGTCACCAGCTGCGCCCACACGAAGAACGGCAGGCGCATCCAACTGAGGCCCTTGGCGCGCAGTTGCACGGTGGTGACGATGAAGTTGATCGAGCCGAGCAGCGACGACGTGATCAGGAAGATCATTCCGATCAGCCACAACGTCTGGCCGGGCGCGATCACGGCCAGCGGCGGGTACGACGTCCAGCCCGATTGCGCGGCGCCCGGTCCCTTGTCCCAGCCCATCTGGAAGAAGCTGGCGAGCATTACGACGCCGCCAACGAAATATGACCAGTAGCTGGCCATGTTGATTTTCGGGAACGCCATGTCGGGCGCGCCAATCTGCAGCGGCAGCACGAAATTGCCGAACCCGCCGACGGCGAGCGGCACGACGCCCATGAACACCATGATGGTGCCGTGCATCGCGCCGAGCTGGTTGTAGAACTCCGGCAGCATGATGCCGCCCGGGGCGTTGGCGACGCCGAGCCAGTTGCCGATGATCGGGATCGGACGGCCCGGATAGGCCAGCTGCCACCGCATGATCATCATGAGCGTGAAGCCGAAGAGGAGGAAGAGGAGGCCAGTTATCGCGTACTGGATCCCGATCACCTTGTGATCGACGGAAAACACCCACGTCCGCCAGAATCCGTACTCCGGGTGCTCGGGGCCGTGCGCGTGCCCGTCGTGCGCGGGACCGTGCGCAACGCCTCCAGGTGTGGTCACGTTGTCCAACGTCGAACTCCTTTTTGCGGCGTCAGAAAATCCTCTTTGCGAGCTCAGCGAGTTCCGCGTTCAACCTCGTCGTAGCGGGCCGTGGGCCAGCCGAGCGATTGTATGCAGAAGGCACAAGCGGCGCAAGTGAAGCAGCCGTCGTAAGATCGACGTATGCGCCAAGCCGCCGGGATTCGCGCTGCGGTGTGTGCCGCCCTGTTAATCGCAATGGCGGCTCCGGCCCGCGCGAACCGCGAGTCGGCGGCGCTCCGCGCCAAGGGATCGGCGCAGATTTACAACCTGGACCGCGATCTCGCGCTCACGAGCTTCCGCGACGCCATCGCCGCGGATCCCCAGGATTCCGGCGCGTACCGCGGCCTCGCCACGACGCTCTGGCTGAACATTACGTTCCGCCGCGGGAACATGACGGTCGACGACTACCTGGGACGCGTCACCAAGCCGAATCCGTCCATGGCCCCGCCGCCACCCGAAACCGCTGCCGCGTACCGCGACGCGATCGACCGGGCCATCGGCATAGCGCGGAAACGGATCGAGCAGAATCCACAGGACACCGACGGCCACTACCAGCTCGGCGCGGCCGTCGGCTTGCGCGCGTCCTATGTCGCCACGGTCGAAGGCAGCGCGGCGAGCGCATTCCGCTCGGCGCGCGAAGCGTTCGACGAGCACGAGCGCGTGCTGTCGCTCGATCCGCGGCGCAAGGACGCCGGACTCATCGTCGGCACGTATCGATATCTTGTGTCCTCGCTGGCGCTCCCGCTGCGGTGGATGGCCTATGTCGTCGGTTTCGGCGGCGGCCGCGAACGTGGCCTCCACATGATCGAAGAGGCCGCTGCGTACCCCGGAGACAATCAGGAGGACGCCCGCTTCGCGCTCATCCTTCTGTACAACCGCGAGAAGCGATTCGACGACGCGCTGGCGGTGCTGGCCACTCTGCGGGAGCGCTATCCGCGCAACCGCCTGACGTGGCTCGAAACGGGAGCGACGTACCTTCGCGCCGGCCGGGCAGCCGACGCCAATCGCGTGCTGGAGGACGGGTTGACGCGGTTCGCCAGCGATACGCGGCAGCGAATGTTCGGCGAAGAGGCGCTCTGGTTCAACAAGCGCGGCACCGCCCGCGCCTGGCTTGGACGAACGGCGGACGCGGAGGCGGATCTGAAGCGCGCGCTCTCGGCGGAAGGGCGCAAGTGGGTGTACGGCCGCTCGCATCTGGAGCTTGGCAGGCTGGCGCTCAAGGCCGGGAATCGGGCCGCGGCGCGTCAGGAGCTGCAGAACGCCGTGTCGCTGTGCGAGGCCGACAACGACCCGGTTGCGGCGGAGGAAGCACGCCGGTTGATGAAATAGCTGTCGAACCGGCGATCCCGATTGACCGTCTATCGATGTAACGCGGACCCTGACGGTCCGACGGCGAGAAACAGCCATGAGCCAGTCGAACCGCAAAACGTGGGTCTCCATCCTGATTGCCGGCGTCATCATCGTCGGCATCCTGGCAATCACCATCGTCGGCGGCACCGCGTTCTTCTTCTTTCGCCATATCAACACGCAGTTCGTGCCGCACGATACCGCGGAGCAGCAGTTCGCCGAGGCACGCGCGCGGTTCGCGGGGCGGCAGCCGCTCATCGAGATCAAGACCGACGAGGACGCGGTCATCCATCGGGAGTTGGTGGCGGCGGCGCATTCGACGGCGAAGCTCGAAACGCTGCGCGTGCTCGCCTACGACGAGCACGCCAGAAAGCTCGTGCGCGTCTCCATTCCCTTCTGGCTGATCCGCATGATGCCGGCCGGCAAGTTTTCGTTCTTCAACGACAACGGCATCGATTTCGACAGCGACCGGGTGCGCCTCACACACGAAGACCTCGAGCGCCTCGGCCCCGGTCTGATCCTCGACCAGAAGGATCGCCGCGGCGCGCAAGTGCTCGTCTGGACCGAATAGGCCTGCGGTGGGTCGCGTGGGTCAGGAGCCGAACTGTACCGCGCGATCTGCCGTTCGTGTTTTTCTTGATGCCTCGGAGCGACGTGCCACTCGTGCGGAACAAGAACATGGTTGCTCTGACCACGAACCTTTCTGTCGCGCGAAAGCCGGCCGCCCAAATACTGAAGCGGCACATGGTCATGTCTGGCGCAACCTTCAACGACATGCTCGCACACGGGCTGCGCCCTAGCACGCGCTGCACCAGACGGCTGCCTGTGGAACGCGAGCCGCCGCCGGTGAGCGCTGGACGTTGGACCGACCCGAGACAGTGCTTGGGAGACCGCGCATGACGAAACGGCAGATCAATCCGCCGTCGGTGTTCCGGAGTCTCGATCATGGATTCCCCCAGGCCGTAGTCACCAGCGGGAGGCGGGCCCTCTACGTCTCAGGCCAAACGGCGTGGGACGCGGACCGACAACTGGTTGGGGGGCCCGACCTGGGAGCGCAGGCAAGGCAGGCGTTCCGAAACGTTCGGACTGTCGTAGAGGCCTGCGGAGCTACGCTATCTGACGTCGTCTCGCTGCGGATCTACGTTGTGAACTACAAGCCGGAGCATGCTCATGTCGTGGGCAGCGCATTCCGCGAGTTTTTCTCGGGCGAAGTCGCGCCGGCGACAACTTGGATAGGCGTGGCCGCGCTGGCTGACGCGGGCTTTCTGATCGAAGTCGAAGCGACCGCCGTCTTTGACTGACAAGAGGATGCGAGGGAACAGTCCAGGTGGAGGCAGTCGACCAGGCCGGCGCAGACGTGGAGCTTCGCAGCTGATCCCCGGTGTCAAGATCGTTCCGACCGCATCAGTCCAGGGAGCGGTGCCCCGACCTGCTTGATTTCAACTTCGAGAGCGTCGGCGTCCGATTGGGAAATGTAAGCAAGTCGTCGCGCCACGTGGATGCGGTAACCGACTTCGGCCAGTGACGATTGCGCGATGTTCAAGAAATTCACATGCAATCGACCCGACCGCGACTCACGCGACCCATGTGACCTACCCGACCCACTTGACGCACCCGACCCACCTGACCTACTCGACGCCACTCAAACTACGCGATCCACATGACCGACCTGATCCGCGCCACTCTCGTCACCTTGCGAGGACGCTGTCGAGATCGATTTCGCCCGATTTCTTAGCCAAAAACAACGCTTGTGCCTGGCACACAGCTTGAAGTCATCAGCGATCAGCGGGGGTAACATGCTGAAAACACATCGATTACTGCCGGTAACACTGCTCGCGATTGGAGTCGGGATCGCGACGCCGGCGTGCGCGTCGCAGTTCTATGGCTATGGCCAGCAAGGCGGATACTCACGTAACGCCGATCGACGTGCGTACGACGTCGGCTACCGTGAGGGGCTGGACCACGGGCAGGACGACGCGCGGAAAGGCCGGGACTTCGCGTACGCGCACGACCGCGAGTACCGCGACGCCGACCGCGGGTACGACCGCCGCTACGGCAACCGCGAAGAGTACCGCCGCTCCTTCCGGCTGGGCTATGAAGCGGGATACAACGAGGGGTATCGCGGCGCGCACCGCGGCGGATACGGCGGCAACTATCCGGGCGCAACCTACCCGACCTATCCGTCGTATCCGACGTCCCCGTCCTATCCGAGCTATCCGTCGGGCGGCTATCCGACCACCCGCGGCGGCTTTTATTCACCTGCCGCCGACAACGGCTATCGCGACGGCCTGGAGGCCGGACGCAACGACGCACGCGACCGGGACCGCTTCGATCCGGTCCGCGCCAAACGGTATCGTGACGGCGACCACAACTACAACAGCCGCTATGGCTCCCGCGAGGTCTACAAGCGCGAATACCGCGCGGCGTTCGAGCAGGGATACAGGGACGGCTATCAGGGGACGCGACGCTGAGTCGGGTAATTGGATAATCGGGTAATTGGATAATCGGGTGATGGGGTAATTGGATTGGGCGCAATCCTGCAATTCAATGACCCGATTACCAGATTTCCCGATTATTTGATTCAGAACGCCAGCATGTGGGTGTACTTCAGAATCAGTCCGCGCCCGGCATTGATGGGCGTGGGCTGATTCGTCAGCTGCTGCTCGTTGTAGACGACGAACAGATCGCTCAGCGGCCGGTGGATGATGTCGAAGCGCACGTTCGCGCTGAACTGCTTCAAATCGGTGTTGTACTGCAGCAGCGTGTCGAGGAACGTCCGCGTGTTGAACGCGTAGCCGACTCGCGACGACAGGAGGTTCGTCACGAAGTCGCGCATCGGGACCGGCAGGCTGATGTCGTTGCGCTGCAGGGCCAGATCGAACGTCAGATGATAAGACGGCCGGACGACAACGCCCGCCTTCGTGGTTTGCTGCGTTCCGTTCCAGAACCCGCCCATCGTCACAATCGCGGAGCCTGACACCTTGCGGCTGTGGTTCGTTTCCACTTCCACCGCGAATTCATTCCACGAATAGCTGCCCGGCGCGAACGACTGATCGGGCCGCACCTTGAACGGCGTCAGGATGCGCTCGAACCTCGGATTCCACTGCACCTCGATCATCCCGCCGCGCTCGAAGAACAGGGCTTCCGCGACGTGATTGGTGTGGGACACCTTGTCGTTGGATTGATCGGTATAGATGTTGTACCGCGTGTGCGGATGCGACTCGCGGATGCCCAGCCGCCGGAGCCACTCCGGCCGCTGCCGGATGCCGAAGTCGGCGAAGTGCTTGCGGACGCCGGTCCGCTTGATGAAGCCGATGTCGTCGCGAAAATTGTCGCCGATGCTCAGGAGCGAATACTGCGCGTGTACGAAGTTGTCGTTCCAGGTCACCGATCCCTTGCCGGCGAGCTCGCCGCCACCGACGCCTGGCGTGAACGACCTGGTCAGGAAGGTGTTGATGCTGAGCGCGCGAATGAAACGGAAGTTCGCGTCGACGCCGGCCACTTCGTTGCGGTCGCGCGAAGCGCCGGCGGACTGGCGCGACAGAAAGATCGCGCCGACATCCGAGTTGCGCAGGATGTCGCGACGCCCACGCAGCACGGTGTAGTTGTCGCCGGCGCGTCCGTCGGTTGATTCGGTCTGAATCGTCATCGCGCCGACACCGTAGCGTCCGACGCGGCCCGTCAGCCGTCCGCCGCCGATGATCGGGATTTCCTCGCCGCGGCCGGTGAGCCCGATGCGGCGGGAGAAGAACAGGAGCACCTCTTCTTCCGGCACGCCAAACCGGAAGCCGCCGACCTTGGACTCGCGCGGGATGTCGCCGAAGTAGAACGTTCCGGAGTTCTCCAGAAAGAATTCGCGCTTCTCCGGGAAATACAGGCTGAATTGCGTGAGGTTCACCTGCTGCTCGTCGGCCTCGGCCTGCGCGAAGTCGGGTTTCAACGTGACGTCGAGCGTCAGCGACGGCGTTACCCCGTACTTCGCGTCGAGCCCCAGCCGCTGCCGATTGTCGAATTCGGCTCCGGCGACGGGACGTGTGGAGTTCGACGCAATCCATGGCTTGAGCCGCAGATTCAGTGGGGACGGGAGCCCCCTTGTTTCAGACGGGCTCCCGTCCCCATGTACAGGGCTCCCGTCCTCTTGCGCCTGGAACTTCAGCGTGCCGGCGAGGCTTGCGCGATACAGGTTGTACACGCGCGGAATCGGCGACCAGTAATCGACTTCGTTCTTGCGTCGGATGCGCCGGCTGAAATTGATGCCCCAGATGCGATCGGCGCCGCGCTCGAAGCGAAGCGTCTTGAACGGAATCCGCAGCTCCGCGGACCAGCCGTCGGGGCCGCGGTGGGTGGCGACGGTCCACAACGCATCCCAGCTCGTGTTCACGTCGCGGCCTTCGTTCGCGATTTGTGTGTCCGACTTCGCGCCGACCGCGTTGGTGGCAAAGACGAACCCGTTGCGGCGATCTGCGAACGTATCGAGAATCACCTCGAAGGTGTCCTGTTCTCCAGGCGTGAAGTCCTTGCGAATGTCGTTGACGATCAGCGCACCGGGCGACGTGTCGAGACAGCGGACGCCGACGTAGAGCGCATCGTGGTCGAACGCGAGCCGCACTTCCGTGGCTTCCGTCGCCGGCTGCCCTTCGTGCGGTTCGGCTTGCACGAACCCGGCGGCCGGCTCGGCGCTGCGCCATACCTCCTCGTCGAGCAACCCGTCGAGCGTAACGGGCGCGCGCGATTCGACGGCAACGACGCCTCGCCGGCCGTCGGGAACCTGCAATTGGCCAGACGCGCTCGTGAACGCGTCCAACTCGTCGCTCGACGCGGCGGCCGCAGGAGCGGTACACACGAGAACCGCTATCACCGCGGTCAGGACACCTTTCAAGGCGAATGTCTGATTATGATGGCCTGATGCGCCGCCGCACAACCTGGGGAGCGTGCGGCCAGTGAGCTGGGTGCCGGCCTACTGAGAGCGTCCGCCTTCGGGACAGGTTTTCCCGATGTCGGACGACCGGACGCACAGAATCAGAGGGACGGAGGTGGATGGCACGGATCTCGTGCCATCCACCTCCGTCCCTCTATACTCGAGCGTCTACGTTCGCGATCGGCGGAACGTGATGGCCGTCGAGCTCGGGTGACGTGTCAAGCGACCAGCCTCAAGCGCCGGGTCAGCGCTCGAACAGCGTCAGCTCGTGAATCGACCACCAGGAGGACTGCTCGGCCACGCCCACCTGTCGCAGGCGGACGGTACGCGCGTGGTTCGGCGGCAGCGGCAGGTCTATGGCGGGATACGAATCTCGGAGCATTGCACGGCCCAGGCGCGGGAGCACTGATCCCCGAAACACGGTACGCGGCTCCCGCTCGTCGACAATCTCAATCGCAAGCTCGCGCGGGTAGTCGGCAAAGCTTCGCTCACCCAATTGAATGCGGACGCCTGCGACATTTCGCGGACGATCCAGCTCGAGCTCGATCCATTCGTGGGCCGACTGCCGCTCTCCGGTGAGCCACCGAGTGTCTCTATTGCCGTCGAACATCAGATCGACACGGTCCGGCTCATGCGAGGCGCGCGCGCGCATCACGGACGAAGGTATCGCACGCGCCGACGGCTCGATGCCCGGCTCCATTTCGTACGGCATCAACGCCGCGACGATCGTGCGCGCGAACCGCCGCGTCGCGATCACCTGCCGCCGTTCGGCTTCCACCGCGACGATGAGCGCGTCGCCCTGCGCGCGATTCTCGAAATCGTCAGGGTGGACGAGCACATAACGCACGCCGATCGCCCGCATCATCTCGATGGCCGCGGCGAGTTGCGCCCGTTCCTTGAATGGCGAATGTCCGCTCTGCAGGAACGTCAACAGCGGTGTCTGATACCCCGTGTGGCCATTGACGACCGGGTGGCGGTGGACGAGCGTCATGTATTGATATCGCACCTCCCGCTCGAGATTCTCGAAGGAGGTCGGCATCTCGAGCACACCACCGGGCGGGCTCCTCCGGAGGTACTCGTACGCGTCGGCGTCGAGGGGATCCCCGGCCGGGTCGAAACGCGGCGCCGGCAGCGGCGCCATCCAACTCTCCGCGAGGATGAGCGTTGCCATTATCGCCACCGCACTCCATCGTTGTCCCGACCGAACGCGATCGAGCAGGCGTCCGGCGCCGACGGCCGCCATCACGCACAACCCCACGATGACAATCATGTCGAGCCGCGCGACCGCACGAAGGCCGTCCAGTCCCGGCACAATGTGAAGCATCCACTGGTACGGTCCGGCGAAGGGAAGCCGATGACCCCACGCGCGCGGTTCCGGACCGAACGAGAGCACCAGCGCGGCCGCGGCCACGATTCCGTAGAGCACGACGATGCGGCTCGGAAAGCGACGCGCGATGAGCCCGGGCACTACCGCTGCCGCGAGCAGGAGCAGTACGAACCCTGGAAATAATTCGTGCTCACCTGACGCGGTCCCGAAGCGGCGCCAGAGCCAGATGCCCTGATGCCCGTGAAAGTAGTCGCTGAGATCGGCGCTGTACAGCGCAATTTCCCCTGTACGCCTCAATCCCTGACCGTGCCGGACCGAGTAGTAGGCGACGGCAACCGGGGCGAGAGCAGCCAGCAGCGCCGCAACGACGGCGCTCACGTGGACGAAGGTTCGAACGGCGGGTGGCCGCGTGCGCCAGATTTCGGCGACGCCGATGATCGCGAGCGGCAGCGCCCCGAAGTAGATGAAGTAGCCATTCGACAACGATTGCAGAAGAACGCACGCGGCCGACGCGCACAGAAGAGTCCATCGCCGAGTCGCGATGTAGCGATGCAGTGCCCAGAGGCTGAGCGGTATCCATCCGGACATGAGCATCTGCAAGTGCGCGATCTGCGCCGCGCGGTACGGCGTGAACGCGTAGATCAGTCCGGCAACGAAGGCGGCGTCGCGCCGCCCGGTCAGGCTCCGTGCCAGCACGTACATCCCGCAGCCTGCGAGCACGAACGATCCGATGAACGCGAGGTTGTAACAGAGGACCGGATTGCCGGTCAGCCACTGGATCGGCGCGGTGAACACGGCGATGCCGAACAGATTCTCTGAGTAAGCGAGTGCGTGCGGGTAGGGAAACAGCGCAGGCGCGTCCCAGATGCCGGTGAAACCCGCGCGCATCCGCGCGGCACCCCAGGCGAGAATCCACGCATTGAGTACCGGGTCGCCGAGATCGTGCGGCAGGTGGCTGGGAAGCCGGAGCACGAGCGGAAACGTGACAACCAGCGTCAGCCCGACAAAGGCGGCGACGACGAGCGCCGCCTCAACGAGCGGTGTCGGCGATGCGCGATGGTCGGTCACCGACGCGTATTATCGGCTACGCGAGCGTCTCGCGCGGGCCAGCGTGCTATTCTGCGCCCGACGTCGCGCCAATCGACCGGCCGGCGACCTTCGTCACGCACTGTGGATTCAACACCGAGAAGTCTTCCGAGTGATACGAGAATAGCTCTGTCCGTATCCTGTCCAGTCGAGGAGTGCCAATGCGTTCCGCTCTGACCATCCTGCTGGCGCTCGCGTGCTGCGCCGCACCGGCTTCAGCCCAGACCGCTGAAGAGCTCGTCGCGAAGAACACCGAGGCCAAGGGCGGCCTCGCGAAGATCAAGGCAATCAAGACGATGCGGATGACCGGCCGCTTGCAGCAAGGCGACTTCACGGCCGTCGTGGGGCAGGAAGGCAAGGCGCCCGACCTGCTGCGCGTGACGTTCACGATTCAGGGCATGACCCAGGTCCAGGCGTATGACGGAAAGGTCGGCTGGCAGATTTCGCCGTTCAGCGGCCGCAAGGATCCCGAACTCCTCGGCGAAGACGACATGCGCGACCTCGTTGAACAGGCCGACTTCTACGGCCCGCTGATCGATCACAAGGAAAAAGGCCACGCCATCGAATACCTCGGCCACGAGATTGTCGACGGCGACGATGTCTATCGGTTGAAGGTCACGCTGAAGAATGGCGACATCCTGTATTACGACCTCGACCCGGATACGTATCTCGAGATTCGCAGGGAGACGAAGCAGTTCATCCGCGGCTCGGTGCGCGAGCGCGTCACGGAGCTCGGCTCGTACAAGCTGGTCAACGGCGTGTATATGCCGTTCTCGATCGAGACCGGCCCCAAGCGGAACCCGAACGCTCGGTCGAAGATCACTTTCGAGAAGGTCGAAGTCAACGTGGAGATTCCCGACTCTGCTTTCAAGATGAGGCCATGACGTGAAGGCGATTCGCAAGTCCTTCTGGTCCTGTGCGGCTGCCTGGCTGCTCGCAGCGCCGGCCCTCGCGCAGCCTCCGGCTGCCGCGCCGCGTGGCGCGCGGTTCGATGCGGGGACGATCTCCGGGCTGCCGGCGCGCAACATCGGCTCCGCCGAAATGAGCGGCCGTGTGGCCGCCGTCAGTGCGATGGATGACAACGGCCGGATCACCGTGGTCATCGGGTCCGCGAGCGGCGGCGTCTGGAAGTCCGTGGACGGGGGCACCACCTTCAAGCCGGTCTTCGACAGCCAGAACGTCCAGTCGATCGGCGCCGTCGCGATCGATCCGACGAATGCCAAAACCGTGTGGGTGGGCACCGGCGAGAGCTGGGTGCGCAACAGCGTGTCGGTCGGCGACGGAATCTACAAGTCCACGGACGGCGGCGAGAACTGGACGAATGTCGGGCTGACCGACACCGAGCGCATCGCGAAGATTCTGGTCGACCCGCGCAACGGCGACTCGGTGCTCGTCTGCGCGACCGGTCACCTGTGGGACGACAGCACGGCCGGCGGCGTCTACAAGACGACCAACGGCGGGAAGACCTGGAACAAAGTGCTCGCCGGCGCGAACGGATCCACGGGGTGCGGGATGCTCGCGTCGAGCGCGCAGGAGCCGGCCACGCTCTTCGCGTCGATGTGGGATTTCCGCCGCCAGGCGTGGACGTTCCGATCGGGCGGGCCGGGCAGCGGCCTCTTCAAATCAACCGACGGCGGCGATCACTGGACCGAACTGGCGGCCGGCAGCGCGACCGGCCTGCCGGAGAAACCGTACGGGCGCATCGCACTCGCCGTTGCGCCGTCGAAGCCGCAGACCGTGTACGCGATGATCGAATCCGCGAAAAGCGCGCTGTTCCGGTCCGACGACGGTGGCGCGCGCTGGACGAAGCTGGACGCCAGCCAGTACATGGTGTGGCGCCCGTTCTACTTCGGCAACCTGATCGTCGACCCGAAGAATCCCGACAAGATCTTCAAAGTCGACGGACCGCTGCTGCTCAGCATCGACGGCGGCAAGAGCTTCAGTCCCGTGGCGAATTCGGCGCACGGCGACTTCCACGACGTCTGGATCGATCCCGCGAACGCCAACATCCTGTTCACCGGCGACGACGGCGGCCTGTGGCGCAGCCTCGATGGCGGCAACCGCTGGGAGCACATGATGAACCTGCCGATTTCGCAGTTCTATCACGTGAGCGTCGACACCGCGGATCCGTACCGCGTGTACGGGGGGCTGCAGGACAACAGCTCCTGGGTCGGCGACTCGTCGTACCCCGGCGGCGTCACCAACGCGCGGTGGGAAAACATGTTCGGCGGCGACGGCTTCTGGATGTGGCAGGACCCGTCCGATGCCGACTACATCTACGCCGAAGCACAGGGCGGCGAAATCGGCCGCATCAACCGCTTCACGCACCAGTTCCGCGCCATCAAGCCGTACGCGAAGTACGGCGAGAAAAAGCTCCGGTTCAACTGGAACACGCCCATCCAGGTGAGCCCGACCGACAAGAACACGCTCTATCTCGGCTCGCAGTTCCTGTACCGATCGCGCGACAAGGGACAGTCGTGGGAGCGCATCTCGCCGGATCTCTCCACCAACGATCCCGAAAAGCAGAAGCAGGAGGAATCGGGCGGCGTCACGGTGGACAACTCCGCGGCGGAGATGAACACCACGGTGTATGCGATCAGCGAGTCGCCGCGCAACGCGCAGGTCATCTGGGCCGGCACCGACGACGGCAACGTGCAGGTGACGCGCGATGGCGGCAGGAGCTGGACGAACGTCGTCGCCAACGTGCCAGCACTGGGTCCGGCGCCGATCGTCTCCTGGGTCGAAGCCAGCCGGTACGAGGACGGCGGCGCGTACGCGGCGTTCGATCGCCACATGGCCGGCGACATGAAGCCATACGTCTACAAGACCGCGGACTTCGGGCGCACGTGGCAGCCGATCGTCGCGGCGGACAGCGGCGTGCGCGGCTACGCGCACGTGATCAAGGAGGACACGGTCAATCGCAATCTGTTGTTCCTGGGGACGGAGTTCGGCCTCTGGGTGAGCATCGACAGCGGCGCCCGCTGGGCGCCATACAAAGGCAGCGACTTTCCCGCGGTGGCGGTCCGCGATCTCGTCGTGCATCCGCGGACGTCGGATCTCGTGCTCGCGACTCACGGCCGGTCCAGAGCTTCGGCGGGTGGGCGGAAGGCGACAATTCGTACACCGGCCCAAGCAAGCCGACCGACGCGTCGATTCCCTACTACCAGAAGACGCGTCACATCTTCGGCGACCTCACGATCGAGATCTTCGACGAGAGCGGCGCACGCGTCGATACGATTGCCGGCAGCAAGCACCGCGGCGTGAACCGGGCGACGTGGTCGATGCGGCTGAAGCCGCCGCGCGTTCCGCCGGCCGCGGCCGCGCTCGGCGGCGCCGTGGTCGGCCCCCGCGTACTGCCCGGCACCTACACGGTGAAGATGACGAAGGGCGATCAGGTCTACACGACTACGATCAGCGTCGTCCTCGATCCGCGGGCGCCCGATACCCTCGAGGATCGCCGGATGCAGTTTGCGCTCGTCGATCGCATCGGCGGCATGCTCAATCACATGTCGTGGGCGGTCGACGCCATCATCGGCGTCCGCGAGACAGCGGCGGCGCGCGCCGCGAAGCTGCCCGCGGCCGATACGCTGCGGCAGCGGCTGGCGGCGCTCGCCGACACCGTCGACGCGATCCGATCGAAGATTGTCGCCACAAAGGAAGGCGGGATGATTACCGGCGAGGAGCGGCTGCGTGAGTATGTCGGTGGACTCTACGGCGACGTCAACGGCTACGACGGCCGACCGACCGACGAACAGATCGCCCGGTCTGAGTCGCTCGGCCGCGAGCTCGAGGACGTCATCCGCGAGTTCACCACGCTGACCGGCCAGCAGTTGCCGCCCATCAACCGCCAGCTCACGGCGAACAAGCTCGCCCCGATCGAAGTGATCTCCGAAGACGCGTGGCGAAAGGCGAATCCGCGGTAGAGAAGGCAGTCTGACGAGCTATCGTCTTCGTCACGCCGCACGCGGGTCGCAAGGTGAGATCCGACGCGGCATGCGCCGATTCCTCGTCAGGCTTGCGGAATCAAAGATCGATTCGTGCCGGTTATCCGGCATGTTTTGCCCACCCCATGCAGCGGGTGCGTCCGATTTAACTTGTTTTGCTCCTTCCTGCGGCCGCGACCGCGCGGACGCCCTGGCATCCTGAGTGCCTGTACGCCTGATCGAGTTCGCTCAGTGCGTTCGCTGTGTGACGACGCCTGAGCGCCCCAATCAGGCTTTGGTCGGGACGCTCCCACGACTCGGAGCGGGAGGATGCCATGACATCTCTTACACAGAATAACGAAGCCCCCGATCGAGAGAAGACACCCTCTTCGGACGCGCATCGGGCCGGAAACCGGGGGTGGAGCCGGCGCGCGTTCCTTTCGGGAACCGCGCTGACGTTTTGTGGTCTGGCGACCAGCCGCGCCGAGGCCCTCCGTGAAGGCGAAGGCATGGCAGTGGGACACGGAGATGCACCCTGGTATCCGCTGAACGTTCCAACCGAGACGTCGGCCGCTCTCCGCGAGCTGACTTGCGCACCGGCCCTCGTGGATATGGGTGATGGCAGGCTGCGTGGTGTCCTTGCGTACAACGGTCGCTTTCCAGGCCCGACGTGGATCGCCAGGACGGGCGACTGGGTCACCGTGAAGCTGTTGAACGGCCTGAACGAACCGACAATCACGCACTGGCATGGCCTGGTGGTGAACTACCCGAACGATGGTGGCCCTCTCCTCGCCATTGGGCCCGGCTCCTCGTACGACTACAACTTTCAGGTCAAGCAGCGCGCAGGATTGAACTTCTACCACCCGCATCCCCACATGCTGACTGGGAAACAGGTGTGTCTGGGCCTGGCGGGCGCGTTCATCGTTCGAGATGCCGAAGAGGATGCGCTCGTCCTGCCGTCGGGCGTGTACGAAGTGCCCCTCGTCATCCGCGATGCAAGCTTCGATAACCGGGGGAATCTGGCGTACAACCCGACCACGTCAGGATTCAACGGCAGATTTCCGCTGGTCAATGGCACGTTGAGGCCGATGTTGAAGGTCGACCGCGGTGTGTACAGGTTCCGCGTGCTGAACGGCGCGAATGCGCGAGTATTCCGGCTGGCTCTCGACAATGGTGTTCCGTTCACCGTGATTGGGAACGACGGTGGATTGCTTCGGTCTCCTGTGAGTATTTCGCCAATCGACCTCGGGATGGGGGAGCGTCTCGATGTGCTGATCGATTTCAGCGCAGTCGGCGCGGGCCAGACCGTGACGTTACGCTGCCTGGCGGCGAAATGGGACCTTATACAATTCGTCGGTACTGGGGCACCAGGTGTGCCGTATTCCGCGCCGGCCACGCTTTCGACGATTGCGCCTCTCGCTGGACCGTCGGTGCCTACCCGCACGTTCACCTTCGACGGTATGAGCCGCATCAACGGGCTGGAGTACGATCCGTACCGGGTCGACTTCCGCGTGTCATTCGGCGTGACTGAGCGTTGGCGCTTCACGACGGGTGGCAATGCGCCGCACCCGGTGCACGTGCATGGCGCGTCGTTTCAGGTCGTCTCTCGAACAGGGGGGCGCGGAAAACTCTATGCCTGGGAGAGTGGTTGGAAAGATACGGTGTTGCTGAGCGACAAGGAGACGGTGGACGTGCTGATTCGTTTCGACGCGTACCGCGGCGAGTACGACGGTCAGTACGTCATGCACTGTCACCAACTCGAACATGAGGGCATGGGCATGATGACGAACTTCAAGGTTATATAGCCGGCCGAATCGCCGCTTGAATCAACTCAAGGCGGCCTGCCACAGTTCGTGGCGTCCCTCGACGTGCTCATTCAGGATGATCTCGCCGGTGCGAGACACATCAAAGTTGACGTCGATCCCTCGAAAGGGGCCCATCGAGCCAATACCTTCCGCGCATTTCGACCGTCCGCGGTAATGGACCAGAGCTGCCGTGGCGCCGGGCGTTTGTCTTCCGTGTACCGCGGCACCTCGATTGGCGCTCCGGTCCGATCCCGCCTGTAGAGCGCCTCCACGATTTGATTTCGTGACTGTTGTGGGCGCAGACTGTGTCCCCACTCGCATGATCGACGACCACGATTGAGACGCGAGGTAACCCATGATTCGAGCACACTGGTCGACCGTGATTCTGTTCGTATGTGCGCTCCTCACCGTGCCGGCGGCGGGTTTGGGCCAGTGGCTGAAATACCCGACGCCCGGCATACCGCGAACCTCAGCCGGCAAGCCCGACCTGTCCGCTCCCGCGCCTCGAACGCGTGAGGGTACGCCTGACCTGTCAGGCCTGTGGGAGGCTGGGACGAAGTTCGAATCCGATTTCAAACCGTCAGATGCACAGCCCTGGGCGCAGGAACAAGCCAAGCGGCATGAGGCGAATCTCGGCACCGACTCGTGGGCCGCGCTCTGCCTCCCGCCCGGGCCGATGATCAATTTCGCCGGTCCTTTCAGGATCGTGCAAACGCCGGGCATTGTGGCGGTTCTGTACGAAATGCCCAACAATTACCGCCAGATCTTCACGGATGGACGGGAGCTGCCGAAAGATCCCAACCCAACCTGGCAGGGATACTCTGTGGGCCATTGGGACGGCGATACTCTGGTTGTCGAAACGATTGGCTTCAACGACAAGTCGATGATTGGCCGTCAGGCGCATCCGCACACTGAAGCACTGCGCCTCACGGAGCGCTATCGTCGGCGCGATTTCGGCCACGTTGAGCTGCAGATGACAGTCGACGACCCGAAGACGTTTTCGCGGCCCTGGAAGATCAATGCAGAGCTGGACTTCCAACCGGACACCGAAATGTTGGAGTACGTCTGCAACGAGAACGAAAAGGACCGTCAGCACTTCGTCGTGACGCCATCCACCGGCACGAGCGAGAGCCACGTCGATGTGGCGGTCTTGGCGAAATACGCGGGAGCGTACGAGGTTACGGACCTGCGTGGTCGTGTGGAAATGGTAACGATCGCGCTCGAAGGCGATCAATTGTTGGTGTCTCGCCCGGGTCGACCACCTACCAGTATGGTTCCACAATCAGCGACGATGTTCCTGGCGTTCGGCGCGACGGTCGAATTCGTGACGAATGAGCAGGGTGTCGTCACCCATCTGCTCGTGCACATCGCCGAAGGTGATATGAAGGGTGTCCGCACGGACCCGGCGCGGTGACCTCGCGGATCGTCTTTGAAGCTCTACGAACCGACGTAGCCGAGGGTGCGGAGCCGCTGAAGTACGCGCGGATCCACCGCGGCGCCCGCGCCTTCGATTGTCCGCCCTCGCACGATCGCCGCCGCCAGATATCGATCGAGAACGCGCCGGAGGCTCGCGACTCTGGCCGGCTCAGCGGTCGCCACGTCGTGTTGCTCGTGTGAATCGTGCCGGAGATCGAACAAGGCGTGCCGCCCGTCCGCCCACACGATCAGCTTCCATTCGTCCAGACGGATCGCGTATTGCCCGCCGGCGATTTCGGAAAACGCGGGCTGCGATCGTTCTGCGCCGTGCAGCACGGGGATTAACGTCTGGCCCACCTGACCGGGCTGCGCCTCCGCGCGACCGAGCTCGAGAAGTGTGGGATAGAGATCGATGAGCTGTACCTGCGACGATACGATGCGCGGGCGAACCTGCGGCACCCGGATGATGAGCGGCACCCGGATCAGCTCATCGTACAGCGTGTCGCTGTGCTCCCATCCGCCGTGATCGAGGAACTGCTCGCCGTGATCAGCCGTGAGAACGACGACGGTATTCTCGCGATCCCGCAGATCGCCAAGCTCCCGAACGAGCACGTCGATCGCGACGTCAGCCGCCGCAATCTCTTCATCGTAGCGGCTTTCGTACAACCGAAGATCGCGCGGCGATCCTTCGATCAGCCAGGCCGGAATCGAAACAGTCGATGGAATCGGTTGCGGTCGGCCGACAGGGCGGAACAGCCCGCTGGTCAACGCGGGCGGGGCGTATGGACTGTGCGGCTCCATCAGGTGCAGCCACAAGAACAGGGGCATCGGCCCGCTCCGCTGTACGGCGGTGAGCGCCGTATCCACGATGCGAGCCGCCGCCGCAAAATCCTGGCCTGGAAAGAACTGGAAGACGTCGAATCCCTGCGCGAAACCGAAAGGCGCGATCAGAAACGGGTTCGCCGTGAAGCCGAGCGTCCGGTATCCGGCGGCGCGGAGGCCTTCCGCCAATGTGGTGATGCCGGACGAGAGTACGTCCGTCGTGATCGGGGCCGTGGTCAGGTGCCCGGTCATCGTCTCGGGGAACGGCGCCATGGTCGTCACCGCCTTGTGCGCGGTGGGGTACAGTCCGCTCATCAGCGACGCGATAGATGCTTTCGTGTACGGAGCCTGGGCCACTGCCTGCGTGAACAGCACGGCGTGCTCGCTGAATGCGTCGATCGCTGGCGATGTCAGGCGCCCGTAGCCATACCCGCTCAGGTGGTCGGCCCTCAGTGCGTCGATCGTGACGAGGACAATGTCAGGCCGCCGTCTCTGGGCGGGCGCCGGCTGGACCTCGTGCCGCGCGTTCAGCGGCACATAGAGCAGGTTGAGGCTCGGGATGCCGACAGTGACAAGGCACCCGATGACGATGGTGCCTATGATGACGCGTCGCATACGTTAATTGGACGCACAAGCCGTCATGGCAGTTGTCGCCGCGTCACCTTACGGCTTCTGGCCGAATCAAAACAGGACGCCACTTGTCCTCGCACGCTGACAATCAAGCCGTTGGGCGATTCAACGTGCGGCCACCATTCAAGATCCGATCCGTGCGTTCTCGGAAACGCAGATCACCTGATCATCGTGTGTTTCAGCACGGCGCAGCCGTGGCGAGGGATCGACGGTGGTGCGACTCGCGCACGAATATCTGGCGCTGACGTCACACCGGACGCGTCTCAGCTTGAGCGCCGGATGTGCGCGGGACAAAAGGTGAGCCCAACGCGAGCGTCTCGAATATCATGCCGGTTGCCATGTCAACATTGATGATCTCTCTTCTCACGTTCGTGCTGCAATCCGCGGGCGCGCCAGGAGCGCCGCTGACCGTCCATCTCTTGACGAACATGCCGTCTCCCCAGCCTGTCGGGACCGTAATCGGACTGGTCCCTCGCATCGAGAATGAGGGAAAGGGAATGCTCGTATTTCGTTACTCTGTCAGGATCGGCAACGAACCCTTGCACGTCGTCCGCGACTTCAGCCAGCAAAAGGATTTTGTCTGGGCTCCGCCACTTTTTGAGCACGAAGCACACGTCCGCGTGACAGTGCGGAACAATCAAACGAAGGAGACCGCGGATGATGAGATCGCGTTCCGGACCGCTTCACGGATCACGGGTCCGGAGCCTGCCATCACTCCGACCTCGAACCCGTTGATCGCGCTATTCAGTGCTCCTCCATGTCCGGCTGGTCGCCAGTTTCGAGTGGCTTTCCAGCGACAGGGCAGCCAGGACGTGAACTACACACCTGTCGAAAACTGCCATGGTTCCCGCAGCAACAATGCTTATGTGTCCGGCATGCGTGCCGACTCCGACTACCGCTTGCGAGCGGAGCTCGTCAGCGGAGACGACGTGAAGGCTGGACCCTGGATGCCGTTTCATACGGGCCTGGTCGACGGCGATTTTCCGCCAATCTCCGTTCCCGTCCCTCGGCCGAGTGACTCAAAGGCTTCGGACCCTGTGCTGATTCACAGTGTTGCGGGCGTCGGCGGTGCCAAGCGCCCGTTCGCCGCCGACATGGACGGGTACCTGATCTGGTATCTGCGATCGCCCGAGTTCCTGACCCGCGTGTTGCCGGGAGGACGCTTCCTGGTTCTGTCTGAAGGCGCGAATTCGGTGAATGAGATGCGGCGGCTGCAGATCGTACGCGAAATGGACCTTGCCGGGAACATCATGCGCGAAACCAACGTGGGCAGGCTTGCGGAACAATTGGAGGGCCGGGGCATCCACTCCGATTGCAAGAAGGGCGGCAAGGAGTGTGTGTCGGGGATTCACCACGAGGCGATCCGTTTACCAAATGGTCACACGTTGGTGATCGCCGGGATCGAGCGCATGTTTCCTGCCGGCACTCAGGGATCCAAGGGACCGGTTGATATCCTGGGCGATCTGGTCATTGACCTCGACGCGGACTTTCAAGTCACCGCCGTGTGGAACTCCTTCGATCACCTGGACCTCAAGCGCGCATCGCTGGCAGATTCCAAATGCAAATTCGGTCCTGGCGGCGGCGGTTGCCCTCCAATATTCCTGGCTGACGAGGCCAACGGCTGGTTGCACAGCAACTCGCTGAACTACATCCCGGCCACGGGCGATTTCTTGATCTCCATGCCCGAACAAAACTGGGTCCTCAAGATCGATTGGCGTGATGGGACGGGGACCGGAAAGGTCCAGTGGCGGCTGGGGGAAGGGGGCGATTTTCGGGCCATGACCGATGATCCCAGCCCGTGGTTTTCGTTTCAGCATGATGCCGGATTCGACCCCGTCGGGTCGAACCTGGTTTCAATACTGGATGATGGGCACACGCGCAAGAAAAAGGACCCTGCGGCCAATAATCGCGGGCAGGTATGGAAACTGGATGAGTCGACGCACACGGCGACGCTGATGCACAACGCGGATCTCGGTGTGTACTCGATCGCGGTCGGATCGGCCCAGGCATTGAAGACCGGTGGATATTCGTTCGAGGCGGGATTCATCAATCCCCCGTCGATCTACAGCCGCGCCGTGGAAACGTCTGCCGGCGGTACGATCGTTTACGTTCAACAAGTGGACGGGGCAGTCGTGTACCGTAGCTTCCGGGTAGCGGATATGTACTCGGCCCCAGCCAAATAGAGCCCGGCGCGTGTGAGGCCGGAGGCGCGGTGGCGCCCCCGGCCAACCCGCCGTGTCATCGGCCAAACCCGCTCAGCGTGACCATCGCCGGACTGCCGCCATCATCGTGGCTGACGACCAGCGTGCCGTTGCGCGCGCCACGGCGGGTCGGCGTGAATGTCACCTGGATCGCACAGCTCGCCCCAGGGGCCACGCTGCCGCACGCCGTCGTTTGCGCGAAGTCTGCGCTGGCCGCTCCGGTCAGACTCACGCCGAGGACGTTCACCGTCGTGCTCGCGCTGACGTTCGTCAACGTGACGACTCTGATGCTGCTGGTCGTCCCGACGTTCTGATTACCGAAAGTCACGCTGACCGGTGAGAGGCTGACGACAGTGCCCGTGCCGCTCAGCGCCGCCGTCTGCGTGCCGGCGCTTCCGCTGACGTTCAGCGTCCCCGAACGCGCGCCGGGCGCCGTCGGCGTAAATGTGATGTTCACGAAACAGCTCACACCGCCGGCGAGCGTCGCGCCGCAGGTAGTGGTCGCTACCTGGAAGTCTCCAGAGGCGACGATCCCTGTAACAGTCACCGTGGTCGTGCCGGTGTTCTTCACCGTGATCTGCTGAGCGCTGCTCATCGTCCCCTGGACCTGGGTCGCGAAAACGAGGCTCGTCGGCGTCAGTGTGACCTGCCCGCCTCTGCCAGTGCCCGTCAGACTGACAGTCTGCGGACTTCCGGCGGCATTGTCGGTGATCGCCACCGCCGCGGTTCGGGTCCCCGTGTTCGTGGGCGCGAACCTGACCGTGATAGAGCAGCTGCCACCAGGCGCAACCGACGTGCCACAGGAATTCGTCTGTGTGAAGTCGGTCGCGTTCGTACCAGTCACCGCCACGCTCGTGATGTTCAGCGCACCCGTGCCCGTGTTCGTCACCGTGACTGTCTGACCGACGCTCGTCGTGCCGACGGTCTGGTTCCCGAAGGTCAGACTCGCAGGTGCGAGGTTGACCACCGGCGCGGTTCCGGTTCCCGACAGCGCACTGTTGGGGCTGCCCACGGCGTTGCTGGAGAGCTGTAACGTCGCGGATCGCGAGCCTGTTGCGGTGGGGGCGAACGTCACGACGATGGCGCACGTCGCCGCCGGCGCGAGCGAGGCCCCGCAGGTGCCGCCGCGTCCAAAATCGCCGGCGTCGGCGCCGCCTAACGAAATCCCCGCGATGGTCAGGAGGCCATTGCCCGTGTTGGTGAGCGTTACCGTCTGACCCGCGCTGCTGGTCCCCACGAGCTGGTTGCCAAACGCGAGCGAGCCCGGGGCCAGAGTGACCGCCGGCGCCGTGACGGTGATGGACACGGTCGCAACATTCGAGGTGGCCGCGCCGTCGCTCGCGCGATAGGTGAAGGCGTCCGGCCCGCTGTACCCGCCGGCCGGCGTGTAGATGAACGAGCCGTCGGCATTCAACGCGAGCGTGCCGTGTGCCGGAACGCTCGGCTGCACTGCCGTCAGGGCGTCCCCGTCAAGGTCGGCGTCGTTGGTGAGCACGCCGCTGGCGGCGACGGTCAACGCGGTGTTCAGGTTCGTGCTGTAGCTGTCGTCGGCGGCAGCCGGCACGTCGTTCACCGGAGCGACGGCGATGGAGATGGCTGCCACGTTCGAGTCCACGCTGCCGTCGGTGGCCTTATAGCTGAAGCTGTCGGGCCCGTTATAGTTCGGTGCGGGCGTGTAACTGAACGAGCCATCAGCGTTCAGCGTAAGCGTGCCATGCGCAGGCCCCGACACCAGGACGGACTCCAGCGCGTTGCCGTCCACGTCGGTGTCGTTGCCGAGAACACCTGGTGCGGGCACGGTCAACATTGCGTCCTCGTTGGTCCCGTAGCTGTCGTTCGCCGCGACGGGCGCATCGTTCACGGGCCCGATGCCGATCGACACAGTGGCGATGCCGGAGGTGGCCGCACCGTCACTGGCACGGTAGCTGAATGAGTCGGGGCCGTTGTAATTCGCAGCTGGCGTGTAGCTGAACGAGCCGTCGGCATTCAACGTCAGCGTGCCATGCGTCGGCGCGCTGACGACCAGCGCCTGTAACCCGTCGCCGTCGGGATCGCTGTCGTTGCCCAGAACACCGTTGCCAGCGACAATGGTCAATGTTGCGTCTTCACTGGTTGTATAGGTGTCGTCGTTCGCGATCGGCGCATCGTTCACCGGCGTGACCGTGATCGAGACGGTGGCGATGTTGGAGCCGGCAAACCCGTCGTTGACAGTGAATCTGAAGCTGTCCGGTCCATAGTAGTTGGTCGCCGGGATGTAGGTGACGTTCGGGCCCGACGCAGTCAGTGTGCCGTGGCTCGGCGGCGTCACGATTGCGAAGGTCAGTGTGTCCCCATCTGGATCGGAGCCGACCAGAACCACTGACTTGGGGGTTTCTTCAGCCGTCACCAAAACTTGATCAGTGGCTGTCGGAGGATCGTTCGCGGCCTGTTCGAACGAGGCGACGCTTCCGCCGTTAGTCGCTGCATAGAGTTTTCCACCCGAGACCGCGACCGACCAGACGTCGGTTCTCGCCATGCCTCGAGTCACGAGAGGCGTCCATGCTGCTCCGCTGTTCCTGCTGATGAATACGCCCTTGGTCGTTCCCGCATAGATCGTCGACGGAACAGCCGCGTCGAAGACTAGAGATTGAACGCTCGCACCGGTGAGGCCGGAACTACTCATCGACCATGTCGCTCCGCCGTTCGTGCTCTTGTAAAGCGATCCGGCACCGGCATAGATCGTCTGTGGATCGGTCGGATCGATGACGACGGCGTTCACGTTCGCGTTGGCAGGCAACCCACTGCTGGCTGCGGTCCACGTGCCGCCTCCATCGACGCTCTTGAACAGCCCGGCACGAGTGCCGGCGTAGACGGTGCCACCGTTTGTGCCGTCTACGGCGATGGCGGCGACGTCCAGAGTGGCAAGACCGGTGTTTCGCACTGTCCACGAGCTGGCGCTATCAGTGCTCTTGAACACTCCGCCACGAGTGCCGGCATACAGGGTCGAGGGCCCGGATGGGTCGAGCGCCAATGCGCTTACGCAGGAATCCGTCATTCCAGTGCTCGACGAGCTCCAGTGTGCGCCATCGTCGATGCTCTTGTAGACGCCTGCGCAGGTGCCGGCCGCGTACACCGTGGTGGGTGTGACGGGGTCGATGACGATTTCCTGAGTGCCGAAGTAGTTGAGGCCGGTGACGGCCCAGGTGCCGCCCGCGTCGACGGTCTTGAAGACACCGCCGTAATAGGCGCCGCCATAGAGAGCGCCTAGCGTAGTTGGATGAGCGGCCACGGCATATGCGTACCCAGCCGAAAGTCCAGCATTGGACGAGGTCCAGCTGCCCGCTGCATTCGTGGTCTTGAAGACGCCGTGATCGCCGCCTACGTAGACCGTATCAGGCGAGCCTAGATCCACGCCTATTGACGAGAGTTGCCCGAGCACTCCCGTGCTGCGGTAGGTCCAGCTCGCACCGGCATTGAGACTCTTGTATACGCCGCCGAGTGTGGCAGCATAGAGGGTTGCTGTGTTTTGACGGTCTATCCCAATCTCGTACGGATACGGCATTAGGCCATTGTTGATTCCGCTCCACGTGCTCCCCGCGTCGACGCTCTTGAATGCTCCGCTGCCGGGCGCTGCGGTATACAGGATCGACGAATTCGTCGGATCGATGCTGAGCGAAAATACATTGGCAGGCAAACCCGCGTTTGCTGCGGTCCAAGTCGCAGCGCTGTCGGTGGACTTGAAGACCGAGCCGTTCGCTATTGCGTACAGCGTCGTCGAGACCGCCTGATCGATTATCACGCGATAGACATTCGTCAGCCCGCTGCCTGCCGAAGTCCACGTGGCGCCGTCGTCGACGCTCTTCAACAATGATCCCTGCGAGCTGCCGTACAGCCTGGTCGGCAGTTGCGGGTCGATTGCCAGCGCACTGAAAAAGCGAGTACTGACCGACGACCAGGACATCCCGCCATCTGTACTCTTCAACAATCCGGTCGATATTCCCGCATACAGCACCAGCGGTGATCCGGGAACCGGCGCGAACGAGTACGTGTCCGATCCGACAATCAACCGCTGCCAGTTGTTACCGGCGTCGGTGGACTTCCAGATGTTTCCGGCGGCTACCACATAAATGAGCGACGGCACCGTTGGGTCGGCAACCAGCTGCCCGACATACCCGGTGTCCGGTCCATTACTGACCCAAAGCGACGGGACCACGGTGAGTTGGACGGTCGCGACATTGCTGTCGCTGCTGCCGTCGTTCGCGTGGAACGTGAACGTGTCGACGCCGTTGTAGTCCGGGGCCGGTGTGTACGTCAGATTCGGCGGCGTGCCGCTCAGCACGCCGTGAGCGGGGTTGGTGTCCACTGCGAAGTCCAGCGGGCTGCTCTCGGCGTCTGAGCCAGCGAGCGTAATCGTCTTTGCTTTATCCTCGAGCACGTAGAGGGCCTGGCTGTGCGCGATCGGTGGGTCGTTTGCCGGCGACACGGTGATGCTCACAGTCGCCGCATTCGAATCCAGTGAGCCGTCGTTCGCTATAAACGTAAAGCTGTCGAAACCGGTGAAGTTCAGGAACGGAATGTACGTCACGCCCGGCGGAGATCCGGCCAGGCGTCCGTGACTCGGGCCGCTGACGATGCTGAATGTCAGCGTATCGCCGTTCGGGTCGGATGCTGTCAGCGTGATCGCCTTCGACGTGTCCTCCGGCGTGCTTGCCGATTGCGCGTTCGCGACTGGCGGGTTGTTCACCACCGTCAGCGTGAATGGCTGCACGGCATCCGGGTTGACGCCGTTCGACGCCGTGAAGGTGATGTTGTAAGTGCCTGCCGTCCCGTGCGCCGGCGTGCCGCTCAGGATGCCCGAGACCGGGTCGAACGTCACGCCGCTCGGCACCGTGCCGGATTCGGACAGGCTGGGCGTGGGAGATCCGGTCGCCGTCACGGTGAACGAGCCTGGCGCAGCGACGGTAAACGCCGCCGAGGCCGCGCTCGTGATGGTCGGCGCCACCAGCGCGGAAAACGTCGCGGTGACCGACTGTGGCGCGTCAAGGCGCAGATTCTGGGGGTTGGTCAGCCCCCTCAGATCCCCGGTGAACCCGGTGAACTGGAATCCGGCCGCGGCCGTAGCAGCAATCGGCACCGTCGTCCCGGCATCGAACCAGCCGCCAGCGGTGATGCTGCCGCCGTTCTGCGGCGCAGTCGCGGTCGTCAGCAGGTACTGGGTTGTGTACGCTCCGGTGTAGGTGGCATTGGTCGACGGCGCCGTGATTGCGCGCGAGGCCGTTCCGCCGCCGTCGCTCCAGGCGGTGAACCGGAATTGCGTTCCGGGACTCCCGGCAACGACATCCGGTGCGGCGATCGTGTGCGGCGAACCCGGAATCCACGTCAGCGCAGCCGGCGACGTGTAGTTGGTGCCGTCCACGACGATGGGGAAATTGGATGGGTTGGTCGCGATTGTCACGTCCCGCGTCGTGCCGTTCCACTGCAAGCTCGCGTCCTGCGTAACGGCAAACGGCGGAGCGTAGGTGGCAAATGCCGCGGAATACGCGAAGTACGCGGTCGCGGAGACGTGCAGGCGGCTCTGAAAGCCAGCGGAGGCGGACTCGAAGAATTTCGAGGCGTCGAAGGCATAGGCGCCGTTGCCGTCGGTGACAGTGTTGATGTTGCAGCCGTCGACCATCTGGCTGTTGCAGTCGAAGTAGACGACGGCGCCCGCAACGGGGAGGCCCGTGCCGCTGTCGCGGATGGTGCCCTGGACGATCGGCGTGGTGGAGGCGAGCAGACTGACGTCGAGCGTCGTCGGCACCGTAGTGATGGTGTACGACGTGCTAATGGCGTAATGGCCCGTCACCTGGA